>SKER01000300.1_pt1 | contig 63761 bp, 65 predicted proteins | sample 4826961 | NCBI WGS metagenome assembly SKER01 (sample SAMN11008804, study PRJNA524170) | human gut metagenome | biome: Human fecal sample; material: Feces; isolation source: fecal sample from pouch patient p47 | host: Homo sapiens | place: Israel: Tel-Aviv | collected 2016-11-16 | reverse complement strand
GTTTTGGCATCTGTCAAAGCCCTTCTGTCTTACTCCCAAACGGCAATCTCTATAGCGATTGCCTAGCTCCCTTACTAACCTCACAAAGTTGGTGAAATCGACCAACTTTGCTCCGCATCGCACGAGCTGCAGGTGGCTCAAAAGGTCTGGTAGACCTTTTGAGGTTGGAAATAGGGAAAGCTCGGCTTTCCTCAGTAAATACAGCAAAGTGAGTTAACGATGCGACACGAGGTAGAAACTGTCGTTGCCACAGTTTATACAGAGTTAGTCAGGGATATTAGAAAACTACAATCGTAGTTTTCGTAGTCACTCTAATGAAAAACTATAGAGTGACTTTATCCGTGAGATAGTTTTGATTTTTGAAGAGTATAAGTAATTGCTTATTTGGCTGACTTAAACTCAGGGGCACCCTTCCAGACAGCTTGGTCAACACCCTTGGTTGCCTTGTTGATCGTTTTAGCCGTCTTATCGGTTTGGTAAACCTTGAGCAGAGTCTTAATGGCATCAGCCTTCTTGGACTTCTTCCAGTCTGACTTGGCCGCAATGACATTATACCATTGTTTAGCATTGCTTCCTGAAACGTCCTCTTTATAGATGGCCGTATCATAAGAAATCTTGGCCGATTGGACAAAGGAATTATTAACAACTGCAGCATCAACATCGCCAGACTTGACTTCTCTTGCCGTTTGACTAGCATCTACTTCCTTGAAATCCAAGTCCTTAGGATTTTCAGTCACATCCTTGAGAGTCGCTAGGCCACCTTCTTTAGTCGACAGCTTAATCAAGCCAGCTGATTGAAGTAAGAAGAGAGAGCGACTTTCATTAGTGGCATCATTAGGAACCAGGACCTTGGCACCCTCTGGCAGGTCTTTCACATCAGCATATTCAGGCTTGCCATTAGATTTAGCCTTGGAGAAGAAACGAATTGGGCTGATGTAGGTGTCTCCGACAACAACCAAGTTGGATTTTGCTTTTTTATTCCAGTTATCAAGGAAATAATGGTGTTGGAAGGCATTGACATCAACATCACCACTTTGGAGGGCCTTATTGGGTTGGTTATAGTCTGAGAATTGAACCAGCTTGATGGTCACACCCTTCTTAGCCATATCCTTCTTGACCTGATCCCAGATTGGCTTACTAGAATCATCTAGCGTCATGACCCCAATCTTCAGTTCATTTTTACTGCTGGATTTAGAGCCGCAGGCTGTCAAGAAGAAGGCTGCTGCAGCCACTACCACGAGAATTCCAATTATCTTTTTCCACTTCATATCAGAGGACCTCTTTTCTAATTATCGTGAGTCTATTATCCCATAAGGACAGTAGGCTTTCAAATTGTTTATTATTGTATGATCATATAGCTAATAACTATAAGTTCTAGCCTTGGACCAGCCAAAAAGGGCCTTGCGCCCTTCTCGGCTATTTATTAGAAGGCACCTTCATGTCCTTAGCTGTTGGCACATAATCCTTGTTGCCCAGATATTTCTCAGCTAACTTAGAAAGAGTTCCGTCCTTTTGCAGTTTTTCCAAACGCTTGTTGACAAACTTTTGCAGGTCCTTTTGGTCATTAGAGAAGACAAAGTAGATGAATGGCTTTTGGTCAGATGGCACATCAATAGTCTTCAAGTTTGAGAGATTCTGACTCTTGATAACCGCATTAACAGTTGGTGCATCAAAGAGTTTAAAGTCAAACTTACCATCGTTCAAACTCCGCAGAATTTGTGGAATATCTTCTTCTGTGTAATTGATTTTAACCTGATTATCAGAGTGCTTCTTATTGTAGTCTTCCAATTGCTTGGCGGTTGTTGTCCCTTGAACGACTTGGGTTGAGTGGCCACCAATATCGTCAAAAGATTGAATATCGCTGTCCTTACCAACGGTCAAGACCGTTGGCGTTGTCCCTGTAGGCTCAGAGTAGAGGTAGCGTTTGGCTCGATCCTTATCATAGGAGATATTGTTTCCGGCCATCTGGTATTTTCCAGAACCAAGGCCATCAAAAACAGATGACCATTCGGTCTTTTTGAATTTAACCTCGTACTTTTTAGAACCCTTGAAAACAGCCTTGGCCACTTCAATATCGTAACCAGTCAGGTTGCCATCCTTGTCCTCATAAGAGAAGGGATTGGTCGTCCCAACTGTGGCAAAGTTAACCGTTTCTTTGCCGGAAGATTTGGAGCCACAGGCTGCTAAAATAGCGACAGAAGCCACCGCAACGGTACCCAATTTCACAATATTTTTAAGTTTCATAAAAAACTCCTAACCTTTTTAAGTATAAAATTATCTTACCACCTTTGCTGAAGGCAAACAAATATTTAAAACCAATCAAGTGATAGGCAATTTTTATCACGTCTTAAGCCTTCTTTATCAGCTACAAGTCTGCACGTTTTCTACTCCCCCATTACCCCTCAAGGCAGGAGAAAACAACCCCAGATTTCTATCAAAAAAGCTAGGCTACTAGCCCAGCTCCTTATACTCAATAAAAATCAAAAGTAGCCAAGGCAACGAAATGCAGGCAGCTCAAAAGGTCTGGGAGACCTTTTGAGGTTGGAAATAGGGAAAGCTTCGCTTTCCTCAGCAGGTACGGCAAAGTGAGTTAACGATGGATAGTTTTGATTTTTGAAGAGTATTACTTATTTCAGAACTTCTGTCCCACTTGGATCCTGCTTAATTTTGCCGGCCTTCATGAGCCCACCCAAAGCTTTTTTGAATTGGCCCTTAGAAATACCAAAGGTAGCCTTGATGTCTTCTGGTGAAGACTTATCGTTGAGGGTCATAAAACCTCCCTTACTTTCCAGATAGGTCAGAATCATCTGGGCATCGGCCTCCAGCATTTCAAAAGAACGGGGCTTGAGCGAGAGATTAAGAGTGCGGTCTACCTGACGGTAACCAATCACACGAGCCTCCAGCTCCTGCCCCAAACGAGGCTCTACATAGCGCTCGCTAGGATGAATAAAGCCCAGCATATTATTATCAGGTAAATAGACAAAGGTTCCTGTCAGCTTGAGACGGTAGACAATAGCCCGCAACTTTTCATTTTGCATATTGTCATAGGCAGGACCAGCTAACTTTTGGAAGACCTCGGCCTGAGCTGGTAGGGCCCAGATACGGTCCTTCTTGTCTACTTCAAGTTTCACATAGAGCTTATCTCCCTTCTTGGGCCAAAGCTCCTTGATCTCAGGTAGGACATCCAGAGAGACGACGACCTGCTTGTCAGGCAGACCTGTATCCAGAAAGACACCCAGGTCTCTACGAACCTCGGTCACCACTCCCCAGCCATAACTGTCCTGAGTGGCAGAAACCTCAAGAGTAGTCAGACGGAGCTTTTGCTGCTGATCTCTATAGGCAAAGCCCTGGACCAGCTGCCCCAGTTGGTGCTTGCCTTCCTTTTTATCTAAAGCCAGGGTCAGACCATCCTTTTGCACAAAATAGTAGTGCTCATTTTGGTCGGTCACCATAGCTGTAATAGTTTTTGCTAGTAAATGATTCATGATTTTCCTCGCTATAAAATAAGGGCCTGAGACGCTCCAGTCCCAGACCCTCTCATTTGCTTTTAAACGGTTAGCAATTCTTTTTCTTTTTCATTGGTCATGCTATCAATCTTCTTGACAGCATCGTCCGTAGCCTTTTGGATATCCTTTTCCAAAGACTTGAGCTCGTCTTCCGTAATTTCTTTGTCTTTTTCTTGCTTCTTGGCATCATCCATGGCATCGCGACGGATATTGCGGATAGCAACCTTGGCATTTTCACCCAGCTTTTTCACTTCCTTAGCCAATTCCTTACGGGTTTCTTCGGTCAAGGCTGGAATTACCAGGCGAATGACCGACCCATCATTGGCAGGGTTGATACCCAGGTCTGATTCGTTGATAGCTCGTTCAATTTCCTTGATAGAGTTTTTGTCAAATGGTGAAATCAAGAGAACCCGAGCTTCTGGAACCGTGATTGAAGCCAATTGGTTAAGAGGTGTTGGGGCTCCATAATAGTCCACTTCAATGCGGTCTAAAAGGCTAGCATTTGCACGGCCAGCACGGATAGCAGAAAATTCACGTCCCAAGGCTTCGTGGGAATGTTTAAAACGTTCGTTTGCTTTATCAATAATTGGATTTGCCATAATCAATTCCTTTTCTTTTTAGTGAGAAGATTTGTTTGAAACAGTTGTTCCGATTGGTTCACCGAAGACGACCCGCCTGATATTACCAGGTTCATTCATATTGAAGACAACCAGGTCAATATCGTTATCCATAGACATGGTGGCTGCGGTCGCATCCATAATCTTGAGGCCACGCTTGATAACTTCCACATGGGTCAATTCATCAAACTTGACGGCATCGGCATTCTTACGAGGGTCATCATTGTAGACACCATCGACTCCATTCTTGGCCATGAGAATGGCATCCGCTTCAACTTCAGCTGCCCGCAGAGCTGCTGTCGTGTCGGTTGAGAAGTAAGGAGAACCAATACCGGCACCGAAGATAACAATCCGCCCCTTTTCCAGGTGACGCAGGGCCCGACCACGAATGTAAGGCTCAGCAACAGATTGCATGGCAATGGCTGTTTGCACCCGAGTGTCAACACCAACCTGCTTGAGGCTGTCTGCCATGACCAAGGCATTCATGACAGTTCCTAACATACCGGTATAGTCAGCCTGGACACGGTCCATCCCAGCTTGAGCGGCTGGCTCACCCCGCCAGAGGTTACCACCACCAATTACCAAGGCAATTTGCACACCCAGCTCATGAACTTCGGCAATTTCCTTGGCCATAGCCTGAACAGTTGGCAAGTCAATCCCAACGCCCTTAGCCCCTGCCAAAGCTTCACCAGAGAGTTTAATCAAAACACGTTTGTACTTTGGTTCTACCATCAATCTATCTCCTCTTCAATTCGAACTCATCCTAATTATTTTATCATAAATGAAGCCTTTCTCCTAGCGGTTTAAAAAATAAATTTCCCAAGCAAATAAGTTAAAAACCAGGGCAAGGAAAAAGACCGGTCCAGCCGATCTTTTATTTATCCTATTCAAACGATTAAAGTGAGTTGCTATCAACCTTGATACCAACACCTTGAGTGGTTGAGATTGCAAGGTTAGTGATATAAGCACCTTTAACCGTTGCTGGTTTAGCTTTGGCGATAACATCGTTGAAAGCCTTGAAGTTTTCAACCAGCTTGTCAGCCTCGAAGGATACCTTACCGATGATAGCTTGCACGTTACCAGCCTTGTCAGCACGGTAAGTGATTTTACCACCCTTAGATTCTTCAACAGCCTTAGCAACATCCATAGTCACCGTACCAGTTTTAGGGTTTGGCATGAGGTTACGTGGGCCAAGGACACGTCCAAGACGACCAACGATTGCCATCATATCAGGGGTTGCGATAACAACATCGAAGTCCAACCAACCATCGTTGATTTTAGCAACGAGGTCATCTTCCCCAACGAAATCTGCACCAGCAGCTTTAGCTTCTTCTGCTTTAGGGCCACGAGCAAATACAAGAACTCGTTGAGTTTTACCAGTACCGTTTGGCAAGACCATTGCGCCACGGATTTGTTGGTCAGCCTTCTTAACATCAATGTTAAGGTTGTAAGCAACTTCTACAGTTGCATCAAATTTTGCGAAGTTTGTTTCTTTTGCGAGTGCAACAGCTTCTTCAACGCTGTAGGCTTTAGAAGTATCTACCTTCTCAAGAGCAGCACGCATTTGTTTGCTTTTTTTAGCCATGTTATTCTTTCTCCTTGTGTAATGTGGTCCTATCGACTTTCATCTTCCACACCTTCATCTACCAAGTGATGAATGCGGGTGTCTGAGAATTCCTATTAGTCAGTAACAGTGAATCCCATTGAACGTGCTGTACCTTCGATCATGCGCATAGCAGATTCGATGTTAGCAGCGTTCAGGTCAGGCATCTTAGTTTCAGCGATTTCTTGCACTTGAGCGCGAGTTACTGAAGCAACCTTAGTTCTGTTTGGTTCGCCTGAACCCTTATCGACACCAGCAGCCTTTTTCAAAAGAACAGCAGCAGGTGGAGTTTTTGTGATGAAATCAAATGATTTATCTTCATACACAGAGATAACAACTGGGATCAGCATGCCAGCTTGGTCAGCTGTACGTGCATTAAATTCTTTGGTGAATCCCATGATGTTGATTCCGGCTTGACCAAGAGCAGGTCCAACCGGTGGAGCTGGAGTCGCTTTACCAGCAGGAATTTGAAGTTTTACGACATTTTCGACTTTTTTAGCCATCTGTAATTTCCTCCTTTGTGGTTTTGGCGGTAATTGAAAGATTTTTACCTCCCACAAGTGCAGTTGGAAGACCGACTACACTCTATCTATTATACAGGACTGGACGGGATTTGCAAGGATTTTTTACTTTTTCTCTAGAATAAGTTTACTTTATTCTCTAATCAGGATAAAATAGTCTTATGATATACTTTGTCGCAATTGTTTACTTTTTTCTCATCCCCTTTTTAGCCCAATCCCTGGTGCGCTATTTTGATCTCAAACGCTTTTCTATTAAGTTTCCCGACCTCTCCCTACCCTTCTTGGCTGTCGCTATAATTTACATTTCAGGTCGCTATTTTGTTCATAATTTCTTTCCTCAGTACCTCTTGATGATGTGCCTACTGGCCATTGCCACCTGCCTCTTCATTCTAAGAAAGGCCGGGAAAATCAAGATTTTTTCTTACAAGCGCTTCTTCAAGCTCTTCTGGCGAATGGGCTACCTACTGACGGCCATCTTCTATATTGTCACCCTAATCCTCATCGCCTTACGATAAAAAATCGGACATCCACATAGACATCCGATTTTTTTATTGTCTTAAAAACTTAAGCCTTAACCAATATTACCCGTCAGCCAAGCCACAATAAAGAAGATGGCAAAACCAAAGAGGTAAATGAGACCAGCGATAGAAAGCCATTTGAGCCAAGGGGCAATCTTATGACCATCATTATCAACCAGTTTGTAGTTGAGATAGGCAAAGAATGGTGTGGTAATGAAGGAAGCAATCATGGAGAAACGAACCATATTAGCGACATTACCAGCGAAGAAATAAACAACAATCAAGCCAATACCAGCCGTAGCAGTCATCCAGATATTGAGGGCCTTTTGCGATGATTCATCCTTATCTAAAATCAGACGCAGAGTTTCATTATTAGCCCGTGAATAACCATCAATAACGGTAATGACCGTTCCAAAAATACATAGGAAGGCAATCAAGGCAATCAGGAAGCGAGCCCAGTCTCCCAAAACAGAGGTATACATCTTAATGAACTGAGCGATGTAGGGTGCTGAAGCCCCTTGAATAGCCTTACCTGAACCAAATTGAATAAGAGCACCTAGGGCGAGGAAAACCAGGGCTAAGGCTGCTGTTCCAATATAACCAACATTGAAATCAAAGAGACCATCTAGGTAAGACATCTTAACGGTCTTACGTTTTTCAGCTGACCACATGGAGTTGATGGCTGAAATTTCAATCGGTGCCGGCATCCAACCCATAAGAGAAACAATGAAGGGTAGGGCTGCTAGACGCCAAGGAGTCGGAGCAACAAAGTTGGGAGCATATTCCCGATGCTTAAAAAGGGCAATCACTACTGCTGCTACAGTCGCCAAAGTCAAGGCGGTCATGACCCACTTGGCCAGACCATCAAGGAACTTATAGCCACCAATCAAAAGCATGGCCCAGATTAAAACGATTAGAATAGTCGTCAACTGGGAAATACTGAGACCAAAGCCATCGGGAAAGATATTGTAGAGAATGGCTGCACAAAGAATCCCTACAGCAGCCGTGTTTACAATAGCTGAAAAAACATTGAGGATAAAGAAAACCCAGAGGGTGACCTTGCCACGCTCGGCATAACCTTCAATCAAGGTCTTCCCCGTCTGCATAGTATATTCAGACCCAAAACGAAAGAATGGGTACTTAAAAACGTTAATCAAAAGGATGATAATGGCCAATTGCCAACCATAGATGGCACCAGCCTGGGTCGATGAGACGATGTGGGAACCACCGACAGCTGCGGACGCCATGAGGATTCCGGGGCCCATAGCCCTGAGTTTTGTTCGCCAAGTGGATGTTGCTTCTTCTGTCATAAGGCTACCTCTTTCATCTATAATTTTCTGACTTTTCTGTCAAATGTGACATCTATTATAAGCCCTGAAAAATCAACTGTCAAGACTATTTTGGAAATTTTCTGGAAATTTAGCAGATTTTTCCAAGTGAAATTTTTCAAGACGAATTTCGCCAGTCGTCACGATAGCCAGCCAAATCTTTCACGGCCTAGTAGCCAATTTGTTATAATGGAGGAAACTTGATAGAAAAAAGGATAGACTTATGAAACTCATTTCTTGGAATATAGATTCACTCAATGCTGCCCTGACTAGTGATTCAGCCAGGGCCCAGCTCTCACGTCAGGTTATTGACAGTCTGGTCGAGCAAGATGCCGATATTATCGCCATCCAGGAAACCAAACTCTCTGCCAAGGGACCGACAAAGAAGCACCTAGCCCTACTGGAAGATTATTTCCCCGACTACCAGATTGCTTGGCGTTCCTCAGTTGAGCCTGCTCGCAAGGGCTATGCTGGCACCATGTTTCTCTACAAGATCAGCCTACCAGAGCCGACCATCACCTATCCAGAAATCGACGCTCCCTCAACCATGGATGATGAGGGACGCATCATCACCCTAGAATTTGACAAGTTCTTTGTCACCCAGGTCTATACCCCTAACGCTGGCGATGGTCTACGCCGTCTGGAGGACAGACAAATCTGGGACCAAAAATATGCCGACTACCTTGTTGGCTTGGACCAGCAAAAGCCTGTCCTTGCTAGTGGCGACTACAATGTTGCTCACAAGGAAATCGACCTGGCCAATCCAACTAGCAACCGTCGCTCTCCCGGCTTTACCGATGAAGAGCGTCAAGGCTTCACCAACCTACTGGACAAGGGCTTTACTGACACCTTCCGTTATATGCACGGGGACATTCCCAATGTCTACTCCTGGTGGGCCCAACGCAGCAAGACCAGCAAGATTAACAATACCGGCTGGCGGATTGACTACTGGCTAACCAGCAACCGCATCGCTGATAAAATCACCAAGTCTGACATGATCGACTCTGGTAGTCGCCAAGACCATGGGCCAATTTTGTTGGAGATTGAGATTTAATACTCTTAAAAAATCAAAATTTACCGTCGTTAAAGAAAAAAAGAATTCCCGCACAGTTTGTCAGGAATTCTTTTTGATTTGGGTAAGACGATTACCAGATTGTTAGACGATCCTTTTTGTCCAGATACATCTTATCGCCTTTTTTAATGTCATAGGCTTTGTAGAAGTCATCCATATTCTTAAGAACTTGGTTAGCCCGTAATTCATTTGGAGCGTGGACATCAATCGCTAGAACATACTTATAATATTGAACATAAGCCACTTGGCGCCAAATGACGGCGTAATTCTTGAAGAAGTCCTTGAGTCTTAGAGAGGAGTCCTGCTCCTTGAGGGCTTGCAGGGCAACATTGGTACCACTCAAATCTGCGGCATTTTCAGTTACGGTCTGCTTGGCATTAATCTTGACACCGGCATATTCCAGTCCATCCCACTGCTTAATCAAGTCATGGGTCTTCTTATCAAAGGCCTTACGGTCGGCCTTGGTCCACCAATTCTTATGGTTTCCTTCCTTGTCGTAGTTGGCTCCATTACTATCAAAGGCATGGCTAATTTCATGACCGATGACAGCCCCGATGCCACCATAGTTTTCTTCATCACTATTCTTTTTCGAGTAAAATGGGCCTTGCAAGATAGCGGCATCTAGGTTAATCGAATTAGTTGTTGGCTCATAGTAGGCATTAACAACATAAGAAGGAAGACTATCTGCTTCTTTATCAACTGGCTGGTCAAATTTCGAAAAATCATAGGCGATTAGCTTCTTCATCATTTCTACATTATTATCAAGTAAAGACTTTGATGAATCAATGGAAAGCTGCTGATAAAGTTCTTTTTCGACATGATTAGAATAGCCTATATTATAGGTCATGCTATCCAGCTTTTCTATGGCCTTATCCTTAGTTGCTTGAGAGAGCCAAGAGTTATTTTTCAGGCGCTCTTTGTAAGTCTTGGTGATATTTTTAACCATCTGGGTGACATCATCTTTAGCCTCTTGACCGAAATGCTCCTGACCATAAAAGGCTCCTAGACTATCTGAAAAGGACTGAGAAACTAGAGTATAGGCCTGCTTCTTCTGACTTGGCAATTGGCTCTGTCCTGTCAGCATCAACTGATACTTGCTGGCATCTTCTTGGGTAGAACGATCCAGGTAATTGGTCATCTGCATGGCATTTTGAACAAGGAGCCAGGACTTGACCTCCTTAAAGTTTTTCTGGTTGATGAGCTTGTTGAAGGCCTTGAAATATCTCGGATTTGTAACATCTACCTGGTCAACCGAATGACCGACCAGCTGGCTACCTAGGCCAACCAAGTCCAAATCTTGGGAATAGAACTTAAGTTTCTCAGTAGAAATCTCGTGGTAGGTCTTGGTCTGATCCGAAATTTCCTCAGCCGACATCCGATACTTGGCCATCTTCTTGTCAAAGGAAATCGTTTCTTGAACCATTTTCTCTGCTTGAGATTTACTATAGCCCATATCCTTCATGACAGCAGTCGCCGACTCTTTGTAGGCCTTGAAATATTGCTCTGACTGATTTTTATCCTTGTAAATGCTAGTGTCGGGAAGAATACCTCCTGCCTCGTCATAACGAAGAATATAGCGATTGGTATCCGTATCCTTAGCCGCAAGGGAAATGTTAACCGGTAGAACCATTCCCTGCATAGTCAAATTCTGATAAGACTGACTCAGCTGAGAGAGATTATTAATAGCATCCAATTGCTTAAGGTACTTCTTGGCTGGCTTAGTGCCATTTTTATTACGAGTCTTGGAGTTAGTCGCCAGGGCATAGTAATCTGTAACCACATCCATACCAGTCACTTGAGTTGATTTTTTCTTAGCAACAAGGTCATCTAAATCAGCCATGACTTGCTTATCTGCCTTGTCCTGTAATTCATCCGTAGCCCCTTGAGTGGACTTATCTTTAGAAATCTTAGCCTTGGCCAAGTAATCCTTATTGATGTATTGGTAAAAATTGGACTGGGCTGTCGCATTCTTATCAAAACCAACCTTGTGCGGAATGAAATTTTGATAGGCATAGTAACCTCCACCGGCAAGAGCCAGAGCTAGGACCGCTCCAGTCCCCCACAGAATCCTTTTTGTCCGCTTCTTCAATTTCTTTTTAGTCTTAATCTTTTTCATGGGTAAATCTTTCTCTGTTGTTTTACTTACTTGATACAACTATATAGTAGAATAATAATGTTACGCTAGGATTTCACAACTATTAGAGAAAGATAACATAAAACTTGATGAGTGAAAGTACTGAATGGTAGAAAGAACTACCCCTTTGACGGGTGATTATGATTTATGACTCTGAAAAAATTTTAGGCGACTGAGTATAAGAAAAGCTCCATAAATCAGGAAACCGTAATAGGCAAATTTTATGTCAAGATTGGATAAAATAGGAAAAATCATACTGGTTAATGGAGGGGCAATAACTAAACAGGCATTAATAGTCGTAATAATTCCCCCTAATCGCTCTACGGGACTACGATTAACAATTTCTGCAGAGAAACGGGGGGAGATAATGCCAAGAAGGAAGGAAAGCAAACCACTAGCTAAAAGAATTAAATAGAAACTATTGAACAAAAACCCTAGACTTGTCAATAATATGAAAACATCAGCTATCAATGTTAGATTTGAGATTGATTGCCGTCGTAAGACTCTTGCTCCCAATAGATTTCCTCCAATCATAGCTAGAGTTATCAAGCCAGATAGAAGAGAAATTTTTATCGGGGCTGAAAATATGGCCAAGGTCTTATTTTCTTTAATGAAAAGTGTGAAAATTGGAACCAAGCCACCAAAGAAACCATTCAGTAAACACAATTGCAAGAGATTTATCGTTAATTCCCGATCTTTAAAAAATAAACCTAAGCTTGTATGGATAGCCTTAAAAATACTGTTTGAGTGTGAAACTGTAATGGTATTTTCTGTCTTTCTCAATTGAGGACTCATTCTCAGAAAAGCTCCAGCTACAATAATAAAAATTAAAGCATTACCCACAGCTAAAAGACTTTTGCTCAGAACTATTAAAAGTACCGAGCCCAAAAAAGTGGCCAACACATTAACCAACTGAGAGGCTAAACTTAATATCCCTTGTGCCTCTTCCATGTCTTTAGCTGAAATAAGTTTCTTAGTAAATGGAGCAAATAGGGCAGAGGAGTAGTTTCCACTAATATCCGATAAAAGATTTAGTAGAGATACTATAAGCAACAAAGTCAGGGTCGAATGATAGCAGAAAACAACTCCAATTCCTAAATACATAATAGCCCTAAAGAGCAACGACTGAACCAGAAATTTAATCTTCTTAGCTTGTCGGTCGGCAACCACTCCCACAAATACACTCAGTAGTATAGGAATCGTTTCAGAAGCTGATACGACCATTACCGCTATACTACTTTCTGGTAAAAGACTAGCAGTTGTAAGCATAGCCGTATAGAAGAGTCGATCACCAACCTTGGATAAAAGATTAACGCTTGCCAATTTTGTAAATAAGCAATTTTGCTTGAAAAACCTTAGCATTTTTTCCCTTTCTAAATATAAAAAAACGAAATTTGACCGAGAAACATTCTTGTCAAATCTCGTTTTCTTACCTTGTGCTTATTCAGCACAAATAATGATTAGACCTTGTTCTTTCATTTCACTCACCTCCTTTCAGTCTAACCGACATTCTATAATCATATATGGGGACGAAATATCAAACTCTCCATTATTATAATCACCATAGATTTGTAAAATTTTTAAACCAGCTTGTTCAAGAAGGGCTTTGATCTCTTGCAGAGAGTATAATCTCATCTCAACAGAAAAATTTTGACTTGAACCATCTATAATTCTAATCTGCTCTATTTGTACAGCACCTTTTTTTGAATTGAATTTCCTTTTTTCTAGAACATAGCCAGTATTTTCATTCCCAAACCACATTCGCTCACCTAAATTCTTAATTAAATAATCTCTATTAATTAGATGTAAGACGAAGAGGCCATCTACTGTTAACAGGTTCTGCTTCAAATTTTTAAAAATTTGAACAGTCTTTTCATCCGGTAAATAACCAATCGAACTCTCCATACTATAAATGAGATTATATTTTCTTTCACTTTGGAAATTCTGGGCATCCGCAAAGTATAGTTTTCCGCTATAGGTTGAACCAAGCTTTTCCTTTGCCTCTATTACATAATCTTTGTTAATATCTACGCCATCTACCATATATCCTTCTTCATTGAGAGCTAATAAATGCCTGCCATTACCACAACATAAGTCCAGAATCGATAACTCTTTTTTTGATTTTTTATTTAGATATGTTTTCCTTAAAAAATCTAGTTGATCTGCCAATTCAATATTTAAGAGATCAGAATAGACCCTACTATAGGTCTTGTCAAAGAAATTGATACCATTCCTAGTCCCAAGTTTTTGATTGATGTTAATTTGTTTTAAGTCCATTTCAAAATCCTCATAATTCCACATTTATTAATATTTTGAATAAGGTTTTAATATACTTATCACCCATATCATAACCCCAAAATTCATGAAATTAGCAAATTATTAAATATGAACTTATATTTTTTATTTTTTTCATATTTGCGAAATTCAACTTTATCCTGAATTTACATTTATAATAAAAATAAGGAGGATTTAGCATGTTAAAAAGAATTCTTTTACTAATTATCTGCTTACCCATTATTCTATTTCCCTTATAATTAAAAAGGCCCTCCAAAACATGAAGGGTCTTTATTTCTGCAAAATTTCCTCTAAATTTGTTTTCAAAAAATGTGCTAGAATTGGATTTCCTAGTTTTTCAACCGTTGCAATAGTCTCTTCAATCGTTTTTAAATTATCTTGTTTTCCCGTCAAATAGTCAATCACTTGCTTCAAGAAATTCATAAAGACTATTGCGAACATATCTTGATAGGTTAGTAATTTTTCAAGATCTTCAATAAAAAAATTAGCATGGTAAAATTTCCGACGTTCGACCAAAGTTAGGATAAGATTTAGTAGAACCAACTCGGCATTTCTCTTATGACTTGCCAAAGAGCGGTACAATTTATCACGCTCAACGAATGCCTTCCCCAAAAACACCAAATCTTCATCTGATAAGACAACCATGGTATTACCAAAGAGGTAGAGCTCATACTCTGTCCACTCCTCAATCTCATAAAGATAACTAGTCAAAAATTCTTTTTCTTCGTCTTTGATTTGATAGCTGGGGTCAAGCGTTGAAATAACAACCTTTATGACGAGCTTATTCAATCTGTTATAAGTCTCGTAAACTTCATCATTCGAATAATTCTCAAGAAGTTCTTTCAAGCCAACCACATTATTCTGTGATTGTAATTCAACTAACTTTTTTCCAGTCTTAAAAAAATTACTTTCTTGATATTGCGTTAAGGCATACCCAAACTCTGAAAATGACATATGAATTCCTTCAATAGCCAAGAGAAGTTTATCTGCTGCCAACATGGTCTGCCCATTTTCAAATTTAGACAGTTGGGAAACGGAGAGATTTTCTTTAGCGATATCTTTTAGTCTTAAGCCCCTTGCCTGTCTTAATTCTTTAAATAATTCCCCTAACTCTAATGACTTTCCTAACATCTATTTTCACCTTTTTTATTCTGATACCAAACTAATCTATCCCCAACTCCTTATAAGACTTCCGGTGCCCAACTTGCAGAAGTCTACCATCCTTGACCAGGAGGGGACGCTTGATGAGCATGCCATCGGCAGCTAGGAGGTTCAGGGCTTCTTCCCTGGTCAGACTGGCAAATTTATCCTTGAGACCAAGGGCCCGATAGCTGTTGCCGCTGGTGTTAAAGAGCTGTTTAAGACTATAATCAGACGAATCTAGGAGCTCACCTAAGATTTTGGCCGTCGGTGGATTTTCTTTGAGGTCAATGGCCTGGTAGCTGATACCTAATTGGTCAAGCTCCTTCTTGGCTCTTTGGCAGGTTGTGCATTTGGGGTAATGGTAAAAAATAATCATAATATAGAGGGCAGGTTTAAGGTCCGACTTCTGGCTTTCAGCAGAAAGATAGAACTCTAGACCTGCCTCTTTCCTTTCTCGTTTTTCTTTTCAAGGGTCAGCCCTTCATGCTCCAAGAGCCAGGCCTTCTTATCGAGGCCAGCAGCATAGCCAGTCAGCTGGCCTTGGCTGCCTAGAACACGGTGGCAGGGGATAAAAATACTGATGGGATTTTTTCCGACGGCGGAGCCAACGGCTTGGGCAGACCGACAGTCTACTATCCTAGCAATCTGGCCGTAGGTCAGACTGGAACCAGCCGGAATGGTCTTGAGAACCTGCCAAACCCGCTCTTGAAAAGCCGTCCCATTCGGAGCCAGGTAATCAGCGGGCCGGGGATTTTTACCAGAAAAATAGGCATCCAGCCAAGCTTGGGCATGGTCTAGAATCGTTGACTTTTTCTCAAGCACCGTCTCCGCTTCAAAGTCTCGCTCAAAATACTTCTGCCCCAAAAACCAGCAGCCAAGAAGGTGCTCTTCATCAGCTAGCAGGGAGATTGGCCCCAGAGGTGACTGGTAGATTTGCTTATAAATCATAGCTCCCCATTGCGCCACTTTTCATTGATTTTAGGGGTTCCATCGGGATTGATGAGTGGGGTTAGGCTACCGCCACCCATGCCAACAAATAGATATTCAATACCCGTTTCCCTGTCCACATATAAGTCGGTCGCTCCGATAGCGCCAGTCCCTTGCGCCACCCTAAAACCAAAAGCGTAAAAGCGTTGCTCCAAGTCTTTCTGATAGTCTTTTAGTGCTTGTTTATCCATGGTGTATCCTCCTTATTCTTTCCTATTGTATCAAAAACAGCATCTTTGTGGGGATGCTGCTTTTTACGCTATTTATGAGCTTGAATCAAGCGAACCTTGATGATGTTCTCACTAGCCTCAAAGGCTGCCACCAAGGCATCAATCTTATCTTTATCTGTTTCATCCAAGTCCAAGAGGGTATAGGCGTAGTCGCCCTTGGAGCGGTTAAGGATATTGGCAATATTAATATTGGCTTCAGAAACCGCTGTTGAAATCCGAGCGACGATATTTGGGACATTGCGGTTAATCAAGGTAATGCGATAGGGAGCTTCTAAGGCTTGGTGCATATTGGGGAAATTGACCGAGTTGGTGATTTCGCCTGTTTCCATGAACTGACGAATTTCCTGACTGGCCATCTTGGCACAGTTGAGCTCGGCTTCGGCTGTCGAACCGCCGACATGTGGGAAAACGGTGATACCGTCCTTATTGAGAAGGTCCTGGCTAGCAAAGTCGGTAATATAACGTTTGACCACGCCCGTCTCAATGGCTTCAAAAAGGTCTTGATGGTTGACCAATTCACCCCGAGCAAAGTTGATGACGGTGGTGCCCTTATTCATCAGGGCAAAAGCCTCAGCATTAAAGGTCTCACGGGTAGCATCCGTCAAGGGCACGTGAATGGTAATGTAGTCGGCATTGGCAAAGATTTCCTTGATGTCTTGCACCCGTTTGACATGGTGGGAAATATTCCAGGCTGCTTCAATAGAGACATAGGGGTCGTAACCCATAACCGACATACCTAGACGGCGGGCATCATTGGCAATCCGAGCTCCGATAGCACCGAGACCGATAACACCCAAGGTCTTGCCACGGATTTCACTTCCAGCAAACTGCTTCTTGCCTGCTTCGACCTGCTTAGCCACATCATCACCAGAAAGTCCGTTGACCCAGGCGTTGGCAGCGATATAATCACGGGCTGACAAGAGTAAGGAAGCCGTCACCGCTTCCTTAACGGCGTTGGCATTGGCTCCTGGGGTATTGAAGACGACAATCCCTTTTTGGGTCGCCTCATCAATAGGGATATTGTTGGTCCCTGCGCCAGCACGGGCAATGGCCTTGAGGTTGCTTGGGAAGTCAGTATTGTGCAGGTTTTGACTGCGGATAATAAAGGCATCGGGATTTTCTGCCAAATCACCGTCTACCTGAAACTTATTGCCCAATTCCTTGAGGCCCAGTTGATTAATATTGTTAAAGGTTTTGACACTATAAACCATATTTTCTCCTTTTTAATTGAAAAATTCTACACTTATTAAAAACCAAAAGTCATTTTTTGATATTTTCTGAGGTAGTACGGACGGAAGCGACCGCCATTGGCGTTCCATTCCTATTTTTTGAGCCTAAGGTCTCAAAAAATCCGTTATTAGCAACAAGACTTTTGTTGCTAATAATGCCACTACGGCGAAAATATCAGGTTTTCCTCACTTCGTTAGACTTAATTCCAAAAACAATTGATTTTTCTTAAATAGACTTTCAGTTTTGATGCTTATCTAGAATTCTATGAAAATAGCTATCCTCATTTGGAATTGGATAGCTATTTCTGCCTGATTAGATGGCGTGGTGGTCGGCCTCATCCACTTCTTGATAGAAGCCTTTTTCGGCCTTGGATTTGATTTTTTGGTAGGCTAAGCGTTCGCCTTCATAGACGACCTTGCCACAGTAATGAAAGCCTAGTTTTTCTAAAATATGTTGCATGGCCTTATTTTTTTCGTGGGTATCACAACGAAAATCCGGGCCATCGTGGCCTTCAATCAAGCCCTGCAAGAAGGTCAGCGCTAGCCCCTGACCTCGGGCAGAGTCTGCTAGGGCCAGGCGATGAAAGGTGATATAGCAATGATTATTGTGCTCCCACTTGCCATCGTAGATGGCATCATAGGCTGGTTCATGGCCATCAATCACAGCAGCGTAGGCCAACAGTTGACCATCTTGGAGGCCAACCCAGCCCCGTCCTTGGAGAACATCCTCAAAAATGGTCTCTTGATTGGGATAGTCAGACTGCCATTGGTCGCTACCAGACTGGTCCAAATAACTTCTGGCTTCCTCGATAATGGTCATGATGTCTTCTACTTCATTAGGGAAAGCTAAACGAATTTCCATGCTTGTCTCCTCTTAAACTAAGGACTGCTCTTGCCCTCTTACTTATGGCGAGCTTCAAAATCCTTCATAAAGTCAATTAGGTCCAAGACACCCTGTCTAGGAAAGGCATTGTAGAGACTGGCTCGCATGCCACCAACACTACGGTGTCCCTTGATATTCTTGAAGCCTAACTTATCAGCCTCGGCGACAAACTCGGCATCCAAGTCCTTACTTGGCGTGACAAAAGGAATATTAGTAACCGAGCGGTCCTTGACCTTCTTGACAGGACTGGTATAGAAGTCCGATTGCTCAATATAATCATAGAGCAGGCCAGATTTTTCACGATTAATCTCAGCCATCTTATCAACACCGCCGATAGTATTTTTCACCCATTCAAAGACCAGTTTGGCAATGTAGATATTATAAGCCGGTGGGGTGTTGTAGAGAGAGCCTGCATCGGCCTGAATCCGATAGTCCAACATGGCTGACAGCTGGGGTTGGTCATTGAGAAAATCTTCTCTGACGATAACCACGGTGACCCCTGCTGGACCAATATTCTTTTGCGCTCCTGCATAAATCAGGGCAAAATCTTCAACATTATAGCGGGCTGCCAAAATATTAGAAGACATATCGGCCACAATTGGTACACCATTGGTATCGGGCAGGTCATAGATAGAGGTCCCTTCAATGGTGTTGTTGGTGGTAATGTGGACATAGGCTGCATCCTTATCAATGCTAGCTGGGTCAAAATCAGGAATATGGTCGTAGACCGTGTCTTCTGAAGAAGCTAGAAGGATGGGTTCAAATGGAACGGTCTTAGACAAAAGCACCGCTGCATTATAGGCCTTCTTGCCCCAAGAACCACCGACCAGATAATAGGCCTTCTTGCCCTGAGCTAGGTTGAGGGGCACCATGGTAAATTGCAGAGAGCCTCCACCTGGTAAGAAAAGAACCTTGTAATTATCTGGAATTGCCATCAGCTCTCGCAAGAGTTTTTCTGCATCTTTAATAATCTTGTCAAATTCTGGAGAGCGATGGGACATTTCTAGCACGGACATTCCGGAACCTTGATAATCCAGTAGCTCATCACGAGCCTGCTCCAGGACTGGCTTAGGTAGGGTAGCTGGTCCTGCCGAGAAATTGTAAACAGTCATAAGGACACCTCCAAAAATTTAATGTTCTTATTGTAGCATAATTGTCTGAATTTTGTAAAGATTTCCATGAAAACGATTGTTTATATTAGCTAAAATCCGAACTTTTTAAATAAAAAACACCCCAGATATCTGTTTTTCCTGTCGGACTGAATTTAGGGATCTCTAGGGTGAACTTTTAAAAACCAGGGCTGTTCGGCCTCCCATCGATAGAGAAGGCTCGGTTAGGTAGACCAAAAGGCCCCACCCAGTCCAAGTCATTGACCTAGGCGGTTGGGCAGGGTCTTTATTTCTGACTCAGAGCTTGTCAATCAGGCACTGGGCAAAGTCGCTGGTTGAAAGGGGTGCTACTCCCATTGCAGAGGCAAAGTCAGCTGTGACCTGCTTATTGCCAATGCAGGCCTCAATGGCAGAACTTATCCTCTGCCCTGCTTCTTGCCAGCCTAGGTAGTCCAGCATCATGACGGCTGATAAAAGGAGGGAGCAAGGATTGGCCTTGTTCTGACCAGCGATATCTGGGGCTGTCCCATGGGTGGCCTCAAAGATGGCATGGCCTGTTTGGTAGTTGATATTAGCTCCAGGGGAGATGCCAATCCCACCAACCTGAGCCGCCAGGGCATCGCTGGCATAGTCCCCGTTGAGATTGGTCAGAGCCACCACTTGAAAGTTTTCAGGGTGAAGGAGAACCTGTTGCAAGAAATTATCGGCGATGATGTCATTGATGACTAGTCGGCCATCTGCCAAGGCATCCGCATATTCTCGTTGGGCCAATTGGTAGCCCCATTTGCGAAAACCGCCTTCGGTGAATTTTTGAATATTGCCCTTGTGAACTAGGGTGACCCTTTTGAGACCTTTTTTCAGGGCATAATCAATGGCCGAGCGAACCAGGCGCTCACTTCCCTGAATGGAAATCGGTTTTATGCCGATGGCCGAGGTCTCAGGAAAGCGAATTTTCTGGACGGCCATTTCTTCCTGCAAGAAATGGATGAACTTTTTGACTTGGGGACTACCTGCTTCCCATTCGATTCCGGCATAGATATCCTCGGTATTTTCCCGAAAAATCGTGATATTGGTTTTCTCGGGCTCCTTGAGGGGACTGGGCACGCCCTTAAAGTAACGGACCGGTCGGACACAAGCAAAGAGGTCTAATTCTTGGCGCAGGGCTACATTAAGGGAGCGCCTGCCCTGACCGACTGGTGTTCCAAGAGGGCCCTTGATGGCAATGAGGCCCTCCTTGATAGCAGACAGGGTCTGGTCTGGCAGGGCTTGACCTGTTTTTTCAAGGGCCTTTTTACCTGCTAGAACTTCCTCCCAGTCAATCTGGCGCTTCCCAGCATAGGTCTTAGTTACCGCGGCATCAACAATCCGGCGGACTGCCGGCCAAATATCCTGACCAACACCATCTCCTTCAATATAGGAAATAATAGGAACATCAGGGACCTGCAGTCGGCCATTTTTTAAGCTAATTTTTTCAGACATAGGGCTACCTCCTGTTAATGGGGATATAGGTCAAGTTTTGGAGACCAACATAATTGGAGCGCGGGCGAATGAGCTTATTGTTCTTCCTTTGCTCTTGAACATGGGCAATCCAGCCTGACATCCGACTCATGGCAAAGATGAGGGTAAAGATATCACTATCAATTCCTAGAGCATGGTAGAGGGTTGCCGAGTAGAAATCGACATTTGGGATCAAGCCCTTCTTTTCACGGATAAAGCTTTCTACCTCTTGGGAGAGTTGATAGAGGTCGGCATCATCTGTACCTTGCGTCAGGGCTTGGGCCATTTCCTTGAGGTACTTCTGCCTAGGGTCAACCTTCTGATAGACCCGATGACCAAAGCCCATAATTTTTTCCTTGGAATCTAATTTCGCTTGCAGATAGCCATGGGTATCTCCTGAACGGCGAATGTCCGTGAGCATGTCAAAAACTCGCTCGTTGGCCCCGCCATGGAGCTTACCCTTGAGGGTCCCAATGGCCGTAGTGATACAGGAGTAGAGATCCGTCAAGGTCGAAGCTGTCACACGAGCCGCAAAGGTTGAGGCATTGAACTCATGGTCGGCATGGAGAATGAGGGCCTTGTTAAAAGCCTGCACTTCCAATTCCCTTGGCTCTTGGCCCTTTAACATATAAAGAAAGTTAGCCGCAAAGGACAAATCTTCCCGAGGTTCAATTGGCGTTAGGCCCCGACGCAGGCGAGCAAAACTGGCGATGATGGTTGGCACCTTGGCCATAATCTGAATGGATTGGTCATAGATGTCCTCCCAATCATCTTCCTCCGCATGAACATTGTAAACCCCCAAAAGAGAGACCGTCGAGCGCAGAACACTCATGGGATGAAGGTGGGGGCGGGATTGGATTAGAATACATTGCTCCACCGCATCGGAAATTTTATATTGGGCTCGCAGGCGTTTTTCAAACTGCGAGAGCTCTACTCGAGTGGGGAGATGGAGATTCCACAGGAGATAGATAATCTCTTCAAAACTCGCATTATTGTCCATAAACTCGGAAATATTGTAGCCAGCATAGGAGAGCTCATCGTGCTCAATGGCGGAAATCCGTGTATTACTGGCTATCATATTTTTCATTCCCATACTGTCTGTCATTTTTTCCTCCTTTATGATTCCTATTTGGAGCTAGGTCAAACCTATTTCCACAACCTAGGCTTCTTCTAATTTTTTCTTGACAACCATCGGCAGGATGCCACCGTAGCGGTAATAGCGAATATCGGCATCGGCATCGAAGCGTAGGCGGGCCTGAAATTCCTTGCTGCCTTGGTCAGAGTGGGCCCTAAGGGTTACCGTTTGGCCAACAGCCACTTGGTCATCCAAGTCAATATCATAGGTCTCATAACCCGTTAGACCTAGGCTTGCTGCATTTTCTCCTTCTAGAAATTGCAGGGGCAGAATGCCCATCATGACGAGGTTGGAGCGATGAATCCGCTCGAAGGATTCTGCCAGAACGGCCTTGACACCAAGAAGTCCAGCCCCCTTTGCCGCCCAGTCTCGACTGGAGCCCATTCCATAGTCCTTGCCAGCGATAATCAAACTACCGATACCCTTTTCCTGATAATTCATAGCCGCATCATAGATGGGAAGAACCTGACCTTGATACTTGGTCCAGCCCCCAATCTTTCCATCTGCCAGGTCATTTTTGATGCGGATATTGGCAAAGGTCCCCCGCATCATGACTTGGTGGTTGCCCCGACGACTGCCATAAGAGTTGAAGTCCTTGTAATCTACCCCTTGTTCCTGCAGATATTTGGCAGCGGGGCTAGTCCTAGCGATATTGCCCGCTGGTGAAATATGGTCGGTGGTGACAGAGTCACCAAACTTAGCCAAGACTGAAAGATTTTTTAGAGGCTCAATGGTCAAATCTTCCTTGAGCTGGTCAAAATAAGGGGGATTTTGGATATAGGTTGAGGAAGGATTCCAGGCGTAATTCTTGCCCCTTGCCACCTCAATGCGATTCCAAGACTGACTATCACTAAAGACAGACCTGTATTCTGTGGCAAAGAGGTCTCGGGTGACATAACAACTGACATAGTCAGCGACCTCTTCTTGACTTGGCATGATATCTGCTAGATAGACTGCTCTGCCATTTTCATCAAGGCCAAGTGGCTCCCTGGTCAAGTCAATATTGGTTGTTCCTGCCAGGGCATAGGCCACAACCAGGGGTGGACTGGCCAAAAAATTGGCCTTGACTAGTGGGTTGATTCGTCCTTCAAAATTACGATTTCCTGAGAGAACAGCCGAAGCCAGTAAATCTTCCTGACGGATGGCCTGGGCTACTTCTGGCAGGAGGTCGCCTGAATTGCCAATGCAGGTGGTACAGCCATAGCCCACCGGATTGAAGCCCAACTGGTCCAAGTAGGCCTGCAAGCCAGAATTTTTCAGGTAGCCGGTAACCACCTTGGAACCTGGAGCCAGAGATGTTTTGACGGTCTTTGGAACCCGCAAGCCCTTCTGAACGGCATTCTTGGCTAGCAGTCCAGCAGCCAGTAGGACATAGGGGTTGGAGGTATTGGTGCAGGAGGTGATAGCAGCGATAGCCACATGCCCTGTTTGGATGGTTTGGTCGCCATCCGCAAAATGAACCCTCGCTTGTTTTTCGATTTCTTCTGCTGGTAGGCCAAAACCTCGAACGCCAACTTCCCGAACTAGACTATCCTGAAATTCTCGCTTGGCCTGGGAGAGCTCTATCAAATCTTGTGGTCGCTTAGGCCCTGAAATAGCGGGTTGCACACTAGCTAAATCAACCTCAACAATCTTGCTGTAGCTAGGAATCTTTTCCTCATCATAGAATAGATGATTGGCCCTAGCATAGCTTTCTGCCAGAGCAATATGCTCTTCTGGACGGTTGGTCAAATGCATATAATTGAGCGTTTCCTCATCAATGGGAAAATACCCACAGGTCGCCCCGTACTCGGGTGCCATATTGGCAAGGGTTGCACGTTCAGCCAAACTCAGGGACTTGAGGCCTGGACCAAAGTATTCGACGAATTTGCCAACCACATTTTCCTGACGCAGGATTTGAGTGACCTTGAGAGCCAAATCTGTTGCCGTAGCCAGCCTTGAAAGTTGCCCTGTCAAACGAACCCCGATGACTTGAGGAACTGGGAAATAAGAGGCTTCTCCCAGCATGGCCGCTTCTGCTTCAATACCACCGACACCCCAGCCCAATACCCCTAAACCATTAATCATGGTGGTGTGGCTGTCGGTTCCAAACATGGAATCAGGATAGAGCAGACCATCTTTTTCAATGATGACTGGGCTTAAAAACTCGATATTAACCTGGTGAATAATTCCCGTTGCTGGTGGGACAGCCCGATAGTTATCAAAAGAATTTTCAGCCCATTTGAGAAACTGATAACGCTCATTATTGCGGGAAAATTCTAGAGCTATATTCTCATCCAGAGCCGAAGGCTTTCCAAAAACATCAACCTGAACGCTGTGGTCAATGACCAAATCAACTGGAATTTCTGGGTTAATCAAGTCGGGATTGCCACCCCGCCTCACCACTGCATCCCGCATAGAGGCCAGGTCAACGACAACTGGAACCCCAGTAAAATCCTGTAAGATAACCCGACTAGGTTTGAAAGGCACTTCACCTTGGGGCTGGCTGGCCTGGTAATGGCTGAGATTGGTAATATCAGCCTCAGTCACATCTTGACCATCTGCCTTGCGAAGGAGACTTTCCAAAAGAATACGAATGGTATAGGGAAGCGCGTCAACCTTAACATTTTGTGCTCGACAAGCTGCTTCAATATCAAAATAGTCAAAATTTCCTTTTGACGTTTCCAAGCTTTTCTTATAGTTTTCAAGCATAAGAACCCCTTTCTTGAATCAATCAAATGTAATCTACCCTTGTCCGAGACTATTCCCTGTAAGACAAGCACAAGCTTATCCATCACCCAACATTAGAAATCAGTCTCAGAAGCCCTCAAAACAAGACCATGCCAGCAAATCCCTTTGCTAAGCTGAGGCCTAGTTCCCTTTCAAAGGGTCACATTATTAACCAAAGACTAGTCCCTCTAAATCAGATAGCCTGGCCACTCTAGAACTAAGGCCACACATCGTTTAACATCAGAGCCACCAAGACTAAGACCTGATATCTTTTATCGTCAAGGCCAAGCAAGGCTGGAGAGCACAAACGAGGGCTAGTTGGACTCAACCAGCTAGATAGCATCGCCACCTCGCTCCTTGGTACGAATCCGAATCACGTCTTCAATGGGGAGGACGAAAATTTTTCCATCCCCAACCTCACCCGTTTCAACAGCTGAGCAAATCAAATCGATAATGGTTTCGACCGCTTCATCCTTGACTACAACCTCAACCTTGACCTTGGCCAACAAGGTCGGCGTAATAATTTGCCCCCGAACAATTTCAGAGAAGCCCTTCTGGCTACCGTAACCAAGAACCTGACTGACAGTTAGACCCTTGGCCATCCCCGTTGAAGTCAACCTTTCCTTCAAATCTTCTAACTTATCTGGACGAATAATCGCTTCAATTTTTCTCATGAATACCTCCTAAATGAAGATAGCTACAAAGTTTGCGAACACTTTATCTTCTCTATATCCTAGAGTGTCTTTAGCCATCCAAGCCCATAAAGGTTGGGTAGGCCGTTTCTTCATGCTCGCTATCATCAAGACCAATAACCTCAGCCCTCTCATCAACACGAATAGGCATAAAATGACCGATTATTCGAATGAGCAAAAAGCTGACTAGGGCTGACCAAATAACGGTCACCAAGATGGCAGCTACCGTCACCAAAAAGAGATTGGCATTACCATAAATCAAACCAAAATGATGATCATCTAGAGCAAGATCGGGTTGGGTAAAGAGCCCTGTAGCAAGGCCACCAAAAATACCACCAATCCCATGACAACCAAAGGCATCTAGGGCATCATCGTACTCCAACTTACGTTTGATGATGGAAATGGCCAGATAGCAAACAGGACTGACCAGAAGACCAATGAGGAGAGCACTCCAAACAGGAACAAAGCCAGCACCCGGTGTAATAGCAACAAGTCCAGCCACCAAACCTGTCGATGCCCCAACCAAGGAAGGTTTGCCAGCAAAATAATAATCCAAACTAATCCAAGAAATCAGTCCAGCAGCTGCGCAAACATGGGTAGTCACTAGGGCATGGACCGCCGAAGCATTAGCTGCCAGGGCCGAGCCGGCATTAAAGCCGAACCAACCGAACCACAGAAGCCCTGCCCCCAGTAGAACGAAAGGAATATTGTGGGGGCGATAATCCATCTGCTTGAAGTCTCTTCGTTTACCAACAACAATGGCCAGAACCAGACCCGAAACCCCTGAAGTAATATGAACAACATCCCCACCGGCAAAGTCAATCGTCCCCCAGCGCTCCAGAAGACCATGGCCCCAAACCATATGAGCAAAGGGATAGTAGACCAGGAACATCCAGGCCGCTAAAAAAATCAGCAGGGCTTTAAAACGCATCCGACCAGCAACGGCTCCTGTTAAAATCGCTGCAGTCACTGCTGGAAACATCATCTGAAAAGCTGCAAAGAGCAGATCTGGAATATCTAAACCTCGACTACTGTGACTTTCAGAAAGACCATGTAAGAAAGTCTGACTGAGGTTTCCAAGCAGAATTCCCTTACCACTAAAGGATAGGGAATAGCCCGCCAGCACCCAAAGGAGGGAGGCCAAACTAAGTGGAATAATGGCCATCATCATAGTATTGATGACATTCTTTCTCCGACCTAGTCCCCCGTAAAAGAAAGCCAGCCCAATGGACATCAACATGACCAAGGCCGAACAAAGCATGATAAAAGCTATACTACCAGGATTCATAGGCAAGTTCTCTCGTTTTCTTGTTTTATGTCATGTAATATAACACCGACTCTTGAATTTGTCAATGTTTTCTTGAAAAAATTGCAAAAAGGTATAAGAAAAACCGAATTTTGTGTTAGGTTTTCTAACATAAACACAAATTTTAAATCCTCCCATTCCCACAAAAGGTAAAAGAGACGAGGACGATGAAATTACGGAAGCTAGTTCTCGCTACCGCTCCAACTAGGTCAATGTGCCTAAGCTTGACTTCAGCATTGCTAGCTCATTTCGCTAAGCATTTACAAAACCTACTGCTCCAACTGCATCAAGGCTCTAAATTCAGCCTGGCCACTCTGGCTCGCTTCATTAAGAGCAATAAAAAAGCACCTCCATCAGATGCTTTTTCTTATAACTCATGATAAATTTTATAGACGGCCTGGCGATTAAGTCCTTGGTCCTTGGCGACACTTTTGATTGCCTGGTTGGGCTTGGCTCCTTGGGCAATGGCTTCTTCTACCAAAGTCTTAATCTCAGAGTCCGTTAGCTGGGCTAGGGACTCTTCTTGACCATTAGCCCCTTGAACTATCAGAAGGCATTCCCCCTTGGCAGGCTTTTCTGTTAAATGCTCCAACAATTCAGAAATAGACCCCCGCTGATATTCCTCGTAAATCTTGGTCAGTTCTCGAACTAAGACGACCTGGCGGTCGCCATAAACCGTCTGCATATTGCTTAGGGTATCGACCAAGCGATAGGGGGACTCATAGAAAATTTGAGTTTCTGGGTAGGCTACTTTCTGCTTAAAAAAATCCTCCTGCTGGCCCTTCTTGCGTGGTAAAAAACCATAAAAGATATGGGGCTGAGGTGCTAGTCCACTGGCAATCAGGGCCGTAATGCCAGCCGAAGCTCCTGGCAGGGCAATGACAGAAATACCTTGAGCTATCGCCGCCTGAACAAGATCGTGGCCAGGGTCGGAAATACTGGGAAGACCTGCATCTGAAACCTGGGCCAGATTCTTTCCAGCCAGAAGCAATTCTAAGAGGTCAGGAATCTTCTCATAGGCATTGTGCTCATGAAAGGAAATCTGCTTAGTGGAAATCTGGAAATGCTTGAGCAGGAGGCCAGTATTTCTGGTATCCTCAGCACAGATAAAATCAACAGTCCTGAGGATTTCCACCGAACGATAGGTCATATCCTGCAGGTTGCCAATGGGGGTGGGTACCAGATAGAGCTTCCCTAGTCCTTCTTCCCCCTTAAAAGATTTTTGAACCTGCATGTCCTACTCCCTGTTCAACAATTCCATACAGAAGAGGCAGTCCTCATTATCATCGCGACGTTTACCATAGTCGTCGTTACAAACATGAAAACCATCCTCATAGATGGACTCCAAATTCCTTCGCCCTTGACTAGAAGACTTAGCCGGCATCTTTCCAGCTACATCGGACAGGCGTTCCCGTAGCTTGGCATTTTCCAAACGCAACTGGGAATTTTCCTCCATGATTTCCTGCATCTTCTTTTTCATCAATTCAACCTGGGCGAAATTTTCCATCAGATTGTTGGAAACATCATCGAAGGCTGTAAAGAGTTCACTTTTATCCATATAAACGAATCTCCTCCAAACTATAGGTCAGTAGACTGGCCCGATCAGCAAAGCGAACCTTAACCGTTTGGGCAAAAACATCCATTCCGGCCACCGTTCCCTTGCCTTCGGCAGTCTCAACTGGACTGCCATAATCAGGGAACTTTCGCTTGGCTTCTTTGTAAAAGTCATCCTCAAAGCTGAGACAGCAGAGCAGGCGACCACAAAGACCCGTGGTCTTCTCAGTATTGAGGGAGAGCCCTTGATTTTTGACCATCTTAATGGAAACCGGCGGGAAATCCCCAAGGAAACTAGAACAGCACAGGGGCCGACCGCAGGGACCCAGACCACCAAAAATCTTGGCCTCATCACGGGTATTGATTTGTCGCAATTCAATCCGCGCTCGGAAATAAGCTGCTAGGTCTTTAAGCAATTGTCGGAAATCCACCCGATGCTCAGCCGTAAAGGAGATAAAGACATGGCTACGATCTAGAGGGAAGGCAATATTAACCAGCTTCATATCTAGATGACGATTGGCAATCATATCCTTAACCACTGCCATATTGTCTTGAGCAAAAATCTGATTGGCCTGATGCCGCTCAAGATCCTGCTGGCGGGCCAGTCCCAAGACCTTATCAATTTGAGCAGGCAGAACCTGCTCATCCAGGTCCTGATTGGCTTGCACGACTTGGGCTAAACGGTTGCCCTTACGCAAGCGAACCACAACAATATCATCCTTTTCATATGCTTGATTTGGTAAGACATAGGAGACTAGGTCATTCTCCTCATACTTTACCCCGATTACTTCTGTCATTTTAACACCATATATTCTAAGACATTTTGAAAACTAACATTACTGAGCCACATTTGTCTGGCCTGATAGATCTTGCTCACCTGACTAGGTTTTTGGGCTCGCCCCAGCAAAACCAAGAGGAGCTTAAAGACCAAATCCTGTTCAGGCTTATCTATCGCTAGGCTAGCCAGACGAGTCACCTGCAAGAAGGCCTGATCAGGATCCTTGGCCAAACCGGCGATGAATTTCTCCAGGCTACGACAGAGGTCATCAAATTTAGACAAGTCTGCCAAAGAAAGAGCGGAAGCCTCATCATCAGCTACTGCCGCAATTAAACTGGCCTTACTTTTTAAGAGACCCTTTTGCTCCAGAAGATTTTCCAAATAGGCTTGATTCTTAGGAAAACGAAAAATCTGACAGCGACTCTTGATGGTCGCAAGAACCTTACTTTCATCCGAAGTCAGAAGAATCATGTAGGAGGAAGACTGGGGCTCCTCAATAAATTTCAGGAGACTATTGGCCGCATTGACGTGCATCTTGTCGGCATCACGAATAATAAAGACCTGGGATTGACCTTCAAAGCCAGAACGGCTAAAATCCCGCAGAAGCTCACGAATCGTATCTGTCTTGATAACATTGCCCTGGGGCTCAATCACCTTGACATCGGAAAAATCCCGCTCAGCAATTAGACGGCACTCCCGACACTGACCGCAAGGAAGGCTATCTTGCAAATTTTCACAAAACTGACTCTGAGCCAGAAAAAGAGCCATCTCATAGCTAGCGAAATTCCCCGAAAAGAGATAGGCGTGGCTGAGCCTGCCTGCCTGCAAAATATGATGAAATTCCTGAAAGATTTTGGGTTGTAAGTCTGCTAAGTCCATCCTCAATCCTTTGCCACTAGCCCTTCTATCTTAGCCAAGGCATCTGCAAGAACCTTGTCCAAGTCCTGACTAGCATCAATTACTTTGACCCGCTCAGCTTGATCTCTGGCTATAGCCAAATAGCCCTGCCGAACTCTTTGGTGCAGATCCAATTTTTCCAAATCCAAACGGTTAACTTCACGAACATCTGCCTGCTCAATCCGAGCCAGACCCAGCTCAGACGGCAAATCAAAAAGCAGGGTCAAGTCTGGTTTGGTGTCTTCAATAGCATAGTCATTGAGCCAGTCAATATCTGCCACCGAGAGGCCACGCCCATAACCCTGGTAGGCTACCGAGCTATCAATAAAGCGATCCACCAGAACTAGCTTTCCTTGCGCCAGAGCTGGCAGAACCTTTTCAACCAAGTGCTGACGACGAGCAGCAATATAGAGCAGGAGCTCGGTCTTTTCATCCATGGCCGTATTTTTGACATCCAAGATGACATTCCTAATGCTCTCGGCTATAGCAACGCCGCCAGGTTCTCGAGTCGTCACGACTTGATGGCCTTGAGCTTCTAATAAGGGGACCAACCTTTCTAGGACACTGGTCTTACCAGCCCCATCAGGTCCCTCAAGGGTAATCAAATACCCTCCTTTTTGCGTGTTCAGATTCTTCATAGTATCTTTATTTTACCAAAAAACTGGTGAGATTGCTCCCACCAGTTTTTAAAATATGACCTCATTAAGACCTTTATACTCTTCAAAAATCAAAACTATCCATCGTTAACTCACTTTGTCGTACCCAAGTACTGTCTGCAGTTCGTTGCCTCGGATACTTTTGATTTCTATTGAGTATTAGCCCAAATACATATGTCAAGAGCCCGCCAAAATTAGGCCTCTAAGCTTCCTTAAAATAAGGCTTTAGCATGAGTTTCCTGAATATCATCGACCGTCAAACCAGCCGCTTCCAGCTTGGCCTTGAGGTCAGCGGTATCAACCTTGCCATCAATCTGGATCTCATTGACAACCTGACCATGTTTGGCCCCAGCGATGACCGTCCGGCGAATATTGAGGCCTTCCTTGGCAATAGTGCTGACAATTTTCTCCAGAACACCAACGCTATCATCCGCCAAAATCCGGACACGCACGCCTTCTTCACCATAACCAGAGACTTCTAGGAAGGTCCGGAAAATATCCTTATCAGTGATAATCCCTGAAACCATGCCATTTTCTTCAACAGGAAGAACCCCAACCTTGTGGGTCATCATCAGATAAATAGCATCTTCCACGCTGGCAAAAGGGGAAACCGTGATGACATCCTTAATCATGATGTCTCGAATCTTGGTCTTATTGAGCAGGTAGTTCATTTCATAAATAGATAGGCTAGTTGCCTTGGAGGGGCTATTTTCTGCCATGGTTCCAGCGGTCACAATCCCAACCAGCTTATCATCCTCAATCACAGGTAGACGCCGTAGACCCTGCTCGCGCATAATATCCGCTGCATGGGCAACCGTCGTATCTGGAGATACATAGACGACCTTTCGTGTCATAAAATCTTTAACAGCCATAAGCTATCAACCTCGCTTATTTTCTAATCAAAATAGGAAATACATTAAATCTTCTTGGCCTTATTATAGCACTTTTTTGGGAACGGTTTCAAGATTTTCATGATTTTTTCAAGTGATTTTTAACATCTTTTAGTCGATTTTTATTGAGATGGCCAAATTGCCATTCGACATTTTCAAAAAGTATACTTGTTTAAAGTCAAATTTATTATTTTGATACTTTCTTAGGTTGTGCGGACGAAAGCGATCGCCGTTGGCGTTCTAATCCTATTTTTTGAGCCAAAGGTCTCAAAAAATCCGTTATTAGCAACGAAAAGAGTCGTTGCTAATAATACCACTACAGCGAAAGTATCAATTGAGTCCACTTGTAGTATTTTCTCCCATAGAAATGAAATAAGATAATTTCAGGATTACTTGTTAAATAATCAATCGCTTTCTCTGACAGGTGACGATTCAGAGCTCCTTCCATTTCAATCTGGGTTAGAAATACTCCGCCTAACACAATAGATTTTATTTGCAAGATTACCTTAACTATCATCACCTTAGTTAATTTTTGAAGTATTTATAGAAATCTGGCATCAACTGCGTTACTAATTCCGTAGGCTCATAAAGGACGAATTTTTTTGCCTTCTTTGTTTTTAACAACTTTGCTTCTTTCAAAATTTGTAAGTGTCTGGAAATACTTGAATTACTTAATAATAAGATTTGCGACAAAGATTGGGTCGTACTTGGCTTATCTATCAGATAGTTCATAATTTGTAAGCGTATCGGGTCACTTAAAGCTTTAAAAATCGTTACTAAATCTTCTGGAGTTGAACTATAATAATTGGCTTGATCTGTAATATCATAAGTAATAGCGACCCCCTGATTAAAAGGTTCAACAAATAAATGTGGCCATATAAAATAGCTAGGTAGTAGCACGATTGAATCACTATCTTCCAGCTGAAGTTCTTGATCAAAAGGCTTAACAATGACCAGCTTTTCCTTCTTCCAACGTATACGTTCAACTTGCAGGTGGTTAAACATTTCCACCAAACCATGCCTTCTCAAAAAGGAAGACTGCTTCTGAATTTCAATCAATATTTTTTGCTGAATGGATTTTTCTTCCCAAGCATCATCAAAAATTTCTCGTCTGTACCAATCAATAAATTCAAAAAAGGTTTGAAAAACCTCAGAAGGATTTAGCTTTAAATCATTAAGCAAACGCTTATCATTACTCAATGAAAAATCCTTCCACTCCAACCCTTTTGCCAATTGAGGAATAAAAGAATTTTCCCGATCGTTAGTCACTTTTTCCAGTTGCTCGATTAAATTAGTGATGGCTGACTCCGAAAGAAATTCTTTTAGATTTTGTACTTCTTCATCAATCGTTGTCGCATGATATCGGAAATTGCAAAATAAAATTGGTGGAACTCCAAGTTCGTAAAAAGGTTGAAAATAATGAAGTTTTTCATAGAAGTCGTCGGATAATTTCTCTTGCACTCTTATAACCCAATCAATATTGGTTCCATGATGTCGAGGATTTAACAAAACATGCAGACTTCTGAAGAGTTCATTTAGTGGAGAATAGACGAATTGTACCCTTTGGGTAAATGTCTCGTCAGTTTTAAGAGCGTAATCACTAAACTCAATAGTTATAGCCATAGGTTTATCTCCCTCCCCAACAATTCGAAATTCTTAGAATCGATTGATTATCATTTTTTTTCATTGTATCATGTCTATAATTTTATGAAAAGGAGTAAGATGATATGATTCACGATAGTAAACATCTAGTATCTAGAGCCGAAACCAGTGAAAGGGAGGACAAATAATGAGTAGAAGAATGACGGACACACTCATAACAACTATTGCTGGACTTGGAATGTTGCTCTCAACCTTGGATACAGGGATTATCAATGTGGCCTTATCTTTTTTAAAAGTGCATTTTCAAACAACTACTAGCATTACTGCCTTCGCTGTAACAGGATACTCTTTGGCATTGGCCATTTTTATACTGCCTCTGGGGGTTTTTAGTGATAAACTTGGAAAATTGAAAATCTCTTACTTAGGTTTTGTTCTATTTGGTCTAAGCTCACTCTTTTGCGGATTTTCTAATAGTATTAGTTTGCTTATCATTGGTCGTATCATCCAAGGAATTGGCGCCGCTGCCTTACAGGCTACATCTGCTGCGCTAATTACAACATTAGTCTCGGAAGAAACTAAAAATAGTTCTATTAGTGTTTTAGGCGTTATGATAGGGCTTGGTCCTGTGTTAGGACCCTCCTTGGGAGGAATACTACTTTCTCTAAATATTTGGCGGTTCATTTTTTGGATTAATGTTCCATTTGCAATCATAGCTATCCTTATTAATCACTACCTTCTTAATAAGATTTCTGAAAATACTACAAATCAAAAATTAGACAGAGAAGGCACAATTATCAATGCAGTCATGCTAGTTTTCCTTTTGTTAGGGTTATCTTTATTGAGTAAGCCAAAATTATTGGTAATCAGTCTCATTTTAATTGCCATCAGCTTATTAATTGGTTGGCTACTATATCGAGTCGAATTCAAGAAAGCTACTTCCCTAATTAATGTTAGAGAGCTCAGAGCAAATTCCAAGCTCTTATCTTACTTATTACAGACAATTGCCTTTGGTTTTGCTTCAGCAGTTATATTTTTACTCCCCCCTTTTATCTTCGAGCAATTGTATCACTTAGGTTTCGGACTGACAGGTTTTCTCGTTCTAGGTGCCCCAGTTGGATTAGTCTTATTTTCACGGGTCTCTGGTAAATTAAACAATGGGAGTAAGAATATTTTCTTTAGTCGTTTAGGACTAGGTATCATCTGTCTATCCTTGATTTTCTTGTTAATCTTATCTCCAAAGTGGCCTTACCCTCTCTTTACTCTTAGTCTATTCATTTATGGTGTTGGTGGTGGCTACTTCCAACCCGCTAATATTGCTAGTATCATGCAAGCAAGTCCTATAGAAATGCAAGGAGGTGCAGGCGCCCTACAACGCATGGTTCAGAATGTTGCTATTGCCTGCGGTTCAGCAATTGGAGCAACCTGTTTAAATCTCTGGCCCAACAATCTTTTATTAGCAACGCGGATTGCTTGGGTGATGACATTTGTTTTAGTAATACTCAGCCTAAAAGATATGATAATTGCTAGATTAACAATGACAAAATCCTGAAATCCAAATAACGATAATCATCTTAAAAGGCCTGTTTGGGTCTTTTTTGCACGAAAAAAACTGGGATAACCCAGCCTTTAAATTGATATGACAATTTTATTATTCCCCAAAATCCACGTTGTGGTAGACCTTTTGGACATCTTCGTCGTCTTCGAGAACGTCAATTAAACCTTGGAAGACTTCCAAGTCTTCGCCTGACAATTGGACTTCTGATTGAGGAATCATTTCTAATTCCGTCACTTGGAATTCTTGGACACCATTGGCCCGTAGGGCTTCCATACCCTTGTGGAGTTCGGTTGGGGCGGTGTAAACGGTAATAGATCCATCTTCTGCTTCAACATCATCAACATCAACATCAGCTTCCAAGAGTTGCTCAAAAATGCTATCGGCATCGTCACCCTTGAAAACAATGACACCCTTGCGGTCAAACATATAAGAAACCGAACCAGAAGCTCCCATATTCCCACCATTCTTACCAAAAGCAGAGCGAACATTAGCCGCTGTCCGATTAACATTTGATGTAAGAGTATCAACGATAATCATTGAACCGTTTGGCCCAAAACCTTCGTAACGCCCTTCAACAAAGGTTTCATCAGTATTTCCCTTGGCCTTGTCAATGGCCTTATCAATAACGTGCTTAGGTACTTGCGCTTGCTTAGCCCGCTCCAAAACAAATTTCAAAGTTGAGTTAGACTCTGGATCTGGCTCCCCTTGCTTGGCAGCCGCATAAATTTCAACACCAAACTTAGCGTAAACCTTTGAGTTAGCACCATCTTTAGCAGTTTTCTTGGCAACAATATTGGCCCATTTACGTCCCATGGGTAAATCTCCTTTTTATCATATTTTTATATCTCATTAGGCTGAATTTCTAAGAAGGAAGTCCAGCTAAATCCTAAGCTATTATAGCAAGTCAGACCTTAAAAATCAAGGTAGGACGATAACCTTCAAGTGGCGTTCAAAAGCCAAGCCTAGAAGAGAAAATTGAGCTCTTTACTAGCCTAATCTGATGAAAGCCAGCTTTCCTAGTTAAGAATTTCTTGTATGATTCTTGGCCCAATCAAAAAGCTAAATTCTCAGACAAAGTTCTAGTTTTGGACATTAACTAGAACTTACTTTGAAAACTTAGCACCCAATCAGAAAGAAGGCTAATCCTTGCCTAGATAGCAATTAGATTTTATAATGAAGGTAAGCATGTAAACGAATTCACAATCAAGTCTTAGCCAAACAGACTAAGTCTCAGTTAGGGATTCCTATTAACATCAAGTTTACCTTTAAAAGGAGGATTTCTCATGAAAAAAATTATCAATCAGCCTAGCAATGTGGTCACAGAAATGCTGGATGGCCTGGCTTATGTCCACAGCCATTTGGTCCATCGGGTTGAGAGCTTTGACATTATAGCTAGAAATGCCCAAAAATCTGGCAAGGTCGGCCTTATCTCTGGTGGTGGTAGTGGCCACGAGCCTGCTCATGCTGGCTTTGTTGGTCAAGGGATGTTGTCAGCTGCCGTTTGTGGGGCGGTATTCACCTCACCAACTCCCGATCAGGTCTTCCAAGCTATCAAGGAAGCTGATGAAGGGGCTGGGGTCTTCATGGTCATCAAGAATTACTCTGGTGATGTTATGAATTTTGAAATGGCTCAAGACATGGCAGAAATGGAAGGTATTCCGGTGGCTAGTGTCATGGTTGATGATGATATCGCTGTTGAGGATAGCCTCTACACCCAAGGACGGCGGGGCGTTGCCGGGACTATCCTGGTTCACAAGATTTTAGGAGAGGCTGCAAGGTCTGGTCAATCCCTGGAAGCCATCAAGGCCCTAGCGGATCAGGTCGTTAAAAATATTCACACCATTGGTCTAGCCCTAAGCGGCGCTACGGTACCCGAAGTTGGCAAACCTGGCTTCGTTCTGGCTGAGGATGAAATTGAATTTGGTATCGGCATCCATGGTGAACCTGGTTACCGTAGGGAAAAAATGCAGACCTCTAAAGAATTAGCCAAGGAATTGGTCAGTAAGTTGACCGACTCCTTCCAAGCCAAGGCTGGTGACAAGTTCGGTATCTTAATCAATGGTATGGGGGCAACCCCACTGATGGAGCAATACATTTTTGCCAATGATGTGGCTAGCCTCCTAGAAGAAAGAGGCTTGAGCATTACTTATAAAAAATTGGGCAACTATATGACTTCCCTGGATATGGCTGGCCTTTCTCTAACGCTCATTAAGCTGGAAGATGACAGCTGGCTAAAGGCCTTAGAAAGCCCCGTTGAAACCATTGCCTGGTAAGACCAAGCATTTAAACAACAAGAAAGGAATCCCCTAATGGATGTTACTATCGCAAAAAAATGGATGCTAGCCTTTAACGCAGAAATCCAAGAGCATAAAGATTATTTATCAGAATTAGACACCCCCATCGGTGACGGTGATCATGGCAGCAATATGGCTAGAGGCATGACTGCCGTAGTAGAAGCTATAGACCAGTCTCAGCCAGCAAGCACCAGTGACCTCTTCAAATTAGTTTCTATGCAACTGCTAAGTAAGGTCGGCGGAGCTTCTGGGCCCCTCTATGGCTCTGCCTTTATGGGCATGACCAAGGCTGAGCAAGCTGGAGCAGACCTAGCTGGTCTTGTCCAGGCAGGGCTGGAAATGATTCAAAAAAGGGGCAAGGCTACAACCAATGAGAAAACCATGGTTGATGTCTGGTCTGGCGTCCTTGCTAGCCTTAAAGAAGGTGGCCTCACTCAAGAAAGGATTGACCAACTGGTCCAAGCCAGTAAGGATATGAAGGCCACCAAGGGACGGGCATCCTATGTCGGCGAGCGCTCCATTGGTCACCTTGACCCCGGCTCCTACTCTTCCGGTCTGCTTTTTAAAGCCCTCTTAGAAGCTGGAGGCGCCTAGATGTCTAATCTTGGAATCGTCATCGTTTCTCACTCCAAAAATATTGCCCAAGGAGTCATTGACTTAATCTCCGAAGTAGCTAAGGACATTTCTATTACCTATGTCGGAGGAACCAAAGACGGTGGTATCGGCACTTCTTTCGACCAGGTTCAAAGGGCAATTGAGGAAAATGACAAGGACACCCTTTTAGCCTTCTTTGACCTTGGCTCTGCCAAAATGAATCTGGAAATGGTGGCTGACTTCACTGACAAGGAAGTCATCATCAATTCCGTTCCTATTGTTGAAGGTGCCTATACTGCCGCTGCTCTCTTGCAGGCAGGAGCTGACTTGGAAACGATTAGAAAGCAACTGGCAGATCTCAACATTAATAAATAAGCCTCAGACCCAAACAAAAACGCTGGAAGAAACTCCAACGTTTTTTACTTGCTCGATATCAGGCTAGATAACGAAGCTATCATCTGACAGTCTGCGGTACTGTCCGAGAAGGTGAAAGGGGTCATAAATTAGCCTCAGCAATTGGGCTACAGGACTTAGACTCTTCAAAAATCAAAACAATCCCTCGTTAACTCACCTTGCCGTACTTACTGAGGAAAGCGATGCTTTCCCTATTTCCAACCTCAAAAAGTCTCCCAGACCTTTTGAGCCGTCTTAAGTTCATGCGACACAGAGCAAAGTTGGTCGATTTTACCAACTTTGTGAGGTTAGTAAGGGAGCAAGGCAATCGCTATGGAGATTGCCATTTGACATCAGTCACTTTAGTGACTTGATGTCATTGCTCCTTGCCTTGGCTATTTTGATTTTTATTGAGTTTTAACATAACCTGACATTGGAAAATTTACTTTTTAAAGAGTTCAATCCAATTTCGCTTTTGGTACAAAACTCGCAGAATGACAATGGATGATTGGTCTACAATATAAAAGATAAGATAATTGCCGGCCAGAATCATTCTCAAGCGATGACTTTCGGAAAAGATTCTCCCTAAACGATTAGAGACGTCAATCCCTAAATCAGGGATTTCCAATAATTTCACAAAAGAAAATGCTGGCTAATATAGCTATAAATTTGATCCAAATCTTCCTCAGCTTCTGGTGTTATTACAATCTTATAGGCCATACTTCTCAAAGACCTCATCAATTAGTTTTGCTAAGCCAGTTTTATAGCTATCATAGGCCTGCTGAATTTCACCATAGAGGTCATCGAGAATCTTTTGATGCCTGCTTTTTTCATCTGTCAAAAATCCAGCGGGAACCCCATCCTCTTCAACTACGGTTTCTAAAACTTTGTTAAAAAGGGCGCTCATATTCATATTCTCTTCCTTCACTATCTCCTTTGCTTGAGCCAAGAGTTTTTCATTTGTCCGAAAAGTGAATTGAGAGTTTTTAGCCAAAGTTTCCATGTTAAACCTCCTGTATGTCTTGTATATCCAGTATAACATTTTTAAAAAAAACTCCCACCCCATTGGAGTGAGAGTTCCGTGAACGACTTTGGACTAGACCATCAATAAAGGCTAGGAGCAAGGTCAAAGCCCAAGTCTTAGGCTTGCGAAATGACCAACTGACCGTCGACCATATCGGCCTTGAGAGCCTTGACATCAAGGTGGTCCAGATAGAAGTCGGTTACCTTGTCACGAATTTGGCCTTCGATGACCCGACGCAGAGGTCGTGCCCCCATGGCTTCATCGTAACCTTCTTCAATCAGGTAGGCCTTGGCAGCATCGCTGACTTCCAAGGTCAAGCCCTTCTTAGCCAAGGTGCGGTTAACTTCATCCAGCATCAAATCAACGATTTCCTTCAAATCTTCTTTAGTCAAATGGGAGAATTCAATCACCCCATTGAAACGGTTGAGGAATTCTGGACGGAAGAATGGCGCTAATTTGTCTCGCAGGCTAACTTCCTTTCCATCTTCTGGCAGAGCACCAAAGCTATAGCCGGCATTAGAGGTAGCAATAATCACGGTATTCTTGAAGTTGACGGTATTCCCTTGACCATCGGTCAGGCGACCATCATCCAAAACTTGCAAGAGTAAGGTAATGACTTGTGGGTCGGCCTTTTCAATTTCATCAAGGAGGATAATGGAATAGGGATTGCGACGAACCCGTTCGGTCAGAGTGTTAGAGTTGTCATCGTAACCCACATAACCAGCCGTTGTCCCAATCAACTTGGAAACCGCTGTCCGATCGCTATATTCAGACATATCCAAACGAATAACCGCATCCTTGGTCCCAAACATATCCAGTGCCAATTGTTTAGCCAATTCGGTCTTACCAACCCCAGTAGGTCCGACAAAGAGGAAGCTACCGATTGGGCGGTTGCCTTCATCAAAGCCAGCCCGATTACGGCGAATGGCCTTGCTGACAGCCTGAACAGCTTCATCTTGACCGATAACCTTGCCTTTGAGTCGACTACCCATTTCTTTCAGGCGTTCAATATCGCTGGCCCCCATTTGCGAAACAGGAATCCCCGTCATCCGTTCGACCGCTTGAGCCACATCATTGACACTTGCCACAACCTTTTGATTTTCAGTATGGTTGTCAATTTGCTTTTGCAAGTCATCAATTTTCACCTTTTCAGCCAAGGCCGCTTCATAATCTTCCTTGTCAGCGGCTGCCTGTTGGCAATCACGGGCCTTAGCAATATCGGCTTCCAAGGTCTTAAGATCAGTCGCTGGGTGTTGGGCCGCCAAGTGGGCAGCTGTCACATCGACCAAGTCAATGGCCTTATCAGGCAGAGCTCTTTGCGGCATATATTGGATAGAATAGTCCACCGCGGCCTTTAAAACGCTATCGGGCAGTTCCACATTGTGGTGTTGCTCATAGAGAGGTTTAATCCCTTGGAGAATGGCAAAAGTATCTTCTGCCGATGGGGCATTAACCTTAACTTCGTTGAAACGACGAGCCAGAGCAGCATTCTTCAAAATAGTGTTGCGGTATTCATCCTGGGTCGTTGCCCCAATAACCGTCAACTCACCCCGAGAAAGGGCAGGCTTGATAATGTCAGCTAGACCCTTGGAGCCTTGACCATCACCAGTACTACCAGCTCCCAAAATTTGGTGAATTTCGTCAAAGAAGAGAATGATATTGCCTGCTTGCTTGACCTCGTCCATCAATTTTTGAATATTTTCTTCAAAGGCGCCGCGGTATTGGGTTCCAGCTTCCAAACCAGAAATATCAATGGAAATGATTTCCTTGTTCTTGATGGAAGCAGGCACATCACCTGCCACAATAGCTTGAGCTAGCCCTTCAACAACTGCAGTCTTACCAACCCCAGCATCACCGACCAGGACAGGATTATTCTTAGTCCGACGCGCCAGAATTTCAGCGGTATCTTGAATTTCTTGATTACGACCGATGACAGGATCCAACTTACCTTGGCGGGCTTCTTCGGTCAAGTTGCGACCGAGCTTAGCCAGAATCCCATCTTGTTTAAGTTGACCTTGACTGGCTTGAGACGCCCCTTCTTGCACGGCTTCTTGACTAGGCAAGTGACCTGTTTGCCGATAATAGTTGAATTCTTCAGGAGTAACCTCCCGACCGTTGATGCGGTAACGCCGGGTTTCCGAATTGAAACCGCCCATGTTACCCATCAATTGATTGAAAATGTCGTCCATATTGTTAAATCCAAAATTGTTGTTCATAATAGTACCTCTTTACTTTTCTTATTTTTGTTTTTTGACTATTACTGACTTTTTGTCCAAAAATTTTTTCAGAACCTTACTCTTAGAATGAGAAATCGGTTCTGACCTTCTTTGACCTTTTACTTAAAAATAAAAGGCCAAGCTTGAAAGGGCGAAAGAAAACCGTATAGAATTGGGAAGAGATAGAAAGCCCTAATTTTCTAGAAGCTCATCTTTTCCCTAGCTTTTTAGCCTCTTTCAATTTTTGCGACGCACTGTCAGTTTCTTCATCAGGGTTCTCCTCTCACCTCCAACCCTGTGATATTACTATATCACTTTGGTCAGGAAAGGTCAATAGTTTTTTTGACTTTTTTTGATCTTTTTAGAAAATATTTTCTTGACTACCTATGTAAAGCAAAAAGCAACGGTATCAAAACCGTTGCTTTTTCGTTGGCTTAGGGATAGTTTTGTCCCAGACTCATATCATTCTCACGGGTGGTTTTGATTAGTGCTTTAACTATTGCTATTTTCTTCATCAAGCTTAGATAGAAGTTGATAAAGCATAATGAAGAAGAAAAGATTAATTGAAATAAGAAGGCCTGATGCCCATGGAAAATTACTTTCTAAATTTCGAAGAGGTGAGTTCCAAGCAAAATGAGTAGCAAAAGCACCACAGGCATAAAGGAAGCCAATAAGGCAGTATTTTTGATTAATAGCCTTTTGACATGAATGCCATATCAGGACTAGCCCCATAGCAAGAAAGGACGTATAAAGCCAGTGAGACGATACTGCCCCAATACTGCGGCTAAGGATTCCCGAAATCGTATAAGAAAAACCATCAGCTAAATCTGAAAGGATATAGGAGAAATCTTCACTAATCTGAAAACCTATACCAGTTGTAATAGCAACTAGTAAGAGCCCTTTGTAACTTTTTGTTGGTACCATATAGATAGCAAAGAGAAAAGCTGCCAGTTTGAGAGGCTCCTCAACAAGAGGAGCCATAATGGCATCTTCAAAACGATAGAAAAAATTTTTTGAAGATAGGTGGGCCGTTACCCATTCATGAGAAAAGGTATTGGCATAACCAGCTATCCATCCTGTTATAAAGAGACCACCAATTAGGGCAAAGACTAGCACAAGTGGTCTAACCTGCCATTTTTTACCTAAGTGATTAATAAGAAATAAAGATGGAACGATATAGCATAGAGCAATGAGTGTTGATAGCCCAATTATACTGTAAGCTGAACCAGACAGAGCACCTGAAGTGTATGATTGGGTATCATGAGTCAGGCCAATAGCTGAAAGAAACAAAAAAATATACAGGGTTAATTTCCGAAACATGTATAACCTACTTTCCAAATGATACTTCCAGTATATCAAATAATTCTTTGTCGCCGAAATATTTCAATTTTTTTATTTCACAAATTCGTCATTTAATTCAAAAGGCAATAATTGATATTTTTTATTTAAAGTTGTGTACTTGCTCACTAAAACACAGAGCAAGTACACAACAGTTATTACCATCAATACATGAACTCTGATTTCATAAAATCTTTTGATGAAATCACATTTGGACACTAGACTATACAAGAAATGGTTAAGTGTTTCTAGAATAATATTTGTTCTTATAAATTCTATCAAGAAATAGCAGAACCAAACCATAGAAAATAGCCATTTTACAAATTCAAAAAGTCTAATATCACCATTCCAACTACCTTTTTCAAAAATCCATTTTAACCCCTTCACAATTTTACTTTCACTCAGAAACTCCTTATCATTTAATTGGTTTAAGTATATCAAAAAAACCTAGCACTAACTAGGTCATCATAATCTCTCCTTGACTTTACCACTTCTAGCTTCCCTGCAATAATTTTATCTGACAGGTATTTGTTTTGAGAAATCTCCCAGGTTGACTGGTAGCCATCCCACTCCTTCTTTGACAAGATGACGACATCTTGCATTTCATCTTCAGAGGTTACTACTATCGGTTGGACAGCCCGGTTGACCTGCTTCATGTAGGCTTCTATATCATCTTTAAATTCATCAAAACTTATTGTTTCCATGTTAGTTCTCCTCTTCTATCCTCACCGGCACCCGGCCCCAGTTTTGCTCTTTGATAGCGGAGTTGCCGAGCTGGTAGACTGCGTCGGCTTTTTGGCTCTGGCTGTCCCAAGGCTCCTTGCCGATACGGCTGACCAGTTGAACTTGACTCTTGATAGTCTTGAGGTGGTCTTGGCCTTTTTGGTTGAAGCCCAAGACATGGATGGCTTGAGGCAGGGGGCTTTCTTGCGCCTGGACCAGAATATAGGTCAGAACCCTGCGGATTCTGGCCTTGGTATAGCGCTTGGTGGCCACCAGCTCCACTAATTCGTCCAGGCCGGTTACTTCTTTTATGGCTGAGCTAATGCGGCTGGCCAATTCCTCATTGACCTGAAAAATCTTGGTCAGATCGGGATTGGTCAAAATTTGATACTTGAGGAGGGGAAAGTAGTCGGCCCAGACAACCTTACTAGCCCGTTCCAAGATCTGGAGATTTGGGACGGTTTGGGCTAGGAAATCTTGGTCAGCCAAATGCTGGCGGATAGCGGTAGCCGAAGCTATCTGCTCAGACTTGCTGGTGGAATGGTAGCCTGCCCCCAGTCGCTGGATAGGCTTTAGTGTCAACCCCCTTTTGGCAGCTGCCTTGGCATAAGCTAGGCCTAAGATATGGTTGGGGGTCGCCCCTGTAAACTTGACCCCAGCAAAATTTTCCCACATTTTTTGCATTTTTTGCGGATAGGTCAAGCTAGCCGGCAAAGTAGCCAGATAGGCTTCCATTTCCTGTGATTTTTGGGCATAGATTTGTGAGAGCTGCTGGTAGTCAATCATTTCTTCTGTACCGAACACGACTTGCTCTATCCCCAGCTTGGCTAGAATGTCAATGCCCCCTCTGGCAAAGTAATCGGCCGATTGAACGGCTACCAAAAAGGGAAGCTCAACCACCAGGTCAGCACCATTTTCCAAAGCCATCTGAGCCCTGGTCCACTTATCAATCAGGGCAGGCTCGCCTCGCTGGACAAAATTACCCGATATGGCCACGATAGTCAGTCCCTGGCTCTTCTCCAGCAGGTGGCGATGACCATTGTGAAAAGGGTTAAACTCAGCGATAATACCAGTAACAGTCAAGTGGGGCTCCTTTCTAGCTTCCTCAATAGATTTCGATGAAAAATTACTACCCAAATTATAACATAGCTATAAATGGATAGGTGATACATCGGAATAACTTATCAAAATTAACGGAAGGATAGATGATTTAACGGAACAATAGAAAAACTCAGCACCCTTTAGTACTGAGTTAGATGGACAAGTTGAGGTTACCTTTTCTACTTCTCCGCCACAAAGAACCAACGTCTACTGGTCTCTGTGGGCTCCTGGTCTGTAAAATCAGCATAGACCTTGCGGATTTTAAAGCCAGCCTGTTCCAAGAGAATATCGTAGGTCAAGATTTCATAGGTTCGCTCTTCATGCACTTCATCATAGCGGGTGAAGCGACCATCCTGGTCCTGAATGAAAAAGGTCAACTCATGGACGACCGAGTGAGGCGCTTCATCGGCATAGCTATCCCAAACCATGGCAAAGTCTTCAGCATTTTCATGATAGGAATAGCCAGGGAAAACCTGGTCGGTCTGATAGGTGGAATGAACATCAAAGATGAAGCCCCCGCCGTCATTGAGCTGGTTATAGACCTGCTGGAAGACATCGCCAACATCAATCTCGTCGGGCATATAGCAAATCGAATCCGAGTAGCAAGTCACCAAGTCGAAACTGCCAGCCTGGGAAAGGTCCAGCATATTACCTTGAATAAAATCAATGGCCTGGCCAGCGGACTGAGCTCTTTTTTGCGCCAAGTCTAACATTTCTTGACTGAGGTCTAGGCCCGTCACATCAAAGCCCGCCTGGGCGAAGCGAACTGACTGAATCCCCGTTCCGCAGGCCAATTCTAGCAATTTTTTCTTGCCCTTGGGAAAATGCTGGAGGGAAAAATCTGTCCACTTATCGTAAAGGCTATCGTCCATAATGGCATCGTAAACCGATGCGAATTTTTCATAATTCTTAGTCATGCCATACTCCATAGTAAAGAGTTAGAGACAAAAGTCTTTAAATTCTTACTTTTTCAAGATTAAACATCTTGATGCAGTGGTTGATTGGAAGTCCTTATCCCTTGCAAAGCAAGTGATAGCGGCCAACCTAATCAACTGTGCGGAGGCGGGACGACAAAATCAATTTGACGAAATCACGATTTTTGTCCCGCTCTCATCTTATGCTAGATAAGCCGACACATCCACCATGGGTGCTTGGTGCCAGAGCTTTTCCAGATTGAAATGTTCCCGTGCTTCTTGCGAGAAGAGGTGGACAACACAATCGTTGAGGTCCAAGAGAACCCAGCCGGTCTTGCTATCACCTTCAATATGACTGGCATCGCCACCAGCTTCCTTAACCTTTTCACGGATATTGTCCGCAATAGCCTCCAACTGGCGGGTATTCATGGCGCTCATAATGATGAAGTAGTCAGTAAGACTGGTCAAACCGGCCAAATCCAAGGCTACAATATCCTCCGCCCGCTTCTCATCAGCGGCCTGCACAACAATTTTCAATAGTTCATCTTTTGTCATCTATTCATTTTTCCTTTTTTAGTTTAATTTTCCTAATTCCTCTAGGGAGACCAGTTTGGCAAAACGACCGTCCCAGATGGCTTCATAATGCTCAATGAGTTGTTTGGCAGATAGTCGGTCTGTAGAAAATGTTGTATGCCCCTCTTTAGGAATAAGGACTTCATAGCCTAATTCAAAAGCTACCTTACAAGACGTATCCATGCAATATTGCGTTTGTAAGCCTAAAAGTATCAGGCGGTCAATGGACTCTTGCCATAAATAATCGGCTAAACCAGTTTCTTTAAAAATACTATTGAAGCCTTTATCAAAATATTTAACCCCATCGGGGAGATTGATCTGCTCTGTGACTTGCCAACCTTCAGAACCAGGGGCCAATTCCTCATCACAATGACGAAGGCAAATAAGCTCCCAGCCTTTACTTTCTGCCAAGGTCAGACTTTCCTTTACTGTCTCAATGAATTCATCAAGACGATAGGGAAGACTAGCTATCAAAGCCTGCTGGCAGTCAATTAATATCAGTGCTGTCTTCACTGGCTAGTCCTTCAACTTCCCGACAAAGGCATTGTAGGTGTCAATGGTTTGCGGGTAGATGGGCAATTTTCGCTCAATCAAGTGGGCCAGCGTATGGGCCGTTTCGTAGGCGACGGCCTTATCTAGGGATTGCTCCGCTATTTGCCGAGCCTGGTTCACCCCAGGAAAATCACGGTTATCCTCAATATAATCGGCCACATAAACAATCTTATCCAAGGTGGTCATCTGGTGACTACCTGTCGTGTGGTCCTCAATTGCTTTGAGGATTTCAGCATCTGTCAGGCCCAAATCTTCTTGAATCTTGTAAATACCAACCTTACCATGCCAGATATTATTGCCCCAGTTTTTTAAGTCGGGGTCCAAGGAATACTTATCAATCAAGGCCAGAAAATCACTGTCTGAGAGCTCTTTGGCATAATCATGCAAGAGACCGGCCAGGCCAGCCTTTTCCAGAGAATAATCATTGAGTTGGGCCAAATGTCTAGCCGCCTGCTCCACACCCAGACAGTGCTGGAAGCGCTTGGCAGACAGGCGGTCTTGCATAAGGTCTAAAAGTTTCTGGCGGCCATAAGAACGACCTAAAAATGTCTCATACATTAGCGATAAAGCCCCGCTTTCTTGATATAGGCCAGAACTGATTGGGGTACCATGAAATTAGGCGTGTGCCCCGTCTTAATCAACTCTCTGACGGCTGTTGAGGAGATGTCCATGAGGGGAACGTCCACCCAAATAACGGGATAGGAGGTCCCTGCCTTGAATTTTGGTCTTTGAACACCAACAAATTGCACCAGGTCAACCAACTCATCAATCCGATGCCACTTAGACAGGTACTCAACCATATCAGCCCCGATGATAAAGTAATAATCGGTATCGGGATTTTCCTCAGTCAGGTACTTCATGGTATCGTAAGAATAGCTAATACCCTTACGCTCCAACTCGATGGTCTCAATATCCAGACCTTCAACCCCATTGATAGCCAGCATCAGCATATTGAGACGGTGGGCTTCACTAATGGTTTCCTTCTTATCCACATGAGGGGGCAGGTATTCGGGCATGAGCAGGACCTCATCCAGCCCCAACTGTTGGCGCACCTGGTCGGCCACAATTAGATGGGCATTATGAACGGGATTAAAATTTCCGCCCAAAATACCGACCTGCTTGCGACCAGTTTCCTTAACCTCTTCTTCCAATTCAACCTTGGTGAAAGGCGTTACTAAATCTAGTGCCATAGCCATCTCCTCACGCTTTATACTCTTCGGAAATCAAAATTTTCCCACGGATAAAGTCACTCTATTATTTCTCTTTAGAGTGACTACGAAAACTACGATTGTAGTTTTCTATATCCCTGACTAATTTCATAAAAACTGTAATAGTGACAGTTTTTACTCCATGTCGCATCCTTAACTCACCTTGCCGTACTTACTGAGGAAAGCGAAGTTTTCCCTATTTCCAACCTCAAAAGGTCTACCAGACCTTTTGAGCTGTCTTCAGTTCGTGCGTTGCGGAGCAAAGTTGGTCGATTTCACCAACTTTGTGAGGTTAGTAAGGGAGCTTCGCTATAGAGATTGCCGTAAGTTATCAAGCCACTAAAGTGGCTGATAGCTTTACTTCTTTCCTCGGGTCTTTCGATTTTCATTGAGTATTAAAAATCAACTCTTTTAGCCCTCATTATAGCATAAATAGGGGTAAAGAAAAAGCTGGAATAAAGGATTAGACCGATTGGCAACTGCCTCCCAAGGGACAAATCGGTTGGCAACTGGGAGCGGTAGCCTAGGTCGGCCGAGAGCCCGTCAATTTCCCTCAAAAAACTTCCCTTGACCTCGTCTGATAGGACCAAAGCTGAATGGACTTAAAGTGAGGAAATCAAGACCGAGACCTCTATCAGGCTAGGTGAGGGCGGGGCCACTTTTGCGAGTCTCAAGCAGTTGAGAGTATATAATTTTAATGATTCTCAATATATTTAAATTCTTTCTCGATAAAAAAATATCGTTTTTAGATATATTTTTATTGATTTTCGATAAATTTCATGCTATAGTATTAGCGAAATAAAATTTTTGGAGGTCTTAACTATGGCAAATCAGCCAAGGAAATCCCACGAGGATACTAGTATCCTTCTGACCAAGCTCTGCCTAGTCTTTCTCTTTGTCGCTTCAATCGGACTGATGCTGACAGGGACTTGGGTTGTTGATTTGGTCATCATCTACCCCTCGCCTCTTCTTCAGGAACAGGCCCGCTATCTACTTTTACTGGTTTTAGGCTACACCTTGGGAATCCTGGCCCTCTTCTTTATCGTCCATCTCTATCGTTTGGTTGCCCGAATTGGTCGTAATCAGGTTTTTATTTCTGAGAATGTCCGCAGCCTCCAGGTCCTAGGCTGGGAGGTTGCCCTGGCTACGCTCATCTCATTTATCATGGGAGTCCTAGCCTATATTCCCATCCTACTGCTCACCATCGCTGGCATTTCTTTGACCCTGATTATTCGGGTTATCCGCAATGCCTTCGGTAAAGCTGTCCAACTTCAAGAAGAAGTCGACTACACGATTTAAGGAGGTCATGATGATACAAGTGAATTTAGATGTGATTATGGCCCAAAAACGAATCAGTGCCGGCCATCTCGCCAAAGAAATAAACCTAACCCCAGCCAACCTCTCCATTCTCAAAAACAATAAGGCAAAGGCCATCCGCTTCACCACCCTGGAAGCTCTCTGTAAGGCCTTGGATTGCCAACCCGGCGATATTTTGGAATATATCCCCGATGAGGATTAGGATGATTTGAAAGGAAAAGTCAAAAGGATTTATCACGATTATGGAAAAGAATGAAAAAGAAAAAAATTCGAAGCAGCTGGAAACTGCTCAAAAAGATTATGAAAAAGTCAGTCAATCAGAAAAAGAAAATGAAGGCCAGCAGATAAATACCGCTAGCCATCAAGAAAAGTTAAACAACAGCCCAGATGAAAAGGACTCTGGTCCAAACGCCAGTCAAGAAAAACAGGCTCAAAACCGTCGCCTCCTAAATCAAGAGGAATGGATCCAAGAATTTCAAAGGCAGGAGGGACGTCCGCCCAAGGTTAAAGAACTGCTCCAAGCTCAATTGGGCGGCAAGGTAGAAGGAAGTCAAGCAGGCACTTCTCATCGTCAGGCTTGGAATCTGACTATTGAGGAGCTTAAACAAGGGGAAGTACGATCAGAAGAGACTACTCAGACTTGGATCAAGTCGACAGACGGGCAAGTCAAGTCCAACTTCTTGAAATCAACTAAGCTAGAGGCGCTGTTCTCCTCCCTCTCTGATAAACAAGTCAAGTTTCTCAAAATCGCAGCCTTCCTGACCTATCCCCTAGCCTACCTGATGATTTGGTCACTCTTTGATAACCCTCTGAATTTCCACTCCATTGGCTTTTTGCCAGCTATATTGGGGGCAATTGGACTTTTGGAAGGGCTCTGTCAGGTCATGGGGCTTACCTACAAGAAGCTAAAAGAAAAAGGAACTGCAATCAGCGAGCCCATTATTTTCTTAATTTTGACCCTGCTACAGGCCCTGGGTCTCAGCATTCTTAGACAACCGCTACCCGCCCTTAATCTGGAAGTCATCGGACCGTTTCAAATCCTGGCTCTGCAAATTACCTCAGCGCTCTATGTTAGTTCAAGAACTGGCTGGCTAGCTCAAGGCCGACTGGGGCTTCTGGTTTGGTATGACTGGATCAAGGTCAGTCTTATCCTACCTTTTGGAAACTTTCTCCTTCGCCTAAGAACCCTAAGTCAGCACCGAAAAGTGCAGGACGATAAGTGCCAGCCAAGCAGTCAGCAAGAAAGGCTTAAACATTGGAGCTACTTAATCGCCAGTCTGCTCTTTGCTGGTATTTTGGTTGGCTTCGCCTGGAACCAACTTGGCAAGGTCTCCAGCAGCTTCGCTCAAATGGGCTATCAACTTTTGAACTTCTTGAGCGATGTCCTGCTGCAAATACTAAGTCTTGTTCAGGCATTCAACTTCAGCACTATTTTTTATGTCATTTTATCTCTACCTCTGGGCACGTGGCTCTTTGGCCTTTTAGCCGGAAGCCTGCTTAGCAATAAAAGCAGGAAGCTAACAGTAGAAGCTTTCCAAGAAAAACGCAGCCCCTTACAAATCTTCCCAGCCTACACGGCCTATATCATTATTGCCAGTCTCTGTCTCATATACACGCTCTTCTTTACAACGGCCCTGGGTGACCTTGGAAGCTTACTTTCCGCCACCAAGGTTGAAGCCTATCAGGCCTCAACGGTTGCCGTGGCTGGCTTTTGGCAATTGGTCCGAGTAGCCCTGATGAACTTCTTCCTCCTAGCAATTTTCTACCTCCTAGCTCGCAAGGACTTTTGGAAGAGCTGGTTCAGTCGCCTGTCTCTGACCATTCTCTTTGGTTTCACCAGCCTTTTTGCCCTCTTAGCAGCCTGGAAACTCTTCGGTATCTATATCGCCCTTTACGGTCTAACCGAACTGCGCCTCCTATCGGGTTGGTTTATTCCAGTCCTACTGGTTTGGTGCCTTTTAACCCTAATTGAGCTCTACAAACCAATTCAAGCCATCCGCCTAGGAATTTTTTACGCCCTGATAAGTTTCACTCTTATGACCTTCATCGCCAACTTTTATTTGGCCTAATCCTCAATTAACATCAAAATTGCCATGTTTGACTTTAAAAGTGGAGCACTATCATGCGGTCTCCTAAAATTTCGGAAAGCAAAAAATCCATTTCCGCTGGAACAATAGTCAGCGAAAATGGATTTTTATTTGATAGGAGGATGGGGTCAAGCCTGTAACTTTCCCCATCACTTAGCGAATGCCATTAGGGAAGATTGGCCAGGAAAGACTAGACTTGCCATTTTTCTCCACCCTTTTGCTTGAACTGGATCTTACAAATCCTTCACCTTCTGAGAAAGCTTGCGGTTTTCCTTCTTGGCTGACTGCTTGTAGAGGGTCAGGACGCGGCCAGTTTTGGCAACGGATTGAGCGCCAATTTCTTCCTCTAAAATGTCAGCGACTTCGTGAATGTTTTCATCCGTATTCTGCAAGAGCTTGACCTTAATCAGCTCACGGGCATCAAGGGCCTGGCGAACACTGGTCTTAATCTGGTCGTTGAGACCGTTTTTACCAACCTGAACGACCGGCTTCATAGTATGGGCCTGACTATTAAGAAAGGCTCTTTGTTTTGATGTTAATGTCATTTTTTTCCTTTTTATTTGTGAAAATAGCAGAGCTGGTCCAAAATTTACATGAGATTTCTTTTGACATCAAACAGATAAGACTGCTCTTGATAATCTTTGACATAGTATTTCATCTTAGTTTTCCCTTTTTGAATGATGCGATGGCCTTCTGCTTCCAGCAAGACTTTCTGAGCTTCCAGACCACCGGGATACTTGGCATTGACTTCTCCACCTGACTTGAGTACCCGCCAATAGGGTATTGACTCATCCTCCTCAGACCAGGCAACAATCAGAGTGGCTATTCCCGAGAAAACTGGAACACTGTCACTCTGCCCTAGGTAGGCCCGCAAGTCAGCCAAGGTCACCACTTTGCCATAGGGTATTTGTCGAATAGCTTTGGCATATTTATCTGGTGAAATAAAAGTTGACTGACTCATACTTTCTACCTTTCTTAGATGATGGCCTTGCGAACCATGACCCCGACACCCTCGGGAGCCCAGGCTGCAACCCTGGCGCTACCATTAACCCGAACCCAACCTAGTCCAGAAAAGACCACATCGGTTTTCCCCGTGATGGTAAATTCATGGCGGACCAATTTGGGAAAATTAGCCACTTCCTTAGCAGAAGGTGGCGTCAAAAGACTGCCAGCGTGCTTGATGTAAAAATCATCGGCCCCCTCTAGTTTGGTGCGGTGGAGCTTGAGATTATTGTCAAAATAAGCTGTAAAGCCCTGCTTGTCACCTTCTACAAAATCAAAACGACCTAAGCCCCCTAAAAACAGGGTTTGCTCGGGATTGAGCTGGTAGGTCTTGGGCTTGATTTCCTTCTTGGGACTGACAAACTTGAGGTCCTTGGCCGACAGGTAGTGGGCCATCTGGTGGCGGTGAATAATCCCTGGAGTATCAAAGATATAAGCACCATCATCCAGCGGAATTTCAATCTTATCCAGAGTCGTCCCCGGAAAGCGTGAGGTGGTTATAACCTCCTGATCTCCAGTGATTTCCTTGATAATAGCATTGATCAGGGTTGACTTGCCGACATTGGTCACACCAACCACATAGACATCACGCCCAGCCCGCAGCTTTTCAATGCGCGCAATCAATTCCTTGATGGCCTGACCATTCTGAGCGGAAGTCAAGAGAACATCAACTGGTCGCAGGCCCTCTTCATGGGCCCGCTCGGTCAGCCATTGGGTCACCTTGCCATCCTTGACCGACTTGGGGAGAATATCCTTCTTGTTACCGACTAGGAGGACATCATTGCCGGCAACAAAACGACTGAGACCGGGGATAACCGAACCGTTAAAGTCGAAAATATCAACCACATTTAGGACTAAGGCATCGCTGTCTCCCACCTCGTGGAGAAGCTTGAGGAAGTCATCATCAGAGATGGCCACATCGACAATCTCATTGTAGTGGCGCAGGCGGAAACAGCGTTGGCAATAGAGCTCGCCTTTCTCCTGACTTTTTTCAATGCTGGACTGAGGGGTATAGCCAGGAGCTTCCTTGTCCTGACTCTGAATCTTGGCCCCACAGCCGATACAGTATAATTCTTCCATTAAATTTCCTTTTGATACTTGAGCGGACCATACTTTTGGGCAATTTTTTTCATGACCCGTCGCTCTCTGGCCCGATTAAACTTGGTATTCCAAGCATCTGAGGTTACCAGAGGCTTGACCAGAATCGAACGGATACCAGCCCTATGGCAGGCCCTGATGTCGGTCATGAGTTGGTCCCCAACCATAACCACCTCTTCACGGTCAAAACCGTAACGCTCAATAGCCTGATTAATCCCACGGGTGAAGGGCTTCATAGCCCGACTGATAAAGTCCACATGGAAGGGCTCAACCGCGCGCTTGACCCGCTCGTGTTTATTATTGGAAACTACCACCACCGGTATATCGGCCTCGGTCATATCGTCCAACCACTCCCTTAGCTCAGGGGTCCCATCAGGATTATCCCAAGCAATGAGGGTATTATCCAAATCCACTAAAACCGCTGAAATCCCGTGCTTTCGCAGGCTCTCAGGCTTCAAATCATAAACAGCTTCGACCGCGAAGGTCGGCAAGTAATCTTCTAGACTCACAACTTTCTCCAAAACTAATAGTACCCCTTATTATAGCATACTTTGAAGGAGAGTTGAGGAGGAAAAAAAAGGGGGGAATTTGAAGGTTACCATAAGAAAGAACCTCCGTTGGATTACGTGGCCCTACGGGGGTGATTGTATTTGTGAAATGGAAGTTGATACTCAACTAATCTTGTTCAGGAATTGGTGGCATGGGATTATCAAAAAGCGATGAAAGTTCATCAACAGAACCTGCCTTAATCCAGTCTTTCATTCCTTGTTTCCAGACAAGAGTATCTGGATTAAACTGACTTTTTGTTTTCATTTGGGATAGGCTGGAGATGTCATAGGGACCATAGGCCTGACCATCAATAACTACATGACAATACCCGTTGTGCTAGTTAACACTAGCCAAAATAAAAAACTTTGCCTATCATAAACTCAGAACAACCACGAAATGAGGGAAATGATAAGTACCGCTAGAACAATGAAGAGCATGCCCAGAATATCCATCTGATAAAAGACCTGCCCCAAAATTAGGGCTGCCAAGATAACGCTGGCAACTGGCTCAATAGCTGCGAGGAGACTGCCCTTTAAGGGACCAACCATGCTGATGCTCTTAAGAAAGAGGGTATAGGACAAAATAGCCCCGACGACAATCAAACCAAAGAGTGCCAGCAGGTTGAGGCTATTTAGGGGGAGACGGTAGCGCCAAGCTTGCGTGAAAATAGGAAAGACAAGACCACCAATTAACATCCCCAGACCAACGACGGTCAAGCTTCCATAACTTTGAATGAGTTTGGCTGGAATAATCATGTAAGCTGTGTAGGTGAAGGCCGAGAGGACACCCCAGAAAAGTCCAAGAGGGGTGATGGCTAGACTAGCTAAGTGGCCATGGGTCGCAATTAGAAAGGTACCCAAAATGGCCAGAAAAATAGATAAGCTTTCAGAAAATGTCGGCAGGGTCCGCCCCTTAAGGCTAACATAGGCCAGAACTAAGACTGGCGAGATATACTGGAGAACCGTTGCCGTTCCTGCATTGGTATAATGAATGGCTTGTAGATAGGCATGCTGGTTGGCTAGGAGACCACAAATGGCAAAAATCAAGAGACGAACTCGGTTGGAACCTGAGGACATCAAATGATGTCAATGTCGCCTTATCCTTAATGAAGGCCAGTCCTGTCAAGACTAGACCCGCTATAATCAAGCGCAGGCTGGTAAGGAGATTGACCGAAATCCCCTGAGCCATCAGATATTGACCAGAAATACCTGAAAAGCCCCAACACAGGGTTGCGGCAATGGTAATCATAGTCCCTTTAAACGTTTTTGACATGGTGCCCACCTCTCTAGTCTCCATTCTAGCATAAAATAGTCTTTGTGGAGGCCGACTTTTCTATAAAAAAGAAGGCTTTCGAACCAGTCATCGGCCTCTGCCGGAGTTAGTAGGGAAGGAAGACAAGTCACAACTAGTGGGCGACAGGAGCCAAGAGCTTTAGCTCTTAGGCAACTGACCTCCCTTAAAAGCTTTTACTAAGCCTGAGAATTTTGTTATAGTTAAAGTGAAGGAGGGACATTTGTATCAAACCTAGTCGAAGCTCACTTGCTAGGCTGTCCTTCAACTAGACTAACCTATAGGGAGGTATCACTATGTTTCAACTGACTGACCAAATCGCTGTCGTGACTGGTGGAGCCAAGGGGATTGGCCGAGGAATTGCCAGGGTTTTAATTCAACAGGGAGCCAAGGTTATCATTCTTGATAAGGATCAGGAAGCTGGTCAAGCTAGTGCCAAGGCTTTAGGCGCTAACTTTTATCCCTTTGATATTACCGATGGCGACGCTATTGATCAGACCTTCCAAATGATTCGAGAAAAATACGGCAGGCTGGACATTCTCTGTTCCAATATTGGTATCTACCCCCAAGTCAAAATTGCTGAAATGAGCGAGGCTGACTGGGACCTGATTCAAACGGTCAATCTCAAGGGAACCTTCTTGGTGGTCAAGGCTGCTACTAAAATTATGCAGCCCCAAGGCTATGGACGAATTGTTCTAACTTCTTCAATCACTGGTCCTATTACTGGCTATCCTGGCTGGGCCCACTATGGCTCAACCAAGGCTGGACAATTAGGCTTTATGCGAAGTGCTGCTCTGGAATACGCCAAGGATGGTATCACCATCAATGCTGTTCAACCTGGCAATGTCCTGACCGAAGGTCTGCAAGCTCAAGGACAGGCTTATCTGGATGAAATGAAAAAGACCGTACCGACTCATACTCTGGGTTCCCCAGAAGACATTGGCACAGCCATTGCTTTCTTAGCTTCTAAGGAAGCCCACTACATTACTGGCCAGACCATCGTTGTTGATGGAGGCCAAATCCTCCCAGAATCTTTTGATGCGATTCTGTAAAATTCACTACTAGATAAAGGAGCTGGGCAAAAACTCAAAATCTCACTAATTTTCTCAGATTTTAAAAATAAGAAATCGCATGAAATCAGCGTTTTTAAACGAAAGATTTCATGCGATTTTGTTAATTCAGGACTTTTTTCCTAGCCCCTTTATATCTATATCAAAGCAAAAAGGCACTAGTCTTAGAGCTTGACTACTTCCTATCACGCAAAGCCCTTTTGAAGACTTTTTTCCGTTGCTTGACCAAGCTGATGAGGGCCTGACCTTCCTTGGCATAGCCCCCTTTTTTATTGTAAAAACTCTTCTCGAAATCAGCTGTTTGCCTCTCTTGCCAGAACCTGCCCAAGCGAATCCTGCCCGTCCGATTGGGAGAGCGGTAACTCTTGGTAGCTTGATTACGAAAGGCTGGGTCATGAAGGCTGACAGGATAAACATCCAGACGAAAATGACTCTTGTTATTGTTGCCGTAATTGAAACTGGCCCCATTGATGATACCATTGGCTGTCACCTTTTCGGCATCAACTTCATTGAGAAAATTCCCTTGACTATCGATGATAAATTCCGTCCGAAACTGGAGGAGAACCTTGATATTATAGGATTCTTGCTGGTCAGGAAAGTGAAAATCACCTGCATTGATCTGGCGTTTATTGTGCAATCTGGCATGGTCCCAGAGGCTGGGCCTGAGATGATTGGCCCGCAGGTAGGCAATAAGGGCATCCTGGTCACTCATGCCATGTTTTCGGTAATGTTGACGGACATACTGGGCCTGCTGACTGGAGATGACATAGCGGAGCTGGTGGAGCTGGCGGTTAAAGCTGGTCTTCTCCTGAAAATCTCGCCCCTTCATGGCTAATCGAACCTGTTTAGTTAGGTCAGCCCAAAAACGGTCATGAGGAGCCAAATCAGGCGAAAATTTAGCGACCAAGACCTGATTTTCCTCCAACTGACCGGAGAGATCCTCTGGCATGGCCAAGCTAGCCAATAAAAATTCCAGAGCAGCTCGTGGCGTCTGCTCCTTTTTTATGATCCGCCATTCCTGCAAAAATTCCTTTGAACCAATGAGCATGGCTCCTCCTTTCTTTTGGACATAGCTATTAAACTCTTGAAAAAGACGAGAAAACTGGAAAATCAGGATTCCCCCTTTTGGTGTCATAAGATTTTGAAGTCCCGTCTATCTTGACTTTCCTATTATAGCTAATTTTAGCAACAAAACAAAAAGTCTGACTCTCCTCCTAGTCTAGTCCAGTTCATTCACTCACCAGTAGTCTTTTTCGATAGTCAGTCACCGTCATCCCCAGCCATTTTTTAAAAGCCCGACTAAAGGCAGCAACCTCGGTATAACCCAGTAAATCTGCGATTTCTTCGGTGGATAAGTTCAATTTCAAATACGAAATTGCCATAGCCTTCTGGACTGCCTGAACCTGCTCCTTAAACGAAGTGTTTTCCGCTTTTAAATTCCGTTGTAGAGTCCGACTGCTAAGACCCAAACGTTGGGCGATATCTTCCACAAGAAAGTTGCCTGCCGGAATGGCGGAGAGGAGCTCCTCTTGTACATAAGTGGCAAAAGACTTCTCACCCTCTAGGCTAGCCAAATGCTTGTTGAGCTCTGGCTCTAGATAGTGCCACATGATATTATTTTGGGTGATAAAAGGTTGGTCCAAATCAACCCTGGCAAAGACTAGCTGATTATAGGTCGATTTTTGGACTAGTTGGCCAAATTCAGCTAGGGTCTCCTCCTCATAATCAAAGGGGCTTTCAAGCAAAATGGGTTGAATGGATTGTCCTGTTCCGGTCTTTAGGAGATTTAAGAGGAGCAATTGTTCATTAAGTACCGCAAGCTTCGGCAGGTCGAACTGCCTGAGAGCATAGCTAAAATGGACAGAGACTGATAGCTCCGTCACCATCAATTCCACCTCAATGGGACCAACCAACTTTTTAAAATGAGCAAACCGCTCCAAGGCTTCCAGGCCATTTTTAGCCGATAAGGCTGCAAAAAAGGCGGGAACTAAAAGCTGGAGATTGGCAATCTGGCTAAGGGCTCGAATTTCCTTTTCGTCAAGCACTCGGTCGAGCTCGTCCAGCAAACGAAAGTATTCTAAACTGGTCAACTCAATTTCTTCGTTTCTTAATTTATTGGGAATAGCGGCTTTATGAAGTAGGCTGGAAAAATCCAGTCCTAGAGTTTTCAGATAATCTTCTAGCCCTCGAGTAACTGCTAGTTTCATTGAAAAACTTCCTTATTTCATTTGACTTAACATCATACGGTCATAGATACGATCTCCTAGGATACGGCGGATACCAACTAAGAGGTGTGCTCCTTGTCCAACTAGATAGCGTGGTTTGGGTTTACGGGCATTGATAATCTTTTGAACAATTTTAGAAATGACAGCTGGATTAGAACCTGCTACTGGCGGATTATCCATAGACTTGATATAGGCATTGGCCACTTCCTTGTAGGGGCCATTTTGCGATTCAAAAGAGAAATTGTCACGTACTCCTTGATAGAAGCCCGTGTTAATGATTCCTGGTTCAAGCAGAACAACCTTTATGTTAAAGGTCTTCAATTCCAAACGGAGACAATCGCTGTAACCTTCAATGGCATGTTTAGTGGCATGGTACCATGCTCCTAGTGGTGAATAGATTTTCCCACCCATAGATGAGGTATTAATAATGAGGCCATCTCTTTGTTGACGCATGAAGGGTAGGACCTTTTGGGTCAAACGGGCCACACCATAGACATTGACCTCGAACTGCATCTGCACTCTTTCCATGGGCATCTCCTCAACTGGACCACAGAGACCATAGCCTGCATTGTTCCAAAGAACGTCAATCCGCCCTTGCTCGTCAATAATCCGCTTGACAACCTCTTCAATGTCCCCTTCGCTGGTGACATCCATTTTCAGAACATGACCGCCTAGTTGGGCCAAGTCCTTCATCTTATCAAGGCTACGAGCGACACAGTAGACGGTATGACCCGCCTTGATTAAATCCTGAGCCGTTATTTTCCCCATTCCTGATGAAGCTCCCGTAATTAAAATAACTTTTTTTGCTTTTGACATATTTCTCTCTCTTTTCTTTTAGTGATGGTTCTATTTTAAAGGATAGGCCGACACAATCCCATAACAATTTCCGCCAAGCTCTTACTATTTTACGCCATTTAAAAAAATAAGAAAGTCCTTTGCTCATAAAAAGGACCCAGTTCTACTTAACTGGATCCCTATTTATTTTCTATTATTTTCCCTACTCTTCCTTCAACTTAGCCAGTTCTTGAGCTAAGAGTTTGAGAGCGACTTGCGGGTTAGCCTGTCCCTTGGTAGCTTTCATGAGGAAACCGGTGAAGGCCTTGTCGGCGTTACGTTTACCAGACTTAAAGTCAGCAACCGCTGCTTCATTATCCGCAAAGACCTGATGGATAATGGGAATCAGGACCTCAGGGTCAGAAATCTGTACCAGACCAGCCTTTTCCACATAGTCACGGGCTCCACCACCATTTTTAGCCAGGTGGACAAAGACCTTCTTGGCAATCTTGGAAGAAATAGTGCTATCTTCAATCAAGCCCAGCATTTCCACCAGATTGTCTGGGGTCAGCCGGATATCTTCTAGGTTCTTATTCTCGCTATTGAGGAATTGAGCCACTTCGCCTTGGAGCCAGTTGGAAATCTGTTTGGCATCGCCACCCAGACCAACAGCAGCCTCAAAAAAGTCAGAGGTAACCTTGTTGGCCGTCAGCTGGTTAGCATCGTAGTCAGATAGGCCATATTGGCTGACATATCTGGCCCTGCGGTCCTTGGCAAATTCAGGCAGGTCGCCTCGCATTTCCTCAATCCAATCGTCAGAAATCTCAAAGATTGGTAGGTCAGGCTCTGGGAAGTAACGGTAGTCCGCTGCCCCTTCCTTGACCCGCATAAGGATGGTTCCCTTGTTGGCTTCATCATAGCGACGGGTTTCTTGGCGAATGACCCCACCCGAGCGCAGAATTTTGGCCTGGCGTTCGACTTCGTATTCCAAGCCCTTGCGGACATTGCTGAAGGAATTGAGGTTCTTGAGCTCGGTCTTGGTGCCAAATTCCTCTTGACCATAAGGCCGCAGAGAAATATTAGCATCCACCCGCATGGAACCTTCTTCCATCTTGACATCAGAAATGCCGGTATATTGGATAATTTCCTTGAGGGCAGTCAGATAGGCATAGGCTTCCTCGGGTGAGCGCATGTCGGCCTCAGAAACAATCTCAATCAAAGGCACGCCCTGCCGGTTGAGGTCCACATAGGAATAGCCATCGTCCGCATGGGTATTCTTACCGGCATCTTCTTCCAAGTGGGCCCGCTCAATACGGATTTTCTTGGTTGAACCATCGTCCAGCTGAGCTTCCAGCCAGCCATTGTAACCAATGGGCTCATCAAATTGGGAAATCTGGTAGGCCTTAGGGTTATCAGGATAGAAATAATTTTTGCGGTCAAAGTGCACACTTTGGTGGATATCCATATTTAGGGCCAAGGCCGCCTTGATACCCGCATCAATAACACCCTTGTTCATAACCGGCAAGACCCCTGGGAAGGACCAGTCAATAACATTGGTATTGGCATTGGGATTTTGACCAAAGTGGGCTGATGAAGGTGAGAAAATTTTTGAATTGGTATTTAATTCCACATGGACTTCCAGTCCGATAATGGTTTCAAAGTTCATTAGTTGTCACCTCCAAAGATTTTTGGCTGTTGCTTGTGAAAATCGGTTACTGCTTCAAAGGCTGCCGCTGCTTGGTAGATGGTTTCTTCACCATATTTAGGACCAATCAGTTGCAGGCCAACAGGAAGCCCGTCAACAAAGCCAGATGGCAGGGAAATCCCTGGCAGACCAGCTAGATTGACCGGAATGGTCAGAAGGTCCGCCAAGTACATGGCAACTGGGTCATGATTGAGGGTATCCAAACCGAAGGCTACTGTCGGAGAAGTTGGTCCCAAAATCAAATCATAGTCGGCAAAGACCTTTTCAAAGTCCTGAATAATCAAGGTCCGCACCTGACCAGCCTTTTTAAAGTAGGCATCGTAATAACCAGATGACAGACTGAAGGTCCCCAGCATAATCCGCCTTTTGACCTCGTCACCAAAGCCTTGACTGCGGGTCTTGACATAGATATCTTCTAGACTAGTGGCCTCGTCAGCTCGGAAACCGTAACGAATGCCGTCGAAACGCTGCAGGTTAGAAGAAGCTTCTGAGGAAGCGATGATGTAGTAGACCGCCACACCGTACTTAGAATGAGGCAGGCTAACTTCTTCGACCACAGCTCCCAATTTTTCAAATTGCTGGGCTGCCGCTAGGATATTTTCCTTAATTTGTGGATCAATTCCCTCGCCCAAGTATTCCTTAGGTAGGGCAATCTTCATCCCCTTGATGTCTTGACCAATCTTGCTGGTATAGTCCGCAATCCGCACAGGTGCAGAAGTCGAATCCTTCTTGTCCTCACTGGCAATAGCATTAAGGACTTGAGCATTTTCTTTAACCGTCTGAGAAAAAGGACCAATCTGATCCAGCGAGCTCCCGAAGGCAATGAGACCAAAACGCGAAACCGTTCCATAGGTTGGCTTGAGACCAACAACCCCGTTAAAGGCTGCTGGTTGACGGATAGAGCCACCTGTATCAGACCCTAGAGAGAGGCGAACTTGACCAGAAGCTACAGCTGTTGCCGAACCACCAGAAGAACCACCAGGGACCTTAGTTTGATCCCAGGCGTTCTTGGTTTTTTTGAAGTAGGACGTTTCGGTCGAGCCCCCCATGGCAAATTCATCCATATTGGTCTTACCGACCACAATCATGCCCTTTTGCTTAGCATTGGCAACTGCCGTCGCATCAAAGATGGGCTCGTAATTGTAGAGCATCTTGGAGGCAGCTGTGGTTAAAATTCCCTTGGTTGAGATGTTATCCTTGACAGCCAGAGGAATCCCAGACAGGACATTATCAGGGTCAATTCCTGCTTCATCAAGGGACTTGGCTTGAGCCAGAGCTTCTTCATCCGATACTGTGATAAAGGAGCCGATAGTTTCTTCACGAGCCTTGATGTCTTCAAGGGTCGCTTGGGTTAGTTCCGTCGCTGAAATTTCTTTTTCGACCAGGAAGTCATGCAATTCTTCAATTGTTTTATCATGAAAAGACATTAGGCATCTCCTCCATCATCCAAGATTGCTGGTACCTTGATGTAATAATCTTTTGATTCAGGTACATTTTTAAAGAGCTGGTCGCGGTCTGTCCCCTCTTCTGCCACATCGGGGCGTAAAACCGTCTGTCGGTCGGCCATGGTAGTCGTAATCGCTACATCGGTCGTATCCACTTCATTCAAAAGCTCCACCATGTCAACGATTTTTGTCAAAGTTGTCGCAAATTCAGTCGTTTCTTGATCCGAAAAAGATAACTTGGACAAGGTCGCCACATGACGCACTTCTTCTTCCGAAATTTTCATGGTTGAGATACCAAGAACGCCGAGAAAAACTGGTCAGAAAGCCAAAGAAAATCTCGCTTGACATTAGCTTATCTGAGCACTTTTCCTTTTGCTCGGGTTCTATTCCTTTCTTCTCCTATAAGTTCACATAGTCTTTGAAATTATACCACAAAATTTGAGAGAAAAACATCCTTACAAAAGCTATAAGAACCCAGACTTTTATACTTGGTAAACTATTACTGAATTAAAATCAAAACTGAAAATCCATATAATTAAAATACATCTGAAATACATCGCTTTTTCGGAATCAATAGCAAACAAAAGTGAGCTTATATTCAAATAAAATCAAAAACAGGAAGGAGAAAAGACCACTGCCTCTAAAGAGACGAGGTCTAGCTCCCTCACTAACTCGGTTAGACCAATAAAATTAACTGTCCTAACTTCGTGTTGGAATGAAACTCCCTTGGATTTAACAAACCCTTCCCCAAACGGTTTGTTCTTGCATCCGCACGACTAACGCCATGGCATTTTTAAAATCGATACTCTATTGAGTCAGGCAGCTAAGAAAGTCCCCCCTAGCGATAAACTTGCTGCGTTAGAAACTCTCAAAAAATGAACCTTTGATTTTCAGCGAGTATTAGGAAATATGGTCATCACTCTTGAAGGCGGTATCCCTATCCTCGTGCTTATACTGATTTTCTGAGCATTTATGGTAGACGTACAAAACAACTCATTGGCTTTGGGAATCTGGAGTGTCATTTCTTTCCTTATTATGGGCTCTGATATAGTGCCAGTGCTGGCCACCTTTCTCGGCTTGGTTTTGGCCTATCTCACCACATAGCGGCTGCATGGGCTGCATTTTCCCGACATTTTTATCCCCTTGCAGTAGCTAACAAGTCCATTCACAAATAGATTTCATCCTCGTCGCACTTATAGCTGTGCATTTACTGACTGATATTTATAAAATCAATAAGTCTGGAAAATTATTGTTCCGATTCGTTTCACATTTTAAACACAGGAGTTTAGCGTTTCAATAGCTAAACAACATGTTAAAACCTATCCAGCACAGTAACCCTGTGGCTAACTTTAAAGGATTCTATAAGACCTTAAAACACCCTTCGCTAATTTTATTTCCAACTCTAGACAGTCTACTGGACCTTTCAAGCTATATCACTCTTTTGGGCAATTTCCAACAACCATTCTATTAGAAAATCATCACTCTACCGACTGCAGAGCTTCCAGCATATCAAGATTTTTAAGACGGTGGTGGACAATCAGCCCCAATCCGACAAGAATAAGCCCGATAAAGATGATTGGTATCACATAAACCGTCTCATCAACCACCGTGCCGAATGAGACGTTATCTGAGCCAATCATTTCCATAATGCTCTGATGGAGATAACGGCCGGCTCCCAGACCAAGAACAATACCTATCAAAGACAGAACAATGGTTTCCCGGTAAATATAGAGGGTTACTTCCCTGTTGAAAAAGCCTAAAACCTTAATGGTTGAGAGTTCCCTGAGACGTTCGGCAATATTGATATTAGTCAGATTATAAAG
>SKER01000298.1_pt1 | contig 64406 bp, 57 predicted proteins | sample 4826961 | NCBI WGS metagenome assembly SKER01 (sample SAMN11008804, study PRJNA524170) | human gut metagenome | biome: Human fecal sample; material: Feces; isolation source: fecal sample from pouch patient p47 | host: Homo sapiens | place: Israel: Tel-Aviv | collected 2016-11-16 | reverse complement strand
ACCAAGCTCTGGTCCAGTAACAATATTATTTAAATAATATTCTCCAAACCCATTATTAATAAATAAATTTAAATTTCCACCTAATACTTCTTCTTTTTCTAGAATTAAAACATTTTTAACTCCAGATTTTAAAGCAGAAACTCCAGCTGAAAGTCCTGAAGCTCCTGATCCAATTATAACTAAGTCATATTTATTCATTATCTGACCCCTCTCCAGCAATGGAAAGTTCCTTTATTAAAATACTTGGACTACCAACACTACTCATAGGGAACTTTAAATCTCTTCCTATTTCTTCAACATCCTTTAATAAAGTAAAGAAGTTTCCTGCTACTGTTATTTGTTCTACAGGTTTAGTTTTAGTTCCATTTTCTATATAAAATCCTTTTGCTGCTAAAGAAAAATCTCCAGTTATTGAGTTTGCTCCTGAATGTAAACCTGCAAAATCAGTAATTATCAACCCTTTATTTATTTTTTTGATAATTTCTTCTAATGAATTTGTTCCAGGTTCTATATAAAAGTTTGTTGGTGATACTGAAATAGGTGAAGCATATGAAGATTTAAATCCATTTCCTGTAGATTTAACCCCAGCTTTATTAGAAGTCTTTAAATTATGAAGTAAGCTTTCTAACTTTCCATCTTTTATTAAATATGTTTTAGTTGTAGCTACTCCTTCATCATCAAATCCAACTGATGCTAATCCATTCTCTAAGTGTGGATTATCTACTAAGTTAACTATATCCGCTGCAATAACTTCTCCTTCTTTTCCTTTTAAAAGGCTTAAACTATAAACGTATTTGTTTTGTTAACTACTCTTATAACACAACGAATATAAAAATTATACTTATTTAAAGGAGTTTCAGCATGAATACTTTAGCTTTTGAGGAGTTTGAGTCTTTGGATGCCGATTACCTTGCACAAGTTCAAGGTGAAGGTTGGATTGGTGCCATCGCTGGAGGTGTCACTGGAGCTCTTGCTGGTGCTAAAGCTGGTGGAGCTGCTGCGCTTCCAGTCATGTGTATCCCTGGTTTTGGTTGGGCTACTGAAGCCGGAGTTATCGCCACTAGTGCCGTTGCTGGCGCTGTACTTGGTGCTGGAGTTGGTTATAATACACCATTATAAAGAGGTTGACTGACTATATGATGTATACTATTTATGCATTAATACTATTAAGTTTCGCAATATTAGTCTTAATTTCCAAACGCAGCCGCAGCGGTATTGTCAAGGTTATCTGTTTTGGAGTTTTTTTACTGGAATGTATTTTAATAATAGCTAATATGTTTTTGTCATTTTGGAATTGATCAATTATACCAATGGTTGGAACAAAAACATGTTTGTCATTCGGGTAGTTTATTCGTTTGATTCTTTGCTACACTGAAAAATGTCCCATGCGGCTATAATGATGGCTCTATTGCTGTTTATTATAGTCATATGGGACTTTTTTGATACATATAAAAAAACCCATAATATCCGAGATGGAGCTAAGCCACTCTAGATATTATAGAGCCTAGTAAAATCAGATTTTCTGTTTAAATCTTCTTTTTTTATTCTTAATGACTGTTTTCAACTGCGGCAGTGACAAAGGCTGTATAAAGTTCTTCGGCACGATTAGGACGACTTTGCAATTCTGGGTGGTATTGAGCTGCCACGAAGAACTTCTTATCTGGTAATTCCACCACTTCCATCAGACGATTATCTGGTGATACCCCTGAAAAGACAAAGCCAGCAGCTTCAAAGGCTTCCCGATATTTGGTGTTAAATTCGTAGCGATGACGGTGGCGACGCTGAATAACCTCTTGGTTGTTATAAGCGGCTGCTACCTTAGAACCTGGTTTCAGCTTACATGGGTAGAGGCCTAGACGCAGAGTCCCCCCCATATCTTCAACATCCACCTGGTCACGCATCAGATCAATAACAGGATAAGGAGTATCAGAATCCAATTCCGATGAATTAGCCCCTTCCATATTAAGAACATGACGGGCAAATTCAACACAGGTCAACTGCATACCCAGACAGATGCCCAGCATTGGGACATCGTTTTCCCGAGCGTAGCGAAGGGTTTGAATTTTCCCTTCCGTTCCACGGTGACCAAAACCACCAGGGACAATGATACCATCAACATCTCCAAGCAGGTCTGCCACGTTTTCAGCTGTCACATCATTGGCATTGACCCACTTGAGATCAATAGCCGAATCATTGACATAACCAGAATGCTTAAGGGCTTCCACAACAGAAAGGTAGGCATCCGGTAGTTCAACATATTTCCCAACCAGGGCAATTCGAGTAGATTTCTTGAGGTTGAGGACCTTGTTAACCATGGCTGACCACTCGGTCATGTCCGCCTTAGGCACATCCAATTTCAGGTGGTCACAGACAATTTGGTCCATGCCTTGAGCCTGCATATTGAGCGGTACTTGATAGATGTGGTCAACATCCAGTGATTCAATAACAGCCTCTGGTGCCACATCACAGAATTGAGCCAGTTTATTTTTGACTCCTTGGGTAGCTGGTTGTTCGGTCCGAATGACCAACATATTAGGCTGAATACCCAGCCCCCGCAATTCCTTAACAGAGTGCTGAGTTGGCTTGGTTTTCATTTCGCCGGCTGCCTTCAGATAAGGTAGGAGGGTCGTGTGGATATACATGACATTGTCAGAACCCACATCAGCCTTCATTTGTCGCAGGGCTTCTAAGAAAGGCAGGCTTTCAATATCACCAACGGTTCCACCGACTTCTGTAATGATAACATCGGAATCTGTCGTTGTCGCCGCCCGCTTAATTTTTTCCTTGAGAGCATCAGTAATATGGGGAATAACCTGAACAGTTGCTCCTAAATATTCGCCCTTGCGTTCCTTACGAAGGACCTCGCTGTAAATTTTACCCGTTGTAACATTAGAATATTTGTTGAGGTTGATGTCAATAAAGCGTTCGTAGTGACCCAGGTCAAGGTCCGTCTCAGCCCCATCATCAGTAACATAAACTTCTCCATGTTGGTAAGGGCTCATGGTTCCTGGGTCAATATTAATGTAAGGGTCAAACTTCTGAATGGTCACCTTGAGACCACGATTTTTCAAAAGACGACCCAAACTGGCTGCGACAATCCCTTTACCGATAGAAGAAACCACGCCACCTGTCACAAAAATGTACTTTGTCATACAAACTCCTTCAACTCTATCATTAAAACTAGGACCTAAGACCAAAAGTCCAAGTCAAGCAAAAACAAGACGGTTGGCAGTATTTTCGCTTGCTAGGGGGCAAACCTCCCCAGCCCAGTGCAAAATACCCGAATGCCCAAGACTATCAGACTTAGAATCTGGGATCCTAAGCCTTTAGTCCCTGAACAAAAATAAAAATAGCCCCCTATTCAAGTAGGGAGCTTTCCGACCTCTAAAAGAGGTGCCCGATAATTAGTATAGATTAACTAAGGGGGTTTGTCAATCGGAAAATCAGTCGTTCTCAGTTTCTTCTTCCTCGTCATCATCGTCCGATTCATTCAAGTCAACATCATCATCGTCGTTGACTTCATCATCAGGGATAATTTCATTGATTTCAGAATCGTAGGACTCGACTTCTGACTTCTCATCATCAGGATTTTCTTCGTCATATTCAACATCTGTTGGCGTGAAGTTATCCTCATCTTCTGGATCATCATCATTATAGTCAATGGCATCTTCATCACCATCCATAAAGGCATTGACCCGTTTACGCTTACGTTTTGGTGCATTTTCCCCATTTTCTTCAAGGGTGATGACTTCTTCATCGATTTCATCAATGGCATACCAAGAACGCAGACCCCAACGATTCTCTCCAAGCGGAATGAAGCTACCGTCGGTGTTCAAATCAGAATAGAAAAACGGGAGAGCCTGACGGATGTCTGCATCGGATTTTCCTAAGTAATTTTGAATCTCATTAACCAAGTCGCTAAAGTACATTTCGTGATCACGCCCACGTGATTCCAAAATAGCACGGGCAACTTCAATCATTGACAGTTCGCTTTTTTCTTGTCCAGCAAATACTTCTAATTCCAAGGTGGTCTCCTCATCTTATCTTATTAAATTAGGCCAGCTGCCACTTTTCACCAAAAAGGATAGCTTTTACGGCAGAAACCTCCTTCAGGTGAAGAAGATTGATAGACCTAATCAGAAATAGCAAAGGCCAAATAACCAAAACCTGCTATCTGACCTATTTTTCAGTACTTATTATTTTACGCTAAAAATCACCTTTTGTCTATTACTAATTTTCAAGGGAATCATATCTTTTTCTGATGAGTCTGTCAGTCCCTTCTTAAAGAGCGTTCCTCGGAAGTAGCTTGGCTTTTCCTTACTAAGGACCAAAAGGAGGTAGTGCAGACAACTTTTTCAGCTTCAATGGTCAACGGGACAGTCAAAACTTTTTAATGCGATAAAAAAGGCCACCAATGGCGGTCTTTTTATCAGCTAGTTCTAGCCTTATTTGACTTTTGCTGAGCTTGTGATGGCTTCGATAGCCTTCTTCATAGTGATGTCATGCTTGAGCATATCAGCTGAAAGAAGGGAACGCACTTGATCGGCTGGCATGTTGTATTCAGTCGCCAAATCTGTGATTTCTTTTTCGATTTCTTCATCAGTAGCATCGAAACCTTCTGCTGCTGCGATAGCTTCGATAACGAGGTTAGTACGAACGCGCTTGTCAGCATCAGATTCATATTGCTTGTGGAGATCTTCTTCTGTTGTACCAGTCAATTGATAGTACATTTCAGGAGAGATGCCTTGGCGTTGCATATTGCTCAAGAATTCATTCATAGTACGGTGAACTTCATCGTGAACCATTTCTTCTGGCAATTCAACGATTTCAGCATTTTCAACAGCTTTTTCGATAGCAGCCCCTTCGACAGCATCGTCGTAGGCAATTTCCTTTTGAGCTTCTAATTCCTTGCGGTACTTAGCCTTCAACTCATCAAGTGTTTCCACTTCTTCGTCAATATCTTTGGCTAATTCATCATCAAGGTCTGGAACTTCCTTAGATTTAACTTCGTGAACCTTGGTTGCAAAGATAGCATCTTTTCCAGCTAGGTCTTCTGCTTGGTAGTCAGCTGGGAAGGTTACCTTGACCTCAACCTCATCACCAGCCTTAGCACCAACCAATTGTTCTTCAAAACCTGGGATAAATTGACCAGAACCGAGTTCAAGAGAGAAGTTATCTCCCTTACCACCGTCGAATTCAACGCCATCAACAGTCCCAAGGAAGTCGATAACAACGGTATCACCGTTTTCAGCAGCAGCATCTTTGATGGTCAACTCTGCCAAGTTGTTGCGTTCCCGCTCAACCTTATCGTCTACTTCTTGATCAGAGACTTCCTTGCTTTCATCAACAGAAACTTCTAGGTTCTTGTAGTCACCCAATTTAACTTCTGGCTTGGTAACGACTTTTGCCTTAATAGACCAGTCTTGACCTTTTTCCATTGAATCGACATCAATTTTTGGCTGCGCCACAACATCGAGGCCACTTTCAGCCAGGGCTGCTTCATAGGCTGCTGGCAAGATAGCGTTCAAAGCATCTTCGTAGAGAGCCTCTTCCCCGAATTTTTGGTTGAAGACCGCACGTGGCATATGACCCTTACGGAAACCTGGGACATTCAAATTCTTTTTAACTTTATTGAAGGCTGTGTCAAGGGCGGGTTTGATTTGTTCTTGACTGATGGTAAATGTAAGCACGCCACGATTTGTAGCAGTGTTTTCAAATGATACAGACATCTTTTTCTCCTTAAAAATCGTAATACACCTTAGTCTATCATAAATAAAGGCTTTTTAAAAGGATTACCTGATTATTCTAGGGAAAAAATAGGCAGCTTCCCGTTTTTTTGTTAGACTAAAAGAGTCACTAGTCTAAAAAATGGGCCAAGCAAAGTCAGTGACACCTTTATCGTTTAAAAATCTCAGATTGGGTGCACTTGGCGGACTGAGAGACCCAAAGTAGTGACCCATCTTCTTCTGGAAGTTGCTAGTCCTGAACCTGACTCCATCACAACTGATAATTAGTGGACTAACTGAAAAACTGAGACAAACACCTATGATGGCTTTGCCCTCACCCACAAAAATGTGTAACCTTGGAAGACTGCGTATAAAAACCTCCGCCTTGAATAGGCAAAAGCTCTGAAACCTCGAAAGGAATGACGATGTCAATTTTAATCAAATACTGGGAATCCCTCCATTTTGAGGATTTAGCTGTTAATTTACTGGCTAAGGCCATCGAACTAGTCCTGCTTATCTTTGCCTTTATCATTGGCAAACAGATTGCTAACTGGGCCTTTGATAAATTCTTCAGCCATTCTCCAAGGCTTTTGGGCCAGACCGAAGGCAGGCGAAAGACATTAATCAAGCTCTTTCATAATGTTATGGACTATTTCCTCTACTTCCTACTCATCTATTGGATTCTCGCGATCTTAGGTCTACCGGTTTCCAGTCTCTTAGCCGGTGCTGGAATTGCTGGTTTGGCTATTGGGCTTGGGGCTCAAGGATTCCTGTCGGACTTGGTGAACGGTTTCTTCATCCTGATTGAGAGACAATTTGATGTGGGAGACTCTGTCACAGTAGATAAAGTCTCTGGCATTGTCTCCAGCGTAGGAATTCGAACCACTGAAATCCGTGACTTTGATGGGACCCTGCACTTCATCCCCAATCGGGAAATATTATTAGTTAGTAATAAATCACGTGGCGATATGCGAGCCCAGATTGACATTCCCATCTATGCCTCAACAAATCTGGACAGGGTGACCCAAATCATCAAAGACGTTAACGAAACTGAGGTCCCTAAGTCCCCAGAAATCGTTGGTGTCCCGAATGTTCTGGGCCCACGCACAGCCACTAACGGCCAATTTATCTTTCGAGTTGACATCTTTGTCCAAAATGGTCAACAGGCCAAGATTTATTCGCAATTCTATCGCCTCTATCAAGAGGCCCTGCTCAAAGCCGACATCAGCTTACCAACACCCAATACTCATAGCCTGCCAAGACAAAAGAGTTGAGCTCCTGCCCAACTCTTTTTAAACGATGTTAAAATCAGAACCTGAAAGCTATATCAAGTTTTGAGGTTTGCTAACGAACCAAGTAGTTTAAACGGGCGAAGCAAGTTTAAAAACAAAGGATGGACTTGCTGTCCCTTTAGAGAATTTCGCTTTTGACGATACTCAATTCTTACGAATGGGGTCTGCCTTATACTTGGCCCTGGCTCCCCCAATCAATTTAGGTCGACTGGCTAGGGCGGTGACATGAGCTCCACCCAACTCTCGCTCAAGAGGAATCAAGGGAACCTGGACTCGCTTGACGTGCATGCCGATAAAGGTATCGCCAATATCAAGACCAGCATGGGCTGTCACTTCTTCGACCTCAACAGGATTTTCCATATAGTCAAAGGCGGCTAATTGACCACTACCGCCCGCATGGAGACTAGGCAGGACATTAACAATTTCCAAATTCTTGCTTTCTGCTACCGCCTCTTCGACAACCAGAGCGCGGTTGAGGTGCTCACAGCCTTGGACAGCTAGGCGGACTCCCTTGGCCTGAGTCTCTTGGAGAACGGTCTTAACGATGACCTGACCAATCTCTAGACTAGAATTCTGACCAATACGACCACCTGCAACCTCGCTTGAAGAGAGGCCCAAAACAAAGATTTGCCCTTTCTTGATGGCTGAGCGATCCAAGATGTCCTTAACGATAGCCCGCGTTTTCTTTTCTAATAGTTGCAAATCCATTAGCTTCCTCCCTTTCTCGGAAAGGCCTTATTAAAGGCTCGATAAAAGATTGCCCCTAGTAGGAGGCCCAAGAGGTTTTGGCAGAGGTTGCCCCAGATACCAGCAAGAGCCGCTCCCCAACCAAAGCCAAGAATCAGGGCAGCAAGGATATATATCCCTACCATGGCAAGACTAGCAAGAACCACACCAATATAACGACGAGCGCCAGTCCAACCGGCAAAATAACCCTGAAGGCCATGAGCTAGGAGACTAAAAATCATATACTGGGGATAGCCTAGGAGATAATCCAAAAGAAAGGCTGAAAGACCGCCAACCACGGCACCCGATCGACTACCAAGGTAAAAAGCTGTAAAAAAGATACCTGTATCAAGTAGGGTTAAAAAGCCTGTCGGGGTTGGAATATTTACAAAACCCAAAGCCAAACTCAGAGCTGTCAATAGAGCTAAAAGTGTCAGCTGGCTTGTCCGATTATTTCTCATAGGCCTGCACCACCCCATAATCATCCGAATGCAAAATTGCCTGATAGACAAAGTCCTTGGCCAATTTGACAGCTTCAAATGGCTCTTTCCCCAAAACCAGTTGGCTAGCAATACTAGAGGCAAAGGTGCAACCAGCCCCGACATTATTTTTGTCTGACAGGGGTGCAGATAGAACCTCTAATCTTTTTCCATCGTAAAAAACATCCAATGCCTGATCTGAATCCAAACGCTTACCGCCCTTGACGATAACCGCCTTGGCTCCCATGTCATAGAGCTGCTTAGCTGCTAATTTCATATCCTCAAGCCCCTTAATAGAAAGGCCTGTAAGAATTTCTGCCTCCGCCAGATTTGGGGTCACGATAGTGACATGAGGCAAAAATTGTAGGAGCTCATCTCGCAGGGCACTAACGGCCACATCGTGCTTTTCCTTACAAACAAGAACCGGATCTAAGACGATGGGCAGGCTGTCATGGGACTTGACGAAGGCTAGGGCTGCCTCAGCGACCTCAACATTAGGCAGGAGGCCCAGCTTAATTCCTGAAAAATCAACCGTTTTCAGGCTATCCAGTTGAGCCTGAAAAACCTGGGAATCCGTCGCAAAAACTTGAAAGCCTTGCTCGGTCATGGCCGTCAGGCAGGTCACCGCCAGAAAGCCCCTCAGACCATTGAGGGTATAGGTGGTCAGGTCGGCGTAGAGACCGCCACCGCTAAAAACATCGTTACCTGAAATCGCAAGTATCTTTTTAGTCATAAGTAATCTCCTTTAAATAAAGGCCATTGCCTGCTGCTGTAGGGCCAGCTAAATTTCTATCCTTGGCCACCAAGATGGTTTTAATCTGACTGACCGGCATTCGACCATTGCCAATCTTCAAGAGGGTACCGACCATATTTCTGACCTGCTTATAGAGGAAACCATTCCCAGAAAAAGTGAAGACCAGAAAACCCGTTTTGGGATCACGTTCAACCTTGGCCTGGCTAATGGTTCGGACCTTATTTTCTACCGAAGTCCCAGAGGCTGTAAATCCCGTGAAATCATGAGTTCCAAGCAAATCAGCTATGGCTTCCTGCATGGCTCCTAAGTCTACTGGATAAGGAAAATGGGTGGCATAGGCTCGCATCATGGGATTCTTAGGACGGCCCGTATCCACCAAAAACTCATAGGTCTTGCTGTGGGGGTTATAGCGGGCATGAAAATCTTCAGGGACCTGCTCAACGCTTACCACATCAATATCCTCAGGGGACTGGGTATCCAAACCGAAGCGAAGCTTCTCCTCATCACGGGTCTGGGGCAAATCAAAATGAATAACCTGTCCATAAGCATGAACCCCGCTGTCAGTTCGACCAGCCCCGTGCACCTTGACAGGATTGCCACTATTTAGTCGCTCTAAGGTTTTTTCCAATTCCTCCTGAACCGAGCGCTCCTTGCTCTGGCGTTGAAATCCAGCAAAGAGGGTTCCATCGTAGGAAATAATAGCCTTATATCTTACCATGGCCCTATTTTAGCATGATATATTTGGCTTGCCCAGAGAAAAAGAAAGAATCTGTCCCCAGACAGATTTTATCAGACAAGGCATAAGCGACAGAACTAATAGCCGACTTGGAGATGAGCCCAAGAGTTTGCTCAGGGCCGTCAAGCAGAAGTTGAGTCTTGATGCCAGTAAATTTAGCGCCAAAAAAGGAGCAGACCCCTAATCTGCTCCTTACTTTATGATTCTATTCGCCATCAAAGGCATCTTTGACCTTATCGAAGAAGCCTTTTTTCTTAGGTTGAATGCTATTTTCACCACTAGCTGCCGCTAAGGCCAGGAGGGCTTCTTTTTGAGCCTCATTAAGCTTGGTTGGGGTCACAACATTGATGGTCACATGCTGATCACCTTGGCCATTGCCTCTCAGACGAGGGGCACCCTTGCCCTTGAGACGGAAGGTCTTACCTGTTTGGGTTCCTTCTGGAATGGTCATTTCAACAGCACCATGAACAGTTGGCACCTCTACGGTATCACCAAGCGCTGCCTGAGCAAAGCTGATATTGAGGGTGTAGTAGATGGTTGAGCCATCACGCTCAAACTTCTTGCTGGGCAGGACATTGATGATGACAAAGAGGTCGCCATAAGGACCGCCATTGAAACCAGCTTCCCCTTGATTTTGCAAGCGAATTTGTTGACCAGTTTCCACACCAGCAGGCACCTTAACAGAAACCTTGTGAGCCTTCTTTTCATGGCCAGTACCATGACAGGTGTTACATGGTTCCTTGATTTCCTTACCAGTACCGTGACAGACATCACAGGTCACTTGGCGACGCATCATGCCCAGAGGTGTTTGGGTATCAACATTGATAACCCCTTGACCATGACAGCGACTACAGGTAACTGGACTGGTTCCTGGCTTAGCTCCTGAGCCATGACAGGTTTCACATTCGGCTTCACGGTTATAGGTGATGTCCTTTTCAGCACCAAAAATCGCTTCTTCAAATTCAAGGTTGAGGCGATATTGAAGGTCATCCCCTTGGCGAGGGGCACTAGGGTTACGGCTGGCCCCACCGCCTCCAAAGAAGCTTGAGAAGATGTCTTCAAAACCACCAAAATCAGCACCATCAAAGCCTGAGAAGCCACCAGCTCCACCAGCCCCAAAATTCGCCCCGTCAGGACCATATTGGTCGTAGGCAGCCCGTTTTTGCTCGTCACCTAGGGTTTCATAAGCTTCCTGGATATCCTTATATTTTTGCTCAGCCCCCGCTTCTTTGTTGATGTCTGGATGGTACTTCTTAGACATCTTCCGATAGGCTTTTTTGATTTCATCCTGGGAAGCATCCTTAGATACCCCAAGACGATCATAATATTCTTGATTGTTCATATAAGATACCAAGCCCGTAAAAGGCAAAGTGAAAATAGGGAATCAACAGAAAATCCTGATTTTCTAGATGATTCATCTTTTTCACACAGCCTTTAGGGCGGGTTCAATTCCTTTCTATATCCTATGTGAAGGATAAGTCTTTTGATGGCAAGCTCTCTAGCCAAAAACAGAGGCTGGTTTGCAACCTCTGAAATTTGATTTCTTTAGCTTAGCGAAAGCAACTCAATTATTCTTTTTTGTTTTTAGGCTCGGAATTAAAGTTCACAGAAATCTACCACTCGCTTCTGACTTTTAGCAAGCGGGATGAGAGCGGGACAAAGTCTCAGCTTCGTTTATTTATGCAGTATTAAACGCCTGACGCAGTGGTTGATTGGAGGTCCTTATCCCTTGCTAGGCAGGGATAGGTCCAAGGGTCTGGGAGACCCTTGGAGAAAACCAAAATCAACTGTGCGGAGGTGGGACAACGAAATCAATTTGACGAAATACTGATTTCTGTCCCACTCTCATTTCTCAGTAAACTCACCATCTACGACGTCGTCGCCTGATTCTTTGGGATTAGCATCGTTAGCTTGGTCTGCACCTTCTTCTCCTTGTGAAGCAGTTGCTTGTTGGTAGAGCTTAACGGCTAGAGCTTGGGCCTTTTCGTTAAGGGTTCCCAATTTTTCACGCATGTCATCAGTGTCGCCTGATTCTTGAGCCTTCTTGAGGTCATCGAGAGCAGCCTGAGCAGCATCACGTTCAGCATCGAAGCCCTTGCCTTCGGTTTCTTCCAAGGTCTTTTCAGTTGAGAAAATAGCTTGGTCAACTTCATTCTTAAGATCAACTTCGGCCTTACGTTTAGCATCAGCATCAGCGTTAGCTTCCGCATCCTTCATCATGCGTTCAATTTCGTCTTCGCTGAGACCATCGTTAGACTTGATGACAATGTGTTGTTCCTTTTGAGTACCCAAATCTTTAGCCTTAACAGAAACGATACCGTTCTTGTCAATGTCAAAGGTAACTTCGATTTGTGGCACACCACGAGGAGCGGCTGGAATATCGGTCAATTGGAAACGACCCAGGGTCTTGTTGTCCGCTGCCATTGGGCGTTCCCCTTGGAGAACATGGATATCAACGGCTGGTTGGTTATCAGCGGCAGTTGAGAAGACTTGAGACTTAGAGGTTGGGATAGTGGTGTTGCGGTCAATCAGTTTAGTGAAGACGCCACCCATGGTTTCAATACCGAGAGACAATGGGGTAACATCAAGCAAGACAACGTCTTTGACATCACCAGTGATAACACCACCTTGGATAGCAGCACCCATAGCAACCACTTCATCAGGGTTTACAGATTTATTTGGTTCCTTACCAGTTTCAGCCTTAACAGCTTCAACTACGGCAGGAATACGTGTTGAACCACCGACCAAGATAACTTCGTCAATTTCTGACAGGGACAAACCAGCATCAGACAAGGCTTGACGAACTGGGGTCTTGGTGCGATCAACGAGGTCACGGGTCAAATCATCAAATTTCGCACGAGAAAGGGAAACTTCCAAGTGAAGAGGGCCAGCATCACCGGCAGTGATGAATGGCAGGCTGATTTGAGTTTGAGTGACACCTGACAAGTCTTTCTTAGCTTTTTCAGCCGCATCTTTCAAGCGTTGCAAAGCCATCTTGTCGTTTGACAAGTCGATACCGTTTTCTTTCTTGAATTCGTCAACTAGGTAGTCAATAATCTTTTGGTCAAAGTTATCCCCACCGAGTTTGTTGTCACCGGCAGTTGCCAATACGTCGAAAACCCCATCACCTAATTCAAGGATAGAGACGTCAAAGGTACCACCACCAAGGTCAAAGACCAAGATTTTTTCGTCCTTATCAGTCTTATCTAGACCGTATGCCAAGGCAGCTGCGGTTGGTTCGTTGACAATCCGTTCAACTTCAAGACCAGCGATTTTACCAGCGTCTTTGGTTGCTTGACGTTGAGCATCGTTAAAGTAGGCAGGAACGGTGATAACAGCCTTTTCTACCTTTTCACCAAGATAATCCTCAGCATAACCCTTCAGGTATTGCAGAATCATAGCGGAAATTTCTTGTGGGGTATATTCCTTACCGTTGGCAGAAACTTTTTCAGAAGTCCCCATCTTAGATTTGATAGAGATGACGGTATCCGGGTTGGTTACTGCTTGACGTTTAGCGGCATCACCAACGATGATTTCACCATTTTTGAAGGAGACAACAGAAGGGGTTGTACGGTTACCTTCTGGGTTAGCGATGATTTTACTTTCAGTTCCTTCAAGAACTGCAACTGCTGAGTTTGTTGTACCTAAGTCAATACCAATGATTTTAGACATGTTTTTTACCTCTTGTTTACTTTTTTATTTAATATTTTCCTTAGGTAGTGGGGACGGTAACAGTCACCTTCGGTGTCTCATACCTTAACTTTGAGCCTAAAGTCTCAAAGTTCCCCTACCTCAGAATAGATACTATTCTGAGGTTGTCACCACGGCGGAAAATATTGTTTCAAGCTCACTTCGTTCTCTTTTGTGAGCCGTTTTTCCTTTTTCCTAGTTTTATGTCGTTGCGGACAAGTTAGGGTTGCTAATTAGGCCATTTTCTATACCAATCGTTACTATTCGTGTGGAAAATGAGTAAGGTGCCTAGGCCATTCGCCAGAGCGATTGGCCTTTGCGGATGACTCGCTTAGCAAGCAAGAACATGGGCTAGTTATAAACCACGACCATAGCTGGTCGAAGTAGGCGATCATGCAACTGATAGCCCTTTTGCAAAACTTGGGCAATGCTGTCAGCTGGATGGTCATCATCCGCTGGCAGGGTTTGAACGGCCATGTGGAAGTTGTGGTCGAAGCTCTCCACAGGGACCTCTTCGACTCCTTCTTCCTTCAGGGCCTGCAGGAGACTTTCCTGCACCATTTCAATCCCTTTTTTGACATCATCCGTCAAACCTTCAACGGCCAAGGCCCGCTCCAAGTTATCTAAGCTAGGAAGAACATCCTTGGCTAGGTCTTGTGAGCGATACTTTTGCAATTGTTGGCGTTCCTCATTAGCCCGTCGCTGAATATTTTGCATCTCAGCGTGAGCTCGTAAGAATTTATTTTCAAAATCCTCGGCCTTCTCCAGGGCTGCTTCTAATTCTGTTTTTTCCGGAGTTTCCTCAGGAGCCTTTTCTTGTGCCTCCTGCTCTTCTTGCGCTTCAGAAGTTTGAGCTTCTTGGGACACTTCCTCTTTTTCTTCTTTTTTAATATCCTCTGACATAATGCCTCCTTTTCAAAGAGTCTAATTGACTTCGTAATGGTTACTGCTCAAATAGCGATAAAAATCGGCCAACTTCATGGTCAAGACCCGACTGACAATATTCAGAAGTCCCATGGAGCGTTTATAGTCCATGGTTACAGGTCCCAACAAGGTCAAATTGCCAAAGCCCCGATAAGGAATCAGAAACTTATAAGAGAGTTGACTCAGAGCCTCAAACCCTCCCTTATCTTCATCAGCCAACCTAATCACATAGGCTTCTTCCTCATGGAACTGTTGCCGAATCATTAGGGCCAATTCCTGGGTCTTATCCATAAGCCGATAGGTCTGATCATCCGAATACTTGAGCAAGTTTTCCTTTCCCGAAAGAAAAATCTTTTCGACAAACATTTCCTTGAAAATATGCTCAAAAAGTTCCAAAACATTATCGGTCGTCTTGAAGTAGCGTTGAACAATCTGGGGAATTTCCGTCCGAATCCGATAGTGGATTTCCATGACGGTTTGCCCCAAGAAGCGCTCTCTGACTAGACGACTGAGCACCAAGAGATCCTCATCAAGAAAATTCTTAGGAATGGCAAATTGGCTGGTAACCGTATTGGAATCATCAAAGGTCATCACCGCTAGGGCATCATGATGACTGAGTTTGACAATATCAAATGCGCTCAAGCGCTGATGGCTTGGTTCCACATCCAGAGTAATCGCCGTGCAAGCCGTCAGCTCGGCTAGGACATCACTAGCTTTTTTGAGAACATCTTCCAACTTGAAGAATTCAAAGTCAAAAGCCTTGATAACCTGGTAGGCATCCCCCTCGTCAACCCGCTCTAAATTAAGAAGGTGGCTGACATAGTACTGAAAACCCTGCCGACTGGGGAGACGACCACTAGAAGTGTGGGCCTTTTCTAGGAGCCCAACTTTTTCCAAAGCTGCCATATCATTACGAATGGTAGCGCTACTGGAAGAAATATAGGACTGTAAGGCCTTGGAACCAACGGGCTCGTGAGTTTGGGTAAACAGTTCGACGATGATGGATAAGATATCATTTTGCCGTTGTGTTATCATCTCAGCGACCTCCGTTCATTTTATTAGCACTCTAAGTCACCGACTGCTAATTCATGGTTCTATTATACCGCTCTAAAATGACCTGTCAAGAGAAAAACTCAAAAAATTAGCACTCTTTTTTAAAGAGTGCTAATTCATCTATTCCTCTAAATACATCCCTTAACCATCATATTGGGTTAGATTTTTTTCCTGAATAATGGCAATTAGTTTGTTGGCATACTCAGGGTCGGTGTCCACCCCTGCCTTTTGCAGGGCACGAGCAGCCGTCGTATATTCTTCTGTAGTCGCTAGGGTTGTGTAGAGCTGCTTACCCCAATAGCCTGAACTAATTTCCTCCATATAATCATAGAGGCTATCCTGCCAGTTTTTATAAATTTTATAAGGCTGCTTAACCATCTGCCACTTGCCTTTTTCATAGGACTGGGTGGTCAAGACGATTTTCGGATCACCAGGCTGGGCTAGGACTCCCAGATAATTATGGTAGCGAACGGCCAATAAATTGGAACCGTAGTCGGTCGACTGGGCCCCCTGCGCAATCAGCACCGAAGCCTTAACCCCATAGGCCTTGGACAACTTCTGGGCAACTGGTGCCACCTCCTTGATAAAGGAAGCCTGACTGTAGCTGGTTGTCACCTTCGTATTGGCTGCCTTGGTTCTCATATTTAACAGGAGCGGTAAAAGGACAAGGGCCAGAATGAGCCCAAAGACCATTATGAAAGGCCGAAACTTTAGCCTTGACTGCATCTTTATTTTCCTCTCTAATTGCGACGTCTATGTTGGTTAATTGGAAATAGCAACCTACATTAACTTGTAAGTGGGCTAGAGATTTTTATAAAAAGCCCTTAGACACTTCATCTCTATATTCGAGTTTTACAGAGGTTGCGAGAAATTCTGATCTCTTATTTTTTCAATTGGGCGACATATTCTTCCAAGCTCAGGTTATGCTGGGTCATATACTTGGCAGAGGCCTTGCCGACATAGCGGAAGTGCCAATCTTCGTAATCAACACCGGTTGACTCACTCTTGTCCTTTTCGAAGCGAAGGACAAAGCCATAATCTGGAGCAATTTCCTTAATCTGTTCAACCACATTAGGATCACTTTCATTGAGGCTATCAATAGTACTCATGTCGATAGCTAGCCCGGTCTGATGCTCGCTGGCTCCAGCTGGTTGCGAATAGGTTTTGACCTTTTCCTGGGCCTGCTCCTCGGTCAAACTAGGGTCATTGGACATTTCTTGTTTGACGTAACTATCAAAGAGTTCCTTTTGATAGGCAACACTGCGATAGCCAGAAATTAGATGCTCACTACTATCAATCTTCTGAGCGGCTGCCAGAAATTCCTTGACATTATCGGCAATCCGAGAATCAACCTTGATATTATCAACAGTTGTTAGGTCTGGGTTAAGCTCCTTAGTAACATTATCACGATTGACCAGAATCAACTGCCAGTCGTCCTTGGAAACATCTGGCAATCCTGAGTCCGAGCTCGAGGAAGCCGCATCAGACGAGGAGTTAGCATCAGCCCTTGCCAGCTGCTTGGTCTTTGTCGTCTGACTAGCACTTTCCTTACTCTCTTGGCTAGTCTTTTTATCATGGAAATAGGCAAAGCCAAAAACAAGGATTAAAACCGCAAAAAAAATCGTCAAAAACTGCTTTGTCCGCTTATTCATTTCTTTCCTTTTCTAAAATTTCCCGTCCTTTATGGCGGTAGCTCATATCTCCGATGGCTTCAATTTGGAATTTTCCATCTTGGTAAGTCAGCTGACAGATACTGCCATTATCCAGAGCCAGACTCCTTGGCTGACTAGGGTCAATAAGCCCCATAAGAGTGGCAATGGTCATGCCGTGGCTAACCACGATGGCATCGCCACCACCCTTGCTTTCAACTTCCTTGGCAATATCGGTAAAACCTGAAATAATGCGGTCCTTAAGCACTTCCCAAGGTTGAGCCCAACCAGCTGTATCAACGGCCATAATGGCCTCTGCCATATCTTGGTAGGTCATTTCTTCCACCGGTTTGTCAAAGACCCGAGGAATAACGCCATTAAAGAGCTCGGCATCGTAACCACCATCCAGGCTACCGAAACACCATTCGCGGATGCGCTTATCTCGCTTGTAAGGAATGGTTTCTTGACCCAACTCCCGTAGGATAATCTCCATTGTCAAGAGGGTTCTGCCACTATCACTAGAATAGGCTGCCACAAAATGAAGACCTGCCGCCTTGAGCCCCAGACCCAGTTCTTGGATACCTCGCTCACCCTCCTTGGTCAAGGGCGTGTCAGACCAACCTTGAGCCCGGCCGATAGTATTAAACATGGTCTTGCCATGACGGGCAATAAATAAGCGTGTTTTCGTCATAAGACCTTTCTCCTTGATTTTCTTTCTATTATAACAAATTTAAGGAAATTAAAGAAGACGGCAAATATACCTGCTTTCCTAGGGATGGAAAACCCTTCTCCTGCTAGAAACCGTCCACCTTTTGATAGTCTCTGGTGAATGGTTTGGGGCTAAGAAGCTGCTCATTTGTCAAGTCAATATAATCACCAGGATTGGCAAGGGCATAAATCCCATAGCCACCCAGTCGGGGTAAGGAGCATTTGGGTCAACCCGCCAGACCTGGGCCGGCCTACCTTGGTAGAACACTGGCATAGAATCACCTCCATAACAAAAGCATAACATAATTTGACTGGATTAGACTGACAGGAAGAAAAACAATTGCCAAAGAATTTTGTAAGAAATCTCTCGCCAAAAGTTACCCCACATCAAGTCAAACTTTTTCTAAAAGTATGAGCAAGAAAAATCCCCACCGAATTGGTGAGGAAAGATTGAGTTATAGCCGATGAATACTAAAAGTGGCAGGGACACGAAGACTTTTAATTCTTAAAACTATGAATTGGGGCTGGAATTTGTCCGCCACGGGCGATGAAGTCAGCAGAAGAATTTTTATTGACCGACATGACTGGGGCAGAGCCCAAAAGCCCACCAAACTTGATGGTATCCCCTTCCTTGCCCTTAGGGATGAGGCGAACAGCGGTCGTCTTCACATTGATAACCCCGATAGCAGCTTCATCGGCAATCATGGCAGCGATGGTTTCTGCTGGGGTATCCTCTGGAATAGCAATCATGTCCAGACCGACCGAACAGATGGCTGTCATGGCTTCTAACTTTTCCAGATTGAGGGAACCGGCTTCCACAGCCGCAATCATGCCTTCATCCTCAGAAACGGGAATAAAGGCACCAGATAGACCACCGACCTGGTTGCAAGCCATGACGCCGCCCTTTTTAACCTGGTCGTTAAGAAGGGCCAGGGCAGCTGTTGTTCCATGGGTCCCAACGGTTTCCAGACCCATTTCTTCTAAAACCCTTGCCACTGAGTCGCCAACGGCTGGGGTCGGTGCTAGGGAGAGGTCGACGATACCAAATTTAACTCCCAGTCTCTCGCTGGCCAGGCTACCAACCAATTGGCCGATACGAGTGATTTTAAAGGCAGTCTTTTTGACGGTCTCAGCCACGACATCAAAGGACTGACCCTTGACCTTTTCTAGGGCTCGCTTGACGACACCAGGACCAGAAACGCCGACATTAATGACCACATCGGCTTCACCAACCCCGTGAAAGGCCCCAGCCATGAAGGGATTGTCCTCAACTGCATTGGCAAAAACAACCAGCTTGGCTGGACCCATCTCAGACAGACGGGCGGTTTCCTTGATAACCTGTCCCATATCCCTGACAGCAGTCATATTGATGCCCGACTTGGTCGAGCCGATATTGACCGAAGAGCAGACAAAATCAGTCTCAGCTAGGGCCTTGGGTATAGACTTGATGAGAATCTCATCTCCCTTTTGATAACCCTTTTGCACCAAGGCTGAAAAGCCCCCGATAAAGTTGATGCCGATTTCTTTAGCTGCCTTGTCCATGGCCTTGGCAAGGGGGAGGTAGTCGGTTGCATCCGTCGCTGCACCGATAATGGAAATCGGTGTGACCGAGACCCGCTTATTGACAATGGGAATGCCCAATTCAGCCGAAATCTCATCACCGACTGCAACCAGATTGGCCGCCTTGTCAACAATCTTGCGATAGACCTTTTCGGCAGCCCGATTGATGTCAGAGTCAATACAGTCAAGTAGAGAAATGCCCATGGTAATGGTGCGAACGTCGAAGTTCTGCTCCTCAATCATGGCAATAGTTTCTGTAACCTGTTGAATGTCCATGGTAGGCCCCCTTACAACTTATGCATAGCATCAAAAATTGCCGAGCTTTGAATGTTAATCTTGACACCCAGTTGGTCACCCAGCTTTTCTAACTCCGAGCGAAGTAGGCTAAAATCCTTCTTTTCTGGGGAGGATACCACCGTCATCATGGTAAAATACTCATCCAAAATCGTTTGCGTAATATCGTCAATATTTAACCCCAAGTCAGCAATCTTGGTCGAAACACCTGCGACAATCCCTTGACTGTCCTTACCAACTACTGTGATAATTGCTTTCATCTTTGCCACCTCTTCTTTCGTATTGTTAGTATTTTAGCATAGATTTACTATTTTTTTCAAAAAATTATCAGAATTTTCCACTAAAAAACGAATGATGGGGCAAAAACAAAAAGTCATCTCCACAAAGACGACTTCTGTAATTAAGGTTAACGATTTACCACCGTAAACCGCTCCTGCTGGTACTGAGGGTTTTGGATTTCGTCAAGGATAGCTGAGGCCAAGGTTCCTGTTGAAGTCTCGGATTTTTCACCGCTGTAGAGGATGGTATCCGTTCCCAGAATACTGTCGGTCTTTTGGCCGTCGGTTAATAGGAAACCTGGTGAGATGGCTACCCAATTGACATCATCCACCCGATTGAGGAAATCAAATTCCTTGGCTTGTTGGCGAGGGGCATTAATCCAGGCTGCGACGTCTGGATTTTTTTCCAAATCGTCCAAGACACGCCCACCCTTGCCATTCTTAAGACTACCAGCTCCTAGGATGAAGAAGAGCCTTGGGCTTTGAGCCTCCCTAAAATAGGCAATCAACTTGGTCGCCAAATCAATATGCTGACAGGCAATGTCCAAACCCGCTGGAGATAAGGCATTAACCACCACATCGAAAGCTGCCAGATCTTCCTTGGTCAAATCAAAGGCATCCCGATGAAGATAAGAAACAGTATCACCAAAAAGGTCCTTGGCCTTAGCCAGATTGCGGACGATAGCTGTCGTTTCCAGACCACGCGCTTGGGCTTCCTTAGTGATGGCCCGTCCAGCTGCTCCTGTTGCTCCAATAATTCCAATTTTTGTCATAAAAAAACCTCTTTCTATCTGCTTTGTCTGTCTAGTTTACAGGCCTGCCTCCCCCATGGAAAGTGAGAATTGGGTTAGGAGACCAAGCTAGTAAATTGATTATATTTTTCCCAGAAATGATGATAGAACCAATCTTGCTTGTCAATTCATCCTAATAAGTCGATGGGAAGGGATCATCAATAATCCGTGAAACCTTGAAGTCTCCTTGCAGGGCTGAAGCTAATTGGAGGAGAACCGAGGCTGCACCAGAGGCTCCTTCGTAAAAGCCAATCGGCGCCGAAATATTATCGGGTTCCACTCGGGTATAGGCCTCTTCCCATTTAAAGGTTTCTTGACCATCAGTCGAATCCTTCTGCCCATCAGTCAAGAGTTGAAGGGCTGTTCGTTTGGCATAATCAAGGAAAGCTTGGTCTCCCGTCACCTGCCAAGCACTCAGGAAGGCATTGAGGAAGCCGGCACTACCGCAGCAGTAGGCAATGGTATGCCAGTAGCCGTCTGAATGGGTTTCTGGAGCCCCTAGGTCTACAATACTATGAAGCAACTGCTTGATTTCGTCCAAATTAGTTGAATCCTCAGTCACCTTGTAATCTTCATAGAGGTAGCGGATGAGGCCAGCATTACCACCACAGTAGCCCAGATAGTGAACTGTAACCTCTGGTGTCTGACCATCACCAGTCAAATCGTGGGGAACAGAAATGGTTTCGCCGTCAATTTCATAAATGGCATGGTAGAAATCCTTGACACTCTGGGTCGCCTCCAAGAAAGTCTTGTCTCCACTAGCCTGATAGAGCTTGAGCAGGGTATAGGCGACGCCACCGGCCCCAATTGGAAAGCCAGGGATAATCTTGCCACCAAAGGAGGACCCTTCAAAATAACGACCGCCTCGAGGGAAGTCCTTGCCTTGCTCAAGCAGGACGCGACCAGCTTGGACAGCGAAATCACGCCAATCTTGGCGGTCAAATTGGTCGGCTAGGCTAAGAATCAAGAGGAGGGTGCCTGAGTCGGCTAGAATTCCAAAGGAACCAGACCAATAGGCCCCTTCTCCATCTTCTGCTGGTTTGGCATCGGCAATCGCACCAGCCACGACCTCTTCAACAAAGGTCTTGTAGGCTGGATCTGGTGAGAACTTGTAGAGCTCGGCAACCGCAAAGGCTACTCCAGCATAGCCCGTTGTAAAGGCCCAAGGTGAGAAGGCCAGACTGAGATCACGGTCTTCTCGCCAGCGGTAATTGATATAAGGAAAGGCTGCCTTGGTTTCCTCCAAATACTTGCTATCACCTGTTACCTCATAGAAGTGTAGGAGAAAGTGAATAATGCCAGCTGACCCCGAATAGAGGGAAATTTCGTCAAAATAAGGGTCGGAATTAGCTGAGCCTTCCAAGGAATATTTGAGGCCATGCTCCGTCTTAATGGCCTTTGATTGGACATAGTTGTGGGCTAGCTCTGCAGCCTCAATAAGCTGCTTGGCTGTAAGTTCTGTAGTTGTTGTTGTCATAGGGTTTCCTCCTTATTCATACTCTTCTAAAATCAAAGTTTGCCGATTTTACCAATTTTGTGAGGTTGATAAGAGAGCTAGGCAATCGCTATAGAAATTGCCGTTCGACATCAGTCACTTTTGATTTCCATTAACAATTAATTTACGACTAATACTTTGACTATCAAATGAATTTAACTGTAGCGGACCCGGCGAAGGAAGTTTTTAATCCGCTCATTTTGGGGGCGGTAAAGAATTTCCTCGGGGCTACCACTATCAAGAATTTGACCGTCCTCCATAAAGACGACACGGTCAGAGATATCGTGGGCAAACTGCATTTCGTGGGTGACGATGACGATGGTCTTGTCAACATTTTCTTTAGCAATCTCCTGAATCAAATCCAAGATATCGCCAATGGTCTCAGGGTCCAAGGCCGAGGTCGGTTCATCAAAGAGAATCAAGTCCGAGTCCAGAGCCAGAGCTCTAGCGATACCCAACCTTTGTTGCTGACCACCCGATAGACTGTCTGGATAGGCCTGGCGTTTATCGTAGAGGCCCACCTTTTTTAAGAGTTGGTCAGCCAAGGCTTGGGCTTCCTTCTTATCAATCCCCCGAACGACTGTCAGCCCTTCGGTGATATTTTCTAGGACAGTTTTATTGATGAAGAGGGCGTATTCTTGAAAGACCATGGCTGTTTTCTGACGAACATAGCGAGCATCCTTGCGATTGACCTTGGGAAAGGAAATAACCTTATCATCGTAGGCAATCTGACCACTATCAGGAAGATTGAGCAAATTGAGACAGCGAATCAAAGTGGTCTTGCCCGCCCCGCTGGGACCGATGATGGAGACCACCCGACCTTTGGGTAAATCTAGGGAAATATCCTTGAGAATCTGAGGAAACAAGTCCAACAGATAATGAAAATCGAAAAACATAGGGACCTCCATTCTTGATAAGTGGGGATGAGATACTGACCTTGAGGCAAAGAAATAGCCTGATGAGCTTTCCTTAGGCTTATTCATGTTATGAAAGAGACAAGAGCTTCTCCGAAGGCCAGAGAAAAGAGCAAGGGCAATTTACAAGATCTCCCACTTTTTCAGCATCAAAAAAAGCCAGCCCAGCTGACTCAATTACTATTTTCACTTTCTGCTAGGCTCTTCTTGATTCGCTCAACGAAGGCCTCTAGAATGGGCGTGCTTTTACGTTTATTATTGGTCACGTAGCCCAAGGTATGAACAGGACTGTCGGCCAAAGGGATGAGGACAATCTGTTCCTTGATGAAGCCATTAACAATCCCCAGCCCAGAAGCATAGGCATCCGAGGCCGTTAGTAAATTCATGACCGTTCCTCGGTCATTGCTGTACATGATGGTCTGATTATCCAAGACTTCCAGCGTATCCTCATCGAAATGAAGTCCCGATTTCTCCTGACGAAAACGCACCTGAGGGTAGCCTTCCAAGTCCTTTTGTCTGAGAACCTCGCGGTCAGCCAGAGGATGACCTCGCCTGAGAAAAATGCGAGTAGGAAATTCCCCCAGAGAAGTAAAGGTCAAGTCCTGATTGGCCAGAGACTTCTCCAAAATATGGCGATTGTCGGCGTCCAAATAAATAATCCCCAGATCACTCTCAAAGTTATCCACACTTTCCAAAATCTTTTTCGTGGTCGTTTCAATGAGATGAAACTCCTGATAGTCATCGCCAAAGTCCTGTGCCACCTGGGTTAGAGGCAGGGAGAGAAAATCGTAGTGGTGGGAGGCCACCGTGAAGCTCTTGCGAAAGCTCTGCTGATAGCGGCTTTCCAGCAGGTCCAATTCGCCAATAATCCGCTTGGCGTACTTGACGAAGTCATTGCCATCATCGGTCAAGCGAGCCCCCGTATTGGATCGGACAAAGAGTTGCACGCCCAGCTCCTCCTCCAAATCCTTGATAGAAGCAGACAGATTGGGCTGGGTCACATAAAGTTTTTTGGCCGCCTGACTAAAAGAACCCGTCTCGGCAATGGCCTGAACATAGCGACATTGTTGAAAATTCATGGCAACTTCCACCTCCAAGCAAACTTGGGCGAGTCCTCACCCCCGCTCCTCTTAAACTTGCCTTTCATTATAACAGAGCCCAGCCCCAATTTGGGCTCAATTCTAATAGGAATATTTTAAGGCCCTATTAGATTTTTTAATGACAGGCAGGAGAAAAACGCTTGAATAAATCACCAGACTACTGAAAAAGTGTAGGGTTCAAAATTCTTGACGGATGTTTCCAAATAATTGCAAGAAAATCAAACAAAAAACGGATGAAAGTAGCTGAAATTTTATAAGCCACTATTATCATTCGTCTTTTCTTATTTAATTTTTTGATAAGTTGACTTTTTCAGCAAGCTCATAAATCACTAACTAGTGTTTTCTAAAAACTTTCCAGAAACCTCCTAAAATCCAAAATCTTAGCAGTATTGAAATTGAGCCAGCAAAAAAGCCCAACCCACCTAACCTTTAAGGAAAGCTAGATGGATTGGACCTCCACTGAATTGGCAAGGCAAGTCCTATTTCAAATTTTTAAAATGCTCAACATCACGAGCAATCATCAGCTCTTCATCGGTTGGGATGACCAAAACCTTGACCTTGGAAGCTGGGGTTGAAATATCGCCAACATAACCAAAGACATTCTTTTCAGGGTCAATTTCCATGCCAAACCAAGAGAGGCCGGCAATGATGTCCTGGCGCATACCGATGGCATTTTCACCCATACCTGCGGTGAAGACCAGGGCATCAGCCCCATTGAGAACGGCGAAGTATTGGCCGATGAACTTCTTGAGACGGTCGATAAAGATATTGTAGGCCAGAACGGTGTTCTTATCCTGAGCCTGAATACCAGCTTCGATATCGCGCATATCGCTGGACTTTTCTGAAACCCCCATGAGACCCGACTTCTTATTGAGCATCTCAACCACATCAGCAGCCGTTTCCAGCTCTGGATCCTGTTGAATCAAGAAGGGAATAATCGCTGGGTCAATATCACCTGAGCGTGTTCCCATCATTGGTCCAGCCAGAGGGGTCAAGCCCATAGAGGTATCAACGGATTCACCATGATAGTTAGCCGTGATAGAAACCCCATTTCCGATATGGGCCGTAATCAACTTGAGCTCATTGAGAGGGCGCCCCAAAATCTTAGCGGCCTCCTGGGCGACATACTTGTGACTGGTACCGTGGGCCCCGTATTTGCGGACCTTATAGTCGCGATAATATTTTTGGGGAATAGGATAGAGGTAGGCATACTTAGGCATGGTGGTGTGGAAGGAGGTATCAAAGACAACCACGCTGGTAATGTCTGGCAGGATGTCACGGAAGGCCCGAATACCAGCCGCCGCTCCTGGGTTGTGCAAGGGGGCTAAAAGCGAGAGCTCCTCAACCTGCTCAATGACCCTTTCGTCAACCAGGGCCGATTCCTTAAAGTATTCACCACCAGCAACGACCCGATGGCCAACACCCGTAATTTCTTGATAATCCTCAATCAAACCATGCTTGAGCAGGTCTTCTAGCAGAATCCTAACTGCCATGGTATGGTCAGGAATATCCAAGGTTTGCGAATCGGACTTATCATCATATTTTACCGTTGAGATTGAGTCATTCAAGCCAATCCGCTCAATCAGCCCCTTAGCCAAGACCTTTTCTTCTGGCATTTGGTAGAGCTGCCATTTGAGGCTAGAGCTTCCAGCATTGATTGCAATTGTTTTTGACATAGGCCACCCCTTCTAATGTAAACGTTTTCTAAACTCAAGTTTCATTATAGCAAAAATTTTCCTCAAAGAATATAGTCAGCCGACCATTTCTTGAAATTTTCCATAAAATCCAAGAGCTTATCGCGATCCTGCAAATCCGTCAAGGGATAAACAAATGTCTCAGGGGCCTGATCGCTTTGCTTTTGTAAAACAAAAATGGACTTGGCATTGGCTGGGTTACCAAAGAGATCCTCAGGCAGGGTAATGACGGCCACAATATCCGCATAACCCTTGATCCAGCTCTTAAGCAAATCGCTTTGAGGGCTGGTCAGGAGATTGACAGGGGCTAGGAAAAGGGCAAAACCCTTGGCTTTCAAATACTTGAGCGACTGCTCCATCAGCAGGTGGTGAGCATAGGTATGCTCATCCTGTGCAGCTACCTGATAACGACTGGCAATGCTATCGTCGGGATAGTAGCCAAGAGGCAGGTCGCTAACTATAATATCGCTCTCTTTAAGCAGGGAGGGCCGCACCGCATCTTCTTGCACGAAGCTGAGGTCCGATCCCACCACATCGGCGATACTGGCTGACAAATCAATGAGGAGGTCATCAACCTCCAGCCCCAGATAATCCAGCTTCTTACTGCTGTTATTAATCAGGGTTTGAGCCAGATTACCCGTCCCAGAGCCAATCTCTAAGACATCTAGTTTTTGCTCCTTGGTCAAATTTTCCAACAAGAATAGCAGAACAAAGCCAATACTATCTGGTGTAAATTGATGGTTAGCCTGCAGGGGCTCAGACTGGGCCAGCTTAATAAAGAGAAACTGGTAGGCCCTCCGCCACTCTTCCTTGCTCAAATTCAAGTCACACAAGGCCTGGTTATTGGCCAAAACCGTCTTATTTTCAGTTTTGCCATCCAGATAGATAGCATTTTGCTCAATCAAGGCATCGTAACTATTGGTCTTCAAGTCATTTTGCAAGAGCTGAACATTCTCTAATAGCAGCTCATAAGCTTTTTCAATCGTTTCAAAATTCATAGTCCTATCATAACAAAAATGCCAGCAAATGGGAATGAGGAGGGGATTTATCCAGATGGAGAAAGCCCTCCCCAAACGGACAAGGCTTTTGTTTTAGCTAACTTAACCGATGCTAATTTTCAACTCCTGCTTGAGAGCGACGGCTATCTTACTCATGGTTTCGATGCTGGTATTATTGCCTTTCTCAATCCTAGCAATAGTTGACTGGGGGACATGGGAAAGAGCAGCCAATTCCCTTTGGCTTAAACCAGCTTTAGCACGGGCCTTGGACACGGCCAAAGCACTTTCCAAAATAGCCTTTTGCGTCTGATAACCATCTTCAAAGGCCTGATCTTTTCGCTGGTCTTCTAGAAAATCATCGAACTTAATGGTTGTCATGAGACTCCTCCTCGAATTCTCGCTTTATGATTTTCGCTCTTTGAATTTTCACTATAGGGTGTTTTCTGACTCTTTTTTGTAAAACCATGAGTTTATGATAAAGCGATTACCTGATATATGAAAATATAAAGCTCTCTGGATATTGAGGCAAATTTAGAGCGAATTTCAAAGATTTCCTTGTCCAATTTTTTTACCCACTCCATCCGTTGAGCAACCAACAAACCCTTATCCTGGACCATAGAAATTAAGGCCATCAATTTCTCTTGATCTTTTGAGGGTAAAGAATGATAAAATTCCATAAATTCATTATGACCATTCGGTCTAGTGTAAAATTCAAATTTTGGATGATTCATCACAACCTCATGATAGCATATACTGTTCAAAAAAACAATCATACTTCCAGTGAAAAAATGGAAAACAGTTGCTCCTCATTACCGTTTCCCCTATCCCATCTCAACTTTCATCATCCGACTGCGAACTTGAGCTTTCACCTGTAGAAGAGGGATGAGACTTGTCCTTACTGGTGTCGGAGGATGGATAAGGCTTTGATTTGTCCTTGCTTTTATCCTTACTAGAGCTAGAGGAGTTGGGTGTCTCGTCATTGACAAAGTCATAGCTGTAGCTAGCACCGGCCGTTAGGGTGACCTTGACACTCAAGCGTTCTCCTTCCCTTTGATAAGTAGCTTTGCCTTCTTCAAAGCTTATGGTTCCAGAGGAGCCATTGGCCTCTTCCTTGACCAGCTGGGCTATGAGGTAGGACTGACTATTTTGCTCGAGGGCTTGATTTTGCCTCTGATTGGCCACTACTCGGTCCAGATAAAATTGCAAGAGCAAAACAAAGATGGCCGCCATGAGTAGGGCATAGATAAGGACCCCTGCCTTAAGACGTTTTTTCAAAATCATAGACAAAGGTCCTTTCTAGGCCTGAGGCAAGGGTAACAGAAATAGTAACAGTCTGTCCGGTTTGGCTGATGCTGGAAGCCTTGAGGCCAAAAAGCATGGGCTGATAGCCTCGGCCGTCAGCATTGGTTTTGCGGAAATCATCTGAGCGGGACTGACCAAAAGCTAGCGCTTGGTCTCCCTTGGTCACATAGAGCTTATTGTCAGCAACTCGGTCAAGCTTGGTCCCTGCCAGCTCCGAGCGCAACTGCTGGCAAAAAAGGAGCCAGTCCTCCTCGTCATTTTTACTGATATAGGCCACATTGCTGGCCAAAACCTGAGTCAGACTCTGGTAGACCATGACGCTACCTGCGATAACCAAGAGGGCCACCAGGCACTCTAAGAGGGTGAAGGCTTTAAGTCTAATTTTTGACCACATGAAGGACCTCCTTGCCATCCTCGTAGACTCTAATGCTAGTTGAACTTCGCTGAACCTGGACTGTCACCCCGTTGAGGCTGAGATTGTCCTGCTTGGTCTGAACTGCCATCTGGGCAACATTGAGGACTTCCTGGCGATGAAGACTAGCCACCAGCTCCTGACGATCTCGGTTGATTTCCGTCAAGATTAAGGTGACAATGGTGACCAAGACTGCTAGAGCTATCAGGCTTTCTAAGAGAATATAGGCTTTAATTTTCCGTTTTTTTATAGCGACCACTTCCTATATAAAGTTGATAAGAGACCGAGCCTTCTTTGGTTGAGAAGGTCAATTTTTCTAACGAGGAATTACCACCAGCTGGTGAAAATTCGATACTATAAGACTGACTGGGCTTAACCGTGGCAGGAATCGTTAAACTTTCCTGGCCATTAGTCACCTGACCATCAGAGACCTTCAGGATTAAGGGCTTTTGCTGGGCATTGCTGAGTTTCTGACTATCCTGATAGAGGTGCTCAAAAGAGAGAAAGAAAAGCTTCTCCTGCACGCCCCTAAAAGTTTGCTGGACACCACCCGTAAAGGCTAGGAGCAAGAAACTGGTAATGGCCAAAACTAGGAGACTTTCAAGCAAGGTAAAGGCTCTAGTTCGGAACGTTGCGACTTTCCTTATGTTTCTTGTAATAATCATTGTAAGAATCCGCCTGTTTTTGGGTGATGTCACCATCTGAAACCAGTTTTGATACCGTGGCATCATCGCTATGGTTGAGTTCGTAGAGTTCAGCCTGACTTTCCACCACCTTGACAACTGCTGAACCTCCGGTATCCTTGACCTTGTCTTTTTGCTTGGCCAGATTTGGAACAAAGAGTAAGAGCAGAACGCTGATAATCAAGAGAACGACCAGCATTTCAATCAGGGTGAAGGCCTTGACCTTCTTGCCTTTTAAGCGTTTAAAAAACTTTTTCATCATAGGGGTACCTCCATATTGTGATACATGGGCAGCAACATAGCTGCGTAAATCATGACGATAACAAGGGCCACCAGAATAAAAACCAGGGGCTGAATCAGCTGAGTAGCCCGATTAACTCGACTAAAGAAAGCTTCCCAAGTTTCTTGGGCATAGACTTCCAGTTCGCTACCTAGCTTGGATTTAACCTGGCCATATTCAATAATCAGGCTCAATTCTCGCAAGAAGAAGGGATAGTCTAGGACCTTGTGGTGGAATTCTTGACCAGCCAGGAGGGCTGCTTCCATCTCCTGACCGATTTCCTGGAAAAGTTGAGACTTCTGCCTTTGCATGAGCTGGACAATCTGACTCATTTCCACCCCTTGGCCAATCAGATTTCCCCACTCCCTAGCATAATAGGCAGTCAGGTAGAGTTGGATAAATCTCCCTAGCAGAGGCAGCCTAGACAAATGACTGTACCAAGCGATTTTTCGCGACCGCCTCTGCACCCAGACCAAGACCAGAATGACGAGGGCCAGCACCAGCACGCCCACTAGAAAGACCAGAGGAAAATGGTTGATGACCTTGGTTGCCAGATTGGTCCCTTCCAACTGGGGCAGGAGATAATTGCGCAGACCCAACATAATCAAAATCAGAAAAGTTAATAGAATAATTGGATAGGTCGCAACCTCCCAAAGCTTACGCTTGACGGTCATGAGGTTGGCTAAGTAGCTTTCGATTTTTAAGAGGCTACCTTGGGTATTCCCATGGAGTTCCGCCAAAGAAAGCTGGGTAACCACAGCATCAGAAAAACCTAGTTTGGCCATCATGTTCGCCAAATTCTCCCCTGCCAAAAGCGAGGAGCGCATCTTCTGGGTGTAGGCCCTCTCAAGAAGATGACTGCGGTCAAGAAAGTCCACAATCTCGCTCAAGGTGAAGCCTGACTCTAAGAGATTATTAAAAAGTTGAATGACCTTGCGCTGCCGACTAGTCCTTAATTTTTTCGGCTTGGGCCTCTTCCTCAGTGAGATGTCCTGCTGCAAAAAGCTGGTCAACCTTCTCATTCCAGCTGTCAGCTTTGTAGTTTTGAAAATGGTCTTGGGCAAAATCAATCAATCCTCCTCCCCCGATTAAGCGTTGGTAGGCAATTCCAGCCAGGCAATTATCCAGCTCATCCTGGCTAACACCCAGCTCTAAAATCCTAGCGTAAACCCCTGGGATACTCTTGGCATGGACCGTTGAGAAGACTCGAATCCCCGTCAGACTAGCCCTGATGACCGCCTGGGCCGTCTCCTTATCACGAATTTCCCCGATAATCAGAACATCGGGGCGATGTCGTAGGGACAATTTAATCAGATTATCGTAAGTCATTTCAATAGAGGGATTGAGCTGGAGCTGGAGCATTTTTTCCTGCTTAATCTCAACAGGGTCCTCAATGGTAATGATCTGACTGTCCGGATACCTACGGCTGACCAATTCATACATGAGTGTGGTCTTACCAGAACCAACGGGACCTGAGAAAAGATAGAGGCCCCGACTGATAATCTTAGGTAGGAGAGCATTGAGTCCATCGAACCAAAAATTTAAGGCCCGCCTTCTATCAAAGAGCAGGCGGATAACCAGACTTTCTCGCCCCTGATAGTCACCGACCGTTGATAAACGCAGGGCCGCCCTCTCACCATCGGCGAAGGCATAATCACAGGCACCCAGCTGGGCCCGCCGCTTCTCACCAACATTCATCCCAGCCAGAAATTTAAAGTGACTGATGAGGCTCTGAGCCTGTTCTAAGGAACAGGTCTGACCAAGGTGCCTCTTTTCACCTATTCGAAGAAAGATCCGATAGGCTTTTGCCTTAGGAATGACATAAATATCCTGAGCCTGCTCATCAACCGCCTGTCTAATCAAGTCTTTTGCCAACACTTGAACCTCAACCATAAGGACTCCTTTCCATGCCTACTTACCTATTTATCCGTAAAGAAAAATAAAAATTAAGCAGTTAAAAAGCTTTTTTGAAAAAGTTAAACTAGTTTGATTGTCAAAGGATTTTGGAACAAAAGAAAAGACCAAGCCTTGCGCTTGATCCAATTTTCATCTTACTTCTCACCTGCTGGGGTCTTGATCTGGCATTGGAAGGGAAGGGGGTTATCGTTGCTTCTGGCATAGCCTGGACGATACCAGTCCTTGGGGATTGCCTCCCAGTCCTTGAGCAGGGCCAGGGAATAGTACTGCTGCAAGTCCTCACCACACTCCTCGCACCAGCGTTGGTCCTTACTATCCCAAAAGGCCGTCATGACGCTACTTTTGCTATTAAAACTCGGATAGCGGTCCATGAGGGCGAACCACTCTTTTTTATAATACTTGAGCGCCTCATAGTAGTCCCCAAACTCCTGGGTTTCGACCACATCGTCCTTCCAGCCTTCGAGGAACCACCAAGGCTCCAAATCTCCATACATTTTTATTACTTGATACATAATTTAATCCTAACTTATCCTGTATTATATAAGAAATAATTTCAAATTAAAAAAATTTTGTTTGAAAATATCAAACTATTAGAAAACCTAAGCCAAACTTAGCTACCCAAGGGAAATTTTTTCGAAAACCCCTAGTCTAAAATTTTTCTGGAAAATCATAAGGATTCTGGCATTCTCATCCCTACCATGATAGAATAGAAGGCAATCACATCAAGATAAAAAGAGGATATTATGAGCGATAGTAAAGAATTCAGGGGACTGACCAGCCAAGAGGTAGCCAGTCGTATTGCCAAGGGTCAGGTCAACAAGGCAACGACTTCCGATGTCAAGACCACTAAGCAAATCATCAAGGAAAATACTCTGACCTATTTCAACCTGATATTTGCGGTTCTGACTATTTTATTACTGATTAGTGGTAATATCGGCATCAGCAACTTTACCTTCTTGCCAGTTGTCTTCATCAATGCCATTTTGGGGATTGTTCAAGAACTTCGCTCCCGCAAGATTGTTTCAAAGTTAGCCATCGTCACCACGCCCAATGTGACCGTTCTGCGAGATGGGCGCCTGACCACTATTCCCATCGAGGATTTGGTCTTGGATGATGTCATCCAACTCTCGGCTGGTAATCAGATTTCCGTTGATGCTACGGTCCTCAGCGATAGGGTTCAGGTGGACGAGTCCATACTGACTGGGGAGGCCGACGAAATTTCTAAGGCCCAGGGCGACGAACTCATGTCAGGTAGCTTTGTCGTTGCTGGCACCTGCCTAGCTAGAGTTATCCGAGTTGGAGAAGATACCTATGCAGCCAAGCTAGTCAAGGAGGCCAAGGCTGTTGATTCTAGCGAGCAGTCAGAAATGATTCGCGCCATCAATGCCATTGTCAAATGGGTGGGGATTCTGATTATCCCATTGGCTCTCATCATGCTCTACCAAAGTCTCTTTATCAACCAGACGGGCTTTGGCGGAGCCGTTAAATCTATGGTGGCAGCCGTTATCGGACTGATTCCCGAGGGGCTCTACCTCCTGACGACCATCTCTCTGGTAGCCAGCACCATGCGACTGGCCCGCAAACAAGTCGTCCTCCACGATATGAAGAGTGTTGAAAAGCTGGCTCGGGTCGATGTCCTCTGTATCGATAAGACAGGGACTATCACCGAAAATAGCATGGCCGTTCAAGATTATGTGGCTACTGCTGCCTTTGATCAGAGTCCTGATAAGGCCCTGCGGCTAGATAGTTTGATTGCTGGCGTAGCGAATGAATTGGCCAGCGACAATGATACCATGGAAGCTCTCCAGGCCTATTTCACCAAGGAGCAGGCCAGCGGGCTGACCCTCAAGAAGAAGAGTCTCCTGCCCTTCAAGTCTTCTAATAAATACAGCGGAGTCATCTATGAGGGCTTCTCTTATCTGATTGGGGCGCCTCAAATTCTCTTAGGTACCGACTGGCCTAGCTACGAGGAAGAGGTCAACCACTACGCTGCCCAAGGTTATCGGGTGCTAGCCTTTGGCAAATTAGCTTCCGAGCAAGTTGAACCCCTAGCAGGTCCCATCACTCCCTATGCCTTCATCCTCATCTCCAATCCTATTCGCCAGGAAGCTCCCCAAACCTTTGCCTACTTTGGCCAACAAGATGTGGCCATCAAGGTTATTTCTGGCGACGACCCCGTGACCGTTTCCCATGTGGCTGGTAAGGCCAAAATCAAGGGGGCCGAAAACTACGTGGATGCCAGAACCCTCGTAACCGATGAGATGATTAAGGAAGCCTCACGCACCTACACCGTCTTTGGTCGGGTCACCCCCGAAGTCAAGCGCCAGCTGGTTTTGGCCCTGCAAGGTGACGGCCATACCGTTGCAATGACCGGTGACGGGGTCAATGATGTTTTGGCCCTCAAGGCTGCCGACTGTAGTATTGCCATGGCTTCTGGAAGCGACGCTGCCCTCAATGCCTCGCAAATCGTCCTCGTTGACTCCAATTTTGCCAGCATGCCCTCGGTTGTGGCCGAAGGTCGGCGTACCGTTAACAATATCGAACGCTCAGCCAGCCTCTTCTTGATTAAGAATGTCTTCTCCTTCCTGTTGGCCATTTTGTCCATTATCTTTGCCATCACCTACCCGCTCAAGGCCTCGCAAATTTCTTTAATTTCTGCCTTCATGATTGGCCTGCCAAGTTACCTCTTGACCCTAGAAGCCAATAACAAGCGAATTTCTGGCCACTTCATGCTCAAGGTCCTCAAGAATGCCCTCCCTGCGGCGGTGGCCGCCGTTGCCGCTATCGGCCTTCTGGTCGGAGCAGGAGTCTTCTTCCAGATTGACTACAACCAAACCTCAACCGTCTCCACCTTCCTCCTCTCCATCATCGGCTTTATGGCCTTGGTCCGCCTGTCCAGACCCTTGACCAAGAGCAAGGTGGCCATTATTGCCGTTTCTATTCTAGCCTTCATCATCTCAGCCCTTCTACTCAAGAACATCTTCGAACTCAGCCATGTCACCCTAGATGTCTTCCTCCTTGGCCTAGTCTTCTTCCTAGTCGGAGAGTCCATCTACCGCAACCTCTCCACCTTCTTTGACTTCATCGCCAACAAGGGCTGGTGCCGCTTTAAGTGGTTTAGGAAGTAGGAACTGACCAGTTTTGAAGCTAATAAAATTGAGACAAAGTAACTTCTGATGCGCGCCCGCATAGCGACTGGTTTATTTGTTTAGCACATGCGGAGCGAAACAGACTAAAGTCACTAATAAAAAGATCCATCTTCTGACAGGCCTCAAGAGGTATTGATGAAAACTTAGCCTAAAGAAATATCAGCCACAGATTCTCGCCGAAGAATGCTACCAACTCTTGAATAGCTTGATCAACATATTGGTCCTTATAGTAGAGATCAACATGAGTCGCCCCGTCGATGACGTAGAGACGGCCAAGGCCGTCCGACAGACTGACTGCCTCTTCAGCAAAAGGTCGGGTGTCTGCTAGAGTACCCGTAATCACCAACAAAGGATGACTCCAAAATTCTTCCATCATCTCAAAGGCAGAGTAACGTAAGAGTTTATCGAATTGGGAAAAGACTTGCTGACCAGTTGAGCGTGGGTGTTCCTTAACACCTCGGTAGTAGGAACGGGCTTCCCGAAAGAGACTGTGTTCGGGAAATTGTTGGGCGGCCTCGTCACTTTCGGCGACCATCTCTGTCAACAGAACATCGGTCCCATTAACTTCAGCTGTCCTTTGATCTGCTGAAGCTCTCAGCGTCTTGATAAGTTCAGCCTTGCTGGCCTGAAATTCTCGCATCCCCTGACCCATATCTACAGGCACAACCGAACCGATTGCCTTAAAGCGTTTTTCTGTTTTAGCGGCATCAATCATGTAAGCACCACCAGCACAAATGCCTAAACCACCAATACGTTCGTGGTCAACATAATCTAAAGTCGTCAGAAAATCTACAGCTGCTTGAATATCTTCCACCCTTTGGAAGGGATCAGTTGTGAAATGAGGTTCTCCATCAGACTCACCCATGAAAGCCCCATCAAATATCAGACAGACATAGCCATAGCCAACCAACTTTTCTGCATAAGTGGCCGGAACCTGTTCCTTAACAGCACCTTCGGGATGAGCTAAAACAAGAGCAGGACATTTTTTAGTGGCATTAAAATTCTCTGGTAGGTAGAGTTGACCTGCTAAGTTTAAACGACGATTTTTAAAGCTTACCTTTTTTGTCTCAAACATTTGTTTCTCCTTAAAAATTACTAACCCATTTTATACCAAGCAAGCTCACCAAGCAATTCAAAAAGGATTTGAAGAAGATCCGTAAGCGAGGCCTAAATTTAGATAAATTAGAATGGGTCATTGCTCGTCTACAAAATGACGAACTGCTTTCCCAGGCTTATCGTGACCACGCTCTGGTCGGGAATTATGTCGGTTTTCGAGAATGCCATATTGAACCTGATTGGCTTTTGGTCTATGCTATTGAAAAGAACCAGCTTATTCTGACTCTTGTTAGAACTGGTAGCCACTCTGACTTGTTTTAGTAACATTTGAAGCTCACCAAAATCCAAAACTAGAGGTCCAGCTTAGGGCCTCTAGTTTTTTTTTGCTTAGTTAGAATCTCTATTTCCCAGACTTTCCTTAGCCAAAATAATCCAAAATCAAGTGGGCGACTTCCTTGGCATGGGTTTCTAGAGCAAAGTGGCTGGAATTAAGGAGATGAATTTCAGCCTCTGGCAGGTCCTTGAGAAAAGTAACTGCTCCTGGGTAGATAAAGGAAGGGTCATTCTTGCCCCAGGCTGCCAGTAGCTTGGGCTGGTACTCCCTTAGATAAGCCTGAAATGCTGGATAGAGCTTGACATTATTTTGATAATCAAAGATGAGGTCCAACTGGCGTTCAGCATAGCTTTCATCATGGGTATAGGCAATGTCTAGGCTATAACCGTCTGGAGTGACACTGCCTGCTGGCGTGCCAAAGGAAAGGTTATTGCCCAGAGTGTCGCCTTTTGCTACGAGCCTGGCAATGAGCCTAACACCGAAGAGACACCCCTCCTAGATTTCAAGGATCCTGAACTAGGGGAAACCTCTTGGGGAGTTAATAGCTTGGAACAACAAGTTCTGGCTGGATCATTTATTGGCATTGTCCTTCGTAACGGCTGGTTTTATGGAGCTGACTCCGGCATTGACCAGCCAGTTGATTTTGCTCCAACCCTCCATGTCCATGCTGCCACTAAGGCCGTCATGGAGGTTTTGGATAGCCAAGAAACCGCCATCTACAATGTAGCTGACCCAGATCCTAGACTAGATACCAGCAAATTCACCTCAGCCTTCCCAGGCTGGTCAGCTGGCTACCGCCTAGGATAAGAGGATAACTTTTATCTACTATTTTAGGAAGTCTTCCATCCTCTTAAACTGTTTCTTGTAGACTGAGCCTATAGGCAGGGGGAGAATAATTTTCCCCAGAGCACTAACGACACCATCCTGTCCCTACCATTGGCTGGCAATGGTCAGCTTGGCCAGAACGTTTTTTTAGGTATAGGTGATAACTTGCTCTGCCCCTTAGTATCTGTTCAAACAAGGCTAGTATCATCAGGCTCACAAAAACCAAACAAAGATTTTTGAAGCGGTTCTGACTTGGGGTATAATAAGGAAGTCTATTCTATGCACAAGTCAGAAAGGAATCCATATGAAAATCGTCTATGCTAGCCGTCAAGGCAAAACAAAAGAACTGGTTCAAGCCCTCGGCTTTGACCAGCCCCTGCTGATTGAAAGTGGCCAAGAAAGAGTCAGCGAGCCCTTCATTCTATTCACATATAGCGACAAGGTTGGGGAAACACCCGAGATGGTCAGCCAATTTTTGGAAAATAATGAACAAAATCTCCAAGCAGTCATTGCGACAGGCTCCTTGGATCGCCATCGGGAGACCTTTTGTTTCGGTGGCCAAAAAGTTGCCCTTAAATACGGCGTTCCCCTTCTAGCGACTGTCAATGGCCGTGGTACCAAGACTGATGAGGCTAAAATTTTAGAAGCCGTTGCAGCCTTGGACTAGATAAAAAAGTTTGGGGATAGAATTTTTCCCTGAGTCTAGAAATACCTAAGGGCACCTCTAAATACTCAATAAAATTGCGATTTTGTCGTTACAATTGTTGCTAAATCAACACTTTAATTTAAAAGTTTGGGGTTTTTAGAGGTGCCCCTAAGCCAACCCCAATTCCACAGAATTTGCCCATATCAAAAGGAGCACCTGCAGTACTTGCGGTGCTCCTTTTCCTTATTCAATCTTTCCAGCCTCAGTGGCCTGCTAATTTAAAAACCAGTAATCTCGGTAGGAACCCTTAAGGGCAGTGAAGGAGACAGGCTCCTTGCCTTCAGCCTTGGCTCGAGCCTGCAAGAATTCCTTGAGAATCCAAGGACCTTCTAAGGCATGGTTGAGACCAAAGGTATCTAGTTGCAAGACCTTATCCAGAGTCTTCTCATCGGTAGCTAGGGTCTGAGCCACCTGTTTTTTGACAAGTCCACCAAATCCAGCCTGGCCTGCAGTTCTGCCTAGTGGCTTCTTTTGGTGCTGCCGTTAGTGACATAGTTTCTCCTTAATGATTTAAGACGAAACCTTAACTTGTCAGGTTGGTCAAAATTTCTTCTTCAATATCAGCCAAATCCCCAGCCTCATCTTGACTTGGAAGTCCCAACACTTGGGTCTGGTAGAAATAGGTCAAAAGGGGGCCAGCCATCCGCCGAATGAGACTAGCCAGGGGGAGGTCCTTACGGAAGTTGGGATGGCTCTCTTTAATCTTTTGCAGGGCTTGGAAATCCGCTAGGCCTTGAAAGTTTTTCAAAAATTCTCTCTTAAAATCTTGGTTGGTCAAGAACTGTTGCATCAAAATTTTAAGAAAGGGAGCATTCATTTTAATAAAAGCCCAACGGTCTTGGACCAAAAAATGAATGGCAGCCGTCAAGTCCTCATACTCAAGGAGTTGACTAAAAAACTCATTCTTAACCTGAGGAACAATCAGCCCTAAAATCGCTAAAAGCAGGTCATCCTTGGTCTTAAAATACTTGAAAATCGTGGCCTGGCTGACCCCAGCCTCCTTGGCAATTGGAGCCGTGGATGTCCCATCAAAACCTTGCTGGGCAAAAAGACTAATCGCCGTCTCTAGGGACTTTCTCTTGCCTGGTGGCAATTTTTCCTCAGCCAGAAGCCCAGCGTAATCCTTAATAATATTTTGTGGCATGCTTTCCTCGATTCTATCTAGCGTGAACTTATGATACCTCGCTTTATTATTCTAACAAGAGGACTAAACGAAAGCAAGGAGACCCCAGACCGATAGCCAGCCTGGGGCCTACTATCTACAACTGACCTTGCCCTTACTAACTGAACACGAACCTCTTTCCTAGAAAAAAAAAAAAGACAAGCACCTTGGGTGCATCGCACACGGCGTCGCTTGTCTATTTTTCTACAGAAAGTTCGGTAAACCGAAGCGGTCCTTTGTATCTTACGACGCGAAGTTTGACGGGCCGATAGTGACCGTCAAACGTAGTTAGTGAGGAAAGTAGCTAGACCACGCTAGTGGCTAGCGTTAGGAATGCAACCATTTATGGTTGACATTCCTTTCTTTCCTACGACATGATGCTAAAGGAGCCGATAATGCTCCTTTAGCGGAAATTAGTGAGGGACATAGAGAAGTGCCCTAGCAGTTCTCGTAGTCAGTCTAGATAACAAGTGATAGACTGACTTTGTCCCTCAGACTTTCCGGTAGCGTTTCATGCCCCAGATGTTAAGAATGGTTAGGATGACTACAAAGAGGAGGAGAATCCAGAGGTCGTTACTGATAGCTAAGAAGCCTTGACCTCGCATCATGACCTTGGTCAGGGCATCGCCCGAATAGGATAGGGGCAGGATTGTTCCAATCACCCGAACCCAGCTGGCCATGGAGTCCAGAGGGATCAGTCCTGAGAAAAAGATTTGAGGGATGACAATTAAAGGAATGAATTGCATCATTTGGAATTCGGACTTGGCTAGGGTAGACAGGAGGATACCAAAGACCAGAGCAACCAGAGCCATGAGCACATTGACCATGATAACATAGCCGATATTTCCCACTACCTCAATATCTAGGAGCCAGACAGTAGCAAAGACGATGACCAGAGTTTGCACCACAGCCAGGAGGCCATATGCAAGCAGGTAGCCGAAAACGATGTCACTGCGTTTAACGGGTGTGGCCAAGAGACGATCCAGGGTTCCACTAGTGCGTTCCTTGAGCAAGGCCATACCTGAAATCAAGAAAACAAAGAAGAAAACGATGTAGCCCATCAGGATGGGAATCATCTTATTGAAAAAGTTAGAATCCTTATTTCCGTAGTTATAGCTCTCCTTGAGACTGACCTTGGAGATCTTGGGACTAACGTCTTGATTAGCCAGCTGTTTTTGGGCTTGTGGCGGTAGTGATTCTTGTACTTGCTTGAGTTTAGTGCTCAAGCCTTTCATCCCATCCACCAACTGACTGGTTGAATTCTTGGCAATAGCTGCCTTTAGGGCCTGTTTGACCACGGCGGTCTTTGAGGCATCAGTATTGGCATAGAGGACCTTGAGTTTCTTATCGCCATCCTCTTGGGTCAAGATGGCATCAACCTCACCCGACTTCGTATCCTCCTTGGCCTGCTCAAGGTCCGCATACTTCTTCAAGGTCACATGTTTAGTATCCTGCAAATTTTTGACCACTTGACCAGACGTATCAACCCTAGCAACGGTGACATCAGTATCCGTATTGGCCGAAAACATAACATTCATCAACCACATAATGATAATAGGAGCCACAAACATCAAGGCTAGCGTTCGTTTATCTCGCAGTAACTCTCTAATAATTCTTTTGCTAATGGCTAAAACTCTCATGACTTTACTCCTCACTTGCTTCTGCCGCTAAAAAGACATCCTCAATAGAATCCACCCCATAAGCTTGCTTGAGCTTACCGGGTTCATCACAGGCAATAATCTTCCCTGCCAAAAGCAAGGCTACCCGATTGGTCAGTTCCGCCTCATCCATGACATGAGTGGTAATGAGAATGGAGCGTCCCTGGTCGCGGATTGACCGCAATTCCTTCCAGACTTCCCTTCTCAGGGCTGGGTCAATCCCCACCGTTGGCTCATCTAGGACCAAGAGCTCAGGATTACCCAAGAGGGCGATGGCCAGAGACAAGCGTCGCTTCATCCCACCCGAGTAAGCTGAAACATAGGTTTTCAGGTGATCCTGCAAATCCACGACCTTGACCACATGGCTAATAGCTGTGGGTAATTCTTTTCTATCCAAGCCCTTCATCTGACCAAAAAATTCTAGGTTTTCTAGCCCTGTTAAGCTTTCATAGAGGGCATCCGACTGAGCCATATAACCAATCCGCCCTAGGATATGCCGATCAGGCATCTGAGTATCCAGCACCAAGGCTTGACCCGAGTCAGCCTTCTCCATCCCCAGCATGGTCTTAATCAAGGTAGACTTGCCAGCCCCAGATGGTCCAATCAGTCCTAATATTTCGCCCTTGGCCTGAGTTAGGCTAACCCCGTCCAGCACCGTTTGAGCCCCAAAGGCCTTGTGCAAATCCTGTAAATCAATCCGATTTTCCATAAGCGTCACTTCTTTCTATAATATGCGAAACCAGCTAGGTTATAACCCTTTCTGTAGAAGGCAACCCAGCAAGGGGCATAATCTTTGCTCGGGTGAGCAAATACTCACTTTAAATAATGGGAATTTTATCACTAACTAAAAACAATTTCTTGAAAAGCATGATCTAGCCGAGCTTCGGCTCTTCTCACCTATTTCATCCTTCTGCCCCGCCACCAGATGCCTAGACCATACTGGAGGAGAACGGCTAACAGCATAAAGCCAAAGCAGATCCAACCTCGATTGGGAGCGTAGTCTCCTGTCTCATGATAATCTGAGCCAATCTTGACCAGCCGATAGATGGGCAGACCTAAAAAGCTAATGGTTGTCTGGGCTAACTGAGCCTGATAGGCTGCTTGAATGCCCAACCAAATCTTAAGAGACAAAGCTACCATCCCAGTCAAAAGCCCGACGACCAGCGTCGCAATCATTTTCAAACCAGAGATGATGGTACGTGACATGGGCGCTCTCCTTTTAGTATTATTTTTGAGGGATTAGGTAGAGGTTAGTCAGCCTCACCTAGTCTAGCCCCGTAAGGAGCTCAAGAGGCTAGTCAACTGACAAAAACTTATTAGATGCTCGGATGGCCTCTTTTATATTTTAGCACGCAACCTCTCTCTAATGGGAAATTGAATTTAAAAAAAGCAAGGGTCTCAAAATCCTTGCTTTCACCTTGGGGAGACTGAAATTGTCCTCGTCTCTCCCCTTATTTCTTATAATTTTCAGCCTCTTGGTCGGTCGCATAGACAAAGTGACCTGGAGTGAGTTCGTGCATTTGGCGGGCTTGGCCGTCCTCTTCCAAACTTGGGTCGTAGACCTGTGGAATACGATTGCGTTCGCTGATAGGATCTGGCTCTGGAATGGCCGACAGGAGCGACTTGGTGTAGGGATGGATGGGGTTGTTATAAACCTCATCGGCTGGCCCCACTTCCAAGAGCTTGCCCCAATGCATAACGCCGATACGGTCGGAGATATACTTGACCATGGACAAATCGTGGGCAATAAAGAGGTAGGTCAGGCCTTGGTCGTGCTGAAGTTTTTGCATGAGATTGACCACCTGAGCCTGAATGGAGACGTCCAGGGCAGAGATAGGTTCATCGGCCACGATAAATTTGGGATTTACGGCCAAGGCTCTAGCAATCCCAATCCGTTGGCGTTGACCGCCAGAGAATTCATGGGGATAGCGAGAAAGATGGTCCTTATTGAGGCCGACCAATTCAATCAGCTCCTCAACCTTTTGCTGCCTCTCTTCCTTGCTGGCGGTCAAGTGGTGAATATCCAAACCTTCGGCGATAATGTCCCGAATGGTCATCCGACCATTAAGGCTGGCCTGAGGGTCTTGGAAAATCATTTGGGCATCCTTGCGGAAGTCGTGCAGGCCCTTACCCTTGAGGCTGGCGACAGATTTCCCATTGAAACTAATGTCGCCACCATCAATATCATAGAGCTTGAGGATGGAGCGACCAATGGTGGTCTTACCAGAACCGGATTCCCCAACCAGACCGAAGACTTCACCTTCATAGATGTCGAAGCTGACATCGTCAATGGCCTTGACTTGGTTAGATTTCCCCCGATTGAAGGTCAGGGAAACGTTCTTGACTTGGACTAATTTTTTGCGGTCTTGGGTCATTTTTGTCTCCCTTCTAATGCTTGCCAGTCTTGCCAACGTTTTTGGATAAAGTCTGGCGGGGTCACTTGGGGTGCTCGCTCATCCAAGAGCCAGGTGGCTGCATAGTGGCTATCAGATACCTTAAACATTGGCGGCTCTTCCTCATGGTCAATATCTAGAGCAAAGGCATTTCTGACCGCAAAAGCATCACCCTTGGGTGGATTGAGCAAGTCTGGTGGCGTTCCTGGAATAGCTTGCAGGCTGCCAGACTGGGTGCCGGTTGTCGGCATAGAGCCTAGCAGGCCCCAAGTGTAAGGGTGTTGAGGATTGTAGAATACCTCATCAACGGTCCCGTACTCAACAATCTTACCAGCGTACATGACAGCCACTCGGTCAGCCATGCCAGCCACCACACCCAAATCATGGGTGATGAAGATAATGGAGCTCTCGGTCTGCTTTTGAATGCCCTTCATCAGATGCAAAATCTGTGCCTGAATGGTCACATCCAGAGCCGTTGTCGGTTCATCGGCAATGAGGATTTCTGGATTAGCAGCCAGGGCAATGGCAATGACAGCCCGTTGCCGCATTCCTCCAGACCATTGGTGGGGATAGTCATTGGCGTGCTCACGTGCATTAGGAATCCCAACCTTCTCCATCAAATCAACAGCAATGTCGAAGGCCTGGTCGTATTCCATTTCCTCATCGTGAATGAGGATAGGCTCAGCAATCTGTTTCCAAATCTTCATGGTCGGATCCAGACTGGTCATGGGGTCTTGGAAAATCATGGCAATCTCATTACCACGCACATCGACCCAATCTTTTTCACTTAGGTCATTAAGATTACGCCCCTTGAACTGAATGTCCCCTTCGACCTCAGCATTCTTGGCTGACAGCCCCATCAGGGTCCGGGTGGTCACGGATTTCCCTGAACCAGACTCACCAACGATGGCCAGAGTTTCCCCCTTGTGCAGGTTAAAATTAACCTTACGAATAGCCTTAACATCTCCAGCATAGGTGTGGAAGGTCACACGGAGGTCTTTGACACTTAAAATTTCTTCTTTTGACATAGCAACCTCCTTACTCATCAGCATTTGACTTAGGGTCAAAGGCATCTCGCAGGCCATCACCCAAAAGGATGAAGGCTAGGGAAATGAAGACCAGAGCCAGGGCCGGAATAATCAGCTGGTAGGGATAGTATTGCAGGTACTCTTGGGCATCGGTAATCAAAGACCCCAGAGAAGCCGTCGGTGGCTTAACCCCCAGATTGATGGCTGAAAGGACCGCTTCATACATGATGGCACTCGGTACGGTCATCATGATTTGAACAATAATAATCCCAGAGATATTGGGCAGGATATGCTTGAAGGCAATCTTGATTTTACTTTCCCCTAGGGTCCGTGAAGCTAGGACAAAGTCCCGCTCCTTATAGGACAGGGTCATATTGCGGACCTGACGGGCCATGGCCGTCCAACCTACGATAGCAATGGAGATGATAATGGACGTTACCCCATTTCCCAGAAGGAGACCCAACATGGTCACGATAACTAGGTTAGGAATGGAGGAGATAACCTCGATAATCCGCTGCATAATGGTGTCGGTCCGACCACCGATAAAGCCGGAAATCAGGCCGTAAGTGACCCCAATCAAGAGGTCAATCAGGGTCGCCACAACAGCAATCAGGAGGGAAATGCGAATCCCGACCATGACCCGCTTAGCGACACTGCGTCCTAGGTTATCGGTTCCCAGGATAAATTTCTTGCCCTTGGGAACCTCTTGTTCCTTGTAGACATCGGTTTTCTTATCGGCACCAGAGTATTTGATGGTTCCGTTCCAGAAAGGCAGATGGTCACTGATTTTAGGCGGTAAATTCCGGTAGGTGGTCACCTTATTACTGTTAAAGGTATTAGCATCTTCCTTGCTGACAAAGGCTGTTGAAGCCACTGCAAAAACCAGCATGAAGGCCAAAAACCAGAGGGCCACTAGAGCCAATTTATTCTTTTTCAAGCGTCGCCAAGCATCCTGCATAAAGGTCAGGGTTGGCTTTTGGATTTTTTCTTGCGAGAGGGAACTGCCCGCCCCCACAAGCTTAAAGCTTCTTTTATCTTCCATGATGTCCTCCCCTATTGCAAGCGAACCCGAGGATCGGCAATACTAATGACAATATCGGTCACCAGAATGGCCACCATCAGCATGAGGGCGTAAACAATGGTGGTCCCCATGATGACCGGGTAATCCTTGGTTGGAATCGAACTGACAAACTGTTGCCCAATCCCAGGAATAGAGAAAATTTGCTCAATCAGGGCCGAACCGGTCAAAATATTAGCCGCCAGAGGGCCAACCAGAGTCAGAACTGGAATCATCGAGTTGCGGTAGGCATGTTGACCTGTAACTTCAGCTGAAGTCAGCCCCTTAGCCCTAGCTAACTGGATATAGTCCGTATTGAGGGTCTCAATCATCTCACTGCGGAAGAAACGCGTCACCTGGGCGAAGACCGGAATGGCCAAGGCCAGGGTCGGCAAAATCGACTGGGCAAAGCTTCCCCAACCCACCAAAGGCAGGAGATTCCACTTGAAACCGAGATAGTCCAAGAGGAAGAGCCCGATGATAAAGGAAGGAACGGAGATACCAAGTGTTGAGATTACACTTAAAATGCCATCAATCCAGTTGTTCTTATTGCGGGCGGAAACCGCACCGACAAAGAGACCAGCAATAATCCCAACAACCAGGGCCTGAATTCCCAGCTGGGCTGAAACTGCCAAGCGTTGACCAATCAGGGTTGAAACCTTTTGATTGATGGAGGCGTAGGAAGTCCCCAAATCGCCGTGCAGAATATTCCAGAGATAGGTCAGGTATTGTTGCCAGAGGGGTTTATCCAAGCCATACTGCTTGTTCATCATGGCAATCATCTGGTCGGTCAACTTGGGATTGTTGTAAGGAGTCCCTGGTAGAACCTGCATGAGAAAGAAAGATAGGGTGATAACCACCCAAAGGGTGACCAGCAAGATTGCTAGCCTTTTCAATAAATATTTCACCATAATTTTAATTCCTTTAAAGGGGGCAAGCTAGAAAATTGGGCAGGAAGAAAGGCTAATCGGTCATGTGGACCTTGCGATTTCTTCCCCAGCCCTATCTTGCCTCTTTACTTCTTGTAGGCGTAGGTAAAGTCAACTTGCAAACCTGTCGCATTATGAACGACACCCGTCAAATTAGGATTTTGCAGAGCCTTGGTCGAGCGGAAATAAATAGGATTGTAGAGAGCCTCATCATAGAGAGCCTTTTCCGCCGCCTTATAATCATCAGCACCAGCAGCTGGGTCCAAGGCATCAGTTGTCAGTGCCTTCTGGTAGGCTGTATCGTAGTCAGCATTGGAGAATTTCCCATAGTTATAAGCGGAGTCAGATGGGAAGAGGCCATAGAAGGTTGAACCTTCTGGATAATCACCGCCCCAGAGAACTAGGGCCACATCGAAGTTTTGGTTCTTGGTGTCCTCCAAGCGTTGCTTAAAGGTGACAAATTTTTCCTCTACCGTTAGACCTGGCAGGGCACTTTCCCAAGTTTCCTTTATATAGTCAACCGCTGCCTTACCAACTGGATTATCCGAGTCAGCCGTAATGGTCAGCTTAAGCGAGCTTTTGCCGATTTCCGACAAACCAGCCTTAAAGTGTTGGGCAGCCTGCTTAGGGTCATAGGTATAACCTGGGGCGACATAATCGGTCAGGTCTTGACCATTTGGTAATTTTTCCATACCAGATGGAACCAGGGCTGTCGCTGCCTTAGAACCTGTATCGACTGCCGCCTTGACAATGCCTGGACGGTTGGTAGCCAGATTGAGGGCCTGACGAATATTTTTATTACTTAGACCTGGAACCTTGCCCGTTTCATTGTAGACAATGTAGCTGGTCGTCGCTTCAGGGACCTTGATGGCATCCTTATTGTTCTTATTGGCATTATACATGGCCTGAGTACTTGAGATGGTTGCATAATCGACATCTCCCTGCTTATACATCTGGACAGCCGTATCTGGCTTCTTGATGGTTTGTACAGAAACGGTCTTCGTTCTGACATGCTTGGCATCCCAGTAATGCTTGTTTTTAACTAACTTATAGGTCGTATTGGTCCCATTCCAGCCTTCAACCTTGTAAGGGCCAGAATAGAGGGAATACTTAGAAGCCGTACCGTAGTTATCGCCAGTCTTATCAACAAAGGCCTTCTTTTGCGGGACGAAATTCGCAAAGGAAAGAAGGTTTTTAAACTGAGGAGCAGGCTTGGAAAGGGTAAAGATAATCTTATTGCCTTGGGCCTTGACTCCCAGATCTGAGACAGCTTTCTTACCAGCAATGACCTCATCGGCATTGAGCAGGTGGGCATCTGAGGTTAGGTAGGCATATTCTGAAGCTGTCTTAGGATCCACAATCCGTTGCCAAGAATAGACAATATCTTGAGCGGTCAAATCGCTGCCGTCCGACCACTTAAGGTTATCCCGCAAGGTAGCCGTGTAGGTCAGACCATCTGGAGAAACCTCAACCTTTTTAGCCAAGTCGGGCTGTAAGTTCCCCTTCTTATCCACACGAAGAAGGTTGCTGCCAGAATTCCCGATGGCAATGGAGGAATAAGTATCTGTTACCTTGGAGGCATCCAAGGTCAAGACTTCCGTTGAGGTTGTCCAGTTAATGACATGCTGGTTCTCATCGGGTCTGCTCATATTATAGGCCAGGCCTGCCCCAACCAGAACGAGGCCAGCAACCACAATCCACTTAGCGTTCTTGCGAAGCTTTTTTCTGAATTTTCTTTTTATTAATACCATAAAATTCCTTCTCACTTAGATGTCAGGGCGCCCCGACAACTGGATTATCCAGTCAAACAAAAATAGACCTAGACCGACCAAAGACTGAGGTCTGTCTAATCCATTTTCAGTGACTGTAACGTTTTCAATTATAGCAGTTTATTAAGGAAATGTAAATATTCCGTTTCGTTTTCTTATCAGCTTTGAGGTATCAAACCAAGTTAAACCTGGTGATTTCCCTGATTTGACAAGGAAAAAAGCCCCTCCTAGCAACTAGGAGAGACTCAAATCTTCTTTTTATATCTATACAGATTTCCAAAGAATGTCTGATTTATTATTCAGCAACTGGGGCTTCTTGAGTTTCTGGACCCACTTCTTCTTCAATGATTTCAACTTCATTGACAGCCTGTGGTTCAATGTTACGGTAGCGGGCCATACCAGTACCAGCTGGAATGATCTTACCGATGATAACATTTTCCTTAAGACCCAGCAGGTGGTCCTTCTTACCACGGATAGCCGCATCGGTAAGGACACGAGTGGTTTCTTGGAAGGAAGCTGCTGACAAGAAGGAGTTGGTTTCCAAGGAAGCCTTGGTGATTCCCATAAGGACTGGACGGCTGGTTGCAGGAATACCGCCAGCGATAACAATTTCCTTATTGGCATCGGTAAAGTCAGCGATGTCCATGAGGGTACCTGGCAGGAGTTCAGTATCACCTGGGTCCATAACCCGAACCTTGCGAAGCATTTGCCGAACCATAACTTCGACGTGCTTGTCACCGATTTCTACCCCTTGGCTACGGTAAACCTTTTGCACTTCAGCAAGGAGATAGGTTTCAACAGACAAGGTATCACGCACTTCCAGCAAGTGTTTTGGCTGGATAGACCCTTCGGTCAGGGCAGCACCACGAGAAATCTCATCACCCACTTGGACTTTCATCCGAGCGGTAAATGGTACTACATATTCACCTTGACCAGTCTTACCTTCAACATAAACCTTCTTGGTTCTTGTTGCCGCATCTTCTACGATGTCGGTTACGCGACCCTTGACTTCTGTGATGACCGCTTCCCCTTTAGGGTTACGGGCTTCAAAGATTTCTTGGATACGTGGCAAACCTTGGGTGATATCGGTATTAGAAGCAACACCACCGGTGTGGAAGGTCCGCATGGTCAACTGGGTACCAGGTTCCCCGATAGATTGGGCAGCGACAGTACCGACAGCTTCCCCAACTTCAACCGCATCACCTGTTGCCAGGTTGATACCGTAACAGTGACGGCAGACCCCATGGCGGGTGTTACAGGTGAAGACAGAGCGGATGGTCACTTCTTCAACACCAGCCTTAACAATGTCAGCAGCCATGTTTTCGGTAATCAGGGTGTCAGGCTCAACCAGAACTTCTCCAGTCTCTGGATGCTTAACGCTCTTCTTGGTGTAGCGACCAACCAAGCGTTCTTGCAAGGTTTCCGTTACTTCCTTACCGTCGGTAATGGCCGTGATGGTCAAACCACGGTCGGTACCACAGTCATCTTCACGGATAATAACATCTTGGGCTACGTCAACCAGACGACGAGTCAGGTAACCAGAGTCAGCGGTCTTGAGGGCCGTATCGGTCATACCCTTACGAGCACCGTGGGTTGAGAAGAACATTTCCAAAACGGACAGACCTTCACGGAAGTTAGACAGGATTGGCAATTCCATGATTTGTCCGTTAGGAGCAGCCATCAGACCACGCATACCAGCCAATTGAGAGAAGTTAGAGATGTTACCCCGAGCTCCTGAGTCCATCATCATAACGATAGGGTTCTTAGGATCTTGGTTGGCAATCAGGGCTTCTTCCAATTCTTCCTTAGCTTCCCGCCAAGTATTGGTAACAGCTGTGTAGCGGTCATCATCGGTCATGAGACCTCGACGGAAGGCTTTGTTGATTTGGTCAACCTTAGCATGGGCCGCATTAATGATTTCTTGCTTGTTGTCGATAACTGGAATATCGGCGATACCAACGGTCAAACCAGATAGGGTTGAATGGTAGTAACCCAGGTCTTTCAAACGATCCAAGAAAGCAGAGGTTTCTGTCGTGCGCAAACGTTTGAAAGTTTCAGCAATAATATTTCCCAAGTGCTTCTTCATGAAGGGTTCGTTGATGTCAAGGGCTTCAATAGCTGGCTTGATATCGGTACCTAGTTCCAAGAAGTACTTATCTGGGGTCTTTTCTGTTAAGTTGCTGTTGGTTGGTTCTTGTAGGTAAGGCAATTCTGCTGGCATGATGTCGTTGAAGAGAATCTTCCCAACTGTCGTAATCATGACCTTGCCCTTTTGGTTTTCGGTCCAAGGTTTTTCAGGCATACTGTCAGTTGCAATACCGACACGGGTATGCAAGTGAGCAAAGCCATTGCGGTAAGCCATGATGGCTTCATCCTTGTCCTTGAAGACCATGCCTTCGCCTTCGCGACCAGCATCTTCCATGGTCAGGTAGTAGTTCCCCAAAACCATATCTTGAGATGGGGTAACAACTGGCTTACCATCCTTAGGGTTAAGGATGTGTTCGGCCGCCAACATAAGGAGGCGGGCTTCTGCTTGAGCTTCCTCAGACAGAGGCACGTGGATAGCCATTTGGTCCCCGTCAAAGTCGGCATTGTAGGCTTCACAAGCTAGTGGATGCAAACGCAGAGCCTTACCATCAATCAGAACAGGCTCAAAGGCTTGGATACCCAGTCTGTGAAGAGTCGGTGCCCGATTGAGAAGCACTGGGTGTTCCTTGATGACATCTTCCAGAATATCCCAGATACGTTCGTCACCACGCTCAACCATGCGCTTAGCAGCTTTGACATTGCCGGCATATTCGCGAGCCACAATTTCCTTCATAACGAAAGGTTTGAAGAGCTCGATAGCCATTTGCCGAGGCACACCACATTGGTACATCTTGAGGGTTGGACCAACAGCGATAACGGAACGACCTGAGAAGTCAACCCGTTTACCCAGCAAGTTTTGGCGGAAACGCCCTTGTTTACCCTTGAGCATGTGGCTGAGGGATTTAAGGGGACGGCTACCTGGACCTGTGATTGGACGGCCACGACGACCGTTATCAATCAAGGCATCGACAGCTTCTTGCAACATCCGTTTTTCATTTTGGACAATGATACCTGGTGCATTGAGCTCCAGAAGGCGAGCCAAACGGTTGTTCCGGTTGATAACCCGACGGTAGAGGTCATTGAGGTCAGAAGCCGCAAAACGACCACCGTCCAACTGAACCATTGGACGCAGATCCGGTGGAATAACTGGCAGGATGTTGAGCACCATCCATTCTGGCTTGTTAGCAGATTTTTGGAAGGCATCGAGAACGTCCAAGCGACGAATAGCCTTAATCCGTTTTTGGCCTGACGCTGTCTTCAATTCTTCCTTGAGCTCAGCAATTTCAGCATCCAAGTCCACTTGCTTCAGGAGGTCTTGAACAGCCTCTGCCCCCATTTTAGCCACAAAGGAACCATAGCCGTATTCTTGCAATTTTTCACGGTATTCCCGCTCGGTCAAGATAGACTTGCGCTCCAGCGGAGTATCCTTAGGATCAATGACAACGTAGGCCGCAAAGTAGATAACTTCTTCTAGGGCCCTTGGGCTCATATCCAAGGTCAAGCCCATGCGCGATGGGATCCCCTTGAAGTACCAGATGTGAGAAACAGGCGCCTTCAATTCGATATGACCCATACGTTCCCGACGAACCTTGGCACGAGTCACCTCAACCCCACAGCGGTCACAGACAATCCCTTTATAGCGGATTCGTTTGTATTTACCACAGGCACATTCCCAGTCCTTAGTAGGGCCAAAGATGACTTCATCAAAGAGCCCTTCACGTTCGGGTTTGAGCGTGCGGTAGTTGATTGTTTCAGGTTTCTTAACTTCCCCGTAGGACCAAGAGCGGACCTTATTAGGAGAAGCTAAAGTGATTTGCATACTTTTAAAACGATTTACGTCAACCACTAGTATTACCTTTCTATTTATCTGGCTGAAGTAGAAAAATATTCTTTTTACTTCAGCTGATGATGAGACGGATCTGAAAACCTGCCGACCCAAGGAATTCCTTGAGGCCAGCACACTTCCTAGTCTCATTCTTCAGTCTTTTGCGCTTGTTCAGCTTCCTTGGCTAATTTGGCAGCTTCGGCTGCTTGTTTTTGACGAGCCTTTTCCAAATCATCAACGTGCATAACATCATCATCTTCACCTTCGTCAAGATCACGCAGTTCTACTTCATTATCATCTTCATCAAGAACACGCATATCTAAGCCCAGTGATTGCAATTCCTTAACCAAGACACGGAAGGATTCTGGTACCCCTGGTTTTGGAATTGGTTTACCCTTGGTAATGGCTTCATAGGCCTTGAGACGGCCAGTCACATCATCTGACTTATAGGTCAAGATTTCTTGGAGGACATTTGAAGCACCATAGGCTTCCAGGGCCCAAACTTCCATTTCCCCGAAACGTTGACCACCAAACTGAGCTTTACCACCCAGCGGTTGTTGCGTAACCAGGGAGTAAGGGCCGGTCGAGCGAGCGTGAAGCTTATCGTCAACCATGTGGTGGAGCTTGATCATGTACATAACCCCAACAGATACACGGTTGTCAAAAGGTTCCCCAGTCCGACCATCGTAGAGGACGGTCTTGGCATCGCTGTCCATACCAGCCTCTTCAACGGTTTCCCAAAGGTCTTCGGAAGTTGCCCCGTCAAAGACTGGTGTCGCAATGTGAATACCCAGGTTACGAGCTGCCATACCCAAGTGGAGTTCCATAACTTGCCCGATGTTCATCCGAGATGGCACACCCAGAGGGTTGAGCATGATGTCAACAGGTGTTCCGTCAGGCAGGTAAGGCATGTCTTCAACTGGGACAATCCGAGAAACGACCCCCTTATTACCATGACGACCGGCCATCTTATCACCGACCTTGATTTTACGTTTTTGAGCGATGTAAACCCGCACCAGCATATTAACGCCAGATTGGAGCTCATCGCCATTGGCCCGAGTGAAAATCTTCACATCACGGACGATACCAGCACCACCGTGAGGTACCCGCAGAGACGTATCACGCACTTCACGAGACTTATCGCCAAAGATAGCATGGAGGAGGCGTTCTTCGGCTGACAGGTCTTTTTCTCCCTTAGGAGTCACCTTACCAACCAAGATGTCGCCTTCCTCAACTTCCGCACCAATGCGGATGATACCCATTTCATCTAGATCCTTGAGGGCTTCTTCCCCGACATTTGGAATTTCACGGGTGATTTCTTCAGGGCCCAACTTGGTATCACGGGTTTCAGATTCAAATTCTTCCAAGTGAACAGAAGTATAAACATCCTCTTTCACCAGGCGTTCACTCATGATGACCGCATCCTCGAAGTTGTAGCCTTCCCAGGTCATGTAAGCGACAATTGGGTTACGACCCAGAGCCATTTCTCCCTTTTCCATGGAAGGTCCATCAGCGATGAAGTCACCCTTTTCAACCTGGTCACCAACCTTAACCAAAGTGCGTTGGTTATAGGCCGTACCAGAGTTAGAGCGACGGAATTTGGTGATGTGGTAAACATCCAAAGAACCATCTTCCCGACGAACTTCAACCTTTTCAGCATCGGAGAAGGTTACCCGACCAGGATGTTGGGCAATGACTGCAGCACCAGAATCGTGGGCTGCTTGGTATTCCATACCGGTACCAACAAAAGGTGCCTTAGGATCAATCAATGGCACAGCTTGCCGCTGCATGTTAGCTCCCATGAGGGCCCGGTTAGAGTCATCGTTTTCCAAGAATGGGATACAAGCTGTCGCAACCGCAACAACCTGCTTAGGAGAAACGTCAACGAAATCAACGGTGCTAGCCGCAAATTCTTGGTTATTACCTTGATGACGTCCCATGACAATTTCTTCAGCGAAAGTGCCATCTTCATTAAGCTTGGAATTGGCCTGAGCAACGGTATATTCATCCTCTTCATCGGCCGTCAACCAAACGATTTCATTGGTGACCTTGACAGTTGAGCGGTCGACCTTACGGTAAGGGGTTTGGATAAAGCCATACTTGTTGAGGTGACCATAGGAGGACAGGTTATTGATCAGACCGATATTTGGTCCTTCAGGCGTTTCAATTGGACACATCCGACCATAGTGGGTGTAGTGCACGTCCCGCACTTCGTAACCAGCTCGGTCCCGAGTCAAACCACCAGGCCCTAAGGCTGACAGACGCCGTTTGTGAGACAGTTCAGACAGAGGATTGTGTTGGTCCATGAATTGGGACAATTGCGAGGAACCAAAGAATTCCTTAACTGCAGCCGTCACAGGACGGATATTGATAATTTGTTGTGGGGTCAGAGCTTCGTTATCTTGGACAGACATGCGTTCACGCACATTACGTTCCATCCGAGTCAAACCAATCCGGAATTGGTTGGCCAAAAGTTCACCAACCGCACGAATCCGACGGTTACCCAAGTGGTCAATGTCGTCAACCTTACCAAGGCCTTGAGCCAGATTAAGGAAGTAAGACATTTCTGCCAGAATATCGGCAGGGGTAAGGGCACGCACCTTATCATCTGGGTTAGAATTACCCACGATAGTGACAACCTTGTCGGCATCTAAAGGTGAAACCACCTTGAACTTTTGTAGAATGACAGGCTCAGTCACCACAGCATAATCATTTGGTGTGTAAACAAAGCTGTTGAGGCCATTGTCCAAGGCTTCTGCAATAGAGTCGATGACATCACGAGTCATGACCGTGCCAGCTTCAACCAAAATTTCACCTGTTTCGCCATCCACGAGATTTTCAGCCAGGGTTTGGTTGAGCAGGCGAGTCTTGACATTGAGCTTTTTATTAATCTTGTAGCGACCAACTGCAGCCAAATCATAACGGCGAGGGTCAAAGAATCGAGCGGTCAAAAGGCTCCGTGAGCTATCAGCCGTTTTAGGTTCACCTGGACGCAGGCGCTCATAGATTTCCTTGAGGGCTTCATCAGTTCTGGCATCTGCTGGATTCTTATGAATATCCTTTTCAATGGTGTTGCGAACTAGGTCGCTATCCCCAAAGATGTCAAGGATTTCATCATCACCAGAGAAGCCGAGAGCTCTTACCAGAGTGGTAAAAGGAATCTTACGGGTCCGGTCGATACGGGTATAGGCAATATCCTTAGAGTCGGTTTCTAATTCCAACCAAGCCCCACGGTTAGGAATAACCGTTGAACCGTAGCCAACCTTACCATTCTTATCAACCTTATCGTTGAAATAAACACCAGGTGAGCGAACCAATTGCGAAACGATAATCCGTTCCCCACCATTGATGATGAAGGTTCCCATTTCCGTCATGATTGGAAAATCGCCAAAGAAGACTTCCTGAGTCTTGATTTCACCAGTTTCCTTGTTAATCAAGCGGAAGGTCACAAAGATAGGAGCTGAGTAAGAAGCATCGTGAATCCGAGCTTCCTCTAAGCTGTACTTAGGTTCCTTCAACTCATAACCAACAAATTCCAATTCCATGGTTTCTGTGAAATTGGAAATCGGAAGTACGTCTTCAAAGACTTCCTTGAGACCATTCTCTAAGAAATCCTTGAAGGAATCCGTTTGGATCTCAATTAAATTTGGTAAATCAAGAACTTCCTTGATTCTTGAAAAACTTCGACGGGTGCGGTGTTTCCCGTATTGAACGTCATGTCCTGCCAAGTTTCTATCTCCTTTATAGTAAGATACAAAGACTTCCCTAGGGTTAGTCCTAGGTCAGTCGAGGTCAATTAACAGCTTATACTCTTCAAAAATCAAAACTATCCCACGGATAAAGTCACCCTATAGTTTTTCATTAGAGTGACTACGAAAACTACGATTGTAGTTTTCTATATCCCTGACTAACTCTGTATAAACTGTGGTAACGACAGTTTATACCTCGTGTTGCATCGTTAACTCACTTTGCCGTACTTACTGAGGAAAGCAAAGCTTCCCCTATTTCCAACCTCAAAAGGTCTACCAGACCTTTTGAGCTGCCTGCAGTTTGTGCGACGCAGAGCAAAGTTGGTCGATTTCACCAACTTTGTGAGGTTAGCAAGGGAGCTAGGCAATCGCTATGGAGATTGTGCCGTTTGGGAGTAAGACAGAAGGGCTTTGACAGATGTCAAAACCTTCGTTGTCTTTCCCCAGCAAGGGTGACTAGCTGTCTGCTGTGCCACAAAGTGGCGCAAAGATAGCAGACACCTACTGCGACATCAGTCACTTTAGTGACTTGATGTCATTGCTCCTTGCCTTGACGATTTTTTGATTTTTATTGAGTATTACTTGTCATCCTTCTAATTTCTTTTGGCTAGTTTTTAGAATTTTTATATTTAGGTTACATTTATAAAAATCCTCAAAATAAGGCACAAAAAGAGCAGCTAAATCTGACTAAAAAAGTTTGATTTAACTGCTGTTTCGCTTGATTGGACAATATTTCAATCAAGTTAGACGACAAATAGTTGTCTATATTATAACTGATTTCGCCCAAAATTGCAAATTTAGTTGCGCTACTTGGACTACGCTTTGGAGTCGCTAGGAGCCTACCAATCAGGTAATTATGTCAAGGACGATTTTAAGTCCTTACCACTTGAAATCTCGCAAGTTCTGACGGATAGTCTTAATGGTTTCATCATCCAGACCCTTGCGGTCTTTTACCGTCTGGTCTAAACCTTGCAAATAGGCCACAAAGTTATCCACCAGATGGTTATATTGGTAATTACTGAGGTGCTTAAGCTGCTGGCTGATGAATTCCTCAGCCTGATCAAACTGTTCTCTTTCAACAAGCTGGTCCAGATAGTCATTACCACTAACCTCTTGCCCATTTTTATCCTTGACCCGACCAAGGTCCAGCCTGATGTTTTCCAGTTTGAAGGCCTTGTCCATTCCTGTCGAGGTCGGTCTGATTTGGCGAAGTAGATCATCATTATTAAAAACTGTTGGCATAAAAAGCACCTCCTGTCACTCAAAAACTAACTAGAATACTGCCATCCTCATTATAAATGGTACCATAATCCCTGATAAATAATTTTTGCCCTTGGGAAAAATCCTCACAATAGTGAAAAAAGCTCTGATTAAAGAAGGCTAATAACTTCTTGCTTAAGTAAAGGCTTTATACTCAATAAAAATCAAAAATGGCCAAGACAACGAACTGCAGGCAGCTCAAAAGGTCTGGTAGACCTTTTGAGGTTAGAAATAGGGGAAGCTTTGCTTTCCTCAGTAAGTACGGCAAAGCGAGTTAACGATGGATAGTTTTGATTTTTGAAGAGTATTAACCCTATTTTTGATTGATTAGCCAACTAGCCTGCCACTTCGCCACTTCGGACCAACCGGCAAGCTTACTGTCCCCCCACCGACTTCCAGGCGGTGGCCCTGTCGCTGTCGCTACCACCAATCATAAAGTCATAGGTGGAATCTCCTGGTCCGTTCTTGGCCCAGTTGCTGGTCGTTGTCTCCCCGCTCAGATTACTGGTCTTACCGTCATGGGAGACCGAAGCCGGCTTAAGTCCCGTTGACTTAAGGACATCAGCCCTGATGACGCTATCGTCTAGGGCAAATTTTTGACCAGAGCCAAAGACTGAAGCATCAGCCGAATTGATAGCGTTGACCAAATTGGCCATATAGAGGGCATTGTTTTCATAACCAGCATTAGAACTAAGAGGAGAATTATCATCATGGCCAGCCCAACCACCTAGGGTTACAGCCGGTGTTGCCAGCATGAGCCAAACGTCGCTGTAGTTGTCCGTCGTTCCAGTCTTACCAATCCAATCTGCACCTGACATGAGGCCTGGATTGAGACCATTGAGGTCGTCCTTAAACTTGGTCGTCTTGCCCGAAGAAATTGGTCCCCGAAGCAGGTCCGTCATAATACTGGCTGTTGCCTTGCTGTAGACCGATACAGGATGCTCCTGGTGCTCATAGATGACCTTGCCCTTGCTGTCGGTGATGGATTGCACCAGATAACCTTCTTGGAAATCTCCCCCATTGGCCAGGGTCTGGTAGGCATTAGTCTGTTGCAAGACGGTGGTCTCAATGCCACCTCCCAGAGGCAGGCTTTCAATATCATAATTATCAATTTGATAGCCCATCTTAGTCATGTAGCTTTCGACATCAACCCCCTTTTGCCTTAGGAGTTGGTAGGTCCAATAAGCAGGGATATTCCAAGAGACATCCAAGGCTTCTTGCAAGGTGACTGGCCCAGTTCCTTCATCATTACCATGCATAATCTTGATACCACCTGAGAAGCTAGCTGGGTAATTAGATAAAATGGAAGCTGACCCCATCAACCCCTGATCAATCGCAATCCCGTAAGCTAGAATCGGCTTGATACTTGAGCCAGGCGAACGCTTGGTATCAAAGGCGTGGTTGTTCTGATTGCTGGCATAATCGCGACCACCGACAAAACCAAGAATGGCCCCTGTCTTATTATCCATGAGGACATTACCAACATCAACAGGACCGTTATTGCCTACATCTAGCTGGCCACCAGCATTCTTGGCTGTCTCCTGCATAGCCTTGTAAACCGCTTCATTGACGGTCGTTTTGACTTGATAACCACCTGTCTGCAGAGCCTCCAAAGCCAATTGCTTATAATTAGCAACCGTTTCCTTTTGACTTAAATCCTGACTGGTCAGGCCATCTCGCCTAACTAAGTAGGCATACATCGCCTTCTGGGCCTCATCCATAACAGCATAGTATAGATAATCGTGAGTCTTAGAAGTCGCTGTCCCCGAAGGAATGAAGTCTTTAGTAATATCATAGGCTTGATAATTTTGGTAAGTCTTTCGGCTGAGGTAACCTGCCCGATACATATTGTAGAGAACCATCTGCTGTTTTTGCAAACCATAAGTCAGATTTTTCGCATCCTTGAGACTACCATCAGGACCATAAGGAGAATAAACAATCGGACTCTGGGGCAGGCCAGCAATATAGGCCGCCTGGGGAACCGTCAAATCCTTGGCGGATACCCCGAAAATCCCTTGGGCTGCTTCTTCCACCCCAGCGATATTTTCTCCCTTATTATTCCGCCCAAAGGGAGAAACATTGAGGTAGGCCGTGAGAATATCGTCCTTTGTCATGTAACGCTCTAGCGCTAGCGAACAGATGATCTCCCTAGCCTTTCTTTTAAAGGTCGGATCATCCCCAACCACCTGTTGCTTAATTAACTGTTGGGTCAAGGTCGACCCACCATTCGTGGAGCCCACACCGAGAACAGAAGAGACCAAGGCCCGAAAAACCGCCTTGGGCACGACACCCTGGTGGGATTTGAAATTTTCATCCTCCGTTGCAATAATGGCCTGCTTGACATTGTCCGAGATGGCATCATCCTTCACCGGACTCCTCATCAGATCGGTATCAACGTCAGAAATTTCCTGACCATTAGCATAATTTAGCTTGGAAATTTGACTCACCGAGCTAACCCGCGTCAAAAGAGAGGACTTGGCTGGTACCTTAACACTATCAATCTGGCTGGCAAAATAGCCAAGCCCCAGACCCGCTCCCAGCATACAAAAGAGGAGGGCAATGATGTAAAAAAAGTCTGATACTATTTTTAAGCTCCGCAAAAAGACCGACCCTATATCCGCCTTGCTAAGCTTAAGCTCTTGCTTAGGATTTTTAAGTGACTCTTCTTGAGGGTAAATGCGCTTCACTATCCTAGTCGGCCTAGTCCTAGATCTGTTTCTTTTTTTGGGGAAACCTTCCTGGAAGAGCCGACCAATTTTCTTAAAAAATTCAATCATAGCTTACCTCTAAGCCATTATATCAAAATCAAAGTCAACTTGCATGGCGGTCTAAAATTCTGCTATAATGGGCTTACTATTATATTTATTGGAGAGAATCTATGACAATTTTTGATGAACTGAAAGAACGTGGCTTGATTTTCCAGACCACTGACGAGGAAGACTTAAAGAAGGCCTTAGAAGCAGGCAGTGTCTCATTCTACTCAGGTTATGACCCAACTGCAGACAGCCTCCATCTGGGCCACCTGGTCCCCATTCTAGTCTGCCGACATCTTCAATTAGCTGGCCACAAGCCCTACCCTTTGGTTGGTGGAGCAACTGGTCTGATTGGCGACCCTTCCTTCAAAGATACTGAACGTAGCCTGCAAACCAAAGAAACCGTTGAGGGCTGGGTTAAGAAAATCCAAAAGCAACTCTCTCGTTTCCTTGATTTTGAAAACGGAGACAACAAGGCCGAGATGACCAACAACTACGACTGGTTCGGTTCTATCAGTTTCATTGACTTCCTGCGCGATGTTGGTAAATACTTCACCGTCAATTATATGATGAGTAAGGAATCTGTCAAAAAACGGATCGAGACCGGCATCTCCTACACCGAGTTTGCCTACCAAATCATGCAGGGCTACGACTTCTACGAGCTCAACCGTCAGCACGGTGTCACTCTTCAAATCGGTGGTTCTGACCAGTGGGGCAACATGACTGCCGGAACTGAACTCCTCCGCCGTAAGGCTGATAAGACTGGCCACGTCATTACCGTTCCCCTCATTACCGATGCAACAGGTAAAAAATTCGGTAAATCAGAAGGAAACGCCGTCTGGTTGGACGCAGACAAGACCTCTCCCTATGAAATGTACCAGTTCTGGCTCAATGTCATGGATGACGATGCCGTTCGTTTCCTTAAAATCTTCACCTTCCTCCCTCTGGACGAAATCGCCGAAATCGAAGAAAAATTCAATGCTGCCCGCCACGAACGCCTAGCGCAAAAGATTTTGGCCAAAGAAGTGGTAACCCTGGTTCACGGAGAAGCGGCCTACAAAGAAGCCCTGAAAATCACCGAGCAACTCTTTGCTGGTAATATCAAGGCCCTCTCTACCCAAGAACTCAAACAAGGCCTCAGTGGCGTTCCAAACTACGCCGTCCAAGCAGAAGACGACCTCAACATCGTGGAAATTCTGGTTAAAAGTGGTATCTCATCTTCCAAGCGCCAAGCCCGTGAAGATGTGCAAAATGGTGCCATTTACATCAACGGCGAACGCATCCAAGATTTGGACTATCAACTTTCCGATGCAGATAAGATTGATGGCGAATTAACCGTTATCCGTCGTGGCAAGAAAAAATATTTCGTGTTGACCTACTAATTAAAAAGACTATCGCCAAAAGGCCGAGATGCAAAAGCGTCCCGACCTTTTTTGATAGTCATACTCTTCAAAAATCAAAACTATCCTACGGATAAAGTCACTCTAGGATTTCTCATTAGAGTGACTACGAAAACTACGATTGTAGTTTTCTATATCCCTGGCTAACTCTGTATAAACTGTGGCAACGACAGTTTGTACCTCGTGTAGCGTCGTTAACTCACTTTGCCGTACTTACTGAGGAAAGCGTTGCTTTCCCTGTTTCCAACCCCAAAAGGTCTCCCATACCTTTTGGGCTGTCTTCAGTTCGTGCGATGCGGAGCAAAGTTGGTCGATTTCACCAACTTTGTGAGGTTAGTAAGGGAGCTAGGCAATCGCTATAGAGATTGCCGTTTGGGAGTAAGACAGAAGGGCTTTGACAGATGCCAAAACCTTCGTCACCTCACACCTTTTTATTTTAAAGTGTCGGCTAAGACAGTTCACCGGACTGTCTTACTACCCCAGCAAGGGTGACTAGCTGTCTGCTGTGCCACAAGGTGGCGCAAAGATAGCAGACACCTACTGCGACATCAGTCACTTTAGTGACTTGATGTCATTGCGCCTTGCCTCGGCTAGATTGATTTTTATTGAGTAATAGTTGAACTTGTACCCATTCATTGACTGCCCTAAAAAACTCCTAAAAAACTACCCAAACTCCTAGTCTGACTCCTAAAAAAGCCTTCCTTGTTGAGCATCCAAAATCCCTTAAAAACTAAGCTAATCCCTCAATCCTTGAGTAAACGATCTAGGAGGCTGACTACCAAGAAGATGGCAATAAAAATAATAGTAATGGTCGCACTAGCTGGTGTTTCCCAATAATAAGAAAGGAAAATCCCCATCAGCATGCCAAGAAAACCAATACCGATGGCCGTTAAAATAACCCCTTTAAAACTATCCGCCAGGCGCATAGCAATACTGGCTGGCAAAACCATGATAGTCGAAACTAAAAGAGCACCAGCCGCCGGAATCATGAGGGCAATGGCAACCCCTGTCACGATATTAAAGGCTAGGGACATGAAGCGAACGGGCAGACCATCAACAAAGGCCGTATCTTCATCAAAGGTCAGAATATACATAGGACGCAGGCAAAAGAGAGTCAGAAAGAGAACAAGCAGGGCAATGGCAAAGAGAGCCAGGACCTGTCCCTGGCTGATGGTAATGATGGAGCCAAATAAATACTGATCCAAGCTGATATTTGAACTGCTGGTCTTACTGACCACAATCAAGGAAACGGCCAGGCCCAAGGACATCAGGATAGCAGTTGAAATCTCGATATAATTTCGGTAGACCCTTTGCAAATATTCAAGGACCAAAGCTGCAATCACGACAATTAGAACTGTTGACCAAGTCGTATTCCAGCCCAGCAAAATCCCAAAAGCCACCCCAGCCAAGGAGACATGACTCAAGGTATCACTCATCAGACTCTGACGACGTAAAATCAAGAAAAGCCCCAGAATCGGAGAAAAAAGACTAATAGCCAGAACTGCTAGCAGGGCCCTTTGCATAAATTCAAACTGAAAAATTTCAAGCATCTTTAGTAGCCTCCTCGCTGTCATGGATATTAAAACAACGCCAAGGTAAATCTTGATTTCTCACCAAATGAATATTTCGGTCAGCATAATCTTTAACTTCTTCGGGATCATGGGTAATCATCATGACAGACTTGCCATGCTGATGGGCACTATGATGCATGAGCTCATAAAAAGTCTTCGTTGTCCCTGCATCCATACCCGTTGTCGGCTCATCTAGGATAAAAATATCTGGATCAGAGGCAAACATCCGGGCAATGACAGCCCTTTGCTTTTGGCCTCCACTTAAGTCGCCAATCTTTTTCTGCCGATTTTCCCACATGCCTACAGACTCCAAACTAACCCTGATGTGGTCTTCGTCATGCTTGGTTAATCGCCTAAACCAGCCATTACGAGGGTAACGACCCGACTTTACAAACTCATAAACCGTTGAAGGAAAACCGGCATTAAAGCTGGAAATCTGTTGGGGCAAATAAGCTAATCGGAGCTTCTTACCATCTTTGTTCAACTTAGCAATTTTAACCTGGCCATGCTTAGGCTTAAGAATACCCAAGGTCGCCTTGATTAGAGTTGACTTGGCAGCCCCGTTTTCCCCTGTTAGGGTCACAAATTCGCCACTATCCAAATAGTAGCTAATACCTTCCAAAACAGGGTCCGAATCATACTGAAAGGATAAATTCTCCACAGTGATATAGCGCATTAGCGATCAAACCCCTTTTCCAACTTATTAATAAAGCGACCAATAACCGCCTGCTCACTAGTAGAAAAGCTACTTAAAATTTCATCATAAACAGCCAAGGTGGATTGATGGTGTTGATCATGTTCCAAAGCCACCGCCTTAGCTGCATCTGTTAAAGAATAATAGCTTATCCGCGCATCGGAATCGTCCTTATGCGTCTCCAAAAGTTCCTGCCTAATCATGGCCTTAACCGCCTTAGTCACCGCTGCCTGACTGACCTTCAAGCGCTTTGCCAAATCAGAATTAGTCAAGCGCTCATGAGAAAGCAACATCAAGATATGCTCCTGTGTATTGGTCAATTCCAAATCAGATTGGCAGTGGCCCAAGAGCAACTCATTTTGATGTTCCGCCAAGACAAGAATCCTATTGAAAAAACCATCCAAGTCCTTTGCTAATTTAGACATAAGACAAACTCCTTAACTAGTTAACAAAAACCATCTTACCATTTAAAAAAGACAAGGTCAAGTGAAGCAGATGAAAAAAGAATACTAAAGGCCTAATTTAAAGAGTAATTTCCTAGAGTAAATTGGAAAAGATTAGAAACATTAAGTAAAGACACCCCAAATCATACTAGGCAGACTCTAAAACGAAAACTACAAAACAATCAAGTGTTTGGGCGCATAGCTCAGCTGATTAGAGCACACAAAGGCAATGTCCATCAACTACAGTCAAGTACCGCCCTATGCCCCACTTTCGGTCCTTCAGAAAAAAACAAAAAGAAAGAGCTCTCCTAGAACTCTCTCAAATCTCTTGTCTACTCCACCAGTAGGACTCGAACCTACGACATCATGATTAACAGTCATGCGCTACTACCAACTGAGCTATGGTGGATAAAGGCTAAGCGACTCCCATATCTAACAGGGGGCAACCCCCAACTACTTCAGGCGTTCTAGGGCTTAACTGCTGTGTTCGGCATGGAAACAGGTGTATCTCCTAGGCTAGCGTCACTTAACTTTTTGAGTATTGAACTGTATCTACTAGTCCACTCAAAATTGAATACCTATCTATTGTACCAAGTCTCACCAAAACCTGTCAATGACTTTTGAAACCTTACTTATGAATGGTACGTCGGCACCTGACTAATTTTCTGTCGCTTTCTTATTGGGTGCCTCTCGTAACTTATCTTGGATAAGTCCTCGAGCGATTAGTATTAGTCCGCTCCATGTGTCACCACACTTCCACTCCTAACCTATCTACCTGATCTTCTCTCAGGGCTCTTACTAACTTAACGTTATGGGAAATCTCATCTCGAGGGGGGCTTCACACTTAGATGCTTTCAGCGTTTATCCCTTCCCTACATAGCTACCCAGCGATGCCCTTGGCAGGACAACTGGTACACCAGCGGTAAGTCCACTCTGGTCCTCTCGTACTAGGAGCAGGTCCTCTCAAATTTCCTTCGCCCGCGACGGATAGGGACCGAACTGTCTCACGACGTTCTGAACCCAGCTCGCGTGCCGCTTTAATGGGCGAACAGCCCAACCCTTGGGACCGACTACAGCCCCAGGATGCGACGAGCCGACATCG
>SKER01000288.1_pt1 | contig 65623 bp, 60 predicted proteins | sample 4826961 | NCBI WGS metagenome assembly SKER01 (sample SAMN11008804, study PRJNA524170) | human gut metagenome | biome: Human fecal sample; material: Feces; isolation source: fecal sample from pouch patient p47 | host: Homo sapiens | place: Israel: Tel-Aviv | collected 2016-11-16 | reverse complement strand
TCTTAAAACTGCTACATGTAACTGTAGTATCATTGTTTCAAAATAATTAAATTTCTAGGATAGTGTTTTGTTGTTAAAAATAAAAATACTATCCTATTTTTATAAGTGGTTTGGCTTATATTTGGATTAAATCACTTATAAAAGTAAGGAGAAAAAATGTCAGAAAATTTATTAAAGGCTCAAAATTTTTTAGCTAGAAGCACAATAAAATCATACGAAGATGGACAACTTTTTTTGAATTATGACCAACTTATTCACGCAGTAAATAAGGATTCGATTTTTTTAGAGCAATTAATTGTGGCCAATCCTAAAATATATATAAATCTCTTAAGATATAACAATGGGCAGTTAAAGAAAAAACGACAAAGAAAGCTTTTTGAGAGTTTATATAAATACTATAAGAGAAGTTATCTTCGTTCTACACCTTTTGGCTTATTTAGTGAGAGCTTTATTGGAGATTATGGTGGAATAAATCAATATAGTTTTCAAGGAGCTGCTAGAAAAAATGTTATTTTGGATAGTCAGTGGCTCCTTAAATTGGTTTACCAAATGGAAGTTGAGTTTCAAAATGAACTTTCTTATATTTTAAATAATGCAAACTATGAATTTGGGGATCGTGTTTTTGAACTTTATTCAGTAAATAGTACAGATATTGAGGAACTGAATATCAAATTAACGAATGTCTATAAAATAATAGCTTCTGAGTGTAAGGGTAAATTTACACACTATGAAGAACTTTATGAATCTGTTATCAATACTTATGGAAAAGACTACACAGTATTGACTGAGCAGTATCTTAGTAATCTGATCAAAAACCACTATCTATTATCTAACCTGCAACAAGATATATTAGATGATTTTGACTGGGATATTTTTTTATCAAGGATAAAAAATGTTGACAGAGAAAATAAATACTTTGAAAAACTTACCGAGATTAGAAAGTTAATCGAAGAATACTCTGACCTAAAAATAGGAGATGGTGTAGAAAAATTATCAAAATTATATGAACGAATGAGTCAAATAATTGAAAATGATAACTATATTCAAGTTGACTTATATAACAATAGTAAGATCCATATTTCACCTAGTCAAAAAATAAGCTTGGAAAAAACTGCAAATTTTTTAAGCAATACTGTGAAATCTGTTGAGAGAACATATTTAGATGATTACAAAGGTAAATTTATTGAAAAATATGGTGTAGACCAAGAGGTCCAATTGACTGAGATGTTCGATTCTACATTTGGAATTGGTGCACCATTCGATTATACACATCCTAAAAATGACTTTATTGAATCAGAACCTACGGTGTCTTACTACTCTGATGAAGAAAAAGAAATGTATCTTTCTAAATACATAGCTGCAGTAGAGGACAATGAGGATATAAATCTAACAGATCTTACAGATTATTATAAAAAGAAGTATTTCAAGGATGGTGAAGAAATTAATGGTATTGAATTGTTCTTCAATATGATAAATGAAAATAAATATTCATTTATGCTGAGTAACATTGTCGGAAATAGCAATTTAGGAGGCGCTTCCGGGAGATTTTCTCATCTTTCAACAGAAATCAGTGAGTATCATAGCTCTCTAATTGATATTGTTGAACAAGAAAATAAAGAAAAAAATGTGACATCATGTGAAATAGTGTTTTTACCTGAAAATATACGACATACTAATGTCATGCATACATCAATAAATAGGGATAAAGTTTTACCTATTTTTGCCACTACCAGTCATTCAAATGTTGAGCTACGGAATATCTTTATAGGTATAGATGGAAATGAGAAATTTTATGCAAAAGATATCGCCACAAATGAATTTGTAAAATTTTATGTGACTAATATGTACAATAGAAGTTTATTCAGTAATGAGCTACGTTTTCTGTGCGATATCTCATCTAATAATAAGTTTGGAAATTTACCTTGGAGTATTTTATATGATCGTTTTACATATGTTCCTAGGATAGTTTTTGATGATATCATAATTTCGCCTGCTAAATGGAGATTTAATAATAAAGATCTAGAACAAGGTGTGTCAATAGAAAAACTATTAGAAAATAGTAAGGTTCCTAAAGAATTTTATATTACTAGTGCAGACAACAAAGTTTATTTTTCAAAAGAGAGTTCTCTCGATATGAAATTACTAACATCAGAAGTAAGAAAAATAGTAAAGAGAGACGGTTTTATTGAATTACAGGAATACATTGAGGAAAAAGAAACAGTAGAAAAGGATGGCAAAGCCCGAATAACAGATATAGTGGTTCCCTTTGCCAGACAAGTCAAAGTATTTGAAAAATTTGAAACTCCCAATAGAAATAGAAGAACTTCTATTGATTATAGAGAAAAATTGCCATTTGAGGAATGGCTGTATTTGAAATTACAAATACCAAATAATCGACAAAATGAATTTTTAACATCATATCTGCCTGAAATTCAAAAAAGAATAAAAGAGTTAGATGGTGAATTATTTTTCTTGAGATATATTGATCCAAAGCCAGAAATTAGAATACGTATAAAATGTAAAGATCTGTTTAAAGCTTATAATAATATACTGGATATTTTAATTTTAAGCAGAGAAAATCGCGTATTATATAATTTTGATATTGCGACATATGATAAGGAAATTGAGAGATATGGTGGCAAAGAACTAATAAACTTATCAGAAAAAGTATTTTGCAGGGATTCTGACACTATTCCTAGTTTACTTTTGGAATCAAAAAATAATAACGATTTAATGTTGGAAGATATCGCAATAGTTGTTGATTATTTGTATCTAAAGTACTTCTTTAACAATGATGTTGATAAAATTATTAGTTTTTTAAATGTTGTGGGTCCCAAAAATATTGATGGAAATACTAATGAGAAAACAAAATATTATCAAAAAATTGTAACAAATAAATTATTGATGTCCCAATTTATTATTGATAATAATATCAACAATTTAGAAAAAGCAGTTAATGAGTTAGTCGCTGCAATAAATGTAAAAGATATAAGTGTTCATAAGAGATTTTCAATTATAGATAGTATTATTCATGTCCATAATAATAGACTAATTGGAATCGACCGTAATAAAGAAAAGGATATTTATTATATACTTAATCGTATAATTACAGCCGAAAAATATATCAAAAAACAAGGAAAATTATGAGATGGATGAAGTAAAAGAGTTTACAACAAAACAATTTTTTAAAACATTATTTACTTTACCAAATACGTTAAAACTGATATTTAAACTAGAAAAGCAATATGCTCTGTATCTGATAATTTTAAATATTTTAACAGCTTTTATCCCTTTAGCTAGTCTTTTTATCTATCAAGATTTGATTAATTCTGTATTAGGCGCTAGTCAGCATTTGATTAGCATTATAGTAATTTATTTCATAACTCTGGTGGTTACTACAATACTCAATCAAATTGAAAGTTATGTTAGCGGAAAATTTGAAATGAGACTTTCTTATAATATAAATATGAAGCTTATGCAAACAACTTCCTCATTGGAATTGAGTGATTATGAGCAATCAGATATGTATAATATAATTGAAAAAGTGACTCAGGAAAGTACTTATAAACCATTTCAACTTTTCAACGCAATTTTAGGTGTTCTTTCCTCATTCATTTCATTGCTCACTAGTTTAATTTTTATAGGGACATGGAGTATTGGCGTATCTTTCCTCTTGTTTATTGTCCCTATTTTATCTTTAATTCTTTTTTTAAGAGTAGGACAACTAGAGTTTTTAATACAGTGGCGAAGGGCTAATGAAGAAAGAAAAACATGGTATATTATTCATTTGCTAACTCATGACTTTTCCTTTAAGGAAATAAAATTAAACAATATTAGCGGATATTTTTTGGAAAAATATGGGAAGTTAAAGCAACAGTTTATTAAACAAGATCTTTCAATATCACGTAAAAAGGTTTACTTTAATATTTTGTTGGACTTTATCTTAAATATTGTTAATATTGGGGCTATTTTTGCAATGATTATGTCAGCAAGGGCAGGAAAGTTACTAGTAGGTAATCTAGTAAGTCTCATACAAGCTACTTCTAAAATTAACACTTACTCGCAGGCGATGATACAAAATATTTACATTATTTATAATACGAGCTTATTTATGGAGCAACTTTTTGATTTCTTAAAGAGAGATGAAGTACAAGATGAGGAATCAATTGATTTAAACAATCAGTATGAAGAAATTGAAACAATCAATACTGCAAACCTATCTTATATTTACCCAAATACAGATAATTTTGCACTAAAAGATGTTAATGTCACTTTTAATAAAGGAGAGTTAACTGCTATTGTAGGGAAAAATGGTTCTGGGAAGAGCACGTTAGTAAAACTAATCTCAGGTCTATATAAACCAACTCAAGGAGAAATCTACTACAATGACCAATCTAATGACTCTCTACCAATTGATTTTTATCAAGAAAATATTTCAGTACTTTTTCAGGACTTTGTTAAATATGAATTAACTGTTAGAGAAAATATCGGTTTAAGCAATCTATCATATCTAAGAAATGATGATAGAATTATCCAAATACTAGATAATTTGGGTTTAGACTTTTTGAAAATAAAAGGTGAGTATGAGCTAGATATGCAATTGGGCAATTGGTTTCAAGAAGGTCGTCAATTATCTGGAGGTCAGTGGCAAAAAATTGCTTTAGCTAGAACTTTTTTTAAAAAAGCATCTCTATATATACTAGATGAGCCTAGTTCAGCACTGGATCCAGTAACAGAAAAAGAAATATTTGACTATTTTGTAAAATTATCAAGAGAAAATATTTCTATTTTTGTGTCACATAGCTTAGATGCTGCTAGGAAAGCAGATAAGATTATTGTGATGAAAGATGGTATGATTGAAGATGTAGGAAAACATGAAAATTTACTAAAAAGAAGCTCATATTATCAAGAGCTGTACTATTCTGAAAAATATGAGGATATAGATGGATAAAGAAAATTTGGATAAATTAATTAATGATATTATTATTAAATGGGATATTACCCTAAAAAATAACAATAAAAAATATGATTTTGCAGAATTGACACTAGCATCTGGACTTCCTGGAATAATCTTATTGTTATCGGAGTTAGAAGATGTTAGTGATAGAAAAAAAATATCAGAAAAAATTGATGAATATTTAGAATATATCGTTAGCAAAATTGGTACTTTTGGACTCTTCACTGCTTCCTTATACTCAGGTGCATCGGGGATTGCTTTAAGTATCTATCATTTACGGAATACTATGCCAAAATATTCGAATTTAATTGAGAGTTTAAATAAATACATAGATTATTATGTCAGAGAAAAAATTTCAAAAATAGATTTGGAAGAAATCACTCCCCCAGATTATGATGTAATTGAAGGCCTTGCTGGAGTTCTATCCTATTTGTTTATGGTAGATAATGGTAAATATGATGAATTAAAAAATCTTATTGTTGATTTTTTATCAAATTTAGTAAGTGATAGAAATAATTTAATCATTTATGTGAAATCTGAAAATCAAATGTCAGAGGCTGAGAGTGATATGTATCCTTTAGGCTGTTTAAATCTTGGCTTTGCCCACGGTCTTGCCGGAATTGGTAGTATATTAGCTTATGCTCAAGCTAAGGGATTTAGTAGTAGATTGTCAAGGATTGCGATAAAAAACATAGTTTCTATTTATGAAGAGTTTGAACTTACCGAAGAAGGAGAGTATCTTTGGAAAGATGGAATTGTAATTGATGAACTAAGAGAAGGGAAAAATCTTAGAGAAGCTAGTTTTATCAGAGACGCTTGGTGCTATGGAAGTCCAGGGATCAGTTTATTCTATTTGTATGCAGGGTTAATTGAGAATAACGATTACCTAATTAATAAGTCTGAGAAAATACTTCAATCAGCGATGAAAAGGAGACTTGGGGTGTCTTCTGAGATGATTTGTCATGGTAATTCGGGTTTGATTCAAATTTGCCTTTTGTTTGAGACACTTTTAGGGACAAGTTCTTTTGATTTCTATATAAAAGATTTCAAAAATGAATTTGAAATATTTTATCAAGAATATAAAGAAAGTGGAGACACAGGTTTTCTAGAAGGTGTAAGTGGTAGCCTATTAACATATTTAGATGTAAATGGAGTTGAAAATTATACGTATTGGCATAGAGCATTATTGATATTTGATGATTTTTTACAGTAAAAACAATAAACTTTAGATTCATTTATGCTATTTTAAAATTAAAGGTTATTTTTAAATAAGAGGGAGAGTAATGGGAAATAAAGTGAAAAAATTTTTATGTTTATTCTGCATATTTTTTACATTTTCTATAACACCAATTGTTTATGGTGAAGATATTAGTCTTAATGTAGATAAAAATGAGGTGACAACACAAGTCAGTGTATCATCTGATGAGTATCAGAATGGAGATGCCACTCCACAAAATCAATATGATGTAACTAAAAGTAGCAACTCATATGATAATCAGGTTTCGTCAGACTCTCATATTGGCGGTCAAAGTTACATAGATAATTCTAATAAATCTGACATAGATGAAGATACGATAGGCAGTTCATATGTAGAAGATTCTTCGATAGTGTCTGAACGGGAATCTAGCGAATCTAATGAAGTAGATAGCCAAGAAAGTTTTCAATTTGATCAGCTTCAAACTAAGGAGACAACTGTTACTGATAATACAAGTAATTTGTCTGCGTCACATATCTTTTGGGATGATCAATGGGATATTAAAAATGTGACAAATAACGGTGAAAGTTATGAGTTATACCAGGCATCTAAAAATACTACTATTGCTATAGTTGATACTGGGATTATGCTAGAACATCCTGACTTAGCTTATAGTTTAGGAGAACACTTGAAAAACTTTGTTCCTGCGGGAGGTTTTGATGGTTCTGAAGCGTATGAGCAAGGAAACGTTACAGATGTTATAGATTCTCAAGGTCATGGTACGGAAGTTGCTGGTCAAATTACGGCAAATGGTAATATACTTGGAGTTGCTCCTGGAATTACAATAAATATTTATAGAGTATTTGGAGAGTCTTACGCAAAACCTAAGTGGATTGCAGAAGCTGTTAAACAAGCAGCAGATGACGGTAATAGAGTTATTACAATAAGTGCTGGGCAATATCTAATGATCACCGGATCATACGAAGACGGAACAAATGACTACCAAGATTATCTAATTTACAAAGAAGCTGTAGATTATGCAACATCAAAAGGTAGTATAGTGGTAGCAGCTTTGGGGAATGAGGGGCTAAACACTCAAGATAATCAAGCATTGGTAGATTATCTAAGTACCCATAGAAATATAAAAGTACCAGGAGTTGTGGTAGATGCCCCAAGTGTTTTTGATAATGTAGTTGCAGTAGGTGGAATAGATTATTATAATAATTTATCAGATTTTAGTAATTACAATTCTGCTGCGATTTATGCCCCAGCTGGAACAACTGCTAATTTAGTCAAATATGGTGAAGAGGCATTTATTAATCAAGGATTTTATTTAACAGATTGGATATTTACAACATCATCTACGGGGTGGTACCAATATGTTTATGGTAATTCTTTTGCAGCGCCAAAAGTCGCTGGAGCCTTAGCTTTAGTTGCTGATAAGTATAATATCACTGATGTACAGCAATTAAAAGAATATCTTATATATCATTCACCTGAAATAAATGGCTTGAAAATATTAAATATTGTTGACTTATTGAGCGAGGATATAAAAACTGTTTATACAGATATAATTTATAAAAAGACACTTGTTGAAAGCCGAGTAGGGGTTAGTTTAGAGGTGCTAAATATGAGTAAAGAATTTAATGATGTAACACCTGATAATTATATTGCTAAATATAATAGCCAAAATAGTAAAAACAACAAGTTTAACGATAGAGGAGTAGTGTCTTTAAGAAGTTGTGAGACGCTTCCTAATACTGGAGCTAATCGAGATGTCATTTATGAAGTATTAGGTCTAGTTCTTTTAGTGATATCTATTTCTTGGAAGAGAAGAAACGAAAACTGAATAAAAATGGATATAATGGTATAATATATTTAATTGAGGAGAAGAGGTGAAACAATGTTTAAAGTACTGGTAGTTGATGATGATGAAGAAATTCTAAAGATGATGCGTATTGCTTTAGAGATGAAAAACTATGAGGTGACGACATATTCCTTTGTTTCACTTCCATTAAATATTAAGGAATTTCAGGGATATGATTTGATTTTACTCGATGTCATGATGTCAAATATTGAAGGTACCGAAATTTGTAAGCGAATACGTAATGAAATATCAACTCCTATCATTTTTGTTAGCGCAAAAGATACAGAGGAAGATATAGTAAATGGTCTTGAAATTGGAGGAGACGATTATATTACGAAACCATTTAGTTTAAAACAATTAATTGCAAATGTTGAAGCAAATATAAAGCGTGAAGAGCGTAATAAGTTGGCTACAAAAGATTTCTCTGAAATACGAAGAGATATTGGACCTGTTACTTTTTATTTAGAGGAAAAAAGTGTATGTGTTAATGGACAAACAATTTCACTCACAAGCCGAGAATACCATATTTTAGAATTATTATCGCGTAGACCAGCTAAAGTTTACACTAGAGAAGAAATTTATGACGAAGTTTATGATGAATATGCCGATGCACTTTTCAAGTCAATTTCGGAATATATTTACCAAATAAGAAATAAGTTTTCTAAATATGAAGTAAACCCAATAAAAACAATAAGGGGACAAGGGTACAAATGGAATGGTTAAGAGTTATTCAATTAGGCAAAGAATATATTATTTTGTAATTGAGATAGTTATTGCTACAGTTTTGATGGTACTACTAATTATTGGTTTGACTATATTTTTAAAACAAGCTGGACAGGTTAGTGGTACTGGGGTAATTCATTTATCTTTAGATTCGGAAGATATTACTGTTACGGATATAAAAAAAGAGATGTCTAATTATTCCTACGATTATGTGATATTTGATAACGAAACAAATGAAATTATTTATGGAAACTATGTAAATTCAGATAAGAAAAATTATGTAAAAACTAAAGAATCTTCTCAAGATACAACTTTTGGAAGTGTAGTTTATACTTATTCAACTAACACTAACCTTACACTTGTTATACGACAAAATAGCTTACCCGAATTTACAAACTCTAGCCTTCGATCAATTCCTTATAATGATTTTACATATATTTTCTTTTTCATTGGAGAAATAAGTGTTATTATAATTTTTACCTATAGGTTGGTTAAAGAATTCTCTAAAAGTTTCCAAAATGTACAGGAAATTTCGCTTAATATGGGGAGAATTACAAAAGAATCAGATTATAGCCAATCCAACATAATAGAATTTGAAGAGATTTTAACTCATCTATACAGAAAAAGTGAAGAGTTAGCATTGCTAATTGAAGCAGAAAGGCAAGAAAAAAAAGATTTGTCTTTTCAGGTTGCGGCACTTTCTCATGACGTTAAAACCCCAATAACAGTTTTAAAAGGAAATATTGAACTTCTTGAGATGACTGATTTAACTGAACAACAAGCAGATTTTATCAACTCAATGAAAAATGGTTTATCAGTTTTTGAAGGGTATTTTAACTTAATGATTAGCTATACTCAACTTATAAATGATGAAACTGACTATAATTTTAACATTAATTTAGATGTTTTTTTGAACGATTTATCGGTTGTTTTAGAGGAGTTAGCAAATACCTATCGAGTTGATTATAAATTAAAAGTTTTAGCGAGTGTGGCGTATTTTCATGGTAATGCTGTTGCATTAAGTAGAGCGATTACTAATATTTTTTTGAACGCATGTCAGTATGCCAAAAACAATGCTGGTGAAGTTACCTTAACAATAAGGAATGACAATAAAAATATGTACTTTGTAATATGGAATAACGGAAAACCATTTTCCGAGTACGCAAAGAAAAATGCAACAAAACTCTTCTATACTGAAGACACTGGGAGAAGTGGAAAACATTATGGAATTGGTTTAGCTTTTGCCCTGGGTGTTGCTAGAAAACATAAAGGTGATTTGTTAATTATAAATCCTCAAAGTGGAGGTGCAATTGTTAGCCTAAAAATTTTAATAAGATAAATTGTAAACTATAGTGCAACAAAAAAACTCATAGCGTTTCATTGGTGTAAACTGTAAGTAACTACACAAACAGAACCGGAGGAAAGACTATGAGCTACCCCCATCTTACCATAACCGACTGAATAAAGATAGAAACCTACTTGGAATTAGGTTTGAAACCTTGCCAAATTGCAATAAACTTGGCGTCCATAAGTCTACGATTTCAAGAGAGTTAAGACGATGCCAAAATGGTTATTCCGCAGCCTTAGCACAGGAACAGTACGACCACAAGGCTAAGGAAAAAGTTTGGTAAGCAGTAATAGTAGTACAGACACTATTTTAGGATGGTGTTTTTTTGTTTAGATTGGTTGTTTAGATAAAGCAATTTGCTTTATCGCTTAATCTGGTTGTTAGCATTTACGAAATTTGGTTGAAAAAATATAAAATAGTGAAATAAAGTATCCCCTGAGCTTCGAAAACAAGACCTGTTATGATATACTAATATCAAGGTTAAGGAATGAGGTTTCTCCCCTCTCCTTAACCCCACCATTGTTGTAAGGTTAGACGAGATTTCTCCTCTCGGAACTAACATAATCTTTTGTCGTTCATAACTTTATACGTACCAATCTTTAGGAGTACTCATTATGGCATTATTGTTATCGCTTTTTACAGTTTTTGTTGCCTGTATTTCGATATTTACAACAAATAAAAGACAGCTTTAGATTTTATCAATGAACTTGAGAGAATGTGAATTGCATTCTCTCAAGTTTTAGGTAAGTGTGCAATAACTAAGTATTTTTAAAAAGACCCAGAATTATTTGATCTGACCCCCAAAAGTTGGACATTCTATTTTAAGTTAAGGATTGGGTTATCTCTTTCTAGTAATGTGTTGCAACTCTACTATAATGGATTTATTCCTTTTTGTGTTTACACAACTTATTTTACACTATCAGTAAAGTCCATATTAAATATAAAGTTTATACTCAATATAGTAATAATAATTATGTTTATGATTTCACTGGTAAATCCGAATAGAACAGAAACTTTTTACTCTTATAATGCAAAAGAAGCCCTTAAAAGAAAAACTTCTGAGAGCTTCTTTTTTAGTCTGAGATTAACCATAGGTTAGTCTTTTTGTTGGTCATTGAGCAATAGTTATAATCGCAATAAAACCAAAGCTACATAAATACAACCTTACCAAAGATGGTGAAGTCGTCCTTTTCAGAAAGGGTATTTGGTACCTTGCTAGAATTTAGTGAGTTTAGAAGAATGTCACCATTATCTTTATTTTGACTCACCTTCATTACGTGGTACTGACACTTTAGCCGCACGATGCAGATATCACCTGTTCGAAGGACGGAGTCTTTCATGACAAACATTACTTCATCATCGAAGAAACTAGGTTCCAAGGAATCACCAACAACCTTAAACGCAATATCATGTACTGGAATAGGAACAGGGTAGTCAAGGCAGTCGACTGGAACCCCTGATAGTTCAAATCCATGTGCGTCGGCTCTAGCATAAATACTGACTCTTTTGGTTGGTCGTTCATCTTGTCCAACTATTTGTTTCCTATGGTCTTTTTTTCTGATTTCTTTAGAGATATGCTGATTATCTAATCGTTTTTCCAGTATTTAAAGTGAGTTGGTTTAAGTCTAGTGTACCAGCTTACAGGCAAGATATTTGTTTAGAACAAAATAAAAACTAGGGGGGAACCCTAGTTAGCAGTAGACGTTCATACAAGAGTATTATGTAAATAAGAATGTTAGAGTGAAGTCTCTATGATAGAAGCTAATTAGAGATAAAGGGAAGATTAATTCATAGTTTGATGTATGTGTCTACTACTGAGATTATAACAGTGCGATTAGAATTTTTCAACAAGTTTTGTTAAAAGTCAAATTCTCAACTTAGGTAAGATAACATTTCAGATTAAGCTAAAAATTTTCTGAGACAAGTAAAATTGTAATTAGGAATGCCTCAAAGCTGTTCATATTTAGTAATCTAACAGCATTTTAGATTCTGATGATGAATTGATAATTAAATTTAAGTGGCTAAATAATTACTATGCATATGAGAAAATAATAGAATTAGATTGTATGACGATTGTCATTTAGATTATATTGTGCTATATTACTTCTTAGATAGTTTATCTATGTATCATCTCCCAAGGTAGATGGGTAAACTGTGGAATATTAATGCAGAAAAACGCAGGAGTTACTCTTGCGTTTTTTCTTATGTCAGAATTCGTATATTTCCAAGGGATTCAGTTTTGGGAAAAAAAGTTAAACTCTATTAAAAATTTAGAGAAGAATATTGCTATTTTTACTCTTCATACTAGTTTGCTATAAAAATGATTAGGTTCCAGAGTAAAATTTAGATTGTAAAACCTTATCATTCTTATTCCCACCCTCGCAATTCTAATATATTTGCTTAAAATTACATTATAAGAAAAATAATGTTAATAATATCCATATATATGGCTTAAGAATTAATGATTTGTTATAATATATTTCACATAAAGAAAATAAGTGTAAAAAAATTAATAATACAGAATATTCCATTGACAGAAAAGTTAAAAGTGATAGAATTTAGGTGTTAAGAATATATTAAAAGGAAATTTGTATTATGGGAAAAAAAGAATCACAACGTTTCTCAATCAGGAAGTTTAACTTTGGGGTTGCTTCTGTGCTTCTGTGCTTCTGGGAACAGCCATTTTTGTGATGGGAGCAACCAGTGTTCAGGCAGATGAAGTAAGCGCTACCACTGAGGTTCAATCTTCTTTTACGGCGAAATTGAATGAAAACCAAGTTAACAGTGTTCAAGAAAGTAACGTTGAACAGAATAACGTCTCAAGAGTAGAGTCTAATGAAGGTCAACAAAATAACGCAACAGTAGCACCTACTAATACTACTGATAATGCTAAAGTAGAAGTAAATGACATTCATCAAAATACTCCGGTGGCCAAAAATGAAGAAGGTGTTCAAATAAAGGAGTTGAATTCAGTAACTTCGGAACCGGTGACAACAAATTCTTCGCAAGTGATTGAAGAAGAGAAAGTTGATAACCACCCTTCAAATGAACGACGCAGAGCTAAAAGGGAAGCTACCTCATCAACTGAAGAAAGTAAAACAACCTTTTCCAAAACAGGTGACACAATTACTGTGAAAAATCCTAATGTTGAAGTCAATTTTCCAAATGGGAACAGTCTATATGCTCCTGCAGAAACAGTCATTCATATGGAACTACCTGATGAATTAGAGATAAAACAAAATGATAAAGTCGTTGTCGATATTCCCGATGCAATTAGAATTCCTACGAGTTTGCATTATGATGTAACTGGTCCTAGTGGTGAAGTAATTGGTAATGCTTTTCTAGACTCTATCAGTAATAAAGTGATAACTACTTTTACAGATTACTATGAGAAAAACAAAATTGCGAAACAATTTACCTTAACCTTTAGTACCGGTTGGAAATCATATGTTAAACCAAATGTTCCAACAGAACTCAATTTTAGTGGACGAAAAATTACAGTAACAGTAGGTCCGGAGAGTGCTCCTGTACCGGTAGAAAAAACAAAGGTAACAAAATATGGTGAAGCGGTAACTGGTCATCCTGAACTAATCAGATGGACTATCCGTCTAAACTCAGGTAGTTTGGTAGCTCCTCAAGTTTTGACAAATTACCAACTAATTGATACGCTTCCAGATGACCAAGTCCTAGTTCAAGACGGGGATCCTGTTTTGGATGAATTTGATACTAAAACGAAAGAAACGTGGCGTTTAGGACATGCGACATCTATTCCTTCAGATAATGTAGATTTATGGAACGGTAAAGCTCTTAGAGCTGAAAGAGTTCAGTCAATTTCTCCATGGGTTTCCAAAGGTAATGCGATTCAATTATTGGAAAATATCAAAGAAAGCCCAACTGGTTTTTCTTTCAAGATAGCGCAATTGAATGAGCTTGTTTATGTTCGCTATATGACGCGATTAAAAAATGTACCTGATACCAATGAGGAGTTACAAGAAAAACACGGTAATAATATCAAAATCACTTACAACTCTGGTGAAGAACAAAGTTACCAAGCAACTTTTGCATTTAAAGCAGGTGGTTCAGGTTCAGCTTCAAAGGCAAAACAACCAGCAAGGGTTGATTTAGCGTTTACAAAACGTCTTGAAGGAAGAAAGTTAAAGGCTGGTGAATTCACATTTAACCTAGTTGATCAAAGTGGTAATGTGGTTGATACACAAAAGAATGATAGTTTTGGCCATATTACTTTTATTCCACAGTTATTTAACCATGCTGGTGTTTATCACTATACGGTTGAAGAAGTGCCAGGGACGGAAGCAGGTATTAACTACGATGCAATGAAAGCAGAAGTGAGTATCACAGTAGATGAAGATGGTAATTCGTACATAGCTCATACAATTATGCCAACGGATACTGAATTCAATAACACCTATACTCCTTCCCCAGTAAAAGTAGGCCTAGAATTTAACAAAGTCCTTTCAAATGGTAATCTAAATGTGGGTGATTTCAGCTTTACACTGACTGGTGATAACAATGTTAATGAAACTGTTACTAATAAAGCTGATGGGAAAATTACTTTCAGTGACTTATCATTTAATCATGTTGGTGTTTTCAACTACACAGTAAAAGAGGTGAAGGGTGATAAACCAGATGTAGACTACGATGATATGACGATTGCAGTGAAAGTAACTGTCACGAAAGATGAGGAAACAGGTCTGTTAACAGCAAAAACAGAAATGACCTCAACAGGTGGCGAAGCAACTGGTACAGATGACAAGACCTTTAACAACTATGCGGTAGCGCCAGTGACAGCGCAATTTGACTTTAGTAAAGTTCTTTCCGGACGCACTCTAAAAGATGGCGAGTTCAGTTTTGTCTTGAAAGATGCGACTGGTAAAGTACTTCAAACGAAGAAGAACGAAGAAGAATGGAGCAGATGGAAAAGTTTCATTCGATGCACTCACATATAAGAATAATGAGGTTGGTATTCATAAGTACACTGTAGAAGAAGTCGCAGGTTCAGAATCAGGAATGAGTTATGACCCAATGAAGGCAGAGGTAACAGTTACTGTCACGAAAGATGGTCATACCCTTACAGCGACCAAAGCTCTTCCAACAGATACAGAGTTCAATAATACGTTCACCCCAGCGGCAACCAGTGCCCAATTCAAGTTCACGAAGAAACTTGAAGGCAAAGCTCTAGAGGCAGATGCTTTCAGCTTCGAGTTGCTTGAAAACGGTCAAGTTCTCCAAACGAAGAAGAATGGGGCAGACGGCACGATCCAATTTGACGCTATTTCATACGATAAAGAAGGCACTCATACCTACACTGTTCGTGAAGTGGCAGGCACAGATACAGACATTGACTACGATACGATGAACGCTGAAGTGACAGTTAACGTCACTAAGAATGCCACAACTGGTATCTTGACAGCCAATGTTGTAATGCCAACAGATAGCGAGTTTAACAACTATGCGGTAGTGCCAGTGACAGCGCAATTTGATTTTAGTAAAGTCTTGTCAGGACGTACCCTAAAAGATGGCGAGTTCAGTTTTGTCTTGAAAGATGCGACTGGTAAAGTACTTCAAACGAAGAAAAATGGAGCCGATGGAAAAGTTTCATTCGATGCACTCACATATAAGAATAATGAGGTTGGTATTCATAAGTACACTGTAGAAGAAGTCGCAGGTTCAGAAGCCGGAATGAGTTATGACCCAATGAAGGCAGAGGTAACAGTTACTGTCACGAAAGATGGTCATACCCTTACAGCGACCAAAGCTCTTCCAACAGATACAGAGTTCGATAATACGTTCACCCCAGCGGCAACCAGCGCCCAATTCAAGTTCACGAAGAAACTTGAAGGTAAAGCCCTTGTGGCAGATGCCTTCAGCTTCGAGTTGCTTGAAAACGGTCAAGTGCTTCAAACGAAGAAGAATGGGGCAGACGGCACGATCCAATTTGACGCTATTTCATATGATAAAGAAGGTACACATACCTACACTGTTCGTGAAGTAGCCGGCACAGATACAGATATTGACTACGATACGATGAACGCCGAAGTGACAGTTAAGGTCACAAAAGACGCCACAACTGGTATCTTGACAGCCAATGTTGTTATGCCAGCGGATAGCGAGTTTAACAACTATGCGGTAGCGCCAGTGACAGTACAGTTCAACTTCACTAAGAAATTAGAGGGTCGTGAGTTGAGAGCTGGAGAATTTAGCTTTGTTTTGAAGGATGAAAAAGGAAATATAATCGAAACAGTAGCGAACGATGCATCTGGTAAGATTAAATTTTCAGCACTTACATTTAAAAATGGTGAAGAAGGGACTTACATCTATCATGTAGAAGAAGTAAAAGGTACCGAAGCTGGTATCGAGTATGACCACATGATTGCTACTGTTGGAATCAAAGTGAAGAAAGATGGAAGAGTGTTAATCGCTACTACTGAATTACCAGCAGATACAGAATTTAACAATAAAGTAACCCCACCAACTCCACCAACACCTGTTGTTCCGCCAGTAACCCCACCAACCCCACCAACCCCACCAACACCAATAGTTCCACCGGTAACACCTCCTATCCCACCGACTCCAGAAGTTCAAACAGTGAAATCAGTCACTTCGCTTACTCCAGTAGTTTATGAGGGTGTAAAAGAACAAGAACTTCCTAAAACTGGTGACAATAAGTCTGAAGTCGCAATAGAGGTTGGAGGCCTTCTTACATTAGTTGGATTGGTCTTATCAAGAAAACGGAAGAACAATTCATAAAATAAAGGATTGGTGAATAATTCATTATGTTTATGCTAAGTTGATTTCAAACTTCAATTATTTATTAACTTATCCATAAATAGGTAGTAAAAACGCAAGAGTACTCTTGCGTTTTTGCTTTAGGGAGGAATGTCAATTGTTTCTTGGTGAACAATTTTATTGAGCAAGTTGTGAATAACACGATACTTAAATGTTTAAAATAATTTCTTGAAGGATGAAAAATAAGCTAATAGAAGAATATTTTGTCATCGTTCAAAGGCTATTTGAAAATAAAAAACAGCTCTTTTCGCAATGGAAGGAGCCAGACTTTTATAGATAGCTTTTATTATATGGATTTGATATACTCTTATATGTAGAAAAGTGATAGACGGTGGCTTTCAATTATTAGAGAGGAGTGATGCCTATGGGCAAACATTCAAAATCTAGTAGAGAGGAGAGCCGTTTTGACAGCGTTCGAGATTGTGCAAACCATTCTAGGCTTTGGTAGTTTTACTATCGCTCTAATTGGATTATGCTACAAACTCTTTAAAGACGATGACAAAAAATAATCCGTCCCCACTTTTGGCGAAGTAAGACGGATTATTTTTGTTTAAAACTAGCCACCGTCTTTTAAACGGCTCTACATGGAAGTTGAGTGACTGCTCAACTTCTTTTTTTCTACCACAATTTTATCAGAATAAACAATTTAAGTCAATTCGAAATATACAGATATTGATGAACTGACAGTACCAATGATAAATGAGTATATAGAAAAAGTAGTAGTCCATGAAGCAACAGGGGGAAGAAAAGGAAAAGATAGAAAACAACAAGTCGATGCTTACTTTAATTTTATAGGCAACTGTCAAGTGCTATGAAAAGCGAGCATAGAAAAAATGACTTAAAAATTGTAAAATATTATTAGTTAATTTAGACTAACTTGCAATTAGCCTTCATCTTTAAGGAATAATGTGAAATGCTAAAAGCGGAGAGAGTTTAAAATTTGTTGTTGGGAAGAGTTTTGCTGGTGAGTGATAAGAGTAACAAAAAATTTTGGGATAAATTCGCCAAGTTGTATGCTCCTTTTATGAAGAAGGATAAAGGTGTTTATGATAAAGTTTGCGGATACATAAACCCCTATTTGAGTAAGGATATGAATGTACTTGAACTTGCTTGTGGTTCAGGTCAATTATCCTTTAACCTTTCCAAATATACGAAAAGTTGGATTGCAACTGATTTTTCTAAACAAATGATTTTTGAAGCAAGAAAACATGGAGAATACGAGAACCTTGTCTTTGAAATAGCTGATGCTACTTCATTGATTTATACAGATGAGAAATTTGATTGTGTAGTAATAGCTAATGCACTTCATATTATGCCCGAGCCTGACAAGGCAATGAAAGAAATATATAGGGTATTAAAACCTAATGGTACTTTGTTTGCTCCCACTTTTTTATGGAAAGAGGAAAAACAAAGTAAATTCAAAAAACGGCTGATGTCTATTGTAGGGTTTAAGATGTATAAAGAATGGGATAAAAAGCAATTTGAAGAATTTATCCATGAATATGGATTTTCAGTAGCTGAAATGAAATTGGTAAATGGAGGACTTGCACCAGTTGGTGTAATGATTGCATATAAAAAGTAATATTAAATTATTATTTACAAAGTAATATGAATTTAAAAGCGGTAGTGTAAAATAAGTTGTGTACACTCAAAAAGCTCTATAATCTCTACAGTGGTTTTACCCACTACAGAAATTATAGAGCCGTAAAATGAAGGTACTTTCTTTTATTCCTGTAAGTTAGATACTTGCAGTTTATGGCAACTCCATTGGGGTTGCCTTTTTACTTATTGATTATGTAATCAAAATGAATCATTATGACTAACCTTACATAAGTACAATCTTGCCAAAAATGCTGAAATCATCCTTTTCTGACAAGGTGATAGGTGCCTCGTCAGAATTTAGCGAGTTAAGGAGAATGTCCCCATTTTCTCTATTTTGACCTACCTTCATTACGAAGAATCGACTATTTATCTGTACGATGCTAATATCCCCAGTTCGTAGAATTGAATCTTTTATGACAAATATCACTTCATCATCGAAGAAACTAGGTTCCAGGGAATCACCAGCAACCTTAAACGCAATATCATGTACCGGAATAGGCACTGGGTAGTCAAGACAGTCGACTGGGACCTCTGATAGTTCAAACCCTTGAGAACTGACTCTAGCATATATACTGACTCTTTTGGTTGGTCGTTCACCTTGTCCAACTACTATTTGTTTTCTATGGTCTTTTTCTCTGATTTCTTTAGAGATATGCTGATTATCTAATCGATTTTCTATGAAATCAACAGTAGCATCTTGATTCCCCTCATCAAGATGTTTGAACATTTCACCAACATATTCTTCCTTATCGTCGTTAAATGGTGGATAAGCATATTTACTGGGTGAGTCTGATAATCCCAATAAATAGTCTGACGTAACCCCGAATAACTCGACTAATTTTACTAGATCTTTGAATGTAGGAGCATTAGTCCCATTTTCCCACTTTCCTACTGTCTGCTGTGTTTTTCCAATCTGCATACTGAATTCTTTTTTGGTCCAACCTCTAGCTTGTCGGAGTTTTGTTAAGCGTTCAGTAAACATCATCCCCTTTGTGTTGTTACTATCTTTACACTCTTTCATGTATCTTCCCTACACACGTCTTCCTAAAAAAATTATAATTTTTTATAATCAAAGTCATTATAGCAGTTTTAGAAACAATAAACAAATACAGAAAAATAATAGGTTAAACAGAATATATACTGTATAAATTAGTATAAGCGTTATTTTATTTAATCGATAAAAAGTAAAACAAAAACCCATGATGTGTTAAACAAAAATGATGATAAAGTCATGTTTATTATCTATTAAACAACTAAATAATTAAAATAATGTGAGTAAGGTGTAATTAAATTATGAAATTCTCTTGATTGTTTGACACAAAAATAGTAAAATCAATTCAGAAACGTAAAGATTAGGCAGGTTATATATATACATGGGAAACATTATTTCAGAATTGAGACGACGAAAGAAGCTCTCAAAGAAAGCGTTAGCTCATAATCTTAATGTTGATGCAGGGACTATCGACAAATGGGAAAATGGAGCTAATATTCGTATGGAAAACGTTGTAGCCTTAGCCGAATACTTTGGTGTTTCTACGGACGATATTTTAGGAATAAGATAGCACTAATTACTAATCTTTGGCATCTAAAATATTACGCAGCGTTTTATGATGGAAGATAAGGAAGGGACAATGACAACAGCAATCACGAACCCTAAAAAAATAACTTTAGAAGACCTAGAAGAAAAGCTAGAATCATTCATCCATGTATTTAATGATGACCTATGCCGAACCATTATTGAGTATATGATTGACTCGGAAGGGCCATTTGCAATTACTCGATATAAGAAGTTTGGATCACCATGGTTTTATCAGGCAACCAGAGATATTTCTGATAAACTTTGGAGAAAGCTAATCGAAGAGGGAAAACCAGAGACGGAAGCTAAAGCCATAGCTAAAGACGTGATATCAACGTACTATCAATATATGTTATTTGATATGTTGCTTGCGGGACAAAATAAGCTAGCTTCAAAAGAAGTCCAGGTAAGGATTTCTAGCTTGACAAATAATCGTCAACAAAATGAAGTAAAAAAACTAGCCTTCATGAGAGGTTGCAGGGAATACATTCAGAATTTACCACTTAAGACACTCACCAATTACATTCCTCTAGCCGAATTGTTTAAATACGCTGGTGTCGGAGAAGTTCCAGATTTAGCGAAAATCTTCAGCTTGCTTGATTCAAGTGAAGCTGGATGTTTGAAAAAAGTCGGAGAAGTCATCCATTTTGACGATGCTGCAGTAGATGAAGTGATTGAAAAAAGATTTTTAAGGAGTTCTCAACTTCGTTTCTCTAGCGGTAAACTATTGTACAACTCAGAAAGTGTTGTATTTAAGTAGATTTTAGAATTGAATATAGAATGAATAAAGGGGAAAAGGATATAAAAACATATCCTTTTTTTGTGTCTTCATAAACAAGGTGGGTGTCACTGGGTTATAGAAGGTATATGAGGTTTAGTATAATGGTTCCAAAAAATTGAAGAGAAGGACTAGACAAATGACAAGAACACCAGGTAATAAAAAATGGTTACAAAATATTGCTAAGAAAATCAATCTTCCACTTTATCCGAAGAAAAAATTCAATGGGGAAGAAGTCACTCTCATGCCTGATGGGACAGTTCGATTATCTGAAACAGGAGAAAAGCCTTCTGCTGAAGCACTGGAAGCCTATCAAGACTTCGTTAAGAAATTTAATGAAAGACTACGTCGTTTTGGGGTAAGAACAATCGATGGAAAAGCAACATTGAATACTGTCTCTCGATTTTCGGACGACTATTATAAGAAGTATGCCTCGACACCATTACTGAAACAAGTTTACCCAAACAATGACTTTCCTTTTCATTTGAAACTTCAAGAAGATTACATCATTCAAATCAACTATAGTCAAGAAACGGACTATGAGTTAATTAGTAAGCAACTAAACCAGTTAGATATGGATATCCTACTATTTATAGCTACTTTTCGTAATGTTCAACTACTTCAAATTTCAAGGGAGTTTGGTTTACCGATTCCTAAAATCAAACCACATCTCAAACGACTCAGAGAGTTTTACTTAGTTCAAGAGTGGGAATTCGAACGTGAAGATACTCCAGGAGCTCTTGCGACAAGTTACTCTATTTACAGTCATGGAACGATGTTACTCTTACTAGCAAACAAGATCAGCAGAAACTTCACTTATAAATGGAAAGATATCCTTCGAGAAGAAGATAATTATTCCCCTATTCGATACTGGAAAGTTGTAGATGCCTATCAGAACTTTAAGTTTAATCAAAACTATGCGTATTTTGTTCCTACGTCAAAACTTGAGAGGTTCACCTATACAGTGACGAATACAGAAGAAAAGAGTGAGAGTGCAAGTCCTCTTTCTGGTATAGAAAAACGAAAATCAGAATTACAATCCAAAAAAGCGAAGAAGAAAGAGCGTACGTATACAGTCCATGTTCCTAGATACCTATTTATAGGTCAGTTGGCCCTCAATAAAAAGGAGGATGACGGAACAAAAAATCTTTTTGATGTGTATCCTTATATCACCAATGTAGGTGATACCAGCGATCTTGATAAATTGCTAAATGTCTTTAAACACTTTGGACGTTTCGAGGACGGTTTAGACGAAGAGGGAAACAAACGTTATCTACTGATTATCGTGGACAATTTTGATGATATTCAAGAAATTGAAGACAAATATATGCTTATTGAAAACGGTGGCTATAAGAACCTTAATAACATTATTTTCCTTAACCTAGAACTTGCTGCAGAAGAAGGGATTGACAAGTCTCTTGTTGTTATCAGAAGTCAAAATACAACTGATGGTGGTCGTGTGGCTAAATACATGTCATTTAGAATGAATGAAGCGTTTAATGAACGTCCACTAATAAAAGATGCCGAACTAGAAGAGTTAAATCAAGAAGAAGGTGATACTGATGCTTAATATCTATATTGATCCCTACGTCCTATCTCCTTTTGAAGCCTCTCCCTTTTTTCACAAGCTGACTAACTTTGCAAAATCTAAAGACCATAGAGTAGCTATTATGGGGTTTAAGTCCCATATCTCTTGGAATGCTCTATCGTATTTAGAAGATAAAGCTAAGATTACGATTAGCCACAATCATGCAGACCTAGAGGATGAGAAAAAACATGTGGTTCTGCTAGCTGGCTATTTAAAAAAGGATATTGAGTTAGTAACGTCTCCAACAAACCACATTACAGATATTTTCCTCTTCGATGAGCAGGCTCAAATGGATACGAATACTTTGTCTCAGCTACTCAGCAAGGTCCCTTACGTGCATTACCTATCAACAGAGCATTTTTTCCATTCTCCTCACGTTAATAATTTCCCTAAGAACAGGCCATTTTTTTTCAATACTCAACTTTTCCGAGACACGAGAAATATTTATTTTGCTAACAGTTTAGTAGAGGGACACGATTGTTTATTTGAGAGTCTAGCTAAAAATGATATTACCCAGCAATCTTTTTTTGGTAGTAACAGCTATATCTATATACCAGGTCATAATGAAAAAGAAGAAGCACGCGCAAAGGTCATTATGAACATCACAGAAATTGAGGATTTGACGGTTGAAAGCATAAAACCTTTAGAGCCAGTATCAGCCATTTCAGAACCTCAACAAAGTATGAAAGAGCTACGTTTAGACGAAATCGAAAAACGTCTAAAGCAGAAAATGCAAAGCTCAGATAAAATTAAAAACAATGAAAATTCAAGTGAAGTCTTGAAAATTACCTCTGAAACACTTACAATGATAAGGAAGGTAATGGATTGTATTAGGAGGATGGAAGATAGTTTAAATGCTAAGATGGCTGAACAAGCTGACGACAACAATAAACTTGATTCAGATTATGATCCATTATACGCCTTCAGGGCCCAACATGATAAATTGGGGGAAGATTAAACAATAATAAAGGGTTGAAGGAGAGTAAAATGACTGATGAAGTAATGACTAAAAAGAATATTTACTTAGTGTCAGATGTTGAAAAAGCTAGAGAACTTGAGGCATACATCGTAAGTACAAAAGATGGCATGGAAGTCTTTGGACTTATTGGCTGTGATGAACTTGAGGAATTAACAGATGCTCAACGAGAATTTGTGCAGAGCGATGAAGCGATGCAATTCAAAAGTAAATAAGCTCCATGATTGATTAAAAAGCTGAGAAATCAGCTTTTTTGTGTTGAAGAAAGAATTATAAGGGATTTAAAGAATGGAAGCATTACAAAATTTTATAACTGGGATATTTAATAAGATATCTTTTTTCGCATATAATTTTAGTAGAAAGGTATTCAAAAATGGGAAAATTGTTCTAAATGATATAAATGTTGATGACTTTACCATAGTTGAAAAAAAACTATGCTTTAGAAATCAACTAGTGCTTGAAGAAGGGACTTATCCTTTTGATAAATTAGAATTTATGACGCAGATTGGTGAAGGCGCAAATGGAAAAGCGTACAAGGTGTTTCATAAAATCTTACAGATTGAGCAAGTAATAAAAATCTCTAAATCGGATTATAAAAAAGCCTTGCTTGAAGCAATCAAAAACTCATCTACTGAATTAAGTGATGTAATTGCAGTGGTATCAGATGCTGGGATTCTAAGTTATCCTGAAAACACGAGTTACTCAGTTATGTCTATAGTGAATGATTATATATCGTTCAAGGAATGGATTGATTGTCGAGATAAATTACTTGAATTTTGCGAAGATTATCGCGGAGAATCGCCTTTCAAATCAGAATCATTTTCGAAGTATTCTAATTTAATTGTCCAAGCGAGTTTAAATCTTATTGTTTGTTTATTAAATAGTTATTCAAAATTTGTTCAAAGCAGTACAATTCATGGAGATTTGAATCCTCATAATATCCTTGTAAGAGACAGTTTTTTTAGTGCAGAATTACAACGAAGATTGGTGGAGTATTTTGAATATACAAAGGAAGAAAGAAAATCGTTAGGGGAGACGGACTCCCCAATTAGTAGTATTATAAACAGTCTTAATTCTATTCGGAGTAAAATTTCACCAGGTACAGTAAGCTCTAGTATCTACGATGTAAAATTTATCGATTTAGGAACGAGTCAGCTAGAAACAACTACTAGAGAATTAGGTGAACAAAGAGATGTACATTTTATACTTGATAGTACAAGAAAACTTCTAAAACCTTACTTTACTGGAACATCTTTATTGCAATTTATTGATTTAGAGAATGTTGATGGAGAGTTATTGTTTTCTTTTGATGTTCCAGATTTTGATGAGAAGTTATCGAATGATTTGGAAGAGAAGTATGGTATTTCAAATGCAGTTCATAATGGTAGATTGACTGCAGATGAAATTAAACAATTGGTAGTAGAAATTTCTAATAAAAAAGGAAACAAATTGTTTAAGTATTTAGTAAATGAATCGCTATCTCCGTATCCTATTTTTGTAGATAATGAAGCATATGATTTTTCTGGGGATGTCGACCCTATTGATGAGTATCTTCACAAATACAATTATCAGGGGAAAGCCCCGTCATCTATGGTTGCTGGAGATATATTGAGATTGGTAGCATTACTTGTTATTTTACTAGGTCACATACATAGAGATCTTGGGGTTACAAAAAGTGAAACAGATGTAATTTATGAATTAAATAGTCTAATTTCGCCCCCTCCGATATACGAACAAGCTAAAGTTGATATCAGTAATTTAGATAACTCTATTTTTGATGCTAAATTTATAGAAACATGGGAAAAGTTAATGGTTTCACAAAATAAATACTTATCATTAGGAGTTTTGATACGGTGGGAAGAATTATGGAAATATCTTGAACATGTTTTTAGTAGTGAAGATGGAGCATCTGCTAAGATATGTAACGCTATTAGATTACAAGAAGATAAGTTCCAATTTAATCATCAAAAAGTTTGAAAATGTTTGATTACTAAGATGAATTTTAAGACCAAATGAAAATATAAATTTATATTAGCGGTTTTAATTTCCGATTATATGTTCCTGTTGTTTTATTGAAAATCGAGAAGAAAAATTTTTATATAGGTCCTATAGAAATTTCTGGTGGGCATATAACTAAAAGCTTAGAAAAACTCCAGCTAGATAGTTACAATTTGAGAAAAGTATTACCAATTAATACATCTATTCGGAAAACAGTTATTTGTTGAATACACATGTTAGCTATGATAAACTACTATTAACAAGAAAATTGTTAGATTTGAGGCTAATATGAAACAAGAAACACTAATGAAAAATATAAACGAGTTGCTTGAGATTATGCCTTGGTATGTTAAGGAATATTATCAAGCAAAGCTCGTTATTCCATATAGCTATAAGACACTGTATGAGTACTTAAAAGAATATAGACGATTTTTTGCATGGTTGATTAGCGATCATGAGAAATCGGGTGAAACCGTACGATACGCAGATTATGACACGATTGCCGATGTTCATATTGATGAGCTGGCCCATTTACCAAAGTCTGTTATCGAAGCCTACTTTGTTTATCTTCGTGAAAATACTGAGCGTCGTTCAATCTCTGAAGTCAGCATTGTTCGGACTAAGGATGCTCTCTCAAGTTTGTTTAAGTATCTTACTCAAGAAACTGAGAATGACGAGGGTGAGCCTTATTTTTACCGAAATGTCATGGTTAAGGTCAAAATCAAGAAACCTAAAGATACCTTGGCTAGTCGTGCTGATAACATGAAAGAAAAACTCTTTTTAAATGATACACAGTCTTTCTTGGACTATATTGATAATGAACATGAAAAGAAAATCTCAAAACGTGCCCAGGTATCCTTTGTCAAAAATAAAGAGCGTGATCTTGCTGTCATAGCACTTCTACTTTCTACTGGAGTCCGGTTATCTGAATTAGTGAACCTAGATATGCAAGATGTCAATCTAGCCACAAGAACAATTACAGTTATTCGAAAAGGTGGGAAAAAGGACGTTGTAAATATCGCTCCATTTGGCATACCTTATATCGAGCGTTATTTAGAAGTTAGGAAGGGACGCTACTCAGCTAGTGATTCAGATAAAGCATTCTTCTTAACGACTCAGAATAAAGTGCCTGCAAGACTTGGCACACGTTCTGTCGAGCTTTTGGTGAAGAAGTTATCTACCGCCTATGGTAAGCCTACTACTCCTCACAAACTGCGACACACACTTGCGACACGTCTATATGAGCAAACAAAAGACAGTCTCCTGGTCTCCCAACAATTGGGACACAAGGGGACTGCAATGGTAGAGGTTTATGCACACGTAGCTGCAGAGACGACTAAGGAAGCACTGAGTGACTTGTAGTTTATTGTCAATTCTCTTTTAGCTATACACGATACATAGTACAATATATATGTATCGGCTTAAGAGTGTTAGAAAGTAATTTGAGATTTAGGACATGAATTATAGGGAGACGTATGAGAAGAGTTTTAAATAATAAGCTATATTTGAAAGTTCTGGTGTCAGATTTAATATCAAATTTTGGAGATACATTAAAGAAACGTAGGAGATAGTCTATGCATCACAAATCTATCATCAAGCTATTCATTCTATTCATTGCCAGTTTGGGAATAATCATCATCCTTTTTTTAGGAGGGATGATTTACATCAATAATAACTTATCAACCTATTTTATTTATTATGTAAAGCATTTACCACACGCCAAAAATACTAATCCTGAAATGGTGATGATTTTGGATAATCTAGATTCAATAGATGACCCAAACATTAAAGGATTAAGATATGATACAGATGGTAATAATTCAATTATAAATGGAGAAGGGACCATTCTAACTCAGGCTCCTGATAGCAATTCTATTCAGTATGCACTTATTCCTAAAGGAACCCCTCAAGAAAATTATCGAACTTATTATTTTAGTGATAATGGTAAATTTTATACTTACTATTATCAAAGACCTGACGAGGGAAAAGATATTTACGATGATAGTGAAGAAAGACAGAGGGAAGCTCAACACTATATTGATGAAATAATTACTCCCATAGTGAATAAATTAGAGGATAAGCCTCGTGTTGATTTACAATGGTTTTTCAATAAAAAATATCAAGAACGTTTTTCGAGGGACTAATCTTTTATTACTCAACTGTCAACTTTAACCTTGTTAGCATTTTAGATGCTATATACCTTCCTCAGGGAGTAAATAACACTATCAATGTTAAAGAGAAATAATACATCTGCTTATAAGACACTGTTTAAATTAATTTCCCCAACACGATACATAGTACTATATATAGCTGAAAATCTATTGAATGAAGCAGATGAAGATGATGAAATTGTTGATGTTATCATTGATGAAGATGGTTCAATCATTACAGTTGATTTTAGTTAATCTAGTTAAAAAGCAACAACCACATAATATAGGTTGTTGCTTTTTTAGTGAATATGATTTTCCAAAAGCTGAATTTGAAGGATATTGTCGAGTTGGACTAATCTATACCCTTCACTAGTCTTTATTGATATTTCATTACGAGACAGTTCTCTCACTTCGCCAAATAAAGTAACTTTTTTATCACGATGTTTGATAGTGAACTGCCCTTTAAGTTGGTTGGCATAGAGTTGAGAAAGTAATAAGAGTTTCTGAGGCTTACTTAAGTCTGTTGAGAAGTCAACACGATTTTTAGCAGCATGTAATGATGAGGTATGCTCGGACAGAAAGAACCCCATCCACTTCTGCATCCCAGGGTCCTGATATTCTCTTGCTGCTTGAAATGGTAAATAAGAACGATCAATCATTTTAAACCATCCAATCCTCCAGCAGAATGTCCTCCGATGAGCCTACTTCTGGCAATACTCCTCGATGCACTATCCATTTAGTAGAGAGGTAAAGCCAAATTGGTCTCTGATAGAATCTATTGCTGTCTGAAGCCTTTCTTCTTTTTCAATTTGTTCGACATCATCGAATAGTGAGATTAATCCAAAAGATTCATCTACAAACCCAGAATAATTAACCGCTACACTTCGGATTGCTCCTGAAGTGTATTTATTATGGAATAACTTCAACACATAGTTTGTCAGCATGTCGGTGTTATTCGTTGGTTCAATTTTCATTTGGGTATTGATAGAACGCTTGTTCTCATGCTTAGAGTAGCCAAGGTGTATTGAAACAACAGTCGCTTTCTTGCCTATCTTTCTCAGTCGGATAGCAACTTGCTCGGCCATCTCTCTAAGGACAATTTCAATATCTCGTTGTCTAAAATAGTCTCTAGGAAGAACCTGGGAGTTGCCTAGACCTTTTGATTTTGGTTTATAGGGTTTATGAACGTTACTTTCATCAATACCATTAGCATGAAACCATAAACGAAGGCCAGCTACTCCTAGTTCTTTCTTCAATATATCTGGGTTTGCATTTGCCAAGTCTTTGATTGAGTGGATACCTAACGTGTTGAAGCGTTTCTCCATTCTTTTACCGATACCCCAGAAATCTGTCATCTTAGGAATAGACCATACCTTATTCTCCACATCCTCATAGGACCAGTTAGCTCTCATGGTTGGAGTCTTCTTTGCTTCATTATCAAGGGCTAATTTAGCAAGTAATGGGTTAGCATTGGACATACCAACGGTTGAATAGATGCCAGTTTGTATCCAGATGTCCCTTTGGATCCTTGCAGAAATAAGGTCAAGTTTTTGCTTTCGTGACAACTGCTTATCTGGAACAAAGTAATTAAGAGAACTAGATAGGTCAATAAACCCCTCGTCTATAGAATAGGGGTAAATATCGTTAGGGCTACCATAGTTTTGAAAAATGCCTTGGATTTCCATATTAACTGCGATATACTCATCCATTCTGGGAGGAACGATGAAAGTCACTTTTGCCCAGTCTTCAATGAATCGTACGTATTCTGGATCTGTTCTCAGTCCTTGTTTCTTGGCATTGTAGTACGAGAACTTTCTTGTTTGAACATCAAAAGGGAGGTCGTATGCTCTTCCTACGTTTGATTTTCCAAACACAGTCTTAAATATCGGTGAAGAAGCTAGGATGAGACCTGCAGAGTTATCAGCTTTACTCATAACACATAGAGAAGTCTTTAGAGGATGTAGCCCTCTTTCAACACATTCTACGCTAGCATAGAAAGACTTCATATCAATAAAAGCAATATCACTGCGAGGTTCCCTAGTGTAATCAAAATATCCCATGTGTCACCTCTTTTTGTTAGTATATAAACTAACAAAAGTATAGACTATTTTGGTGAGGTTTTCAAGAGTTACAGTGTTGCCAATAGTCTTTGAGAGTAAAAAAAAAACACCAATAGCTGTGTAATTGGCGTTTTCAGTAGTCTTCTAAATATTTTTAAAAGGGGTATCGAGTTATGAGGAACTTATTCAGAACTTCCCATTGATGATGACTCGGTAGAGGCATTAGAGTTATTACCTCCGTTGTTATTATCTAGGACATTGGCACCCAAGAGCGAATTATAACCATTTTCATCAACATAGCTATGGTATTCAGGATTTAACATTATATCATTTGATGATTCGGGAACCCCAGAATCTTGTTGTTGTGCAGGTGTTTTAGGGGTACTTCCAGCTACAGTTTTGGTGTCACTCTGAGCTGATTCACTAACAGTTGCTTGAGTAGAGCTTGAACTAGACGATGATGGTTTCGTAGAGGATGAGGTTTCAGTTTTTGAGGTGTTTTTGCTTGTGTTATCATCTTTAATTTCAATTAACTTCTCATATATCTTTTGCGTCAAAGCATTTTGTTGTGAGGCCGTTAATGATGCTGCGACACGAATAACAACCGTTCCATAAACATAGTGTGAACCAGGGTTGATAACAGTTGGCAGACCATCGAATGCACTTAAATAGTCATTTCGTTTTTTGGCATCTTCAGCCGTTTTATAGACCTCAACACATCCACCTGCATCTGTACCTTTTGCAACTAAATCAGCTCCAGCAACTGGATTAGTCACTTCATTGTCAGCGAAATAAACTGCTGCTGTATAACTTCCTTGCTTATTTAAGCCTTGATTTGGATCATTATTTTCTGTGGCTGACTGAACATCAGTAATCGTATCAATTTCCTTAAGACGACTTTCCACAAATGTATTGGAAGGATTGGTAATTTGTTTTAACTGCTTAACACTTGTTGAATACTTCTGGTTTTTATCTTTAAGATGTTTTATTTCTGTCGAGTAGTTAATTGGTTTTTTTAGTGATTTAACTTATTTATTGATGTCGCTTGTTTTCTTTTTGATTTTAGGAATTACTTGTTTCTTCTTTTCAGTAGTTGAGACTTCGTTTTTTAGTTCAACCGTCAGATTTTCATCTAAGGGTTTATCTTTACTACTAAGTAGTTCCTTAGATACTTTGCTTGTTTCCTCTAAGCTACTGTTTTCTTTTTGAATTTTAGCTGTCACTTCATTAAATGACTTTACCGCTCTTTGATGCGGTAAAATTGCAAGTACATAGTACCCCATACAAAAACATAATAGTACGATAAAAGAAATTATGGCTTTTTTCTTTGAATCAATTTTTTTCATAAAATCAGATTTCATTTTTAATCTCCAAAAATCAAGTGTTCGTTACCTCAAATAGCTAACGGGGACTTCCTATTAAGTATTCTGTTTTTATTATACTTAAATGTTCTCACATTTTAAAGCAGTCTTTTGATTATTATTCAAGAAAATTACTGGAGTTTAGAAGAAAAATGTTGCGCGTGCTATATGATTCAATGCAAAAAGGATAGCATACAGTGATGCTATCCTTAGCTAGTCCTATGATTATTGTGCAGGTCTCAAGGTTGCTGCTACTGTTCTAATAGAACTTTGTGTAAGTTCATCTTTTCTTTCTTCATCTGTGATTACACGAGGTTTTGGAAAGTTCTCGATAGGCTTTTCATGTTCTTGGGCTTGCTTTTTAGCTTGTTCAAGTCGTTGGTGTTGAGCTTCTTGTCCCCAGTCTTTTTCTGCAGCAATCTCAGAGACCATAAAGGCACTATATCGATATGCCTCTGGAACAATCGTCTGGATTTGTTCTTTAGTGAAGCGGTCTCCCTCACTATAATCAACGACATCCCAAATTAGTCCGCCATTGCCATCTTCTCGTGCTGAAAGGAAGTGTTCGCATCCGATAGGATTTGAGAGATTGATCATAAAGAGTTCTTCACACCATTCTCCAGTCATTACAGCATCAATGAATGTTTTATATTCATCGTCCGAGGCAAATGTTAGTTGCCCTTCTTTTTCAGCTTTTTGAGCTTCACATAATACCTCAAACCGTTCTTGGTATAGTGAGAAATTGTACTGTTTCAAAAAACTTGCTTGTTCCGTTGTTAAAATATTTTTCTTCATCGTGATTACCTCTTATTCTAAGTTAAATGTCAGTGTTACTTTAGTCAATGGGATGTGTTTAAGCCCCCAAAAGCCAGATTTCAGCAACACTTTGAACATACCAGCTACATTTCCTTCTGTATCTTGCCTAAACTTTTCATCTCTGATTTCCGTAAGACCTTTAAATTCGTGAGAAATGCTACTAGCAATAGATGAACGCATCGACTCTTTGATATTGTCTACGGTATCAAATCTTCCTCTGATATTTGCATTGTGTCTATCATCAAAAATGATTTTATTGATCTGCCCTTTACTGAAGTTTCTTAAGGCAATAGCTACAACATAAGGAAGTGCAATTCCCAATGTAACTAGTGGGTGTGTCAGAATATCAAAGACAATACCTTTTAGAGTGGTGATAAGTACGATATAAGCCAATGCACCTATCAATTTAAGGTAATTAACTGACATCGTAAATTTATTTTTTCGATTAGCTAATAACAAACCAATACATACATAAACTACCAGTAATACCAGGGCGACAATATGAATCGTCTTTGTTGAAACGTTGAGAATATTGTTTGCTAATAACAGAACTGAAGTGGCTGTTATAAATATGATTTCAAGAAAATAAATACTTTCAGCAAACCATTTCATCAGTAACATGAACATTAATTTATTATTTTTCAAAAAGACACCTTCTTTCTACTTATATGGTCTTGATTTCATAAGTCCATAATTATATAAATTATCAGTCCTCATATAAGCAACAACTTCCTTCCTAGTTCGTTTTAAAGTACTCCCTAATTATAGAAAAACAAATATCTATTTGTAACCCAGTGACACCTCCTAAAAAAACACAACTCTTGTGAGCTGTGTTTTTATGGAATTATGAATTTAGAATAGGGAAAAGGAATTTTAAGAAGTGGGTGCTATCTTAGTACTCTTTACTACGTTTAGAGAAACCCAGCATGCCAAGTGCAGTAGCCAAAACAACTGCACCTGCTGTAGCAATAGCTGATGTTGATTTTTCACCAGTGTTAGGAAGAACTTTGATAGCTTGTTGTTGGACAGGCACTTCTTCTACTGGAGTTACTGGGGTAGAAGTAGGTCCGCCAGATTCTCCTACTGGTGCTGCTGGTGGTGTATCGAATGAAACAAGATTTGATTTATAGGCATTACCAAAATCAATCTGATAGAAATCATTTTCTACAGTAGTACCTGCAGGGACTTGCAATGTAGCAGGGAGATTAACTGTTACATTATTGTTTTTTAGAATGTAGTCTTGGTAATAATCAACTGGATTTTTGGCTACCCAGAGATAGAATTCACCAGTTGGGTTAAGACCAGATTCATTTAGGATCTTGTTGATGGCATCAGTACGTCCTTCATCCGAAAGTACGTGATACATATCAAAGAGTTCTTTGACATCGTTGTTTTTGCTATCGACAATAGTAATAGCATCTTCATCTACAGTGAAGGCACCATCTTGCACATCATCAAGGAGTGCAAATTTAAGTGCTTGTTTAGATGCAGCCATATCTTTGTATGGGCTATAGTCAGTCGTCAAATGGAAGGTTACTTTATCATCGTCAGTAGTCTTACCGTCGATGTCATTTCCTTTTGAGTCCGTAACAGACTTATGTGGTTTTGGAGCCGTTGGTGTCTTGTTAGTTACAGTATTAGAGAAGGTTTCATACCCATTGCGACCAGATTTATAAGTATTATCATAGAAGCCGTTGTCATCAGAAGCTACAAACTTGATAGTAGGTGCTTCAAGAGTTTTACCTTCATATTTAGCTGTAAATGTGTAGGTCTTAGAAGCATCATCATAGTCAACGTTCCAACCTTTAGCCTCATTTTCAGTTTTGTTGGCTTCGATGTTTGGAACTTCTCCAAATTCAAGTGGATCACGAGTTGTCACGGTGTCGCCAACTTTTGCATTGGCAAAAATGTTTTCATTATTCAAAACATAGGTATGTTCATCATTCTTAGGAATAATTTTACCATTAACATTTTCACCGTCGCTATTGAGAACTGTTTTAGTAACAGTTGGTTGGTAGTCCATCTTGTAATTATGATAGCTTACAGATGGAATTTCTGGTTTAACAGGCTCACTAACCTTTTTAACTGTAGCTGATGGCACTGTGTTTGGATTAGTGAAATCAAGACTCAATTGACCATGTGTATTGATAATCCAGTTATCATCAATGTTAAGAATTGGGATAATACCAGTAGTCTCGCCTGGTTTCAAGACATAGGACTTGTTAAGTGCAATACTACGATTGATATCTTCCGCAAAGCTAGAGTTACCATCATGGTTTACTGAGTAGATTTCTTCTCCGTCGGTGTAAACGTGGTAGTTAAGATTTTGGTTAACACCAGTATTTGGACGGTTACTTGTATAAGCATAGTTCCACAAATCGAGACTATTAAGTGTTACGGTCGTAGAACCGTCTCCGTTAGCTGCAGACGTGAAATTAACCTTACCATTAAGAGTACCAGTACCTAAAATTCCCAAGGTGTCATTAGCTGAGTCGTTCGCATCGTGAGTAAATGAGAACGTTCCATCTGAATTGACACTACCATTTTGAACAGAGTTTCCATAAGTCAACTGGTCAACATTTTGTGTTGTTACTCGTCCGTCAACATTAACGTTAGCATTATCCTTCATAGCAGCATAATCTTTGTTAAATTTGTCGATGGTTTCTTTGTTCGAAGCAATCTGCTTGTTAACCTGTTCAGTATAGGTGTTGTAATCACCTACATTATTACCATCCCCACTTGAGATTTCAGTAGCTTCAGCTTTAATAAGTCCATTACTATCTTTAACCGCTTTGTCTACTTGGGTTTCAAGTGTATCGTGTGCTTTGTCAGCTGCATCATAGGCTGATTGGCGTCCAGATGCGTCCTGGGTAGCTTGTTTGATTGTAGCTACTTGTTCATTTTGGTCGGCCTTGATTTCAGTTTGCTTTGTTGCAAGATCTTCAGTTGTGGTCGGTGTCCCTTTGTCTTGCGTAGCATCTTGTGTTACTTTAACACCGCTATCTTTGGCAGTAGCAACTGCATCTGTGACAGCTGTGTTGTCGATAGTTACCTTTTCAGCTTCAGTAGATGTATTAGCCTTTTCAGCGTAAGCATTATTATCATTAGTACTTACTGGCTGTGTAGTAGCTACTTCTGCTACTGTTTCAGTAGGTTGTGAATCAGTAGTGTTTGTTGCAGTCGCTGTGGTTGTTGGAGTAGAGACATCTGAAGTTGCAACAGCTGTAGCTTGTGACATAAGGCTGTTTGCGTTTGCTTGTGAGGTAGCCACTGGTTCTGAATTTACAGGAGCTTCAGTTACTTCATCTGCTGATGCTTGAGAAGTTCCTCCAACGATTGCTGCAGCACCGAGTGCAAGTACACCTACTGCTCCATAGACCTTATTTTTACGAATAGAGCCATGTCCTTTCGTGTTATTTGAGTCTTTAAACATTTTAAATAATCACCTTTCTTAGTTTGAGTACCATTTATCTTGTTTCACAGCAGTACGTTGAAGACCAAGTGCTGCCAAAATCAAGAATCCAAAGGTAACGAGTTTTGTTCCAGTTTCCCCTGTTTCAGGAAGTGTTACCATTTCTCCTGCCTCGGTCTTAACAGAGACAGTTCCATCCTCATTCACTGCTCCTCCTGCCTGTGAAGCTGGAACTGAGGCTACAGAACCATCGAAGTTTTGTACGACAAGTTCACTATTGTTTGTTGAGACAACTTTATAACCAGTATTTGTAACGACTGGTTGACTAGGAGTCACATTAAGTACAACTTGTTTTGTTGAAGGAGAAACGTCCCCTGGTTTAGGTGTTTCTTGAACATTCGTGTTGCTAACTTTAGGAGCTTCTTCAGTTTTAGGAGACTCAACTACCTTGTTTGAAGTTGCTGCTGAAGTTGAAGCTACTTCTGTACGATTGTCTGATTTATGTTCAGATGGCGTAGAGACACCAGTTCCATTGGTTCCGTCAAGAATATGAGGAGTGTTTGTAGCAGTTTCAGACAGTTCTGGAGAAGTTGATGATTTCTCAGAAGATGTTGTTCCTTCGCTACTTGGCAAACTTACACCTGTTCCAGAAGTTCCATCAGACACTTTAGGTGTTTCTGAACTTGTTGAAGAAGATTCAGCTGAAGTTGATGAGCCACTAGGTGCTTCAGAACTTGAAGCGTTATTCCCTTCAGTTGGTGCTGGAGTTGGTGTGGCAACCGTTGACCCTTTATCATTAACAGTATTTGTTGAACTTTCACTGCTACTGCTAGTGTTATTTTCACTATTGTGGTTAGCATTAGCAGTATCCGTAGCGTTAGGCTTAGTAGGAGTTTCAGTTACTGTGTGTTCTGAAGGGGCAGGTGTTTCTGATGCAGTTGAAGTTGTATCAGAAGTAGCGTTTCCTTTACTTCCTTCAGAGGTGGCTGTAGACGTTTCAGCAGTTGTACTTGCATTTTCAGAAGTCGTAGGCGTAGCCTCAGAATTTTCGGAAGTTTTCCCTTCGTCTTGACTTGGCGTAGATACACTCGGTGTTGTAGGTGTAGCTACACCAGTGCCAGTGGAACCATCAGTTACTTTAGGAGTTACAGTTGCTACCCCTTCATTTTTAGGACTGTCAACTTTAGGTACTTCAGCTTCAGCAGTTGGGACACCTGTGGTATTGGTACCAGGTGTCGCTGGTGTTGATGAAGCGGGAGGGAGAAGTGTATCGGAGTGTCCAGTCGCTACAGTAGCATTATCTGTTGGTCCAGTTGGCGCATCAGTTTGGTCTGCTGATACTCCATTATTAACCAAACCTGTTGCTACAAGGGCTGTTAAAAAAGCTCCAGATTTTAGGATCATTGAACGTTTGTTTTTATCCATAAATAAGCAATTTCCTTTCTTAAAAAATTACAATTAGATGATAGCAAAAGCCATCCCCGACTCAAACCCAGTGACACCCTTTGAATACATAAAAAAAGAGCGTACTGCTCTTTTGTTTTCTATTATGAAATTTATTGTGGTCTAAATAATTAAGTTTTACTGACTCTTGTACGTATTCTCTTTTCTTCTCGTTATAACACGTCCTTCATTACCGTAATAGAAAAATCACCCATAGGGCAGACCCTTGGGTGATTTGAAATATTGATGTAAAGCTGTTCTTAACGTTTAGAGAACTGGCTAGCTTTACGAGCTTTATTAAGACCTGGTTCGATTAACTCAATTAAAAACTTAACTCAAATAGCTATTATTTCAAGGGAATAAGCAACTTTCACCGCACTTAACTTTTATCTATTCCCACCTAACTTCATTTGATTAGGGCATATTTTTTCAATAATTCAATAGAAAACGAGTCAGGAATGTCAGAATTTGCCCTACATTAAAAATAGCAATTCCCTTGCATTTTATATCTGTTATGGTAAAATGAATATGAAAAAGGTGTTGCTACCAACAACACCTCTGTAAAGCCGTTTAAGACGGTGGTTACAATCATATAACTATTTAAAAATAGCCGTCGACTGTTCCAAAGTATTGACGGTTATTTTTTTGTCGTTTTTATAAGTTCAAGGATTAACTTCACGAGTGAAATAACAAAGTTACCAGTCACAAACATGATAGTCAATACTTCAAACATTGACAACTGTTGGTCACTCCTTTCTAATAGGATTTTATCGGTTATGCACATAGGCACCACCCACCTTTCGAAGTCGCAACCACCGTCTTTACTTCTTTACCGTAATAGTATAACACAGTTAAACATTTCTGCAATACTTTTACTTATGAAGTAGATATCTAAGGAGATAATATGCTTTTTAACCACAACAAAGAACCCACCGTTTCCCTTACAAAATACAATATCAACTATATACTTTACTCAAATATAGTAAAGTATATAGCTTATATATTATTAAGTTAAGTGGGGAAAAATCAAAAAATAAGTGTCTGCATGATGGTAAATGAAACAAAGCAAAAAATAATTGCTATAAGCTTACTGAAAGTTCTCATATTATATTCTCCAATTCATATATCATAAAGGAAAGTCCTTGAAAAGCATATTAATTGAATGCCCGTCTACGCATTGAAATGCCAACTTCTTGCCAAGATATCTCCATATCATCAGAGGGTGTGTTTCCTAATAGAAAAACAGACTTATTATGGAAAAGAGCATCAAATCCAATGTCTTCATAAAAGAGTTCTTCGTCATCATATTGAAAGCCAGAATCAATATCGAATTCATTCTCAAATATAGCACGGCAGATAAAATACGCCCCTAGACCATAGTAAGTAATAGGTTCGTTGGAACCTTTAGGTGTGGCTTCAAATCGATAGTACTTTTCTACTTCAATGGAGTCTTGAGCATTGACTTCAATAGGCTTAAGGTAACAGAACCCACGACTAGCGAGAGCCTCATCTAATTGCTGACGTAGAGGACTTTTTTTATAAGCAATAAGACCAGGGATGGCATCTCCATTACTTTCGATAAAGTCACACGCATTCAGAAGAATCAAACCTTTTTGAAAAAAGTCTGGGCTAGTCTGTCTGTCCAGCCATTCACCTAAAAATCGGTTAATATGAGGTGTATTCATATTTTTCTCCTTTCTTAGATATTTGTATCGTCTCTTCTTAAACTAAGATTAGTGTAGCACAGAGGAAATTACAAGAGCAAGCGCAGAGAGCACTAAATTTTCAAAAGACATTAAAAGACATTTAAAATGAACTATTTTTAGATGTGTCTTTATCAACTTCAAGTGTCACTTGATAAATTCCTTTTTCTTTGTTGAAGGAAAGATAAGCATAGGCATCAAATAGGCCATATTTGCCTTCGATGTTCTTGATAAGGTTTGTCCGTCCTTTATCAGATAAAAGGTCATTGATTTGTTTCTTGGTGAGTGTTTTTTTCTTGTCTTTAATAAAGCCTAAAGCCCTGCCACCAAATATATCTCTGAAGCTACCTGCAACTAATCCTGCAGTACCACTTTTAAAAGTAGAAATTTTTTCTATAACTGGCTTCGTATAAGTCATATACTTTCCTTTCTAAGTCAATATTTAATAGTCCAGACTGCTTGACTATTAAAATAGTAACAAAGATTATTCAGATTTTTTTCAGAAAAAATAAATTTATAAACAATTCCTGATGGTAGTGGAATATAAGTTGTGTAAATACAAAAAGGAATAAATTCGTTACAGTAGAGTTGCAATACCTAAACAAAATGTTTGTTACAATAAAACATCGAAAAAACTAGCCCTGTTGCACTTCATTTTACAACAGGGCGTCTTTTTATTTCCTGCCCTACGCAACCTAATCTCCTAAGCTTTCTCAAAGTCCTCTTTAGATATTATAGGTTCATGATTATCTTTTATGTATTACTTATCTTCTTCACCAAAATTACTCAAACGTCTCTTTCTTATTGGGTCAACTGTAAAAGTTTTGCCCATTAGAATATCACCCTTATATTTTTCATTCTTTATGATTCCTAAGACTGTTGTATTATTCCAATGATCTCCTCTCGGAGATTTGTAACCTAGTTCATTAAGTTCCCTTGCTATAACTTTCCCTCCAATACCTTCTAAGCACCTTTCAATGATATAACGGACTATTTTTGCTTCTTTTCTATTTATAGAAAGTTGCTTGGTTTCTACATCATAGTCAAACCCCAAGCCCCCTTGAAATCCTATCAGCTCACCACGTTGCATCTTCATTTTTAATCCTTTTTTCACATGTGCAGATGTATTTTCTACTTCTTGCTGTGCAACAAAGCTAAGAATGGTTAGAAGTAATTCTCCATCCATAGTAAGGGTATCAATGTTCTCTTCCTCAAAATAAACTCCAATTTGCATATCCTTTAACATTCTGACATACTTCAAAGTATCTAAGGTGTTTCTTGCAAATCTAGCAATTGCTTTTGTTACAATATAATCAATTTCTCCAATTATACAATCATTGATTAAGCGTTGAAAATCATGTCTCTTTCCTACTTGAGTTCCTGAAATTCCCTCATCTGCATAGATATCAGCGAGTTCCCAATCTGAACGCTGAGAAAGGTAATCTTTATAATATCTCACCTGAGATTCATAACTGTTATTCTGATCCTCACTATCAGACCTCACTCGGCAATAAGCAGCAACCCTTTTTAATGTCTTTCAACATTGACACCTCTACGTCGAACTAAAGAATCAGCTTTTATTATTTCAACATTATTTGTTTTCATAACTGAAATCTCTCCTTTTGATTCTATATTACCGCGTTCAAATAAAAAGGTCTGCTATTTTGTGTACTTAATACGCAGTTTGTTCTTAATTTTTTCATCCTCATTTTTAGATAGCATATTTCTTGAGTATAAAAAGTTAAGCATTGATAATTGCATACTATATATTACTACTGTTTGTTCCAAAATTTTTCCTCCTGATAACGTGATACTCAATTATTTCCTCCGTGGGTATGATTGGTTAAATCACTCATGGGCATCTCACCCGCTGTCCTTTTACGTTGGCAGCCTGAACGTTCAGAAGTATCATTGTCCTTATTTGTGGTCATGGCAGATAGAGAACCACTCTATTTTATAGCTAATAATTTTCGCTCCTATCACGGCGTATCTCACTAAATTGCTCGACAAATAAGAAAGTCCCACATCGGTTTATTCAATTGCTCTATAAGAATCTTAGTTTCTGTTAATTTTTCAACATTTACACTAGTATCTTGGACTACATTTTCTAATCATACACCATCAACTTCAAATGATGAAAATGGTAGAACACCAAATTTCCTATCTTTTCTATCCAGATATTTTTCGTGATTCACCAATTGCCAATATCCCTGATAAACTTCCTGAGATACAGGAATCTTTTTACCTTGAACATAGATATAATATTTCATTGCATTCTCCTTCAAGGATTTCATCTATCTTTTTGATAAAAAAATCACAAATAGGAGCTCCTCTTATTGCAGCCATACCGTTTCTCACTTATTTATAAAATCAAAAAAATATTTTCTTCATTTTAAGAGTGAATTTATGGCAACCTTGTTCCAAAAAAATTGAAAAAAATAGCAAGTTCCACGGAAGAACTTGCTGTCTCAATATAATTAAACTTCAATGCGTTGTCACTATATATAAAATATATAACAACTAAGAATTCTATAATATCATTTCAATTGTAAATGATACCCAAAGTACTCATACCCTCTTGTTCAATTATTACAAAGAATAAAATATATCTAAAATTCGAAAAAGTATACTATTTGTAAAAAAATAAAGTTATGTAAACTCTAGTTTCCCAGAGGTACGTGACTGTCTTTCCATATATTTTAAAAGAATATATGCTACTAGAATGAAAGAAAAACCTAAGGTTAACTCTTCATAAATTAGTTTATTAAATTCTGAAAGACTATTCCCTTCAATTAAACCTTGAGCAATCTGAATAGACCTTGTCAAAGGTAATAATTTAGAAAACCACTGGAAAATATTAGGCAATTTACTAACTGGAAAATTAGCTCCAGTAAAAATCAACAACAATCGACTGACTAAATTCAATATCAGATTTGTTTCACTTGTTATTAAAATAAAGCATGAAAAAATATATCCAAAACTCATTGCAACGAAAGAAGATAGGAAAAGAACACAAATAAACGATGAAATCATTTCTATATTCCAATTAATTCTCAAGATCAAACTCACTGATACTACGCCTATAGTTACAGAAATCATACTAGTAACCATTGTGCTAATTGCACTAGAAAATAGGATCGAGCTTAACTTTGTTTTTGAAGAAATTAGAAAACTCAATGTTCCATTATTTTTTTCATCCATCAGTTGTGTACCAACACCAAACAAAGCTCCAAAAGATGCTATTAGTATCGCATTTCCAATCATCCATTTTTGAATATAATCAGTTCCGTAAATATATCCAGCAACTAAGGAGAAAAGCAATGTTTGTGAAACTGGGGGAATTAGATCGAACATCATATAAGTTTTCCAATCCGAGATCATTGAGGATTGTTTATAAGAAAAGATGATCCTTCTGAAAAATCTAAAAATGCTTTCCATTTAATATACCTCCAAAGTTGCGTCAATTCTACTTTTTTTCTCTATACTAATAAATGCAAAGTAAGCAATTATAAAATTAAATACGGTAAGTAAGGAGAGAATTGATATAACAATAAATATCTCCTTTAAATTCCCACCGTATACAGCAAGTTTAAAGCCCTCCATTACCCATGTTGGAGATAAAATATATGAAATCCACTTTATATATTGGTTTATAAAATCTAAAGGGAATACCATTCCTGTTATTAAAAGTAACGGATACTCTATTAAGTTCATTAACAAACGTGCACTTCTTGATAAAGTAAATGCTGAACACATTAGCATTCCTATACTAACGAAGGTCAATACTGCTAAGACAATCACAATTACTAATAAGCTATAAATCTTAACCGCCATTATGCGACCAAATAATATCATTACAAAAAATACATTCAACAAAAATGCTATTACTCCCCAAAGACTGTTACCAAGTAATTTACCCAAAATAATCTTTTTAAAACCTGACGGTGACGTGAATAAAATAGGTAACGTTCCTAAATACTTTTCTCTGTTTATATCTGCAGCTGATGAAAAACAAATAATGGTCCAAAATGAAGATAGAGAGGTTCCCAAAATAGCATATAAAGTAAATTCTTGATTGGATCTATTACTATACATTAGCCCTAGGAGAACAGCGTTACACAGAGGATTTAAAAATAGACAATAGCGAAACATACTTCTAGCTATTGCTTGCTTCATGTGTACAGTAGCACTAGCAAAAATAACTTTCATACTTACGACTACCTCACTAAATGTAAATAAATATCTTCCAGTGTTACATCTATCTCTTTTTGTTCTTTTACTTTATCTTGAAGAATTTTTGTTCTCTCTTCATCCGAAATTAATGATGCAATTTCTGGTAATGTACCACAGGTTACAATTTCTCCATGATTAATAATTGCAATTCTATCACAAAGTTCCTCAGCTTCAGCCATATAATGGGTTGTTAAAAGAATAGTTTTTCCTTTTTTAGCTAACTCTTTTATGATATTTCTCAACTCAAGAGCTCCCACTGGATCGAGACCAATACTTGGCTCATCCAAAAAAATTATCTCTGGATCATTTAATAATGCGCGAGCGATTTGAAGCCTTTGTTTCATACCTTTAGAAAAAGTTTCAACTCTGCGTTTTCCTACATTGCCTAAACCTACTAATTCAAGAAGTTTAGGAACTAATTCCAATTGTTTTTTTCGAGAAATCTTATATAAATCTGCGAAATAAAACAAATTATCCTCGGCAGAAAGTCTAAAATATAAACTTCTTTCTCCTCCAAAAATGAAATTTATTCTCTCGCGAATTTTTTGCTCATCTTTATAGATATCAAATCCAGATATTTCTACTTCACCTGATGTAGGAAGAAGCATTGTTGAAAGGATTTTTATTGTAGTTGACTTGCCTGCACCATTCGGACCAAGTAATCCAAAAATCTCTCCTTTCTGTATTGAAAATGAAATACCTTTCAAAGCTTCAAAAAATTCTTGCTCTCCTTTGACTTCAAAACTTCTTTTTAAATTTTTAATGTGTATCAAATTCCGAACTCCTTCTGTTAAATTATTAATTCATCAAAATCATCTTTTTCAGAGTCTATATAAAATTTAGGATTTATGTAATCTCTATGATACAGCCTTGCCATTAAATATAAAATAGGAAAATTTATTAGACTATGCATTAATATTGGTAAAAAGATATTTTTAGATAAGTAATATATTGTTGATAAAATTAGCCCTATAATAAATTGTTCCATATATTCACGAATCTTAAATTTGCTACCCCAGTTTAATGTATAGTGAAATAAGACAAAGTAAACTGCTGAAATTAAGATTGAAAAATAATTTAATTTTTCGAATAACTCAATTATCAAAAATCGAAAATACAGTTCCTCACAAATTGCAGCTCCAACCTGATTATACATTAGAGTTAAATACTTACTTTTTGAATACTTTATAGTCATTCTAGAAATATTGAAAATCGAAAGTTTTATTCTCAATTCATTAAAATGGCTATAAAAATATATTATTAATGATATAACCATAATTATCAGAGAGATGCCGATTTTATCATTTACTATCTTTACTCTATTATAAAGCAATGAAAACATACCCAAATGAATAAAATATCCTGAAACTCTGATAAAATAAGTCATTACATTTTTGCCACCTATTCTACGAATATTCAGAATAATCAATAAATGTAATATCCAAGTGAGTGCAAAATAATAGTTATCAACAATTGTGCTTAAGAAAAATGCGATACCCAAAGATATTAATCTAACATTTTCTCTAATTGATATATAGTTTTCATTCATCTTCAATAATAACCTCTTCATCTAGAAGAAAAGTGATAAATGCTTGAATGTCGGACTCTATAGTTTCCTCACTCTGTTCTGAAAAGACTGATTTAATTTTGAAAACTAAATCTTTTATATCTATATCTGTATTTATATATTTTAAAACTACTGCTCCCAGATAATTCAATAGATATGTTTTTCCATTAGCTACTAAATAGTAGTCATCTCTAAATTTTCTAACCCTGACATTGATATCTTTTACATATATTTTTAAATTCATAGTAACTCCTCCATTGAGATTTCCTCTAACTTCCTCCTTATAAATACTATGGATTCAATTGAAATTTCCTCTTTATGTTTTGGATTTGTAATATCTGAGAAAAAAAGTTTGTTGTAAAAGTTAACAATATCATTATATTCACTATAATATTTTGCAACATTCTTCAATTTCACAGGTAACCACTTTTCTCTATCAACTAAATCACCTACAGACAAAATTAAGTATTTTATCATTTGAGTAAATGCAACTCTTGAGCATAAAACACTAACTTCAAATTGTTTTGCTTGGATATTTCCATCTACATCAGTAATTATATTTTCTATCGAATTCTCAATAGTATATCGTTGAAACTTAATCCAATTATCTATCAGAAGTTTCTTTTTTAAGTCTTCATATTCTTCACAGTTATATATAGGAACTGCATTTATAAATCTATTCAGAAATGAATTAGTGCTATATTCTGAAATTCCAACAGGAATATCAATGCTGTTAGCTATTCTTATTCCAGGGCTAAAATTAATGTTGCTAATTCTTATCCAAAGTTCATCCACAAATTCTTTATCAAAGATTTCCACATCAATTCCAAGTAAATCTAAATACATAAAGTCTGTCTTTTTATACTTCTCAGTGTATGTCGAATTACTTTCAATAAAATTAGAATGCGCTCTAATTATGAAAACATCCAAATCCGAATAAATATTACCAATACCTTTAGAATAACGATTAACTCGACTTTCTACAAGTGAGCCACTTAAAAATACAATATCATCTTCATAGATACAAAGCTTCTCTATTAGTTCATCTGTCTTTAATAAATATCCAATCTCATCAAAAAAAATTGAGTTCATAATTCCTCCAAATATAAAAAAGCGTGATATGATTTCAAAAATGTCATATCACGCCAAACTTCCTAGTACTATTCTAAATTATTTTAATAGTCTAGTAGCAGATCAACTCTGCTGTCAACGCTGCAGGCATTTCAACAAGAACTGCCTTAGGTGCTTCATATGTATTCATGACTCGACTCCTCCTTTTTATTGTAGTAGTTTTTAACGACCCTCTCCAAGGTCCTAATCTTCAAAAAAAAAATTATTTATATCAGTTGATTTCTGTTTTCTCAAAATTATCCACTTTAACAATGGAAGCATTATATAATTTTCTATATATTGATGCCTTTAATTGTGGAAAATACCCATTTCTTATTTCAGAATCATGAGGTATGGCGATACTTTCTGTCTCAGAATTGCAATTTAAAAAGCTTCCTTGAACTTCATCTATTAACTTCAAATTGAACTTTGGAAATCGTTCATTAATAAGAGATAGATAATGTAGAAATGCTAAATTAAATCCAGTTAAACTCTCTAATCTCCTACTTAAGTAAAAAGAAGAAGCCTGAAATCTTGGATTCAATTCCATAAAATATACATTTTGTTGCGAATCAACAATAAAGTCAATTCCCAGAATCCCTCTATATCCTATATCTTTTACTTTATTGGCAATTGTTAACGAATATTCTCTTATACACTTTTTTAAATGGCTATCAAAATGTTTGGGGTATGTGAAATCTGCTCCCTTATAAATAAATCTTCCATTTTCGTTTTTAATTAATTGTACAGACATTGGAAAAAGAATAATATCCTTGCCAACAACAATAGTAATATTTATTGGAGTATTTGGTTTATACTCTGAAAGACAATATCTTGTATTATTAAGTATTTCAATTTTGTTAAAATCTTCTATTTTTTGGATGAGATATGTATTGTTTCCACCCGCTCCTACCTCTCCCTGAACAACTATCTTACCTTTTTGCTTTAAGACATTATTAATAAAGGGAGTATCTAGTTCATAACCATTTTTCCAGTTATAATCCAGCATAGGAATAATACCTTGAAATTTTGTGCGAATTTTTTCTTTGTTATTTAAATATTCTAATACTTTAAAAGAATTACCGGGTATTATATTTTCCTTGTTGATAAAACTACATATTTGTTTCGTTCGCTCCTTATCATTGAAAATCAAAAATTTTATAGTAGGATCAAAAGACAATAATTCTTCAACCTTTTCAAACACAAATTGACGAAATTTTTGAACAGCAACATCAGAACGGTCATCTTCAATTAATTGATTACTTAAAAAAATGTTTCCTTTTTCATTATTCGGATACATTGTAATAGAACCTTCAAAAAACAATTCATTGCAAATTCCATTAATAGGACTAAACCCAATATAATAAACCTTATCTCTCTTAATCATATAAATGTCTTAATCCCAATTATTCACATACCATACATAGTCGGATTCTAGCTTTACTCTATCCCCAAAAAACTCATCAACTGCTTTTTTTACCCCAGTTATTCCTGGATAATTATAGTCATGACCTGCAATTATACCACCTTGTTTGACTTTCTTTTTCCATAACTCAATATCCTGCTTAACAAAGAGATAATCATGATTTGCATCAATAAAAACTAAATCTAAAGAATTGTCCTGAACATTACTTATAGCTTCTGTTGAATACATTTTAAAATGTTGAATACATTCATTTTTATCAACAATCTTTAATATTTTCTGATAAGCATCTTCTAGTCTCAAGTTATCTGCCCTAGAATCATCATATTCTGAATAGTTGCTATATGGATCTATTAAAAAATAATTCCGAAATTCATGCTTATCTACTAAGTACTGACAGGTCTTCCCTTCGAACACGCCTATCTCTGCTATCGAATATTCCGAAAGATTCAAGGTATTCAATAAGTCTGATAGTACTTCCCAACGTCGTTTATTCATTATAAAATCTTCCATTCATAATAATTTTTCGCCTTAAAGTTTTCACTTTTTTCTAATGCTTTCAATATTAAAGGTGAAGCATTTTGTTCGTTTAATTCACTTATATCTACCCATTCTTCTCCTAGAGAATCATTAATTTCACTGCAGTTTATAATTTCTTCAACTTTTTTAAAGTTCTCTTTTTTTTCTAATTCTACATCATATAGTCCAAATATATGATGAACTTTTTGTTTGTCATTCAATTTTACAAATGTATCAAATAAGGAATTTTTATAGATTTTAGCTATTTTGAAACTTGTCTCTTCCTCAAATTCTCTATGTAAAGCTTCCAACAAACTTTCACTTTTTTGACGACTGCCTCCAGGCAAATCATATCTGCCATTATAAGGACCGCCATTCTTTTTTATACATAATAATTTGTCATTATTGATGCATACACCATATACTCCAAAGTGCTCTAACGTTTCCATATATTCCTCTCAATTTCTGATTTTTTTAAAATATTGACACACTCACTAAATATATCTCGTTTTGTTCTTTCATCTGATATATTAATGAAAAAACTATTATCATTTTTAGATAAAATTTTTATAAATTCCTCTCTGACATTATTTTGAAATTTCAAAAACGACTTTTCTTTAGATAAATGAGGATATATATCTTGACCAGATTCCCAATAATTATAAGCCCCATTCAAACGTTTTAAAGATAATTCAGGAGTGATATCTAGATATATAGTTATATCGGGGACTGAACAATATTCTAAAATAAAATTTAAAACAGAGACATCTGTTCTTCTAGCTTTACCTCTTGAATAAACAGAATATTTATATCTATCCCAAATTACAAAGTCAATATTATGATATAACCGTTCTTGTTGATCTACTACACTTAAAAAATGCAATAATGTATTAACAACTGGAGAAAACTTTCTTCTCTTGCCCTCTTTTATTGCAGGAAGTGTTGTAAAAGACATATTGTATCTTAGAACCCTTACTTTATAGTTTTTACTTTTCAAATATTTACTTAGCAGTTTTACAATTGTACTTTTTCCAGCACCATCATTTCCCTCAATGGCGATGATATATGGTTTTCTTTTCATAATGTTTAATTACTTTCTCATAGTACTCTGCTGTGGCTTCTGCAGCCTTATTTAATTTTAAATCTATTACCCTCTGAATTGCATTTTTTGCAATTTTACTTTTTTCATTTGAATCTACAGCTTCTTGAAGTACTTCTAATAGCTCCACTTTTGAAAACGGATCACATAACCATCCACTCTTCCCATGCTCGATAATTTCTGCCATTCCCCCATTAATACTACCAATAACAGGACATTGCATTGAAATAGCCTCTAGCATTACATACGGAAAATTTTCAAATAAAGATGGAAAAATACAAACACTTGATGATAAAAATAATTTCTCTAGTTCATCTTTAGAACAATGACCTTTAAAAATTACTCTAGAATGAAATTTAACATTTACCTTAGATAAAACAACCTTTTTAGTGGAAGTATGAAATCTATTTCTATCTGTATCCTTACCCGCAAATACAACTTTAAAATCTAGATTCTTCTCTAAGAAATTATTTAATACCGAAGCTAGTTGTAATACCCCTTTTCTTTCTTCCAGACTTCCTACAAAAAGAAGCTTTTTTTGTTCGTTTCTTTTTATGTTTTGTTTTATCTGAGGTAGGGGATTATAGATTACCTCAATATTTTCAAGTTCAGGTAAAGTTTCTTTAACTATATTAGCTAAAGAATTTGAACAACTATATATAGAATCTGCTAATTTTAAACTTTCAATTTCATCTTGCTCTAATCTTTCCATTCTTTCATCCATAGGCAAATGATTGTAGCTATTCCATACATAATGAGGAGTGTGCAGTTTTATTACTGTTGGTTTATTTCTAATCGGTAAATAATAAAATCCCTCTGCTCCCCAATCAGCAATTTCAAAAATATCAACTCTTTCCTCAAGTTCTACCATTTTTGACTTCACTTTATTCCTATAAGTAAAATCTTCCTCTAAAGTTAGCTCCGATTTCCCTGATAGATAATGTAGGTTAATTCCCTCAAAAATTTCTTCTCTATCCTCATTTTCTAAAGTCTTGCAGATTACATGAACTTCATGACCTAATTGAATTAGATCTTTTGAAATCTGATATTGATACGTTGCAATTCCTCCTTTAGGAGTTTCAACTGGAAATTCCTCTGAAACTAGGCATATTCTCATATTCTAATCCACCTCTATCCAAATTTTTTTTTCTCGAATATAATTCACTTCGCTATCACTCGCATGGATAATATTATAACAGCTTCTGTCACTTGCATCAGCCATTGAATAAGAATCTATCCCCCAATCCCCTCTAATTGTTCCTTTAGGACTTTTTGCTGGGTCTGAGGCACCTATTAATTTCCTAGTATTTGCTATAACATTCTTCCCCCTTAATAATATGACTATCACTTCCTTGTTCACAAAATAATTTAATACCCTATATTTAATGTTTTCAGGTTTATCTTTCAAATTATCTTCGTAATGTGCCATTATTTGATTAGCTGAAACATTTATCTTGCTCATTAATGTAATTTCTCCAAGCTTTTCTAATCTCTTTAAACACCTATCTTCTAAATTTCTCTCTAAACAATCAGGTTTTAATATTATCAGCGTTTCCTCGAACATTTTATTTATAATTATGAAGAACTAAGGTTAAAAAGTCTTCATACCATCCTTTCCAATTATCTACTAAAATATCATCTGGTGATAATCTACCAGAGTACTCCAAAAATTTCTTTTGTAAAATAACTTTTATGATGTAGAGTTTTAGATACTTTATTTCCAAATTCTCTTTTTCAAGTTCATCTAGAATAATTTTTAATGTCTCAGAGTTTATTTTTTTCGTCCTACCCTTATAAAATCTAAAAATAAAAATTATCAAATCAAAGTTTTTCGGTGCATAACAAACCTCATCATAGTCAATAATATGAATTTCATTTTCAGAATCAATTAAAATATTTTTATTATGTAAGTCACCATGCGATAAATAGCTTAGTTCCCCCTTTTGATGATATTCTTCGTAAAGTTCTATAAAAACAGAATTAATTTTGTAGAAAATTCTATCAAAGTCCTCATGCCATTGATTTCGATTTTCTATCAAGTAATCACTGTACTTCTTTACTTCCATAAAAATGTTGAACCGTGACTTTACTTTTTTAGGGCGACTCAAATCTGAGGTCATTTTTCTTATAAAATGCTTAACATTACTGTAGTCATCCATACTATTAATTGACATTTCGCGTGCCAATATGTACAAGTATTCTTGGAAGCATTCACTATTTATAGAATAAAAGCTACTTGGTTGATTTCTAGAAAAACCTCTGTTAATTAAAAATGAATCATATAACTTAATGACTTCCCTTTTTTCGGGATAATATAATTTCTTTAACTTCTTCAAAATACTCCTAACTTTTAAATTGTTTAATGATTTTGTTAAAATCAATATAATCTTCACAATAAAAAATTGAATCCTCAATTTCAGAAGCATACTGATTTAGCAATACGAGCTCTCGCATAGTCTCTTGTACTCTATACTCTGTTTCCTCAGCACTATATTTTTTATGTGAATTTTTTACTTTTGATATTGGATCTCGTGAAAGTAATACACAAATTTGCATTGACTTACCATAGAGACGCTTTAGATTAATAATCTGGCTAATATTTTTTATTGAACAATTTACAATAAAAGTCTTCTTACTTTTACTATGTAAATCAAACTTTTGAACGCCGTAATATCTCCCATATTTATCACTTGCCCACAAAAACATGTTTTTCTCTGTAAAAAATTGTTCATTTACATACTCGTAAAATCCTTTATCATCTTTTCTAGGTGGCCTATTTGTGTAGTGAATCGGCAACTCAAACTTGCCGGTTGCCATCAATTTGTTGATTAATGCTGTTTTTCCAACATTAGGTTGCCCCATAATAAATAATATATCTTTCATGTAGATACCTTATAAGCTTGTTGCAAACAATTATAAGAGAGTGGGACAGAAATCGGTAATTCGTTAGAATTCGATTTCGTCGTCCCACCTCCGCACAGTTGAGTAGGGCTGTAAAAGCTGATGAAATCAGCGTAGTAGATCCCACTCAACCACTGCGTCTTGCTCGACAATCCAAAGACAATTGAGAGGCTAGGACTTTTGTCCCAGCCGCTTAGGTGTACACCTAAGCATTTTACCCACCGGCAATGATAATAATGTCTATAAACAAAATCAAAATTGGAATAAGTTTTGAAATATTTTTCATCATCAGACTTCCTTTCTGTTTTCATTTATTGTACAATAATTAAAATTCAATAATTTTTTTGTTGGGAAAGTGGGAAATTTGATGAAGTCACATCTTGGAAAATCATTGAGAAAAGTTAGACAAGGGAAACAAATGAGTATTTGCTCTCTAGCAGATGAGTATCTATCTAAATCACAAATATCTCGTTTTGAACGAGGGGAATCAGAAATATCCTGCGCTCGACTTATCAATATATTAAATAAATTACACATTACATTGGACGAATTTCTTATTTTACATGACAAAGACTACGCCCAAACTGATTCATTTGTAAACTTGGTACACTATATCCGTAAACAATATTCTGTACAAAACTTTGACAAGATAAAACCTTTACTTTCAAATTCCTCAAATTACACTTTAAATCATTTTGAAAGAACGATGGTAAAATCCATTCTACACACCGTGGATTCCAATATTTTTCCAACTGATGAAGAATTACTTCAACTGACAGATTATCTTTTTAATGTTGAGAAATGGGGTTACTATGAAATCATATTATTAGCTAACTGTGTGCGAACAATTAACTACAAATCTTGCTACTTACTAACAAAGGAAATGTTAAACAATCACATCTTTTCTTCTTTAAATAAAACAAATAAACGAATTGTTTCTCAACTTGCCATAAATTGTTTCATTCTTAGTATCGATAAAGAAGAATTTTCAAATTGCTCCTATTTAATTGATAAGATAAAGGAGTTGCTAGATAACGAATTAAACTTTTATGAACAGACAGTTTTCCTCTATGCAACAGGTTACTATGAATTTAAGCGTCAATCATGTACTGGAATCGAAAAAATGAAACAGGCTATAAAAGTTCTAGATATTTTAGGTGAAGACAAGTTAAAACTACACTATACTGACCATTTTAATAAATTGGTAAACAGAGAATAAGTGAAACTATAATCGATCTTTTAATGTTTTATTAATCAAAAAGGATCAATAAAATAGCGATTCAACTATATTTTAACGATAGTACATAGAACCTGAACTACCTCATCTGAGTCAATCACTGATACTTCCACTATCAGACTAACTACTTGATAGGACTATTTTTTATTCTAGAGAGATATCTCCTTGGACATTGAAATATATGTGTTTATGTGTATCGAGAATCTTTACAAATGTTTCTAATCTTCGAGCCAATCCCTCATACTCATAAAGATAATAACCTAGCTCCTCTTGTAGCACTTTTATTTCATCGGTCACTTGTTCTAGTGTAATTGATTCTGTCAGATTCAATTTTGAAAATTCATACCTTGCTAGTTTCCTACTGTATAGATTTTCGCTTTTCAGATTTATAAGCACTTCCGCCATCTTGTTTAAGGTGGCGATTTTTTCTTTGGTTTGATTTAGTTTTATATCTAGCTCTGCTATCTCTGCAACCAATTCGTTTTTAATATTATGGTATTTCTTATCTTCCTCAGTCAATTCGATCAAGAGGTTAATCTCAGAAATCCTTTCTTGAAGTTTTTCAACTGTTGGTCGTCTATACGGTATCATCCGACTATCGTTGGTTAGCTGCCTAATCAAGGTTCGCCCTTTGATATACTGATTCTTATCTGAATGGTCTTTGTTATAGACAAAATATGAGGTTGTCTCGCGGATATAGACTTTACATTTTTTCTGATTCTCTTCTTCAAGGATATCTAATTGATAGTTGGGAATGAAAATGAGACCACTCTGCTTAATACCAAAAGACACCTTGATATAACCACCTTCATCAACCACCTTCTCAATTTGCTGTTCTGTAAGTTCCACTTCAAATTCGTGAACGGCATATCGTTTTTCCTTAAATGTCTCAAAGGCTTCCTCAATGTCTTCAGTGGATACCTTATCCTTATCTCGTTCTTCTTGAAAAGCATGGTACTGTTCCTGTAAATTCTCTAAGCCTTCTGAATCACCTGCTTCCTTATTTTTAAAATAATCTTGAAAAAAATTGACATCATATAATTTCTTATCACTTATTTTTTTTATGACCCAAACTTATCTTTTGAGTATCTTCTTCTAGTATAAAAGTTACATTTTTTTGTTTTAAGTCAATGGTTAGATTCAATTCTTTTGCTTTTGTTAGTAACTCTTCTAAAGAATTGACACGGTTCAACAAAAATTCTAAACGACTTTCAATCTCTTGCTTGGCAAAATGTGTACGAAAAAATTCTTCATCATATAAATCTCGTTTGCTGAGTTGGCGTCCTCGAATTGGTTTTGTCATTGCTCTATCCGTCATCATAAATCGAATATGCTTCTGACTAAAGTCAATATGAACATGTAACTGCACCGCTTTTTCTAAAAAATCATCAAATGACTTTGACTGCTGCATCAAAAAATAAAGGCGCTGTTTCAATTCAAATTTATGACTAGACTGCCTATATTTTTGATAGTCACGATACGAGTAACGCTTCTCGATAATTTTTGCCCCTGCCATTTTAGAAATGCGGTCTGAAATCATACGAAGGTTTCGTTCAAAGGCATAATTCCATATCAACTTTTTATCTGAATTACGGTCAATGGCGTTGATTAAGATATGATTATGAACATGATTTTTGTCTGTATGAGTAGCTACGATGAAATGAAAACGGCCCCCTGTTAATTCCATTATGGTCTCATAACCAATGCGGTTAATTTATTCAGGTGTCAGATTATCCTCAGGAGAAAATGATTGGATGAGGTGATGGGCATGAATATTTTGCTGGTGTTTTTCTTGTCGGTCATTTCTAGATTCGTACAATTTGTCGTTATTGGTAAAGTTGACATTGTACATTTCTACCATTTCTTCATAGCTAGGGAAGTCTAAATAATTGCTCATGCCAAAATCAGATACCAATTTCAAATTGTCCGTTTTATCAGGTTTGAGAATATACTTAATTAAACGCCTACGATATTTTTTTCCGTGTGTCGCAAAATGTTTAGTGACTACCATGAAACTCCTTCAATCTTTTCAATTCCATTTGAAATTCTTTCTCTACTCCAGTAATTAATTCACTAACTCCCTTACTTAATTCTTGTAATTGTTCCTGAGAAATCAGATGGCTCTGATTGATAGCGCTCGCAATTTGATTAATATTATTTCCAATCCGTCTCAATTCAAACACTAACTGTTCATAGGTATCCGTGTTAATTGTGACAAAAGCCATATTGGGATTAAGTAACACTTTTCTGGCGTAGACTGAGAAATTTTGACAGTGACTCTTAGTAATACGATCATTTAATTGATTCAATTCTAAATCAGTTAGAAATACTTTTTTTAGATTAGTACGATAACGATAAACCATAGCAGTCTCCTAGCCCATATATTTTTCACAGAATTTACGACTGAGTGGCTGAATTTGATTCACTTCTGCAATCAATTCTTGAACGCAAGTCAATAAGATTGAGACGTGCTCTTGAGTCACTTGATGATTTTCTCTTGCGACAACCAGAACTTCATACACATCTCGACTAATCTGTTCAAACTTTTGAGACTGCCAAAGGGAGAACCAACTTTCAAAAATTCTATCCTGATAATTCTTTTTCAATAAATTTTGACGAAGAAATTCTGAGAAACTATCCACTTTTTGTTCCATCATCATTTCTTTTATCTGTTTTTCTTCTTGTCTCGTGATTCTAAATTGCTTACGGATTAACTTAATTTCTTGTCCCATCTTACCATCCTTTCAACATTATACTTGTCTGACAATGTAAGGCTGCCTCACATTGTCAGTACGCTTCCTAAAGACCGCACTCGCTTCTTGTTCGGTCTTTGCGAGCTGTCCACAATATCCCAAAAATCATATCGCCAGTTGTCCAAAACCTCCCAGTTTTGACAACTAACGATATAATAACTTGGTGGCTTCACCCCCAAACCCCCAGTGAAAAATCAAAACTTGATTTTCTTAGGAATGATTTAAGAATAACAAGGTTAGTTTGTAAAAGTTATCACATCACCAAAAATAAGGTAAGAAAAAAGAGAGCTGATGCTCTCTAAGAAAATTATTACTCTTTTAATTAACTCACCACAGTTTATAAAGATCCTTTTAATTCACGGACATTCTTATAGTCAATGTCAACTTTTGAATATGAATTTGCAAACTTATAGCCCATAAATAGAGCATTATGGTCACTATACGTTGATAAAATGATTTGATATCTATCTATAATCCCGTGACGCAAAATCTCAATAAAGGACAATACATTCATTGCATCCATATCCTGAATCGGATCATCTATCATCAGGAAATTTAAATTATCAGATAACTTAAACATCGTATTCAGAGATAAAGTAAATGCAAGCGACACAACAGCTAACTGCCCCGTACTTAGCTGATTCATTACATCATGATCATTTTTAGTGTCGGATTTAAATCTAATAATTGCTACCGTTTCATTATCACTACTCGTTGTTTTCTTGTACGTTAAGAAAATCCCCATACCTTGTTGATAATTTTGCAACATTTTTGCTGAGTATATGAAGAATGGGATGCGTAGTTGTTTAACAATGCTTATTTTGAACTTTTTCACCTCTTCTTTATATATAGTATGAATTTCTTTTAACCGTTCTGCAGTTTTTTCCAATATTTTTATTCGACGTGATAAGTCTTGGAACTGTTGATTTTGAACTAGTTTATACTGCTTATCTATATAGAGTTTCTTCTCCTCTAGATCTCCAATACGAATATCCTCTAATACTTCCACTTTACTTTGAAAATATGTAGGAAATATATTCTCAGCATCTGCTATCAAATTCTCATTAATGGCATACTTTTCGTCAATTGCTAAGTAGATAGCCTGTTTTAATTCATGCAATCGACTATCAATCATCGCCATATTTGCCTTCGATGTTCTTGATAAGGTTTGTCCGTCTTTTATCAGATAAAAGGTCACTGATTTGTTTCTTAGTGAGTGTTTTTTTCTTGTCTTTAATAAAGCTTACAGTGATCCAAAAGCTAAAGCTACAAATCGGGATTGTACCTGCTTCTCTTTCTTCTTTTGATAAGATATTATCTTCGCACTGAGCTACTTTTGATTTTCCTAAGACTTTGACGGCCTTTCCACATAAAGGACAGTTACCAAGCTTGCCATCAGCTTTTGCTACTGCTTGCTCGATAAAGTCTTGGAAAGGGACATAATCAGTTCTATCTACAGCTTTAATCAGATTTTCGATGAGGTTATTGTGAGGATTCTCGATACCTAGATACCTATAGATGTTTTTTAGGAACTTTTCTTGTGTATTTGTCCCTTCAGCAATTTTACTGAGTGATTGTTCCCATATTGCTGTTGTTTCGGGTTGAGATAAGACACGTTCATCTTTAAGTGTCTCACAGATCAACCAACCAAGTTCAGATAAATAGATTTTCCCTTGTTTGACTATCACCCATTTATTATTAACGATTTCATCAAGAATTGCTCCCCTAGTTGCTGCAGTACCTAACCCTTTGATTTGATTCATGATAGCGATAAGCTCCTCATCCTCTAGGTCCCGACCAGCAGTTCTCAATGCTCGAAGCCAGATACTATTCGTGTGGCGAGGCGGTTTTTTAACATGTCTTTCCGCTGGCACTAGGTGCGAAGTGACAGTGTCATTGATTTGAACTTTAACTAGCTCCCTCGCCTCACTTTCTTCTATCACTCCATCAAGCAGGCTCGCACTATCTTGGAATAAAACTTGCCAACCAGGGTTTTTAGGGACTTGTCCTACCGTTTTAAATCTTCCAGCTCCAACCTGAGTAATGATTGTAGTCTGTTCATACTCGTATTTCGGGAAAAACATAGCTAGTGTTCTTCTGATAACTGCTTTGTAGACAATCTTCAGTGCATCAGGAAGGGCTTCTACTTCTTCTTCAGTAGGAATTAAGGTAGTTGGAACTACTGCTGAGTGGTTGGCAGCCTTCTTGTCATTTACAAAAAAGCCATCTAGACGCTCTGGAAACACCAAGTCCTCTTCACTGAACCCAACTAATCGAGCTAAAGCTGGTGCTTGTTGCTTTAGGGTCTCATAACGTTCCCTAGAAATGTAAAAAGACGATGATCTTGGATATGTAATTAGTTTTCTCACCTCATATAATTCTTGGCAAGGTCCTTCTAAAACTTCTTTTGGTGTCATTCCTAAAATTCTTCCTAATTCCTCTTGTATCGAGTCAAGGAAATAAAGCCTTGGTGGTCGTTTTTCTTTTAGTTCAACCTCATGTTCAACGATAACTCCTTTGTTACGTTCTCCAATAATTTTGGGATTCTGAATAAGCTTCTCCCAATCCTCTCTAGTAGAACAGTCTCCCTCCCAAGGTTCACCCTTCTTGTCACCTTTAGTGTACGGAATATCAATAGGAATATAATTCCCCTTGTAGATGCCATTAGGATGTTCAAAGGTTGCTTCTAATTCCCAATAAGTAGTTGGAACGAAATCTCGTATGGCTAATTCTCTTAAATAGATCAAAAATAGAGCTACGGTTTTGATTCTACCAACTGCAATCTTACCGTCCTTACCTGACCTATCCAATTTCAATCCTATCTTATCTTCTAATAGGAGACTTAAAGCACGGGAAGCATTCATCCCAAGAAGCCAGTCAGCAATAGCTCGTGTTTGGGCTTCAATAGCTTGCAAGACTCGATAGTCTATTTCAAGTAGTTTTTTCACTCCCTCTTGAATCTTTGTTGGTGTTAATTCATCTACCCAAAGGGACTTGATCATTTTCTTTGGACCTTCCTGGTCTAAAATACCAGTCATAAGGCTAATACTATAGGCAATATGACTACCTTCACGGTCTATATCGGTAGCCCAAACAATCATCCTAGATTTCTCAAAGAAATCCTTAACCTTCTTGAACTGCCATTCTTTCTGTGTCATTACCTTATATTCAAATTTTTCAGGAATAATAGGCAAAGTGTCCAAACGCCACTCTTTCCAATCAGCTTTATAGTCTTCTGGTTCTTTCAACTCTAGCATATGACCTTGAGCCCAGATAATCGTGATCAACTCTCCATTGTGGTAAGCAGCATTTTTAAATTGTATATAACCTTGTTTTTTATATTTTTCATCTAGTTGAGTTGCAGAAAGTGTATTATCTGCAGCAAGGGCCATATAGTAGGCTATTCCTTGGTCTCTTTTTTCTGCTAAATATGTAATCATAAGCGAATTCTAACATAAAGAAATTCCCTTTTATAACCCAGTGACATGGGATGATTTAGTGAAAAGACACCAAAAAAAGCCGAAGCATAAGCTTCAGCTTTTATAGTCTCAAATCATCAGTCAATACGACATTGATAGGTTCTTCAGTATCTTTACGATACCTCTTCAAACATACTAGTGAAACAACTACCGAAAGTAAAATCAATAAGACACCACAGACGACCATTGCAAAGACCTGTTCAGGACGAGTGCCATAGTTCTCAGTATAGTTCAATAGTGATGCACTACTTTCCATTTTTTGAATAACATTGGGAACAAAGTTCCAGGAAACAATTGTAAAGACTGCTAAAAAGAGCAACATTCCAAACGCCCAACTTAGAACGTAACGTTGCTGACGAGTCATAAAGTCACGCTGGTTGTATTCTTCAACACATAGTCCCTTATATTGTCCATCCTTGGTGAAGAAACGTGGTTCTTCACCCTTTTTGATTCGTTGAATATCACTTAAAATTTCAGCACTCAAGTGTCTAGCAGGCAACTCTTGAGCTAATTTATTTTGTTCTTCAATATTTAGTCCAGAAACCTCATCAGTATATTTTAAAAGATGCTCTTTAGTCTGTCCGTCAAACAACCTAACTAATTTTCTTAAAAGACGCTTTGTTTCTTTTTCCATGATCCCTCATCTCCAATCGTTCTTTAATCATATTCTCTTATTATCACTAATTCTTTAATCCTTGTGCTATGGCACTATTATATCAAGGATTAAGAAGATATGCACTTACACAGGGACAAAAATTCTATTTGAGTTAAATATATAAAGAAAAGCTCCATCTCATGATGAAGCTAAACAAGATATGTAAGACGCATTGACTACTTCTAGTCATGTCCATGTTCAGCATGATCAGCTTCAGCTACTCCATGAACTGATGTTACTTCTATTTGAGTTGTTCCCATAACGTAATTCCCACAGAAATAAAGTTTTGCTCCGTCTGGGTTAGCAACCTCAAGGACAAACTGACGAACATTGTCCGCTTTAGCTTTAAATACTTGCGTTTTAGCATCAGAGTACTTATAACCTAGCATAAATTTCGCTACAAGCTCATACTGCATCTTGGTTCCAGTAATCGTTAAGTGATTTTGATAATCTGGCTTAACATCGGTTACGTTCTGAACAGTCTCAACATAAGAACACATTTCTTTCAGTGCATTCTTTACAGTTTGCGTATCAGCATCATCTGCAGGTGTTTGTGTTTCTAAGGTCGCAAGTGCCTCTTTACGCCATCTCTCATACTTATCTTCCTTTGGAATATTTTCCGAGGAGGAATCTTCAATCACCTGTTCGGTGCTAGGGGGTGTTGCTTTTTTCTTAGGTTCATTCTTCTTCATTAACGCAGAGACCAAAAACATGACTCCAAGAGCGAGGAAAATGACCACTAAAATAATAATGTATTTATAATCTTTTTTCATGGATTTAGTATAGCACCTTTCTATGTATTAAAAAAGAGACTTAGGGGGTGTCACATCCCCCAAGTTATATCTAGTCACTTGACAGTTGGTTAATAGAGATAATACCCACTAAAATACAGTAGAAATATATGGTATAATGACACCGAGTCTATTTAGAAAGAATTAGTAGTAATGAACACTAGAGAACAGAAAAAACAAGCCAAGGCTTTTATTAAGCGTTGGGAAAACCGTGGTAGTGAAAGACAAGATAGCCAGTCTTTTTGGCTAGACCTACTACAATCTGTTTATGGGATTGAAAACCCAACAGAATATATTACGTTTGAAGATAAAGTGATGTTGGATCACACCAGTTTCATTGATGGTTTTATCGATAAAACCAAAGTTTTGATTGAACAAAAAGGAGCAAACAAAGACCTCAATAAAGCTATTAAGCAGTCTGACGGTACTTATCTTACACCTTTCCAACAAGCAAAACGTTATTCAGCCAACATACCCTACTCTAGACGTCCTAGATGGATTATTACTTGTAATTTCAAAGAGTTCTATATCTATGATATGGAGCAACCTAATGGTGAACCTATAGTTGTTCAATTAGCAGACCTTGATAAAGAAGCCTATCGACTAGAATTTCTCGTAGATAAGACCAACGAACACCTAGAACGTGAAATGAAAGTCTCAATGGAGGCTGGAGAAATCGTAGGTGAAATCTATGACGGATTACTCAAACAATATGTCAATCCAGACAATCCAGATAGTCTACATGCGATTAACCAACTTGTCGTACGCCTTGTATTTTGTTTATATGCTGAAGATGCTGGTATCTTCGGACACAAAATGATGTTCCATGACTACCTGGCTCGTTTTGGAAGTCGTGACTTTCGCCGTGGGTTAATGGACCTCTTCTCTGTCCTAGACACTCCAATCGACACGCGCGATCCCTATCTTGATAGCGAACTAAACGCCTTCCCTTATGTAAACGGTGGGATGTTCGCAGAGAATAATCTAGAAATCCCTAATTTCACCGATGAACTTCGAGAGCTTATTCTTGAACACGCTTCTTCTGGCTTTGACTGGTCAGAAATCAGTCCAACTATCTTTGGTGCAGTGTTTGAATCAACTCTTAACCCCGAAACACGTCGAAGCGGTGGAATGCACTATACTTCTATTGAAAATATCCATAAAGTTATTGATCCATTATTCTTGGACGAGCTAAAAGCAGAGTTAAATGAAATACGTCAATTTAAGCAGCCTAAAACGGTTGAACAAAAGGCAAAACAGTTCCAATCCAAACTAGCGAGTCTTCTTTTCTTCGACCCAGCTTGTGGTTCTGGGAATTTCTTAACTGAGACATACGTCTCTCTTAGACGCTTAGAAAATGAAGCTATTAAGCTTTATATGGGAGATACTGTTGCTTTAGATCTTGGTCAAGATTTAGTCAAAGTAAAGCTGAAGCAATTCTACGGTATTGAGATTAATGACTTTGCAGTTTCTGTGGCAAAAACAGCTCTCTGGATTGCAGAAAGTCAAATGCTGGAAGATACCAAGGATATCGTATTTAGAGAGTTTGATTTTCTACCTCTCAAATCATACACCCATATTGTAAATGGAAATGCACTAACAACTAACTGGGAGACAATAGTTGATAAAAGTAAGCTCAACTATATCATAGGTAATCCTCCTTTTGTAGGACATCAATGGCAGAGTACTGAGCAAAAGAAAGATATGACTCATGTGTTCTCAGACCTCAAAAAACATGGAAAATTGGATTTTGTAACATCATGGTTTGCAAAAGCTGCACAATTCATGCAAGGAACTGATATAACCACTGCCTTTGTTGCAACAAACTCTATTGTACAAGGAGAAGCAGTTCGAATACTTTGGGAATACCTTTTTAATAAAGGTGTTGAAATTCAGTTTGCTTACCAATCTTTCAAGTGGTTGAGTGAAGCTAAGGAAAAAGCGGGTGTTTCTGTCGTTATAATTGGTTTTACTGTATTTGAAACTAAAACACCAAAACTCCTTTTCTATGGTGAAAATAAAGAGATTTGTAATAACATTAATGCCTATCTAGTTAAAGGAGACAATTACTTTATCCAATCTAGAGGCAAACCACTTAACCCAGCTATGCCTGTCATGACCAAAGGAAGCCAACCAACAGATGGTGGACATCTCGTACTTTCAGCTAGTGAAAGGATAAAACTTTTAGAGAGGACTCCTGAACTTTCAGAAATCATAAAACCTTATATAGGTAGTAATGAGCTAATTAACAAAAAAGAACGGTATTGTTTTTGGTTAGTAGATGTTGCCCCTTCCCTTATCAAGAAAGTACCTGAATTACTGTCCCGTTTAGAAGCAGTTAAAGAGAGTCGTATGGCAAGTCCTACTAAATCTGTGCAGGAGCAATCTCTAACACCTCAACTTTTTACTCAAATTCGACAACCCAATGTAAACTATATTGCAGTTCCTGAAGTTTCTTCAGAACGTCGACGTTATATTCCAATTGGTTTTTTGGACTCTAAAACTATCGCTAGCAATAAATTATATATTATACCTGAGAGTAACTTGTACATTTTTGGTGTACTTATTTCAAATGTTCACATGGCTTGGACTCGTATTGTTGCAGGTCGCTTAGAAGAACGATATAGTTACTCGCCAGCAGTTTATAACAACTTCCCTTGGCCTGAAATAACAGATGCTCAAAAAGAGAAGATATCACAAACTGCTCAAGGTATTCTGGATGCGCGTGCACTTTATCCAGATAGTTCATTAGCTGATCTCTATGATGAACTTACTATGCCAGTCGAACTTAGACGAGCTCACCAAGCGAACGATAAAGCAGTTATGCAAGCCTATGGCTTAACTAAAATAGTGGATGGCAAAAAGACCTGGCTAACTGAAAGCGAGACAGTAGCAAGACTATTTGAGATGTATGAGCAACTTACAGACAGCAAATCATAGAATAAGAGACATCTCGATATAAAATAAAAAAGACTATGCAGTCTTTTTTATTTTGATTAAGCCTACTTATCACTAGTCTTGATTAAGTAAACCATCACTAATATAAGGAGAAGTGTCTCCATAGCGGTTCCTCCTTTCATTTAAAAAAGGAAACACGCAATCAGTTAGAATTCAAATATACAAATTCTAGGAGAGAAAAACCTTTAAACGACTAGACATCCGCCACTGGACGATACCACCGCCAGAGTAAATAGATGGAGCACAACAAGAAGCCTGCTCCCGCTAGCATAAAATGGGAATTCCCAAACCCATAGCCAGCCAATTCAAACATTTTACGAGTCATGTGAATTCCTCCATGCACAGCCACTGCTGCCCAAGTCGTCTGATAGCGATCACGTAGAATCGCTGCAAATAGACCGAAGGAAAATGCCATAGCCGTCGTTAAGAGCCCAAATCCCCATCCTGATGTAAGATGTACTAGATGGATTGCCGCAAATAAAGCAGCTGACGCCAGCATCTTATGGGCGGGCTTGAGATGAAGGGTCTGAAAAATATAGCCCCGAAAGACTAATTCTTCAGGAAAGCCTTGAATCAAAAAGGCCGATACAAAAGCTTTCACAAGGTTAGCAACTGACCAGCTAGCTGCTGACTTGTCCACATCGCCTAGAAAAATAGCGCCTACACAACTAGCTACGACAATTATAACAGTCCAAGAAGCTGCTAGGACAAAGCCTTTGATAGCCTGATGGTCTACCCGTAATTTCATGACTGACCATGGTTTTTTATCCCAAAATGTCAGATAAAGCCAGACCAGTCCTAGATAGGCTAGCACCGTCAGTACCCCTGCAAGCAAGTAACTCGTAACTGTCTCACCCGATACAACTGTTGAGAGGAGAAAAAGGGGTAAAAAGTAAGTAACAGTCATTATAAATGCTCGTACAAAAGTTTTCATCACACACCTCCAAATTTTTGTCAAACTTTTCTATTTTTGTAGAAATGGCTTTTATTCAAAGAGAAAAAGATGATTCCTGCACGCTACCGAAACAAATGGATTTTACGAATATTTCTCAAAATTATTTATCAGCTATAGCTGATAAAAGAAATAGAATTCCTAGGAAGTCTTTGAATTATCAAACACCATACCAAGTTTTTCTGAGTTACTTGAAAAGTCTAACTTAATTTGACAATTTAGGAATTTAAAAAAATCTATTTAAATCATTGCACTCTATGAGACAAAAATGTAGAATATAGAAAAAGGAAATTTATATTTGAATTTTTGCCGAAGCGTTTATTCGAATATGGAAGGATTGTTGTAGCAATCCTTTTTTTATATCGAATATTCCTTGTAATGGTATCTTACTACGTTTCTTTCAGGAAAGCAAAAGAAATCAAGAAAACTGCATTCAAGAAAACTGCATTTAAAATAATATCGTGTTTGTTTTTGAGATTAACCCATTTAAATAGCATTTTGGGTCATGATTCATAAGTAAAAACTTATTGTTTCTCCTTATCTCCTTACCTCTCTATACAAAATAGCAGCAAATGATTCTGTGACAATTTGTGGGAAATTTTTGTAAAATTCAAGATGCCCCAGGACAGCAAGGTCATAGGTTGTATGCTCATCAATAACATCTTGAGCCATGCCTCTAAAAATACTGGTCTTTCTGATCCACTCCTCGCCTCTCTTGGTCTTCACAATTAATATATACCGTTTCCCCTTCTTGGTTTCTCGCTCTTCAACTGATAACCTTACCTTACCATAAAAAAGGAACATATTGTCTTCATCTGCTTTATCAAACCACCCATTCATAGATTTTCTTCGGATTGCTCTTCGGTTAGGCTGATGGTTTCTTGCTCCTATATCTATTACGAATGGAGTCTGTTGTTCAGCATTTACTGCATTTTCATCGTCTCCTATATCCCTAGGCAACAAGCTATTTAACATTGCTTCAAGTCTATCACGTACTTGTTCATCTGTTAATGTTGCTACAAATTGCTTAACTGCCCTATTTGAAGCTAGGTCATAATTATATGAACAACCTTCTTCATGGTTTGAAGTTGGAAGGGTTGACAAAAATGCCCTTCTTTCTGATGTTTTATGTGTAAAACGTAAATTTGCTATCTGACATTCTGGACACAACATTTTATCTCGGTATTTTGAAATATCTCCCTTTTTCTGTTCATATTCTTTTTGAACTTCATATACACTATGGAGCTGTTGATCCTCAACATAAAAAAAATCTTCGTAACTATGATTTGGCATATCTAAGTTCCTCCTTATTGAAATCAATTATGCACTTTTTCAAATTCTATTATAACTTTTCTCATAGAAATTAACAAAGAGACCTAGTTTTAGTTAAACTTTTTCTCGTGACCGAAATTTAAAAAATCAAGCAAATCATAACCACCCGTCTAACGGGTGGTTTGATCAAGGGCTATAAGCCCATAATACCAGCCAGCGCCTAAAGACGCTGGCTTTCACTTTGTTCAAGCCTTATTGCTTTTGACTCGTCACAAGCCTCTCAAAGAGGCATTCGCATTACTTACCGTTATCCC
>SKER01000286.1_pt1 | contig 66111 bp, 81 predicted proteins | sample 4826961 | NCBI WGS metagenome assembly SKER01 (sample SAMN11008804, study PRJNA524170) | human gut metagenome | biome: Human fecal sample; material: Feces; isolation source: fecal sample from pouch patient p47 | host: Homo sapiens | place: Israel: Tel-Aviv | collected 2016-11-16 | reverse complement strand
TCATTAAGAGACATTAATGGAGAAAGCATAGTATCTGTCCCACGTAATTTGGTAAGTATTCGTTCAGAGGTCTGCCAATCCACTGCTTTGTCTAACTTATCATAATAGTTAGAAGGCAACTTATTTAAGAAGTTTTCTATTGACTTTATATTTCGCCAACTGATTCCAACGTTGGGAAGAACTTGATTTATAGTCTTGTGTAGATCCCAGAAGAATTCTAACTGTTCTTTATTTAAGCTTACCCCATGAGCAGAGTAATTTAGCAACTTCACTGGAAACTTTCGCCAAGACTTTTCTTCTTGTTTTTGTTTTAAATTCTCTACCTTTATATCTTCACGTTTATAAAACGGAAGAGTTTTTAATTGTATAACATTAGCTCTATCCAACAACTTATCCGACAATTCAAACGTTGACTCATCAATATTCATTGTTCCAATAAACCTTACGTTTTCAGGAATTAAAAGTTTAGGTGGATATATTGCACTATTGTATAATCTGGCTTCTAAATATTTATTGTATAAAGTTAGATATCGCTCATTGCTATCTCTTTCTAAGACGGACAAGAATTGTGAAAAATAATACTCAATTCTTGATAAATTCATTTCATCTAAGACAATTAGATAAATCTGATTGCTGTCTTTCTCTGCTTTCAGTAATGTATCAACTAATCCAGAATCACTTGGGCGATAATTATTATTCATTGTATCAGCAAAGCCAAGTAAATCAGCATCATCTTGCCATGATGTCTTCACAGATATAAACTTAAATTGATCAGAGGCTTCATCAATCCCCAATGCTTCTGCATATGCACGAATTATTCTGGACTTTCCTGTACCGCTAAGCCCTGCAAGAATAGTTAGTAGATTCGACTTAATAGATGTGTGAAAGTTAACAATGTCATCTTCATCAAGAAGAAGGTGATACTTAGATGACCTAATCACACTATTAAATTGATCTAAAAATAATAGATCCGTATCTTGGGCCTTATTAGTATCAGTCGCATCACTTTCTTCTCCAACTAATAGAGTTGTAAACCTTGTAAAATTTTCTAGCTGATTTTCTTCATCCCTTAAGTACCGTGTTGGAATAAACATAATATTATGTCTTGTATCGCCATCACCATTATCGTAATAGTAATTATCCATTTTAGGATTTCGATTAATCTTACGTACTGTAATTGGATCATTTTTGTTGGGCGTTTGATATTGAATGCTCTCTATACCATCAGTACTTACCGCTGTGACATTTTCGTATAGCATCAAAGATGAATCACTATCTTCAGAAATAATAAATGAACTAATACTATCTTTTTTATCACTTATCATACTTACAGTACGAGATAAGATTGTCTCTCCTGCTAATAATTTATCAGTAATTTTCTTAGAGTTATTTCCCTCATCAGATAATATTGGTACTTCCTCAAAAGTATCATTTACTGAAAAGTCACTATTTTTAATATGAGTCTTAATATCGTAAGCAAATAAATTTTTCTTGTCAGTACTATTAATTTTAAAAATGAAAAGTTTATTTCTTAAGTATTCTTCTAAGGTTTCTCTTCTGGTATCCTTGTCATCGTAAATATTATCTACGAAACCTAACTTTTTAAGTTCATTAGGATATACGTGAATCTGAGAGTTTTGATATTCTTTTTCCAATGAATTTAGTATCTGTAAATTAAACATTATATCCTCATGTATATCAAAAAAGACACCTCCATCATCGGAAATATTCCCATAATTATCTGCATGATTCCATGCACCGATAAATAGTTGACTCATTATTTTTCCTCATTTCCATTTAACATTTGTTCTAATTCATTTATGTTGTCTATATAAGCTAAGTGATTTTCTCCAACTTTATTAATTAGCTCTATAATATCTTTTCTAGTCACTTCACCATTAAAAATAATAATTTTTTCGTATGCAGTTAATGGATCATCTAACTTTGAAATCAAATTATCAATTGATACATAGCTTATTATTTGACTATCTTTTACGCTCATATATGTACTATTAACCGTAATTTGTAGCCTGGCTGTTCTTGGAATTTTTATTGAACCATATTTAAATCCAATTGGCATACCAATTAGTATGTAATTTCTAGCCGCCAACCGGTCTATTTGCTCTTGAAGTTTCACAGTTTCCTCTCGCAAATTAGTATTTTCCTCTTTTAAAGTTTTCTCATTTCTTAGAGCTACTTTTAATTTTGACTTTAGTGATGTGATTTCTTTTATATATATGCCATTAACATTCCTTGAGCTATTTTTCAAAGTCAACTTAGATTTTAAGTCAGATATATTATCAGCCATTTTTTTGATTTGCTCATTTTGGCTAGTGATAAGCTGACTATTCTCTGAATTTATACCTTCTAGCTGATCAACTTTTACCTGCATCTTTTTTACAACTACTGCTTCAGACTGATATTTATTATTTAAGCTAACTATTTTATCTTTCTGCTTTTCAATAACCTTTTCTAAGTGCTTGTTATCATTTTTTTTTACTGATTTTTGCCCTGTATCATTTGATATTTCCTTGCTATTTGATTTAATATAATTACTTTTGTACAAATTGAATGTCTCACTATCTTTTTTTAGGTAAGCTCTGCATAGTAGAGAAATAGTGTCATTGTTTTCGGAATTATTATTACCAATAGTACTTACTTCACTAATTATTGCCTTAAGTACTTTGGGTGCTACGTTATTTTGAATTTTTTCATTTATCAAAAATGCTCTATATTGAGCATTTATTTTTTTTGAGGGTGACCCTAATTGCCCACCAGAATTTCTGATAATATTTATAAAGTTTCTATCTGGCATAATATTAAGTAAAAAATTCAGTCTATCATCGATTTTCACCAAATATACTCCTCTCATAAGTGACATATTTAACTAACATAATTATCATAACCTACTTGAAACACGTTTTAAATGTAAACCCTTAAATTGCTTTTAAGGGAGTGTAAAATATTTTGTGTAAATTGATACCTTGAGGGTATTGAAAAAGGGAAAGCCTTCCCCGTATGATTGAAATCGCTAAAAACCAATCAGAATACGGAGGCTTTCCCCATGAACCAGTTTAACAAAGATATTATCGCAGCGCTATCTTCCGACAGAGATATTACCCTGAATGAAGTCTTACGTCGTCAAATTGAAGTGGCCGCTAATCAGTTCCTTCAAAATGAACTGACTGCGGTGCTAGGCTACGAACCACATACTCGGATCGACCGATCAAAAGACGACGTGAACTACCGGAACGGGACGTACACCCGAATTTTAAGGCCGGTGGGGCCTTTTTTTGTGCCCTCAAAACCAAAAAACCCTATCAACGAATCACCACTATGGTAATCCATCAACAAGATTTAGTGTAGAGCCCTTTTTTCAACCATTATTTGACTTGGATGTTGGAGGTAAGCGGTCATCGATACTAATAGTGACGTGATGACCACCAAATATCTTTGCACCGCGTGGTTCAACCTCATGATGATTATCAGTCCTCGGCTCAATCGGTTCTGCCATAAGCGATCTCCTTTCCGAAGATTTAGTGAAAAGGAAAAATCTCTAGAGCAAATCTCACGTACCGTTTACCAGAAGCAATCATACCAAAAAAGTAAGTACGTGACAATAAAAAACTCTATATGTTGTGGGGAACAAATGAGCGCAACACAACATGCCGAAAGTTACTAACTAAAAAACTGAGATTTTTAAGAACGAAATGGACGTACTAGCAGGGGTTCTAACAAAAATTGTAGATTTTCTGAAAATAGATTGATTCATACCTTGAAGTATGGTTGATTTAAACAATCAAATATGAGAATTATAGATATGCTTGAAGTAGGCTTCAATTAGTAGCAGACGAACGGTTAGTATAGTGCGCGCGGCGACAGATTTCCTGTTCGAACGGCCTTCTTTTGTGATTGCTAAACAACTAATTTAATACTGTCACTCCTAACGTCAAATAGGTAGCGAATAAAATCCAAACAAAGTATGGCACAAACAGGTAGGCTGCCAGTTTGTTCACATTGCGAAAGGCAAGTATGCAGGCAAGGACAACCAAATCAAGCACTATAATGATGATCAGTCCGAGCCAATAGCTATTACCGCCGAAGAACACGATGCTCCAAATGAAGTTGAGAAGCAGTTGACTGCTAAAAAGACTGAGATTGATGGTTTTTTGGGTACGCAATGTCGTGTCTTTGATGACTAAGTAACCAGCAACGCCAATTAATAAGTAGAGGATGATCCATACTGGTCCAAAGACAGCGGCTGGTGGTGAAAGTGGCGGCAGCTTTAAGGATGTATAGATGCCCTTGATATTACCTGCGAGTAGACCGGAAAGGGACCCAATAAGTTCAACGACGACGATGCTCAAAATGAGATGAAACCAGTTGATATTTCTTTTTATTTGCATAAGCAATTACCTCCTTTTTTGAGTTTAGCATGCTCATTATTAATTGTGTTAATATCACGCATTTGATAAGGTGCGTCAATCATTGATTGTCAAAGGCTGTTACTGATCCAGAAACTGCCTTGACATAAGTTCTATGATAAAGGTAGAGCTTGTTTGAAGGCTTTGGCAGGCCAGAAGTTTGATTAAGCGAGGCGATCATCATGATGCAATATCGATTACAATTAGACACTAAAAACCAGTTGTTTGTAGCAATTGACGCACATGATCAGAACCATTTTGGAACTGGTCGGACGGTTGAAGAGGCTATTAAGAACTTGAAGGATTCAACAGACAACAAAGCTGCATAAAATCAGGTCGTGGACTTTCGGGTCTACACTTTCTGGTGTTGAGAAATAATCAACACTGAACGTGTAGGCCTTTTTGGATAACGCAAAAAGACACCTACTCAGTGTCCATGCTATGTTTGTTAGCGTCGAAACCAAAAGCAAGCGAGGTTATGAGTAAATGTCCCAATACGATCCTACACTGTCCGTCCTTGGAATACCAGACCATAATATCAAAGTTGCCTTTGTTCGTCATGAATATCGCGGCAACGGGGTACGTCGCCGCCAGTATCATGTGATTGATGCCGAGCTGACTTACCGGTTAACCCGGTGCCCACTGTGTGGCTTTGAGGCCTTGCACCCTAACGGGTTTTATACGGCCCACGTGCGCGTCCTCAATGGGCTTGAAATGCCGACAGTCATTGACTTGCACAAGCAACGATGGCGCTGTCATAACTGTTACCACACAGTCAGTGCCAAGACGCCACTCGTGCAACCCAACCACACGATCGCTGCTCACATGACAGAGCGAATCATGAAGTTAGCGCATGAACGGTTGCCAGTCAAAACCATCGCCCGTATTATCGGGATCTCAGCTTCCTCGGTTCAACGGATCATTGACCAAAATCTCAAACTCCGACCGGCTCGCCGGCTACCCACGCGACTCTGCTTTGATGAGTTCCGTTCCACTCATGGCATGATGTCGTTTATCTGTCTTGATGCCGATTCACATCGTCTGATTGCCTTGCTTGGTGACCGATTCAACCGCACGATTAAAAACTTCTTCATCGCTCATTATTCACTCGCTGAACGCACTCGGGTCCAGACGGTCACCATGGACATGAATGTAACTTATCAGACGATTATTCATGAGGTTTTCCCCAAGGCCCAAGTCGTCATTGATCGGTTCCATATCATTCAACTTGCGGCTCGTGCCCTTGATCAGGTACGCGTCCAAGCGCTCAAACAGCTTGATGACAAACACAGCCGTCCTTATAAGATCATGAAGACAAACTGGCGGCTTTTTCATCAAACTGCGCCTGACGCTAAACACAAACAGTTCCTGTTTGGTTTGAATGAATACGTCACGCAACAGGAGGCCATCGATATCGCACTTGATACTGAGTCCAAGCTCAAGCAAACCTACGAGACCTACTTAGCGCTTCATGAAGCTTTGATGGTGAAGAAACATCCCGCGGAACTGGCAAACTTGTTAGCTACTTACGAGCCAAACGGTACGGCAATGGACATGACGATCGCGACGCTTAAGCGACACAAAGTCGCTGTTCTCGCCGCTGTCACCAGCCTTTATTCCAACGGTCCGATCGAAGGGGTTAACCGCCTCATCAAGTCACTCAAACGATCCTGTTTTGGCTTCAAGAATCAGCTGAACTTCTTCAAACGAATCTACCAAATCACGGCATAACATGACAAAGACGGCTCCCCAAATGGAGAACCGCCTCAAATGATAAATTTATTCTTCAACACCAGTTGACGCTGAGCCAGACAAAGCCGGACAATCGGGGAGCTTTCAGCAGGCAAGGAACAACCGTGCAAACCTGCACGCTTATTAATGGCCATGACCGCAGTTACGGACGTAGCAGATAAGGAACGACAACCATCAAAACGCTAGATTACTTTTTGACAGCAGACAACGGGCCAGACCTAACCAATCATCATCATCGGATCGGTTGCCATTAGGAAGCCGGACGCAAGATAGCGCTGGGGTCACAATGACCGTAGTTACAGCTACACTTGTTCGATCACCAGACCCGGCGCAGGGAAAGCACCACGCCACCAAGTAGTGGGCAAATAACGAGCCGTATAGACGTTTTAGATGGTGAATAGGGTAATTATTAATCACACGGTTAAGACGCCTTAAAACGGACGAGAGAGGTAAATTAGAAAGGGCGACGAACAAACACCCCCGCCCCACCTGGTTAGCAGACAAGAGCGCACACATAGCCATTGTCTTTATCGCAGACTATGTTTTTCGAATTCTGACGAGGGGGGGCAGACCGTCACAGTTGCTAACGACACATGTTATCGCTAACTTGGAGAGCGTGGCAAATAGTCCCGGATTAGGACGCCCAACAGCTTCCTAGCCCCATCAAGTGATCGCCTGGTGGCGGATGCTGGTTAGAAATTAGCCTAAGAGCCAAACACGGACCCTTATTTCTTGGAGCAGGTCACCTTTACACCATCGAAGTTGACCAAATAAAAAAGAGCTATCTATATCAGATAGCCCAAATGCACGACCTTATGAAAATAATTTTTACCACAGTTTTACCACAGTTTCTATTTAAAACTATGTTTACTGATTTTCAGTAAGAATAAAAAATGCCGTCACATCAAGGTTTTAAACACCCCTGAAAATGACGACAATAAAACTTAGTGCCCCAAACAAGCAGCTGTAAGCCTTACATATCGGGGATTTTGCTCGGTTTTGTGTGCAGATTGTGTGCAGCCAATATTTTCGACAAAACCGGACAACAATCGCCCAATTAGTCTTCGACCTCTTTAAAAAAGAAAAAGGCCCGAAACAGTTTTCATACTGCCCGGGTCTTTTTTCGTTCTATTTATATCCATTGTGAGTAATTCCAGTGAGATCAACGTTTAAATCTTGTTGACCACCATAGTCTGAGTATTGCCAGATCGCCGTGTTACTCAGCGCTGGAAAAGCATTGTAGTCTGGCCATACTGATAAGCCAGATTGATAGCTGGCGTCCCATAAACTGTTGGGAAATTCGGCATTGATCCGGTCTAAGTCAACGTGAGCTAGCAGGTACGGCTTGTATGAGTATAGCATTGGTGTAAAGCCAGCTTGCTTAATCATACGCATACCAAACAAGATGTTGTCGGTGTTAGCTTCAACATCGTCAGATGCTCCAGCCTCATAGTCGAGAGCCACAATTGACCCATACGGTGTCTTAATCTTACTCAAGAAGTAATTCAACATCTGTTGGGTTTGGTACTGATTAGATCCGGTCTGGTCCCAGATATACTGGTGCATGCGCCAGCCCCGCTGCTGTCCCTGATTGATGTGGGAAGTGTAGGTAGATTGGTCGTAGATATAGCCGTTTTGATTGCCACCCATTTGAGTGATCCCAAACTGGTCTTGGCCGGTGTTGTTATACAGCGATGGTTGGTACTTAGAGTAGTCACCACCGTAACTCCGGCCCGCTTGTTTTGGGGTCAATACCCCGTTAGTGTCCGCATGGTAAGTTGTGCCGCCAACAGTCACATCGGTGTTAGTTACCTTTAAATAGGTAGACGGGTCGAAGTAGTACTTCTGCCCTTGCCAATCGACTAAGCCGGTCATCAGCTTACCGTCAGCGCCAACCATGTACCAGTCCCCCCATTGGGACTTAACATAATCTTGGTGGTCCAACTTTAAATAGGTCACTGGATCGAAGTAGTAGTAGCTACCCATCCATTGCTGGACACCAGATAGAACTTGGCCATTATCGCCAATCATGTACCAGTCACCCCACTGAGATTGTACATAGTCCCGCTCAGTGTGGAGTGAACCGTCTTGATTGAAGAACCAGTAGTCGCCTTGCCACTTCTGGACACCGGTCAGTAGTTGCCCATCTTGGGTCAGATACCAAGCCTTTTGTTGCTCAATCTTAGGTAAATAGCGATACTGACGGCCCTTGGCTACTTTGCCGTTCTGCTCGTGGTAGGTATAGGTATTGCCACTCTTTTGCCAGTCGGCACTAGCGGTCAATGGGGCGAGCAAGACCGCGCCAGCCATTATGCCAGCCACCATCGCCTGCTTAAGCTTGCGTTTCTTCATTAGTTCCTCCTTGTAGAGCGTCAAGCTGCTTTTGAGCGGTTGCTTCTTGCTCCTTCAAGCTCGCTAATGCCGCCTCAACCTCAGCAATTTTGGCCTGCGTATCGTCTGCCGGCTTAGTTTGTGGGTAAGCGTCCAAAGTGCCGTCGGCCTTAAGCTTGGCGTAGGCCGATTCAACAGCGTTAGCGAGTGTCGCCTCGTTAGTCTCGTTAAAGCCTAGATCAGACAGGGCCTTCGCCACGATTTGCACGGCACGGGTCTTCTTGGCCACGCCTTCGATCGCCTTTTCAACTCCCAGCTGTTGCATGGCCACGACCGCATCCTTGGCTAGGGTTGGCAAGATGGCAATGAGGGATGTGGCCTTGTGGCTTAGCTTAAGCCACTTCGACATGTAGGCCGTAATGATTGGCAGTGAAGCCACTGCCACCGCTGTGATTACATTTGCAATTGAGTTAACTTCCATTTTTCTTTCCTCCTATTTGCTTTCATTCGTCTGCTTCTCCAGTGCTTTTAACCGCTGGTGGTCGTTGATCAGCCAATCGCGATGCACACCTAATTCTTGACTTAGTTGGTCTAGCCGGTTGTGATCTTCTGCCCGGTCTTTCTGGATGCTTTTTAATGTTGCGTTGACTTCGATCATGGTCTTCTCCAGCTGTTCAATTGCTCTTGAAATTTTTTGTGACTCTGCACGTGAGGAATCGATCGCCACACGGCTCATGTCTGAGTGGACATATGAGAAAGCAACCCCAATCAATGTAAAGATTGCCACCCACTCGCCCCATTCGAGCCCCAAAGGATGGTGCATGTCCATGCCTATGTCTCGCCTCCTTCCCAAATTTTGGTCAAACAAAAAACGCCCAATCAGTATCTGAACCGGTTGGGGCGCTGTGTATTTCTTTGGCGAGCTATATCTAGGCAGCTACATACGGCTTGCCAGTGATCTGCTGGTACTGGTCAGTAGTAATAGCACCCAGAGCTACGTAGCTCTCGATTGCCACATTGAGCTGGAACATGCACTTGCAAAATGTGAACATATAATTTTCCATGATTAGTTACCTCCGTTAGCGCTATTCTTCTGTGCTACTAATTTGCCCAAGGCGGCCATAGCCTGAACCATGGCTGCCTGTTGCTTCATAACTTGGCTAATCTGCAAGCCTAAAGAGTTGAGTGCTTGGTCTTTCGTAGATGGTCCTACCGGCCCATTGCTTGGGTGCTGGGCGTTAAATTCTTCCACACTTGCTTGATCCCAGTCGGTGCCATTCCAGGTGTAAGGCGGACGTAGCCCGTCCTTAGGTGCAACTAGGGTTTCACCTGGTTTGACTTCGTAGGGTTTTTGCTCGTACCGTACACCGGTCAGCACTTGGCTTGTCTGATCGAATGTGTAAATTGCTACTTGATTATCGTTGTTCATTTCATTTTCGCCTCCTAGACTGGTGCACCGATCATAATGATGTTAAGTGAGACAGTTTCGTTGCTATAACGTCCACTACAGCTAATCGAAAGGGTGTTGGAAGTGGAAACATCGTGATAAAGCTTAAGGTAGCCCTTGTAGGTATGCCAGTCCGCAATCATTGTCGTAGCAGAGTTTACTTTCCACGGAATAGTGAGGGTACTTTCCCAGTAGTCTGCATCACTCTTGTTGATTAGAACGTCGCCACGCCCAAAGATGACACATAGGTTATTAGTGATTAAGAACCTCGACAGAGCAAAGTCGTTGCCGTTGTTAGGCTTGCTAAGGCCCGGCCCCCAAGTGTAATCCCGTGACCAGGCATCCGTAAACTTTGGCAATTTGTTGGACATCGCTGTAGTCAACGAGTTACTCAGATCGTCAAATTGCCGATTGAGCTTGTCGATTGCCCCACCGGATAAGTTGTCAATGGTCGTGGTTCCACCAAAGTGGTTGTTACCCGTGAATTGGTTGTTCCCAGCTAGGGTAGCTGCATGACCCTTGTTCAATTCGTCCAAGTAGTTGTTGATCAAGTCTCGGATGGTGGTCAGCTCGCCCTGATTGCCTTCAACCAGCTTTTGATTGGTTTCGGTGTATGTCTTAACAAGGTTTTCGCTGTCTTGGATCATTGTTTGAATGTTCTGGTTGTAGATTTGAGAATCACCACTGCTGAGATAGCCAACACCCTCGACCACTGTGAACTTGACGTTGATGGTCGACACCACCTGGTCGTTACCATCCTTGATTCGAAAATAGGCGTTTTGATAATCGCCTGTTGCTTGGAAGAACGGTGCCGGCATGGTGAAGTCGAATGTCCCAACTGCGGGGCTTTGTGGTTGATAGCCACCGCCAACCTTGAGTTTACCGGTTGAATCGGTCCCCACTAAGTCAATCGTCTTATTTTCTAGGTTATATGGCTTGCTCCCTTGACCGCTCTGGTTCTTGACCAGGACGAATGGAATTACCCGGCCGTTGTCACCTTCGTGGCCATTCATCGCCCCAATGGACGTGACATGGTCAGCAGACACGTTCACGTCCAGAATCACCCGGCCATCGCTACGTACTGCTGCTTCTGTTGTACTCATTTAATTACCTCCTCCTGTGAGATGGTTAATATAGCTAACCAGCTCATTCAGTTTGTCTTCAATTGCTTTCCAGTTGCCGTTGATTACGTCTAGGTAGCTTTGATCTAGCACCAGGTTCTCTGGCCGTTGCAAGCTGATTTGATCAGTTTCCTTGCCCATTTCCCGCTCCCGGACCCAGTAGGAATTAAATCGCTGTACCAGGTCGTTGATTGGTGACTCAATGTCCTGAAAGCTCAGAATCGTGTAGTTTCGTAGGGAACGGTTTGACGCGTTACCGGGAGAACTCCGACCGTTAGACACCGTTGGCACGTTAATAATTCCTTCTACATGGGCTAGACGCTTATAGAGTTCGTTAATCTTGCTAACCGTCGCATTGATCCCAGCGTCCACGTTGTCAGCGATTGTAAAGATGTTTTGCAGTCGGCTGATGTTGATGGTCTTAATCGGATCAATTGGCTTGGGTGCCACTGGTGTAGGCGTTGGTGTTGGAGCAACAACGGCCATCTCTTTGAACTTGGCAATCAGCCGGTCAGCTATCTTACGCCCCGTTTCTGCTGTGGGGTGGACACCCGTGTTACCGTCACCTAGGGTGGTACTAGCATTCTCGTAAGTGATGATAGGATCTGGTCGCCAGTCGTAGTAGTCGATGCCCTTATCCTTAGCAATCTGTACTAACATGGAGTCCAACTGAAATTGCGACCAGCCTTGTGAGTTGATGTCGAAAAGCGAGGTGCTACCGTTTCGGAAATCTTCCGTTGGCAGTTCCAGCAGAATTCTGATGTTGGGTGCTTCCTGCTTTAGAGTATCTAGCCCAGCTTCCACCCGCTGTTTTACATAGTCCAGATCGCCACTTGGAAAGCACCAGTCATTGACACCGTAGTTAACTAGCGCATAGTCGTAGCCTGCCGCACTATGGGATTTTACCATTGCTGGGAACCCACTATCACGATCATCAAACTTTGCCCCAGAAATAGCGGTGTTGGTCACTTCCCAGCCCATCGCTTGACCAATAATCTCGGGTATCCGTTCACTGGGTGGAAGGTTCTCCTTACCGTCCCAACCAGCGAAAATAGAATCCCCAAAAGCGATTAGTCTCGTCATTTAAACATCTCCTTAGTGATCTTGTCCTTCAAGAGGGGCCAGAGACGGTCAGCATCTTTTTGGCTAAAGAAGAAGCTGCCATCAGGCCCTAACTTGGGGATTTTGTTGATGCCGTCTGGGGAAGCAACTAGCATTTTGCCACCTGCAACTTCTGTTGTTGAGTAATCAAATCCCACAAAGGCACCAGCCTTAACTTTATAATCCTTGTCCGGATCAGTTACATGGCTGACCTGCTCTATAGCCTTAATTAATAGTCCAGTTTGATCAACGCTCCTTCCTAACTTGTCTTGATCGTCACTGTCCATCTGCCATAGATCAGCAGCACTTTGCAGAGTGGTCCAACGATAAATGCCAGTTGACCGGAAATCGATATTGCTTAACGAAATTAATTGGTTGACTGTGCAGCGAATGCCAATCTTATATCCAGCTTGCAGCCAATTCCGCGAAAATCCCCGAAATATGTCTTTTAGGCTATCAATTCGCAACTTGGAGACGTCTAGGAAATAGTAGCTTCCTGTTTTAACCAGCAAATTCTCCACATTTGCCAATGACCAAGCAACTTCACCATTAACTTCTTCCAGTTGATGATAAGCGTGAACCACTAGCCCAGCATTTGCTGCCGATTGGATATAACCGGCCGCATCTGTGTCCTGTGTCGTCCCGTGGCCAATCCGCACGATCACGGATTCAATCCCTTGCGACTTTAACGCCGCAAAATCAACAACCCCACTTCCTTCTGAAACATCAATTACGTTCGCTGTTGGCATATTGTTCCGCCTCGCTTTCTGTCCAGGTTTCTTGACCACTCGATGTGGTTGATGAGTTGGCAATGTATGTTTTCACTTGTTGACGAATGTCATTGACCGTCCGTGTTTGACTATTATCAAAATCCAAGATATTTTTACCGTTGGAATTGAAAGTCTCAGTTGTCGCTGCACCTTTCGAGTATGGGTGCCAGGTATACCCCACCATCGGGACTGTTGTCACGAAGTGCTTTGGCTTCACCTCTACGCGTATTACTTCACCGGCAATTGGCGCGGCATTGCCATCCAAGGTAATGTCGATTTCCAAGTCAGGATTGAGTTTGAATTGCGTGTCAGCATACCTCATCATTTCATCTCTGTTCTGGATAGTGTCTGAGGTAATATCACCCCCGGCAAACGAACCCCAGCGGTTATAGCTTTCCTGGTTTCGGTACCAAAACGGAGCAAAGTAATACATTTCTTTGCTACCGGTAGTAGTGGCGCCAGAATCATTACCACTATCGCTACCGGCAACAATTGACGCCATTTGATCATTACGTTCCCACCAGCTTGGCGGGTACCAACTAATTGGTTCTTTCTTGCAATTTTCCCCTGGTTGAGGTTCAAAAATCATAGTAGAACTATCCAGCGCTAACGTGATGTGGTAACTGGCGCCGTGGGATCCGTAGAATCCCATATCGCCGGTTTGCGGCGAGTCAACTTGATGGCCACAGCCTTCCAGTGACACGGTATAAGCTGGAACATTGATGCCAAAGTCTTTGTAGACTTGGCTGACAAAACTTGAGCAATCCATCCCCGAGAATGGGTTGCCGCCGCGTGAACCACCGGCACCGCCCCAAACATACGGAACGCCAAGGTACTTTTCGGCATCTCTTTGAACGGCAGCTGCCCCTTTATTAGCCGCGCCACTTGGCAAGCCGGTATCACTTGTGCTGTCTTGGCTGTACGTAGCACCAACCAGCCTCCCACAGTTTTGCATACTAGTCGTATCGTACGTAAGCGATACCTCGTTAGTATCGTGAAGATAGTCCAAACGATGGCCATAGTTTTTATAGAATTCATCGTGTGAGTACACCCTGATGTTCAAGTTGTCTGGGTAGATCACACAATCAGGCCAAGCTCCAATAATCCGGTCCAGGAAGTCTTTTCCGCTGCCGCTGGCGTAAGGGCTGTCAACATTCACGGCGTTAAAACTTCCGATAACTTGGTAAGTAATACCCCAATTATTACCATCAAACATGGCCTTCAAAATGTCTTGCGGCAATACTTGTTGCGTTTGACTACTATCGTCAGACGCTACTTCTAGACTGGAAGAACCGCTACCGCCGTAATGGCCATTATTTCCCCAATCGATTGGTGCATCTGCTCCATAGCATCTCATGCGTGAAACCTCGTTGTAGATGTGAGAAAGAGTTACGGCCACGGTCGTCATTCCGCCCGAATAGTCTGGTTGAATTTGCTTAATTACGAACCATTGACCCGCAATTTCAACGAAATTTTGCACTTCTAACAGGTTGAAAGCCTCACTGCCATCATCATAAGCGGTTAATTGCGCCGTGTAAGTGCTATTAACCTCCCACTCAATTTCAATTGAATCCGCCAGTGCAGACTGGAGCACTGCAATATCGTCTGAACTATTTGGAACGTGTAAGTTCCCATTAGTTGACTGGCAGATTTTGAGCGGTGTCGTAAGTCCACTCATGATAAGTACATAAACGGAAAGCTGAAAGTAATGTCGACCGAGTTAGCTCCAGTGCACTCAATCGCATTCCAGCCAGGGTCTAGGCTGATATAGCCAAAATCAGTCTTTGCATTCACTTGATTTCCATCTAGGGTGGTAGTCAAGCTTTGGCCATCCCAGATAATCGTGTGGTTGCCATCACTCTCCTCGTTGAACTTCCACGAGGTGTTAGTGGTGGTATTTTTGATTTCTAAGTAGTTGCCAGAAAACTTCATGATAATTCGCAAATCATGGCTTTGATAATAAGGGTCAACCTTAATGTCCGAGGCATTATAGACCCGAAAGCTATTACTGGTGAAGTGGTAGCCCACATCAGCTGAATTATCGGGTAAGTTCATCCCAAACTGCCAACCGTCCTGATCGAAGGTGTAAGGCGAATCACTCCGATACATCGAATACCGATATGGCTTCGGCAGATCAAAGGGAATCGTGAAGTTGGCGTAGTTAGCGCCAGGAGATCCCGGCGCAATGTCAAACGGGGTCGGATAACCGAAGTATACCTTGGCGTCATTGACGTCCGTTCGTACCCTAACCAGCTTTCGTTGACCGAATAGCTTGTAGATTTCATGTTTAGCTAGTTGAAAGTCTTCCCAGTTGCTGAATTCTAGCAAAAACTTTTCGCTAATCGTACGTTTGGCAAAAGTTTGGCTAATAAAAAAGGACCCATCCTTTCCGGTGGTGTCCTGGTAATTATTCGTAAATTGTGGTGACGAACTAGCGTCGTCCTGGCCTAGATAAGTGAGCCCCGGGACTACATCAGCGATGCTAAATTCATCACCATTACCTACTTTTAGTTTTAAAAATGGTTCCACTAGTTCACCTCCTAACTGTATGACCTCATTGCTGCATCAAGGGCTTGTCGCTTGTATAACTTCTTAGGATCAAGTGAGCCTTGATCCTTGATGGCTTGCAGCTGACTGCCACTAAGCCCTAACAATTGACCGAACATATCCAACAGCTGGTCGAATTTCTGGTTCATCTGCGCCATTCGTTTTTCTAATCCGTCATTATTAGCAATTGCCCCATGGCTAGGTTCTTCTGCGTGGAAGCGAGCCACGATCTCACCGAGTAACTGGTAAGCACGGGACCGCTTGGACATGTCCAATGGTACGATCATTTCGGGGCGGTTATATTCGCCGACCTCGTACATGCCGTGTTGGTTGATTAGGCCACCGTCAGCGTAACCGTGTCCATTGCCGAGCGCAGACAGGCTGTCACCATAGCGATGTTTTGCATAGTTCAAGCCGGCTAACAGGTCATCAAAACCATTCCACAAGTCACCGTGCCCGGGGAGCTTGTACGCGTTAAACGTTGACTGTTTAGTCTGCATTAACCCCATCGCTGGGCCGGAACCGTCACCGTCTGGGTCAGCACCCGGTTGTTTAGCGTTAGGATTCCCACCGGATTCCGTTTTAATCTGACGCAGAACCTTATCAACCAGGCTTTCGGACAAGTGCAGCATTTGCAACGCTCGCAATGCGTAGGGCCGCCAACGTTCAACACCTGAACCACCTGGATTAGCCATAACTTGCAACTGTTTCTTGACCCAATCCGCCATCTGCTTGGCAATAAATTCCGGCACGTTAGTTACTAAGTCACTAGCGAACTTAATAGGTGTAGAAACATGAACGAACCGTTTGAAAACAGATTCCATGAATTCGATCGGGTGGGCTAGGAACTTATCCGTGTTTTCCAAGAAACTAGTGGCGTCATCTTTGAGATTGGCAAAGAAATCACCAATCCCATCAGCATAGTGCGGGATTTTACCCATCATCTGCATCAAAGTGTAGCTCCGCTCGCCATCTAACACTGAGGTGCCCTTCGGCAGCGGCACGATCATATCCCGCACAGCGGGAAACATTCCGACCTGACCGTTAGACAGACGGTACATCTCCCGATAGTGAGCAGTTTTGCCGTCGTTTACTTTAGCGAATCCGCCAGGATGAGCACCTTGCGTACCAGTGGCATAACTAGGCATTGGCACTTGCCATGAACCGCCGATTTTGGAAGCTCCTAACTTATCAAGCACCCAGTTAATCCCTTTTTGGAGGTCCCCCAGCATGTCGTTAAACGGCTTAATAATGCCACGGACCAAATCAACAAAATGGGTATGAATGGCTTTCTTGGCATTGGCAACCGTGTCACCAATGTTGCTCATCTTATCCTGCCAAGCCTTGACCATGTCGCCAAGGCGTCCACCAGTCATTTCGTTCAGTCGGTTATACATGCCTTTGAACAACCGCTGCTGTAACTTACTCATGTCGCTGGCCGTCCTGCGGGTATCATCTGACAAATTACCCCAATGACCACTAACTAAGTCTCGCCAAGTTTGGGTTCGATCTTCAACAACCTTATAACCAGCCTTGAACGTCTGTTTATGCTTACGGAACATGTCTTGGGCAGTCTTGGTGGTGTCTTGCTTCATCCCGTCCCAGTCTTTGCCGATAGAACTGGCGGTACTACTAAACCAATGGCCAACCTTCTTCATGCCGTTTTTGGCTGACTTAGCTAAGCCGTTAACAAAACTGCGGAACTTTTTGTTGTGCTTATACAGCAGCGCAATTCCACCAGCAATTGGATTAACTAAGAATAAGGCAATCTGTTTCCAGTCACTCTTAAACCAGTTAATAACTGCCTTGAAGCCCTTCACGATGGTTTTACCAGCCTTGACTGCTAGTTTACCCATATCGCTGCACATCTTCCGGAAGGTTTTGCTATGGGTATACAAAATGACTAATGCGCCAACGACTAATTCAATTCCAATAACCCATGGATTAAAACCGGCGGTGGCAAGTTTTGCCGCCTTTCCAATAAGTCGTACACCTTTAGCAACATTATCAAACATTAGCGGCAATTTGCCGATACCCGTTAGGATCTTAAAGGCACCAAACGCTGTTAATAAAGCGCCACCGAAGATTTTGACGGTCGTTGTATGTTTGCCTAGCGCTACTACAAGGTCAACTACTGCTTTAGTAACCGTACCGATAAATACAGCAATTTTTTTTAATCCCTTTTGACCATCTTTAGAATTAAAGGCTTTTGACATTGCAACCGCCGCGTCACGTAAGGATGGCATTAATGCCTTACCTAGAGTAATGCTTGCCGCGTTAGCTGCCTCCTTGAACTGACTCATGCTCATTTTAGCCGAGCCCATGTTCTTTTTAGCAAGTTGTTGAACATATCCTTGACCCTTATAAGAATCTTTGACGTTCTTGTTGAGGTCAGCAAGCTTTTTTGAATTGTCCGCCAAAATGATCCCGGCCGATTCACCAGTTGAACCAAACAATGCCTTAAAAAGAGCGCCCTTTTCTTGCTTACTAAGGTTACTACTATGTTTGTTCAACGTATCAAAAATTTGACTCATCGATTTCATTTTTCCGGACTTATCCGTGAAATCTTTAACTGATAAACCCATCTGGTTTAAAGCTTCAGTACCACCCTTCGTTGGCCTAATCAAACTGTTGAATACTTGCCGTAAACCAGTACCAGCTTTATCAGCCTCCAAACCGTTATTAGACAGAATACCAATGGCAGAAGCCGTTTGCCCAACAGTATACCCGAGCGTCTTAGCAGCTGGACCGGCATATTCCATGGCAACACTCATGCTCTTAAAATCAGTGGCGGTCATATCAGCAGCATAAGCCATTTCATTGACCGCCATCTTGGTATTCTTAAGCATTTTAGCAGTGCCGTCGGCCCGCAGCCCGAAGGCTTCCATTGCGGCAGTAGAGCTTGTTACAACGTCATTTAGGTCGTCACCTGAAGCAACTGACGCCTGCAACATCGTCTTCATTGCTCCCAAAGATTGGCTAGATGTATAACCACGCTTAGTCAATTCTTGATAAGCATCGGCAATCTTACTTTGGCTAACCCCGTATTTGACGGACATTATTGCACCGTCAGACTGCATCTTACTTACGTTGTGAGTGACTTCACTGACTTTTTCGCCGCCAGTAACCAGCAAATTAGTGGTTTTAAGGTATGAATCTTGCAGTTCACTCGCCTTTTGGGCACCGTAAACCATTGCACCGCCGACCGTGCTAACTGCACCGGTTGCTAGTAGGGCGTTTTGTCTCAAGGTTGCAAAACCGGTTTTAATTTTAGCTTTCATCCGTCCCGTGTGGTTGCCTAGACTCACAACAGCATCATCAATTCGCTTAATTCCGGTTGGTTGCAATCCAGCAACCTCTAACCGCATTTTCTTCATTTCTGACTTGGTGTTGGCAATCGAAGTTGCGGTTTTGTCTAACTGCTCTTTCTGCTTTCGGTAAGCATCCGAATTCTCCCCACTTTGATGGGCAATCTGCTTGAGTAGAAACTCTTGTTTCCGATATTGAGACTCAAGATTTACAAGACTAGCTTTTAGACCCTTGAATTTTGCAACGGTTGCACTTGCTGCCTTTTTTTCCGCATTTAAGCGATTGACGTACGCATTCGATGCAGATTGAGTTGCACGGTAACTTTTCTGAAGGTCGGCCAACCCAGATACTTGACGCATCACAGAATTTTGAGCACGTTTAGCCTGACTTTCATAGTTAGATAGCTGCTTATTTGCCTGGCTGATCTGTTTTTCTAGATTCAGCCATTGGCTACGTTGCTTTTCGTTGTCCTGGTCTAGTCCAGCTTGCTGACTTCGCAATTCGGCGATCTTGGCTTTTTGAATCTCCATTACTTGGTTCAGGCCACTGATCCGAGCCTTTACCGCTTCAGAATATTGACCCGAACTTTTCAGTTCCTGTTCCTGTGCTCGCCATGCACTGCTGGCAGCACTGACTGCCATACGAAAGTCCTTCATAGAAGTAATTGCCGAAATCGTGTCAATCGAGATCCGGGTGGCCATTTCGTTTTGAACTTTCAAACTTTTACCTCCTTTCTGACAAAGTAAAAAGCATTTTTAACTGAACATTTGCGCCATTTTCTTGTGGGCGTCCACAGCATTCATCGGCCGATCTTCACGTGATTTGGCGCTTTGAATTTTCAGTAGCTCCATATAATCCTGCTTGTCTAAATCAGATGGCAACACTCCAGAATCAACCATCAATCGCTGACGCATATAATTACGGTCTTCGATTTCCTGTTTGTAATCTTCTATTGTTCTTCGGAGTTCGCCGACTGATCTTTTGGGACTGACTTAGTAGATTCTTCTTGAAAAGCCTTTTCAGGGACCCCTTTGATCCGATTACATACATAACTTAAGTATGACCCCAAAATAGCAAAGTCAGCGTGATCCTTGACAATTTCCAACTGCTTATCGGACAAGCCCAACACATCCTGAAGAAAACTCAAGGCTTGCTTCGTAAAAGCACGCTCTTTTTTTAGCGCATCTAATCCGGCTTTGAATGCTTCGCTGTCGTCTTGTTGTTCGTTGTCAGCGGTTTGCGCCTCATCCATATCTACATTGAGCGACAGCAAAGCAATCATCATTTCATCAGCCTTGTCTACGTTAGTTAAATTAGCCTTTACATTAATTGGCCTCTTCAAGCCAATTTGTGTTGTTCTTAGTTTAACGACCATTAGATATCCTCCTCACTGCCGCCCTTGCGTATTGTGTATTTCTATGGCGACCGAAAAAATATTAAACTTGGTGCGTATCTGCGCCAGCCTGGTTCGTGTTGGCAGGCGAAGTAGCCCCAGAAGCTTTGACGTAGCCGGCCATTGGATTCTCGCCAGTGTAACCGCCAAATACTTCTTTTAGCATTGCGTCGTAACCGCCCCAACTAGAGGAGCCGGTGTTGTACATCTTATAAGGCATCTGCGATCCATCCGCGTTTAAAAAGACGTTGTTCGGGATCGGTGACAATGCTTGATAAGTAAATGCGGCGTTGCTATCCGTTTCGTTCTTGTTGTTGGTCCCGTGGTTACGAGATGGAATAATCATTTCACCGTTGGCGAAACAATCAAAGAACCAGTTGCCATCAAAGTCGTGGCTGGCAATCAGCAACGCAACGTGTGGCTTGTTATTACTTAACACCTCACCACCATTAATCGAACTGTAACCCGTAATTTTGCTACCGTCTGCGTACGGAATATCCAGCATTGTTAATGCCACCTGCGGCGATGGTGTACCGTATGCGGTCCGTTTAACCTTGTTGTTACCGTATTGTTGCTGTCCGGCTTCTTCCAATGCGGTAATGTTCGCGGTTGTCGCCCCATCACCGTCACCGTCCCAGAGCGCAATCCCAGCCTTGCCGAGACCGCCCTTCGTTGGATCAGTGATTAAGGCACCTTTATCATCAGTGATACCGGCCATTACAAAGTCGATACCCTTCATTGACATACCTGCCATTATTTGTCACTCTCCTTTATTAATAAATTTTTTGCAAAGTAAAAAACCTTGTCCACTTGTTGAGTGTCAGGGTCTTTGCTGTGATTTCTAGAGGCTTCAATCGTCCAGCCGTTTTGTACAAATAGATGGGCAATTTTCATTTCTTCGTCCAGTGTGTTCAGGGTTGAGTTTAGCTTATAGAAAATATGCACTTCCACACCGACGGTCCACCCTTTGAACGTTCGGTTGGCATAGTAGGTTGGTTCATTTAACCACTCACTGATTATACAAATTGTTTCACTGGTTTTGATCGCAACCCCTTGCGGAACCGATTCAATAAAAAAATGGTCAATCCAGGGAAAATGGCCACCCATTAATTCTCTGGCCTGAGTTGTCGGCAACTTCATGAATCGTCACCGAGCCTTTCCTCATAGACCTTTTGTTGAGCCACGAATACCTCGTCAGTGGCGTTACGTCGGGCATTATCCACGAAGTGCGTGGCACCCATCTTAATCGTTCCGTCATTTAGGAACCGTGCGATATACGCTTTTTTCCCAAACCCGACGGTCGAGTTTCCGTTATCTTCGCCGTTAATGTCAGTGTCTTGGCTCATGACGTTGTCCTGTAGGTGGCCGTATTTGACGTCCTTATGATTGGTCCGAGGTGTAGCTTCTCGCAATTTTTCAGCCAACACTTTAGCACCGGCTGAGGTCATCGCTTTCTGCGTGTCGTGATCAGGAACTAAGGCCTTTTCCGCCTTGTTAACGAACGCTTCAATCTGGCTGTCTAAATTATCCATGTCAAGCATCCCCCTTTGCCACATCTTTCAAAGTAAGAAGGTCATAACGATTCAGGGAATGACTTTCATCACGACTAATTGCCACGATGCGATATGTGGTCGATTGATCGCCGTCAAGTTGAGCCAACATTGACTTATCGACACGATATTGCGACCGGACAGCAACCACAATCGTATCTTCTAACTTAGTTCCCAACAGCTCATATTGCTGATTTTGCGAACGCTGATAGAAAGCACAATGTAACTGGCGCTTAGACGCAAACTGCGCAGTAGATCCCTCGATGGTGTCGGTGTCAATCAGTTCAGACACCCCTAGATCAATTAGATGATTGAGTCGACTGATTGCCATTTTCATCATCTTCGCCTACTTTCAATGCATACATTCCCCGCAATTGCCCAATAATACTATTCACCGTTAGATCGATCGGGTACGTTTGTGTGTCAGAAAGCGATAAACGGTATTGATAATACGTTGCCGCTAATGATTTCACAGCAATATCGAATAACGGTTGCACATCTTTTTGTTGATAAAAACTGTCATCACTACCAACTGCACCCATAATGAACTGATTGGCAGCATCAAGGTAGCCTTTAATCAGTTTGTTATCGGCAGTGCCGTCAAGGTATAAGACGTTTTTGACGTCATCGACTGAAACCACCAATCAGCTCACCTCCTTACTTAGCCAGCAGCTCCTGGCGTAGAAGTCGGCTGGTTAGCGACGGACTTAAATGATCCCACAGCCATTGCGCCAGTATCAGTTGCTTGCACATCAAAGCGATCAATAACCCGTACCTTGTAAGTGTTGGTCTCAAAACTACCAGCTCCAACATTGGTAGCCATCAGCGCCATGTTCTGGCGGTCAAACAACGTGATTGCTTGCTTAAAGTCACCAAAGTACAGTGGGTGATTGCCACTAACATCTGGCAACCACTTGTCTGCAATCCGTACGACCGTCTTCCCATCAATCTGGTAAACATCTGGTTGTGATGGCATTGGTTGCAGCATGTAACGACCCTCAGCGTCCTTAACCTTCGACAGAACGTTGTAACCCGACTGGTTGGTAATGAAGATGGATGTTGCTTCAATTGCCGGGTCCAGCGTGTTATTAACCAAATCCTTTACGTCGTCAAACTTGGAAATAGTTGGCTTCTTCGGTGCTGCGTCCATTACGTCCAAGATGGCCTTGTTACGAGTAACAGCGTCTTTCTTAGCAATTTGAGTAGTCAACCATGCCAACAGGTTTTCGGCTGTGTCATTTAGTAGGTTGTTAGTCAACGTGAAAATGGCACCATAATCAGAAATTAAGAACTTGATTAGATGCAGCTTGGCAACGTCAGCACCAGGAATTTGAGTGCCTTCATCCATCTTAACCATTGGCTGAATATCAGCCTCATTCTCGTAAACTCGTGAACCTTTGTTAGTCGAAACACTTTCAACATTAACGTAATTCTGCAAGGTAGCGAACTGTCGAACCAGCGAATGAATAGCAGTCTGAACGTCCACTGGAATGGTTAACCCCAGCCCGCCATTACCATCACTGCCCACCGTAGCGTCAGAAGTGATAGCGTCAAAATGACCACGAACCATGTTCTTGATGTCGTTGGCAAAACGATCACGAAGGCTCTGTTCATCCTTGTTCAAGGGTTTCTTGTCCTTCTTATCCATATTCACTACTTCCATTGCCCGTGCTTCGTCGAGCTGATCCTTAATTGCGTCACGTTGTGACTTAGCTTGATCACGCTGTGCCTTCAATTCCGCAAACTTATCCTTGTCAAAGTTGTCGTCGATGACAGCAGCGTTTAACTTGGCGTCCAAATCAGATACTGCTTGACCTTTTGCGATCCAAGCATCGTTTAATTCATTAATCCCCATGATTTTCATCATCCTTTCCCATTAAAATAGCCAACTTCTGGTCTTTCAAACTAGGAATTGGCTTCTCTGTTTTGTTTTTTGTCAGCTGTGGTTTATCGATTTGCTTAGTCTTGTTAATCAGGTTAAGCAGCTTATTAACCGCGGCTTTTGGCACAACTGGTGAGGCGGTGTTAACCACCTGTGGTACTGTCTCATCGACAAACAAAATCTGATCAGCAAAACCTTTATCGACAGCATCTTGTGCCGTCATCCAGGTTTCGTCTGCCATTAGTTTAAGAATGGCGTTGCGATCCATTCCCGTCTTCTGTTCATAAGCATTCACAATCGACTGATCGGTGGAATCCATCATCTTCGCATCATGTGCTAGGTCGTCAGCGTTACCTTGTGTAACTGTCCACGCTTTGTGAATCATCATTTGAGCCGTTGGTGACATATTAACCTGGTCGCCAGCCATTGCAATGATGCTGGCGGCACTAGCAGCCAACCCTTCCACATTCACAGTAACCTTGCCAGGAAAGGCCTTTAGATTAGTGTAAATTTCTGACGCCGCGAAAACGTCGCCGCCATTAGAAGCAATGTTGACCTCAAGGCTATCATCAGCGCCTTCGATCAGTTCATTCACTTGTGCCGGCGTTACCGCCGGAATATCGAAGAACGAATAAAATGCGCCAGTCGTGTTATCGACAATATCACCCTTGATCTGGATTTCCGTCATCGTTATCACCTCCTTTCGCTGTGCCATTACTTGCAGGCAAGTCTTCCGGCAAATAACCCGCCTGTTGCAGCAACCAGGTCGCCTGGTTAGCAGCCAACGCACCGTTATTTTGCAAGTTCAGGATATTCGCGGCATACGCATCACCTGCTGGATCAACAACTGGCCGCAAATCCATTTTGATATTGCCCGCCAACTTATTGTTTAATTCTCCCGTGATTGATTGAGCGAACCGAGACAGCGACTGCAAGTAGTTAGCGTTCATCATGTCAATCGACGATTGCTGGTCACCCTGGCCATTAATCACGCTGTCGCTGACGCCGTAAACTTTGGCAACCTGGGCACCGGTCCAGTTAGCTTGATTAAGCAATTGCGCAACGTCGCCCTGGATTTCCAGAGGTTGGTACGTCTCCAAATCATCGAGCACGATTGGTCCGCTATTGGAATCATTCATCTGTTGCATAAATTCCCGTGATCGTTGGGCTTTCATCTTAGCGTTGAGCAGTCCGCCTTTAGTGATAGACAACACACCAGGCGCCATAATGGACCGGCCAAGTGCGGCCAAGGTCAAACGATTGGACGCATCACGAATCGCTAATTCATCCGCCAATGATGCTAACGGACTCATCCCTGTCTTACCACCGTTATTCGACAATAGCCGAATGTGAATCATATCGCTTTGCGGGATTGCCTGAACAAATCCGACATCCGGTTCATCAAAACTGACGTTGTAGATCAGCCCTGAACCATCTTCTAGCAGGAACGGCGTCACTTGCGACGGCCTTAAATATTCCCATTGCGTGTCGGTTCCGTTCGGGTTCCGCCAACGATAAGCGAACGTTTCACCACCGAGTAATAGCTGGGCAAACATTGACTGCCAAAAGGCGTGCCTGTTAGCGGTGTTGCTGGGGTTATCTAAAATACCCTGCGTTCGTGATGAATCGGCGACTAAGTTAGCATCTGCCAGGTCGGCCGATAGTTGATAAACCAATGAGTAGATGTCCGAATTTTTGAGTGCTGTTCGAGCATCAACATACTCGCTATTGCCGCCTGACGTTAAAAAATTCAAAACATCGCTATCGTCATTGATGGACAGGCCTAAGTTCGTATCGCCCATCTGAAAAACTGGCATTTATATCACCCTCTTTCCTATTTGGATTGGGATGCGATCAATTCGGTTCCCAACCCCACCAGAATTAACGAAACCCCAATGCTAAACAGGCCGGCAATTTGACTAATCAAAAAGCAGCCCCAGACGATGCACCCCAAGGCTACCAGGAAACAGATAATGTCAATATATCGCCACAACAATTTAAACAACCTACTAATCATTAACTTCACCTCCTAGCAGTCCTGAGTCTTCGCTTTCAAACCAAGCCCGAACTTGTTCTTCCGTCATTCGGTCAACCTGCTTGCTCTTATCGTTAGCAATTCCAAAGTCCTCAAAGTGGTACATCCCTTGATAAAGGGCGTCAATAATGGCGTCCACCACATCGATCTTGAGCGTGGCTTTGGCCTTGTCGACCTGAATACCAATCTTATCTTCGATAATTTCAGCGTTTAATAAGGCTTTTGCCATGATCGGGTCGTCGTCACGAGTAATTGACCCCTCAACAAACCCCCGCTGTAAGAATTTCGTAGGGTCCTTCAATTCACTGGTGCGCTGGCGGATCGCTTCAAGTGGCCACTCGGTATTGATTTCCATTTGCTTAATGGCAGTTGTTGCTCCCCACGCGTCATAACCGAAGAACAAGACCTCCAAATCATGATTGTGGACGTAATCGAGCAACCAAGAGTAGACCTGGTCATCGTTGATCAACCCTTGCAGGTGGCTGGTAATCGTGCAATAGCCACGGCTTGCCAGTTGACGGTACTCGATCCCGTCTTGCTTTTCCTTGGCTTCGATCGACCCCGCTTTCTCCCAAGGGATGAAGCTATGCTGCTTAAGATGCCAGCACTGGTTGCCCTGTTCGTTTTGATAAGGAAATACGAACGCTAACGCCGTGTTATCGCTAAACATTGAATAGTCGAAGCCAATATAAACTTGGCGGCCGTCGATGTCTGAGAATGCTTTTTGCGCACGTTCAATGTCCGACAGTTTTAGGTAACTATTCGTTGCTTCCTGCAACCATAGGTTGAGGTTCTTATTCTGGAAGTCGTCAACCGTTCCCGCGAGCATGTCAGAATCCCGTTTGTCACGTAATCCTTCCAGCAGAACGTCTTTCTGATCTTTCAAATAAAGCAACGGGTTAGACTTTGGCCAAGTGCTCTCTTTGAAGGTCTCGTCTAAGCTATCCTGGGCCCAGATCAACCCCAGCGTTCGGTCAGCTTCACGGCTGAAATCTTGCTCCATCGCTTGTTGAACCACCTTTTGTTCATCATGAAATGGGACTGACGGGTCTGGGTATGCAGTTGAAATCTCGATGTACTGGTGATTAGGAACTTTAACTTGCCCAGAAACAATTTTCTTAGTACCTTCACGGCTCTTTATATTGCCCACTTCGTCGAACACGGCAGTGGTGAAGTGGTACGAGTCATATTTCCCAGCATTGAACGACAACGGCCGCAGGTTGTTGTTAAACTTCCGCATCACGATCCCGGTGTGATCATGGATTACTAAATCGTAATCTTTAGCTAACGACTTAAAAACGGTTTGCTGGTCAATAATCTTTCGGAGCATGTCAGCAATGTACCCGTAGAGTTTACCGGTCTGATCGTAGTTTTCGGCAGTCACTAAAAAGTCCTGGTTTGACAGTCCCATTGATTCAATCAGAAACGAATAGGTCATATAAATGGCCATAAGGTAGGTTTTACCCTGACCACGGGAAACTGAAAGAATTACGCGCGTGAAGCGCTTCTTGTTGAGATCGTCTCGCCAGCCAAACAACATCCCAAAAATGAACCTCTGCCAGTCCATCAATTTAGTTGGCTCTCCCGTGTCCACGTTGGGCGCGATTGAGGCGAACTTCAGGATTTTATTGACCTCTTTAATGTCGTAATGGTACTTAAACGCGTTCTGGTTCGACCGTTGCAGATCTCTCAAATGCCGAAATGCGGCCAGCTTGATCAGATAACCGGTGATAATCTTTTCATCGAGTACATCGAACGCGTATTCGGTGGCTGGATCATTATATTGGCGTCTAATCTTGGCAAAATCGCATTCATGATATGCACCGAGTACATCGTGGGTCTGGGTTAAATCAATCAATTTCAAAAATATCCACCACCTAAATTAGGCCAGCATCTTTTAGCTGTTCCGCCATCGATTTCTCTTCTTTTTGATGGCTTGCGATCTGCATCAACTCCTGCCGTGCTTGCGGTGACAACCCAAGCTGTGAGCCAATTGACTTTAATTGCTTTAGCGCATCGTTCATCGTAACCACCGCGGGATTTTTGCGGTAGCCCACAAAATCTTTTCCAATAATTGCACCAGTGGAATCTTGCAAAGACGCGTAAGTTTTAGTTTGAATCCCGTTTTTTTGAATATCTTTGTACGCTTCACGGTAAATCTCATACTCAGAGCAGTATTGTTCGACCAAAGCAGTATCGATTCGTTGAACCCGTTTTGTACTCTCTAAAAAGGGGACAACTTTACGCCAACACGCCTTCGCCAATCGGCCCAAATAATCAGGTGGGTGGCGTTCCAAATGCCCGTCATTCTGCAGATAGTAGACAGTTTTGGTCATCGTTTGGGCCTCCTTTCTTTTGGCTTGACCCCCCCTAGGGTAAAATTTTTAAAATTAGCGCTTGCGTGCAAGATGACGGCAATGTGTGCGCTCTTCCGGCGGCGCAATAGGGGGGCGGGGGTTGTTTTATTTTGCTTTTTGAGTAATCCATCGAAAAAAATTAAAATCGCTGAGAACGCCTCTCACGGCTATCTAGGAGCATGTACTTAATTTTATCCACATCACGGATCTCTTCGACTGCTTTCAATTTGCCATGCTGACCAGTGCCATAGTAGTCTTGTTCCCAGTCAGTCTTGACACGGTGACAAGCTCGGCATGTAGTAGCTAGATTATTATCGTCGCTTATCAACGACTGGTCATACTCGATTGGCACAATATGGTCGACTGTCTTGCTGTTAGGTCGTCCACAGTACTGGCATATGTAGTGATCACGATCCAACACTTCATGTCGCAATGATTGCCAATGCTTAGTGCGGTAGAAGTGGTATTGAGCGGACTTAGTATCATCACGACGCCTGGCCTGTGTGTTGTACTTGCGCTGATATGATTTGCTATGCGACCTTGCCCACCGCTGACGCTTGGCTAGATACTCGGCTTCATGTTCATAATGCTCTCTGCAATAATGGTCTGGCAGTTTAAACATCGCATGGCAACCAGGATAACGGCAGCGTCTTACACGTGGCATCAATGCCACCTCCTCTTGTGTTCTGAGTTAGTCCATCGGTGTCACTCTCATCGCTACGATTTGATTGATCGGCAAAACTAACTCAAACGATTTCGGGTCATTGTTAAAGAAAAGGTCGATTTGACTGTAAGCGTTCACGTGTGATCACTTTGGCCATCTGCTTGGCTGGTTTAACTTCTTTACTATTATTCATAATTAACCTCCACAATGTTGTACTGATCAACGTATGGTTTGATGGCTCGTTCTGGCCGCGTTGAGTAGCCAATTGGTGGATCCAGCAAGTATGTTGGATCACCATGAAAATCATTAGCGTCCTGGTTAAATGACGCAATACTAAACGGATGCTTGCCTTGACTACGTAACTCAGTAATCTTTTCAACGAGTGCATCCGCATCATGAATCTTGTAAACCGTTATCTTTTGCATTATCACCACACCTCTTCTCTGAATTAGTGCAAAATAAAAGACGGTATCGCTACCGCCTTAATCGTTATTCTGTTTCCGTATAATTTTTATCCGGCAAGCGTTGAACTGTCGGCTTTTTCTATACGTTCCTTTGCAATTTCAAAATACTTATCGTCTAGCTCCATACCAATGAAATTACGTTTTAAGTTAACTGCCGCCACTCCAGTGGATCCACTACCCATCGTGTTATCTAGCACGGTCATACCTTCGTCGGTGTAAGTCTTAATCAGGTACTCCAGCAGGTCCACCGGTCTTTGCATTGGATGATGTGCATTGCTGTGATTAGCATTGCTAAAATTAATCACATCAATAGGATAACGTGAGCCGTCTTTTGATTCATAGGCTGACCTATCTCTTAATGTACCGTAATTGCTACCTCCTCGAGACTTAGTCCATGTTTTGTAGTAGGGCTTAAACCCTTTGCGCATTTGCGGATTATAAGTTGGTAGTTTCTTATAGAACACGCAAATATGTTCGTGTATTCTTAGCGGCATACGCTTAGCATTAAGAAAGCCAACAGGCATCGGCTTCTGCCATATCCAGTCATAACGATAAGGCATTTGTTTTGGGGCGCTCATCATTAGTTGCGCGCCAAACATACCCATACCAAATAAAAGAACATCACCGTGATCTTTAATTACTCGTTGGTACTGTTCAAATAACGGCTGTAATGGAATCACCGAATCCCACTCATTTTGGGTCATCCCAAAAGGTAAATCCGCAAGAATAAGGTCCACTGATGGGTTTCCTGTACCACAAAGCCCCTCTGATCATGTTTATTCCTCCAAACAAAAAACCACCGACGGAGCCGGTGGCGAAAACTTCACATCCTCAGGAGGAACCGTAGTTTAACGTCATCACGGACGAATGTAGGCGCCGGGTCTTGCTCAACCGGGTCCATCGCTTTTTTAGCTCGCCCACACCTCATCTTTACATTAATATGGGATGTCAATATGGGATGTCGTTACTTTGCGACAATATCATTATGGCATGGTCCAGCGATGTTGAGCGTTCAATTTGCGTTCAACTTATGCCCACCTTATGTTCAATTTTTAGAGTAAACATGTAAGTCAACTACTTCGTCTTGTAAGCCATGTTTAATCACTTGGAACTCAAACCGGTCAGCGAACTCACATAGTGCCTTCTCTTGTCGTCTCGTATAGGTCGACGCGCTATAATTCAGCTCTTCCGCTATCTTGTAAACCATCATGCTATCCGAATACCGGCTCAACAGAATCCGTTGTGATTCACTGGTCAGATTCCGCATGGCTTGGCCCACACAGTCAACCACATTCTCAGCAATGTTAATGTTAATCATCCGGTTTTCATTACTATTACCACTAACTGGACCCTTGGGCATGCCATCAAATGTTGGTGACTTTAAGTCATAACGTTGTTTCCCCGACAATGCCAGATAGCGATCCAGCTTTTTGTCAAGGAAATTAGTTACTTTCTTAGCTGTGGCCACATAGTCAATGTCTAAATTTAAATTCATTTGCATTCTGCGCCCTCGCTGTCTGATATAATATTAATGGTCCTGGACTCACTCATTGCAGTGGGTCCTTTTTTTATGCCAGAAGTAGCAAGTTCAAAATGCTGGTCACCAGCCAACTGACAAATACATAGCCCAACCAGCCGACGATTCCCAATACCATCACAATCCACAATAGCATGACTGTGATAATCATTATTCGCTCAAACATGACCAACCTCCTTTGTAGTCAGATACCAAGGCTCAAATTGATTATTTAGCTACCGTCGCTTAATTGTGACGGTGTCACCGGCTTAATCTTCGTTTCTTTTTACCTCTCAGGAACTCATAATCTTTACCCGGAAATTTTGGCCTTACGTTTAAGATGTAATTAAGGCCATATGCAACATGGCACATCCATGGGCTTCCTTGCCTCTTGCCATTAATCCTTCTTTTAGTACGCCATCTAGCCGGCATATGTGCCCCGTTTATTGTTGATAGAACCTTACGTTCTGCTGCATACGACTTCTGAAGTATTACTGCATCACAGTGTTTCTTTCGCTGCTTGCTCATTTCTTTCGACCTCCTTAACCAATATCACTCATTACTTCAGTAATGCTATCAATCGAAGCAACGGGGATGATAACCCGTTGGCCGCTTAAATTAGTGCCGACCAGCACCACCGTTCCAGCATGGTCCAGTGCCCGTCGAGCTTCTTGATATGACGCTTTTAGTTTGTGAATAGTCCCACTTACTGTTTGTACTTTAATCAGCTTCATCATCGTTCTCCAGCAGCTCAATCTGCCCATCCGTATCAGCCTCATCATCGACTAATTCGGTTTGATTGGCTTCGATGGTGACGGTAACTCCGCCAACCGCATCCATAATTTCGGCGAGCAAGTTCTTATCAACATCTTCACTCATTGCAGAGGTTTGCAGAGTTACCACACCGCCTTTTGTTTTGAAATTGTCAACGTCAGCTTGAAAGCTAATGCTCTTGTGTTTTGCATCTTCGTTCATAATCCTATTCTCCTTTTTTCGCTTTCCGCCATTGCTCTTCTTGGTAGTCCATAATGGCAGCTAGAAACTTAACTACCAGTGGATTCCGGCCATATCGAACTTCAATCATGCCCAGCGTTTCAATTAACCATCTCCAGTAACGTTTACTGTTCAGCCCCTCACGCTGCAACATCACATTGGAAGCTTTCATCCACTCTTGCAGGTCATTAAAGAATGCCGCCCAGTTCATGGCCGTGCCTCGATACTTTCTAGGCTGATGAACAGGCCGGGAATCTCCGCCCAGAACTTCTGCGCGACCAAGGACACAATAAAGCGGTCGTCCTCATAAAAATCCAAGCTATTCATCACGTCTTGCAGGAGCTTTACCAGGTTGTCGCAATCCGGCTTAGTTGTCTTTGGCTGCCCATCGTGCTTACCAGGCACCAGTGGGAAACAGAATTTCACCACCAATTCACAAGGCCCTTTGAGGGGATGCTCTGGTCGGTACTTTGCCAGGTAATCGGTTAAGTTAGCTCGGGCCTGTTTCAGCTCGGTCGGTTCATAAAAGACGGGCTTACCACGAACAATATGGACCTGCTTTTCCTGGTGGGTCACTGTTGGAATTTTCATTGGGATAAAGAATTGCATCGGTCTAGTCCTTTCTGCACTTTTACTTACTTTTAGTAATAAACTGTAAACCACCTTGTAAACCACCTTTTTTAACTTTTTGGGACTCTCTGTAAACGGGGTTCGGGGTCACGATGTTTCAGTCATCCTCCCCCGTTTTGTCACCACGAGGACTTAAAGTCCGTGGTGACAAGGGGGTGGTGACAATCGCTGTTGTGGCGGTGGTTTTAAGGTTGTCACCGCCAAGTCACCGCCAAGTTGGAAGTCACGTAAATTATTACTGTCACCGCCAATAGGTGGTTTACTGGCTGTTTACAGTTACTTACTTTTAGTAACTAATCCGTCAGTTGCATCAAATAACTCTGATTTTTTAATTCGTTTGTATGCTGCCTGACGAGTAATACCTAAGTTGGCAGCTAGCTCAGTAACAGAAATGGGCGCTCCGTCATCATGAAAGTCAACCAGCTGCTGATAAGCCTCTTCTAATTCATCTTGAGCCTTTTCACTCCTACTTTGATTAGCGTCTTGCATGCTCTTCTTCCACTTTGCATTAATTTCCGGATTTTCAATCATCACCGTGTCTAGCTTATGGTCCACCTCGTAAACCGGGTATTTGAACCAGTAGCTGATTGGGCGGAATGATGGGAATTCCCGCAAAGTTCCTTCCAGCCGCCAAGCGGTATGCAGGGCTGCCTGTTCCTTGACTCGCTGGCGCTCTTTAGCGATCCGTTGCAGTAGCGGCTGCTTGTTTGGCAGGTCGACAAAGGCACTCATCAAATGGTCGTCCATCTTCCGGACGTTCATCATGTCCGTCTCAGGCACTTGGTGGTCCGGGTTGTACTTGGCAATCTCGTCTGCAATGAATCGGCACTCCTCATCAATCACGTGGGTAGTCCGTAGATTTTCATCGACCGGTAGCGGCGTGGCTGTCAAGATACTGTCAGGGTCCCGGGAGAAGACCCCCGACCCGCTGGATCGTTCCATTGACGACTTACTACCTTGGGCACCCTTACTAAAGTGGTGAGCGTAGATAACCGAACTCCCCAGCTCCGTTGCGATTTTGTCAAACTGATTGACGAACTTGGCCATGTCCGACGCGGAGTTTTCATCCCCTGTCAGGACCTTGTAAATCGGGTCAATGATAATCGCTGAGTAGTGCCCATCTTGCGCCCGTCGAATTAGCTTTGGGGTCAGCTTATCCATTGGAGTTGTCTTCCCCCGCAAGTTCCACATGTCGATGTTGTTGACATTTCTATGGGGAACCCCCATCGCCTGGTAAATATCAACCAGCCGCTTCTTGGCGGAGTTCGGGTCGATTTCCAGGTTGACGTATAGCACCCGCCCCTGTTCACATTGGAAGCCATTCCACTGAGTTCCCTCAGCAATCGCAATGGCTAACTGCATCAGGCCAAAGGATTTCCCCGCCTTGCTGGGGGCTGCAAATAACATCTTGTGCCCCAGTCGCAGAATGCCGTGAATTAACTCCGGTGCCAGGTGAATCGGCTTATCGAACAAGTCATTCAGGTTTTCAATGTCAGGCAAATTGTCGTTTAAGTCTTCGATGTAATCTTTCCAACTTGCCCAATCAGCCAGACCGATGTTAGAATCAACTAAGAATTGTTTATCCCCGTTGCGCTCAAAGCCTGGTAAGCGGCTGAGGCGTGACGGGTTTTTATCTTGGGTGTCGATTTCAATTCCGTTCTGATTCAACACGGTGTACAGGTACTGGACTCGCTCCTGGTACTCGTACTTGTTCTTGGCGTCAATCTTGACTAAGGCGTGCAGGCTCTTGCCAGCTGAGTAAGTCAGGGTTGCAATTGGCAGCTTGAGTTTGCGGAACAGTTCGTTTTGCCGTTCTAACTCCAGACTGTCACTTTCCACCAAGGCGTACTTAAACTTAGCTACGTTGACGTTTTTAATGCCGTCGCCATCGAGAGGGTTAATCCGCATCCAAGCCCCGGCCTGCGGGTTGGGATCACCAAACACTAACGAAATATCACCCTTGCAGCTGTCTAGGGCCTTTAATAAGTCCCCCGCAGTCCTGGTATATACTCCATTACCTGACGGTACCCATTTAGTGGTGTCGTCTTTTTCTTCCTTGGGATAAGCCTGGGTGACATAATTGATGTAGTCCTCTGGCTTATACAGGGCTTGAACAAACCGTTTGATCTGCTCGACCGGGTCCCAATGCTTGGGCTTTTGCAGTTTGGTTCCTTTGATGTAGTCGGTATCAATTAGCCGGTACCCCCGGTCCAGATCATCAGTTTCTAAGGCAGAGTCCCAATCGAGGATTTCATTATCATGGTTAGCTGACTGCCAACCACCGTCTTTCGCCATCTGGGTAATGGTAGCCCCCGTGACGATAATACCCGCCGCTTCTTTGAAAGTGTCCCACTTCCGTTCACACTCTCCAGCGTGGTAGCGGGCCCCGTCTCGTTGCGACCACTCATCCCAGTCATTGACGGAGTATCCTTCATGCTTGAGGGCCATCCCCACCTGAGCCCATTCAGTGTACGAACAGGCGGCCGGGTCGATGTATTCCAGCAAGGGCCGTAAGTCGAATTGCTTGTCCATCGTTTGCCTTCTTTCTACATAAATTTTCAGCGCTGAATGCCAAGTGGAGGACTCGGACCTCCACCAGTCACCATGACTTGGCTAGTTATTTGGCACAAAAGTTTGGACATTAACGTTGAATGGCACCCGCCAATGATTAGCGGCAATCCGGCCAATCATGCTCTTGGCAGCTTCAAATGACCACATCCCGACATTCTGGAAACCGTAAATCTCCAACCGGTGGATCTGCTTGGGAGTGGCAAAGCCATTCTGGCTCCGCTTGATTAAGCGGGTAATCATTACCGACGCCTTACCAGCGTTCCCAATAGTCGTCGGGTCAATCCCGAACCGTTTCAAAGTAGCGGATTGCTTGTCGCTCATCGGGCCCATTTCCCAGCCGAATGCCGGTTGGTAGTTTGCCAGGTCGAGGTCTTGAATCGACATCTCGAATTGCAAAGGATCAACGAGTTTCCGCCGCTTGTGGCGAACTTCCTCCAAGCGCTTCTTGAGGGCGTCTTCCCGTTTTTGGACAACGTCCCGTTCAGCGACAGCCTCGGCTTCCTGTAAGTCAGTAGCCTCCTGGCTGTCAGCCTGCTGTTCGGTCATCTTCTTTGCCACTTCTTCATTGGTGGTAATCAAGTTAGCCGGGTGGCAGAGTTCGTGCTTCTCGGTATTCCAAAGGAAGTCCAGAAGCAAGAGGTTGTCCTTGCCAGGGGCTAACCGGGTACCTCGTCCGACCATCTGCACGTAGAGGGAACGGACCTTGGTTGGTCGCAATACGACAATACAATCAACTTGTGGGCAGTCCCAGCCTTCTGTCAGCAGCATTGAGTTACATAGTACTTGGTATCTGCCGGCCGCATAGTCTGCCAGGATCTGGTCCCGGTCTTCGGATTGTCCGTCGACTTCGGCCGCTGTCATTCCTCGCTCTTGCAAGAGTTTAGTGAATTGCTTGGCCGTCTTGATGAGTGGCAAGAACACAACCGTCTTACGGTTCTGACACTGTTTGGCCATCTCATCGGCAATCTGTTCCAGGTACGGTTCTAAGGCATCTCCCAATTGACCAGCCGAATAATCGCCAGCTGTTTGTTGAACGTTGGTGATATCCAGGTTCAACGGAATCGTCAGGGCCTCAATCTTGGATAAGTAGCCCTCGTCAATCGCCTTGGGGAGTTTGTACTCATAGGCCAAGCTATTGAAGTATTCCCCCAGGTTCTTCATGTCGCCTCGATCTGGGGTTGCCGTAACCCCTAGGACTTTAGCATTTTGAAAATGCTCTAGTACCTTCTGGTAGCTGGCACTAATGGCGTGGTGAGCTTCGTCAACCACTATCGTGTCAAAGTAATCTGGTGCAAACTTAGCGAGCCGCTTGTCCCCCTGCATAGTCTGGACGGAACCAACAACAACGCGAGCTGGGTTCCCCAGGCTAGTTTGACTTGCCATTTCCGTTGCTGTTGTCAATCCCCAAGCCTTATAGAGCTTATCGGCAGCCTGCTCGAGCAGTTCCTCCCGGTGAGCTAGCACTAAGACCCGGTCACCATTAGCCACGCAGTCCTGAATGACTTTGGCAAATACGATGGTCTTACCAGTACCAGTCGGCAGAACCAACAGCGTCTTCCGATTACCAGCTTGCCATTCTTTTTCAATAGCTTGCCGGGCTTCTTCTTGGTATGGTCGTAGTTCCATTAGAAGGCCCCCGGCTGTCCATTCTGAGCCCACTGTTGGCCGTTAAACGGTTGCTGAGGCTGTTTCGGTGGAAATGGCATTTGTCCTTGTTGTGGTTGTTGTTGCATTTGACTCGACTGTTGGTTCATTTGCTGACTTTGCTGGTTAGCATTGAGTGCTGGCGTTGGATCTTGCGGCTTTAAGTACCGCGCAATCTGGTTATTGGTCCGGTCATCACCATTCTGGTTGGTGTAGTGGTGTTGGGTGATTTCAGCCTTACCCTTGGACCCGACAACAGTTTCCCAGTTAGGATTGAAAACCTGACCGGTAACGACTGGTTGCCCAATACCTGTGAAGAATTGGGTCAGCTTCCACTGCATCGACTTCATCAAGTACAGCCGTTCCCGGATGTTGGCAGTTCCCTTTGATGACTCAACTTGGATAGTTAGTTCAGCATAAGGGCAGCCATTTGGAATCTTGGAAGAGTTCCCGTCGTAGACCTTCTTCTCCATCTTAGAAATGGTGAAGTTGTAGACCCCTTCATCGAGTAAGACATATTCGTCTTCTTGGGCAGTAAAGCCTTCGCCCCAGTTCAAGAATTCATTGTTTTGGTTGTTCATAAGTTAGTACCTCATTTCTTGATTTGTGTGTTGTAAAATTTCATGGCATCAGCCCAGTGACTGCCGATGTGTTGCCAGGTAGCTGTGGGCACTTGCGACATCGGCGTACCAGGAGCAACAAACTTGCCTTGATATAAGATTGCCTGCAAGTCGGCTAGCTGGATCTGACTGGTAATCATCTTGCTTAAGATGTCCGCCGGCACTTCACCATGCCCAGGGTCAGGTAGGCTGGTCATCCCTGTGGCTTGTTCAAACGGTTCTTTAATAGCTTCATAGTTAAACGGTAGCTGGTCAGCTAAGCCTAAGCGGTTCTTAGCGTCCCAGGTTGGCTTGTGGGTGGTGTACATGACCCGTTGGCCTCCCTGGGCTTTAGCGTGGTTGTTTGAATCGCTGACGATCGTCGTCTTGTAGTCAGCGAATAATAACAAGTCGGCCCATTCTTTTAATTGGCTGCTATCGCGTCGTTCCAACTTGAGTTCCCAGCGGTCGAAGGCGCCAATCTCATCTGGCAGCTCTTGTTTTTTCATCTGAGCGTGGGCAGTCACCACAACATTCATCCCAGCCGATAAGACACGGTTTAAACCAGTTAGCAGTCGAGTGAATTCGTTTGCCAGGGCGACGAACTTAGAACCATAATTGGCGCTGTCGATGGCTTTCCAGCCATTCTTTTTCATCAACCACTTTTTAGCCATCGTTTCTGCCCAGTCTGCGGTGTCAATAACTAGTGTTTTACCGGGCTTGCGTTGACTAGCAAATTCGATTTCCTGTAAAAGCATTTGCCAGTCTTTCGGGTCCGGGAGCTTCTTAGCTTCGATAAAGCTAGTCCCTTCATTGTCGGTGTCGATAAAAATTGGTTCGGGGAATTGACTAGCAAAGGTCGTCTTGCCAATTCCTTCTACGCCATACAGGACAACTTTTAAGGGTTTTGATCGGCGAGTGTTTTGAATTTCGAATTCCATTGGCGTCACCTACTTAATCACCGTCCCCCGGTTAGGCTCCAGATGGGCACCAGGTACCTGCTCACCGGCCTTTAGAGCATCATACAAGGCTTTCTTATCCGGTCGAACGATTGTCTTAGTCTCCGTGTGGACGAACGTCAGCGGTAGTTTATTGTCGTCTGTCACAACAACTGAGGCCTTGTAGTTTCGTGGCTTCAAAATGTGGTTATCAGTGCGGGCTTCCTTATAGCCGGCGTCGTCAATTGAATCGGTTAGATAGGTTATCAGGCTCTTAGATTGGTTTTCCAGGTGCTTCTTCTGGTCCTGAAGTTCCTTAATCCGCTTTGAGACCCAATCGACGGTGGCATTATTCCGGTCAATCCAGGTGGCGATGTTGTCCCACTTTACTTCTCGGCTGGCTTGAATGGCGTCTAGCGAATCAGCCAGTACCGTTGGGTCTAAGTCATCACGCTCCTGAAGAGTACAAAAAGCGTCATTTAATTCAAATAGATTCATGTGTTAAAACCTCCCGGTTACTTCGTGCTTCAAGTCCTTAGCCTTCAAGACAATTCGTTCGGCTTGATCGATTAAGGCTTGGTATTCATTGATAGCCGCGCTTTTAGTGACTGGTGGCCAAACGGTCAGCCGGTTAGTGTCGGCCGTCAAGTGTTCCAGCGCATGTAGTAGGCTGTAGGCGGCAGCCCCTGTCTTTTCGTCATTTTCCATGCTATAATCTCCCTTGAAATGTATTTTTTATTTTGCACTACTGGCGGAATCCAGTGGTGCTCTTTTGTTGCCCTAAAACTTCTGCCATCGTTTCTGTGCCGAACAGCTTAACGGCCAGCTGTGACTGGATGAACGGCTCCCACAGTGCTTCAGTGAGCACCAAAACCGTTAAGCCAAAAGCCGTTGTTGTGAAGCCATCTACCCAGCACCAGATAGCCAGGTAGGCAAGCACGATCTGGTTAACGTTGTTCATTTCCTCACCTCCTCCCGAAATATGTCTAGACTGACATCTAAGGCATCAGCAATTTTAGCCATATTCTTGAAACTAGGCTCTGAAATTCCTCTGCTATACGAATACAAGGTATTTTCGTTTATTCCTGTTTCACGTGATAGTCGATAAATTGTCATTGATTTGTTATCTAATATATTTTGAACATTTTCCCACAACATTTAGTGCTCACTTTCTTCTCATACCACAATATAATGTGGTATAATCCTGACTAGGGTTTTGCTCTGCCAGCAAGCCAAGTTTAAGTAAAGGCGGTATAGATCCATGGAATATAAGATCGTTGCAATTAGAACTAAGCATTCGTTTTCTAATACAGCAGATGATATAACCGATGTTAAGTTGAGCTTTGATTATGTCGAGCCAGTTATTGACGTCGTTAACTCCATCGACTCTGGTTCTAATTATTACTACACTGATAAATATGGTTTAAAATCCGAGGTTGAAACAGTTCATCCTTCGTATGGCGCTCCATACATCAGAACGAAAGCTAATTACACAAAGGAAGATAATTTACTAAGTCTTCCAAGATTTTAGCTGTGAGTAGTCTCCTTGCTGGAGACTTTTTTTATTACGAAATCATATTCCCGCATGCTTTTTGTATTACTACGTCTAACTTCATCGAGAACATATTCTCGTGTAAGAACTTTACTAATTAAATCTAGTAGAATTTCTTCTTTGCTCATTTCACTTCACCTCCTCCTATGGCATCGGCTGGTTCCAGTCGATTTCATCGCCGTGCTGATTCAGCCATTCTGATGCCTTGTGACTTTCAATGGTGATGTGGTGACCTTTGCCTCGATTTAGCCCATACACTCCAGGCATCTCAGGCAGTAAGAACAATCGGCACCAATTCAGGCTCTTCCTAATGTTGTGTTCTTCTTTGAACTGCGACAGGTTTACATACCTAACAGATTGCTTCTTTGGTGCTTTGACCACTAAGTAAGGCCTTAGCATCTCAGCCACAACCTTACGATCCTCAGGTGGCGCTTCTTTGATTAGCTCAAGTAATGCACTCATTTGATCAGCTCCTTTGCTATAATTTAATTACTTGATAAAGGAGACTTGCCTAATGGAATTAAACGAAATCTTCCTCAACAAACAGGAACGTAAACTACTAAAGAAAATTAACTTTTTGACTAACAATGGGCAAACTAGATTAGTTCAAATTGAAAAATTAACCAGTCAGCCAGAGTTCAACAAATACTACTTTTATAAACTTCGTGAATTGGGTTTAGTTGGAACCCATCATTATCCAGAACCCGAAGATAAAGTTCGTTATCGTACTGATAATGGTTTTTATTCCACACCAGATGGATTGCATTATTTTGATTGGCATTGGGAACACTTTCGACAATTCTGCTATCGAAGTATATTAGTGCCGATTATCGTTACTATCATTGCTAATCTAGTAATTTTGTTAATAAAACAGCTTTACAAATAAAACAGTCGTAACAGCACTCACTATCGCTGGAACTAAAATAGTTTCGGTTAGATACCAGAGTGCTTTTTGCTTCCAATTCATGAATAATGCCTCCTACTTTTCAAGATCTTCACGCTTGATGAAACTCTTACCTTAAAAAACGATTTTTTGAGCGTGAAGAATAATTTTTTCTAGGCCGGTTTGCTTTTTAGCAGATCGTCTTTTTTTATTTTTCTTTTCCATCGCTATCCTTCTGCTACAATTTAGTCATCTCCTAATGAAAGGAGGTGAAATAGATGGGTAATGATTTAACTCGTGAATCGCAGTATTTGCTGTACATCATGTACAGCAGCTACCTTCAAGACCGCAAAAGTGGAAAAGCGATTCGTGATTCTCGTTACTTTGATGCTGAAGAACTTCATAATCAGCAGTTCAAATCATATGATTTGGAAGACTTCTTTGAACTTCTTCGAGAGCTAGATAGACATGGCTATGCTGATATCCGTTACGGTAACAATAAGCCGATGAAATGTTCCCTTTCGGATAAAGCGATTCGTGCTGGCGAAAATAAATTCAAAAATCAACTAAATGCAGTAGCTGATGGATTAATAAAAATCAAAAAAATTATTTCGCCATTAAGCTAATGTCCAGTCATCAGCGATCAAATCTTCTTTTTTGGGATTCCAACGAGAAGATAGTAGCTTGTCCCCTTCGTAAACGAGACAACATTTATCAGTGTCGGTTGGTACGATTCGAAGATCTTCCCACTTCGTCGTCTGGCGAATACCTCGATTGGTACCCGCTTTTTCCGCTTTTTCAATTGCTTCACTTATTTTCATTCCTATCCCTCCCTTTGTGCTTCTGATGATTAATTTTTAAGCCATTGCATAAGCTTGATTAAGAGTGCCTTCTTAATCAGGCTTTTTGCTTTTACAGCCTTAATCAGCAACTCATTTTCGAGCTGTGATTTAAGCCTTTGACGATCAAATGAATCCATTCCTTTGCCTCCTATTACATAATTAGATCGTTCATGCCAAGCAGATCGCACATCGCATAGAGCACTTCGAGGTTCATGTCTTGCAGGTCCTCAATTCGTGCTTCACGTTCCTTGTCACTATCTTCGTTGTAGTCAATCAGCGTCTTGAGCGCTTCGCGCAAGTTATCTGGTTCGTACATTTTTGTTACCTCCTATAGTCGAAGTCCTAAATCGTCGCCTTCTCGTTCGATAAGTGGCAGGATATTGTTTGCCTTTAGTAATTCGTACAAGAACAGACGCCCTTTCTGCGTCCAAGTTGTGTTGATCTTTGTGTGCACACGCCCGTCATGGCTTGGGATTAGGACGGCCCGACTAGCAATGTAGCCCTTGCCTTGATGCTTAGCGTATAAGATCCATTGATTGTTGACCTTACGCTGTACGCCAAGCTCTTTCAGCAGCTTGTTGAAGCTCACAGCACTCATGCCATAGTCCTGGGCTACCTGTGTGATCGTGATGTCGTCCTTACTGTCAATGATTACATCTACGTAATTAGCCTTCTTATTAGCCACTTCCAATTCGGCGGACAGAGCTTCGATTTCTCTGTTTTTATCGATCAGCCGCTGGCCGGCTTGCATCAGAAGTTTACCCAAGGCTTCCTTACTATGAGTGATGTCATATGCTGTCTTATCTGTTAGATATGCTCCGTGCTTGCGGATCGATGGGAGGACTTCAGATGTTACCCAATGCTTGAATTCTTTAGCCTGTGGAAGAGCTGAATTGAAGATAAGCGAGTAAACGCCTGATTCAGTAATAATTACTTTATTTGTCCAGTCATTTGTTGGCCAGAGGGTAGCGCACGAATCGCCCGAATCCTTGCGACTCAACGACTTTCGGTCTTCTCTATCAACGTGTTGATTAACCGCTCGGTTCAAATCTTTGTATCCAAGAATCTCAGCAACGTCCTTACCGACGAAGTAAGGCTCCTCATCAATAGTTACTGTCCTAACTTGTTGTCCTTTGAACTTGAATAATTGTGGTTCCATTTACCTCATTTCCTTTCGTATGGAATTCCGAAGTCTTTAATCAGCGTAATAATTAATCGACTTGCCGCCGGAGTTCTTTTACGACCAGATAGATAATCTGAGACGTCTTGCTTATTCATGCCGTACATGGTGGCGAGCTGTGCACGAGAAATATCGTGTTCTTTCATATAAGCAAGAACTCGCTGACGGCCGTTTACTGTGTCGGGCATTTTGTACCTCCTCTCTTGCTGTTTGCTATAATTTAGTCATCTCCTAATGAAAAGAGGTGAACTAATATGACTAATAATCTTGATGACCTTGCTAAGCGTTTAAAGACATTAAGTGATAACGCCAAAGCAATTAATGGCGAAAATGAAGTACCATTTAATGAATTGTTTAGCCAGTCTTTCATGCTTCAACACACGAATAACTCTTACTCATCATTTGACGGTTTTTTAAAAGCTAGTGGTTTTGCAGACATAGCTTTTGAAAAGATTCCTGATGATGAGTGGGATAAATGGGTTGCAAATGCTTCTAATTTCGGATCATGGGATGAAATGAAAAAGTCAGCAAGCCAAGCGTGGATTACTAAGAAACTAGGATTCTAGTTTTTCTTTTAAGCCAATCACCTTTTCCAAAAGATGATTGGCTTTTTTTGCTTTTTTATTAATTCTGTTCAATTGTTCTTCTAACTCATCAAGCCCTTCTGGTTTAACTTCTACTATCATTTTTTGCTTTTCCATCGCTGTCGCCTCCTTTCTGTTTATTCCTCCGACCCACCCAGCGTAAGATAAAAAAGTAGAAACTATTGACACAATTGTCCCTAACGGATACAATCATGGTGTAACAAATAATCCCATAAAGTCTCTCTTAGTCACTACTTAGAATGGCAGTTCGAGCAGTTGCGACTGAGCGATTTATGCGTTGTTTTGTCTATCAATTTATCTTACGTGAATATATTACCCTTAACAGATACAAAAGTCAATATAATTGTATCTAAAAAGTGTAATTTATTCTAGAAAGTCTGAGGAAATGCTTTGGAATCAACATTTGAGCGTATTAAAAATACCGCTAAACTTCGTGGAATGAGTCTTAGAGAAGTAGCCAGTAAAGCTGGCCTTGGAGAAACATCTATTTATAAGTGGAAAACTCAAGAACCGAAAGGTCGCGATGTTGCTAAAGTTGCAAAAAAACTTGGTGTTTCGGCAGATTACTTATTATGCTTAACCGATACTCCCCAGTTCACCCGCCGAGACGAACGCGATGTTCAGAACATCTTAAAAGATATGACTGAGGGTCTTAGCAACGATTCTGCCCTTGCTTATATGAAGAATGGTGGCGAAGAAATCGATGAAGAAGATGCTGAGCTGTTAAAGGCCTCCTTGGAAAACGTCATTCGCCAATCTAAGCTGCTTGCAAAGCAGAAGTTTACGCCGAAGAAATATCGGAAGAATAAAGAACAATGAGGTGGCCGTTTATGCTAGAAGAACGCATCAAACGAAAAGCTCATGAAGTTGTATATGAAACAGGAACTCGTGACCCTATTAAAATCTGTGAAGCCAAGCATATTCCCGTGTACTACGATGACCTCGGTAATCAGATCATGGCTTACCACACCATAATAAAAAGAATACCCGCCATCGTGCTTTCAACACGAAATAGCGAGTTTGAGAATACTTATTCTTGTGGTCACGAACTAGGCCACCACTTCTGCCGGCACACCGGCAATACAAAGTGTCTTAATCGAAGTAATTTACGTTTCTCAACCATGGGTAATGAAGCCGAGGCAAACGAATTCATGGTCGACTTAATGCTTGACGGGGTTAACCCTCGAGATTACGAGACCAAGAGGCAACTACTTCAAGCCTGTGAGATACCCATCTGGGCTGAAAGGTATGTCGATTGGGAACGCATGACCAATGGTGTTGTTTATTAGTTAGATTTTGTACGTCCAAGCGTGATCGACGTTAAAAGCTGCTATAAAATGAATTCCGAAGAATGCTAAAAATAACTATTAAGAATCTTAAGAATCGTGCAAAACAATTGACCTCAAATAACCAAGTTGTTATCATGCTAAGTGAACAAGTGCCAATAGCTGTTGGCTATGGTAGGAGAACACCATAGTGCCTGGTAGAGGCTTTGTATCTGTCCGCTAGTCTCAGTAGATGACGAATATCTACTCAGTTCTCAGAAAGAGGTCATTGGGTTATCCCACTGGCCTCTTTTATTTTTACCAAGGAGATTGTAATGGATTATTATCACGTTAATAGTGTTACCGATATTGACTATAAGAAAATGCTTGACGATTATCACAACTGCTTTTCTGGACGAATTGCAGAGTTAACAACCAATTATAAGCTACTGCTTGATTTCAAAGTCTTATTTAGTGATAGTGACCTCCCCCATCTAATGGGATGGCAAAAGGTCGTTGATAAAAAGAATTATGCTGGCCATATTATCCAGCTGATAGATAATAAAAAATTAACCCTTACTAGTAGTCGTAAGCATCATAATTTCAATAAAATTAAGAATCGACTTTTAAATTACAATTTTCTACACGAAGTATTTTGGGAAGCCGACCCTAATGTCTGCGTTATGACCAGTGATATGAAACCCAATCCACTAAAATTAGACATAGTATTCTTCAAGAATACTAAGCCACGTGAAATTGTTGTTCTTGGATTAAGGCGTGCAAAGAGAATGAATTATTTTGTCCCTACAACCTTACATACCGAAGTTAGCAGAAATAATCCTTACTTATTACGCAGGAAGACGAGTGTTAAATCTATTACTTGGTTACCTAAGATTAATTAGTGCTTGTCCAACTAAATTGAAGACACTAAAAGCTATTAATGTAAAAAAAGCCCACCGACAGCGGCAACTGTCAGTGGACCGGGTACGAAAATATGCAGACGCTCGTACCCTTTTATTATACGTAATTGTAATAGGAGGTTCAATTATGGCACAGATTTACAAAAGGTCTGGTAAGTGGTCCGCTCGAATCCAATTTACTGATAATGTAGGAAACCGCCATTCAAAGTCTAGGGCGGGATTTCCAACTAAGGTACTGGCTAAAAAATGGGCCGTTGACCAAGAGGCTTTGCTAAACCAGGGTGTAGCTATTAATAAGTCTATTTCTTTCATCCAGTATTACAAAGATTGGGTAAAAGACTACAAGGAAAAGAATGTGGCAGAAGTAACTTTCAATCGGTATCAATATACTGGAGAGGCCCTCGAGGATTTCTTCCGCGATGTGAATATTAAAGACATTACTCGACAGCAATATCAGAAATTCATTAATTACTACGGGGCTACCCATGCTCCCGTAACAGTTAAGAAAGTGAATTCTATTATCCGCTCTTGTGTAAAGTCAGCCATTTTAGATGACTACCTAACCAAAGACTTTACTCAACGGGTTGAACTTACTTCTAACCATGACCGAATTCGTCAAGTTGAGTATCTCAATCTTGATGAAATTCATCGACTGCTAACAACTGCTGCAAAAAACATTGAACGACGACCTGGTTTTACAGGGCGCTACATGATAGTCGCTGCCATCTATACCGGGATGCGTTTATCAGAAATTCAGGCGCTTACCTGGAACGACATTGATTTCATTCATTCTACCATCACGATAAACAAATCGTGGGATATGAATACTCGCAGCTTTAAGCCAACAAAAAATGACTCAAGTAGACGAACCATTGGCATTAATCCGAAATTACTTCGCTTGCTAAGAATCTTGCGTGGACATTCGCCATCAAATTTGGTCTTTATGAATCAGTATGGGACTATTCCAACGAGCAATGCCGTTAATAAGACGCTCAGGAGCCTTCTAGAGACCCTCAACATAAATCGCAGTGGTTTCCACTTCCATAGCCTTAGGCACTCTCACGTGGCTCTCCTGCTGGCTCACGGAGTTGATATTTACACCATCAGCAAAAGACTGGGCCATAGCAGTGTGGCAACGACGTCAAACGTGTATGCCTATCTGATAGATGAATATAAGGACCAGACCGATAAGCAAATTGCCAGCATTCTTGAACAAATTTGATGTGTGCAATTTGTGTGCACACTTTGCTGTTTTATACGATTTTGCGAGTTTTTGCAAAGTATAGAAAAAGACCGTTAACCCTTTAATATCAAGGATTAACGGTCTTTTTAGTTCTTAATAGAACTTTAACGAAGTGCCCCAAACAGGATTCGAACCTGTACATGGTTACCCATACAACGACCTGAACGTTGCGCGTCTGCCAGTTCCGCCACTGGGGCATAATATTCGTTTTTAATGCGCCCCCGGGGAGTCGAACCCCGATCTTGAGAACCGGAATCTCACGTGCGATCCATTACACCAAGGGCGCGCTACATTTTGGCGCATTTCTTTGCCTTGCTACTTTGTTATCAAGCAACGTATATAATAATACACATTCAGCGCCTTTTTGACAAGCCCCTTTTTTAAATTAATTTTCCTCCCCTAAAGCTAGCATCTAGACCAATTCATATCAACCGGTTGTTTAAATTTGGTCATTAAAAGGACTTGCCAACTAGACCATTGAGGGATATGATAGGCATTGTCAATTAACGACGGGCATTTCCTCGTCATTAACCAATTTAAAACATAAACCAATTAAATAATTATGGAGGACCTAGACCATGACGAAACACGAACGGATGTTAGCAGCCTTAGACGTTTACAAAAACGGCGATGACAAAGCAGAAATGAGTCAATTGGCTGCCGAAAGCGCCAGCGCTGAATTAGATCTTTTATGCCAAGACCTGGATGACTAATCACTAATCATCTGGCTCGCCGACTGTCCCGGGGGGAGCACCGCCTTCTATGGCCGAACTCTGGTTAAGATGCTGATCATCTCCACCTTTTTTCTACCTAACATTTAAAAAGCTAGCATGAGTCCGTGAGAGTACTTCACTCGCGGACTTTTTTCACACCAAGTGTCAAATAATCGAGGATGGCCCCACCTCGTTACTTCTTGCCGTTCACGTTAATTTAAAAATAATTCTCTCAATATGTTAACGGTGTGACAGATTGTGAAAACGCCCCCCATTGGGCCTGGTCCATGCCAATGGGGTGAAAAACTTTTGCCAACGAGTGGGTAAATGATTTGACCTTTTTTGACCTATAGAGTAGACTATCCCCATAAGTTAGCAAACAGTACTAACTAGTGCTAATTAAGGAGGCCAACTGAATGAACTTAGTACCAACCGTCATTGAGCAATCGTCCCGTGGCGAACGCGCTTATGACATTTACTCCCGTCTTTTAAAGGACCGGATCATCATGTTATCTGGTCCGATTGAAGACAACATGGCAAACTCAATTGTTGCCCAACTGCTCTTCTTGGACGCCCAAGATTCCACCAAGGACATCTACTTATACATCAACTCCCCTGGTGGGGTGGTTACCTCTGGGATGGCAATCTACGACACGATGAACTTCATCAAGTCTGACGTTCAAACGATCGTGATCGGAATGGCTGCTTCAATGGCATCCGTCCTGGTTTCCTCCGGGACCAAGGGGAAGCGGTTCGGTCTTCCACACTCAACCGTGATGATTCACCAACCATCCGGTGGTGCCCAAGGTCAACAAACCGAAATCCAAATTGCCGCCGAAGAAATCCTGAAGACCCGCAAGATGATCAACGAAATTCTTGCTAAGAACTCCGGGCAAAGCTTCGAGCAAGTTGAACAAGATACTGAACGGGATCACTACTTAACCGCCCAAGAAGCCGTGGATTACGGCCTGTTGGATGGGGTTATGGATTCAAATAATCTGAAGTAACCCCCGCATCTAGGCACTAGGCAGAATTTATTTCTGCTTGGTGCCTTTTTTGATTGACAGCGGGGCGCCCCTCTTTTATTCTGGGGCTAAATTTAAATTGAGAGGAGCTCACCATGAACTACACCGACCAGTGGCGCCAAGCCGTTTTACCGACCTGGAAAGCTAGCTTTGACCACCCCTTTATCACCGCCTTGCACGACGGGACCCTGCCCGAAGACACCTTTCGCTACTACCTCATCCAAGATCACCACTACCTCACCGCCTTTGCCGCCCTCCACGAGGCCATCTCTGAACACCTACCGGCTGCACAAGCCAAGGTCTTGTTAGCCCTAAACGAAGGGAGTGGTGAAGACACCATCCGCGACAAGATGCACGCGGAGCTAGGGATCACCGCTACTGACTTTGCCACCACACCGGTCGCCCCAACCGCCTACGCCTACATTAGCCACATGTATTACCAGCTCAATGAGGTTAACCCCCAGGCCGCCGTGGCCGGCTTGCTGCCTTGCTACTGGATTTACGCCCAAATTGGCGCCCACCTGGCCAAGTTAACTAGTCCCAAGCCACTCTACCAAGCCTTCTTTGATGCCTATGCTAGCGACGACTTCACCACGTCAACTAACCAAATGCTCGACCTAGTTAACCAAACCGCAGCCGCTAGCTCCCCGGACGTGCAAACCCAAATGGCGACGGCCTTTAAGCGCAGCGCTGTTTACGAAAGCCACTTTTGGCAAATGGCCTACCAAAAAGAACGGTGGTAATCAAAAGAAGCGTGCGGCCCAACCTCCGATACGGGCCGTTTGACCAAGCTAGAGCAGGAACATTAGTTTTAAAGACAACAAGAGGCTGCGAGAAATTCCTCGCAGCCTCTTGTTTATTATTTAGATTGCCTTGCCCTGCCGCAATTCGTCGGCGTAGGCATTTAGCTTGCGGAGCCGGTGATTGACCCCCGACTTTGAAATTGGGCCCCCGGGTACCAACGTCCCCAGTTCCTTTAGACTTACTTCCTGGTGAGCCAACCTAGTTTCGGCGATGGCACGTAGCTTTTCAGGGAGGCTACTTAGCCCCACCGTCGCCTCAATCAGCATAATATTTTCCACCTGGCGATTGGCGGCATTGGCCACCTTATCCATATTGGCGTTCTCACAATTAACCAGCCGGTTGACCGAATTACGCATGTCGCGGACAATCCGGATGTTTTCAAATTCGAGCATTGAAGTGGTTGCCCCGATCAACTGTAAGAAGTTCGCGATCTTTTCGGCTTCCTTTAAGTAGACAATGTAGCCACTGCGCCGGTTGGTGGTGCGGGCGTTTAGGTCATAGCGGTTGATCATTTCAGCGATCATCTCGTTGTGCTCTTCATACAAAGAATAGATCTCGAGGTGGTAGCGCGACGTCTCCGGGTTATTAACGGAACCGCCCGCCAAGAAGGCCCCCCGCAAGTATGACCTGATCATCAAGTCGTCGGTCAACAAGTCCAAGGGAACCCGTTCCTTGATTTGAAAACCGTCCAAAATGGCCAGGTCCCCCAAGATTTCCTGGACGTGGTGGCGTAAGCGAACCACGTAGGTGTTATTCTTTTTGAGTTTCATTTTCTTGCGGACCAGAATATCACTTTCTACCTTGTAAAGTTGCTTAATCAGTGAATAGATCCGCCGGGCGATGGCCGGGCTTTCGGTCTGGACGTTTAAAATCATGGCATGGTTAGCCAGCCCAATGGAGCCGTTCATCCGGATCAGGGCCATCAATTCGGCCCGGGCGTTTTTTTCGTGTACCGTGATCCCGGTGAGTTCTTTCTTCACTTCGCTAGCGTAAGACATGGAATCTCCCCTTCAGTTTAGTAATGAACGTCATGGAGCCGGTTGATCAGCTCTTCGACGACCTTGTCGCGATCATGGAAGGCCCCATTATCGCGTAAGCGCAAGAAGTTACTAGAAATCACCCGGCACCCCATTTCCCGCAGGGTACGGAAATCATGGGTAACCGGCTGTGAAATCTCATTCCACTCCTTAAAGTCAATGTAGTCGTTTGGCACCGGCTGAATGTTGACCAAGACGGTATCGACAAAGTTCTTTTCCAGGTGCTTATTTAAAACCCGGACGTGGTCGGCATCGGTGAAGTGATCGGTCTCCCCCTTTTGGGTCATGATGTTGCAAATGTAGACCACCTCTGCCTTGGTTTCACAAACCGCCCTCCCAACGTTTTCGATCATCAGGTTCGGCAGGATCGAGGTGAACAAACTCCCCGGCCCCAAGACGATTTGATCGGCGTCCATAATGGCCTCAATTACCTCCGGCACCGCTTCTGGCTGGTGGTGTTCCCCGTCACTAACCCAAACGTGGTCGATTTGCCCGTGGGCGGCCGTAATCTCCGACTCGCCCCGAATGACCCGGCCATCGGCAAAGGCCGCGTTTAAAGTCAGCGGTTCGTTGGCAACCGGGTAGATGTGACCATGGATTTTCATCATCATCCCTAGTTCTTGGACGGCCTCAAAAATCCCGCCCCGCATTTCTGCCAAGGCCGAGATGATTAAATTGCCGATCGCGTGCCCCGCCAAAAATTGGTCGGTACTCCGGAAGCGGTACTGGAAAATATCCTTTTCAATCCGGGGCATTTCCGCCAAGGCCACCAAGGCATTGCGAATGTCGCCAGGGGGAACCACGTTCACGTAATCACGCAGGATCCCCGATGAGCCCCCGTCGTCAGCAACGGTTACAACGGCAGTAATATCAACATTATGGTCTCTTAGGCCGCGTAAAATGATTGGCAGGCCGGTCCCGCCACCAATCACCACAACCTTCGGGAGATGATGCATCAAAACGACTCCTTCTTTCTGTTAGTTGGCCTTGTCCACGTCACGGTGATGGACGTGAACTGGGTATTGGTTATTCTTCAGGTCAGCGGCCAGCCGGTTAGCAATCGTTACTGACCGGTGTTGGCCCCCCGTACATCCAATGGCAATTGTCAAACTACTCTTGCCCTCCTTGATGTATCCCGGCAAGGCGACTTCAATTAGCAAATACAAGTGTTGGTAGAAGTTTTGGGCCAGCGGATTATCCATTACGTAAGCTTGGACCGCCGGATCGTTCCCCGTCTGGTGCTTTAGGTCTGGAATGTAATACGGGTTAGGTAAAAACCGGACGTCAATCACCAAGTCAGCGTCCAGGGGAAGCCCGTACTTAAAGCCAAAGGACATCACGTTAACGTAAAACGAGTGGGCCTCGTCCGGTGAAAAACGTTCCGTAATTCGTTGCTTAAGCTGGCGGGGCGTCAGGGTGGTCGTATCAACCACCAGATCCGCTTGCGACTTCAGGTCATTTAACAGCTGGCGCTCCCGCATGATGCCTGGTAAAACACCATCTTGGTGACTCAAGGGGTGGGCCCGGCGCGATTCTTTATAACGCGAAACTAGCTCCTCGTCCGTAGCCTCCAAAAATAAGAGCCGTAGCGTAAGATCAGAACGCCCCCGTAGTTGCGCTACGCACGGCACCACCTGATCGTAAAATTCCCGTGACCGGGAGTCCATCACCATTGCCATCCGGGTGATTTCACCGGACTGCTTAACCGCGTCAACGAACTTGGTGGCCACGCTAGGAATCATGTTGTCAATGACAAAGTAGCCCAAGTCTTCAAAGGATTGGACGGCCACCGTCTTTCCGGCCCCGCTCATTCCCGTGATGATGACCACTTCTAATTGTTCCGCCATTATCAAACCCTCCCGTCTTTTCAAACACCCGTCTATTGTAACACACCGGGCGTGTCATGCCTAGCAACGCTACCCGGCGTATCAAAAAAGGAGGCCGGAAGCATCGTTTCTCCCGGCCTCCGACTGTATTCACGAACATTAGACAGAAAGTGCGCCAACCAACCGTGGCCCTTCACTTGGGGCTACGTGGTTGGTGAGTTCCCACCTTCTTGTTACGCCTAGTTACTTTCGGGGGTTCCCTTTTCGGTTTTGATATTTAATTCCTTGGCCAGGTTAGCGACCGACAGAATCGGTACCTGGTGCTCTTCTAGGTAACGGAATTGCGCACTCTTCTTGCTGGCCGCCCGTGGCACCGTACTATTGGTGTCCAAAAGCAAGCCGAGCCGGGCTTCCTTTGGTGAAACCCGCTTAAATTGATGCTGGTAGTGATTAGCCAATTGGTCAATCACGGACTGATCGTTGGTGATCCGGGCCTGCTTGGGGTTAAAGACCACCGCCACCGGTACGCTACCGTCATCTTGGGCCAGTTTCTTTAAGGAAACGGGGTGCTCACTTAGGTCAACCAAGTGACGGTCAGCCGGTTGGTCAATTACCATCGGCACCTGCTTAGAGGAATTGGTGTTGGTCGTTGCGTTGGCGGACTTAGTCACTTGGTGGTTTCCCTTCTTGGTCGCCTTGGTCCGCCCAGCCTCCTTAGTAGACTTGGTATTGGTCGGGGCCTTTTTCCAACTGGCAATTTCCGGCAGGGCGACTAAGTAGTCGTAAACCTGCGCGGTTAACAAGACATCTGAAAGGGCATGGTGCATATTTGAGACGTCAAAGCCCAGCAAACGCCCTACCCCACGCAGGCTCGGTTTATTGGGTAGTTCCCCTAACCAGCTGACCAACTCGTCAACTTCAAAGCAACAGACCGCCTTCTCATCAACGAGCGGGCCACCGTGGTTTTTAATTGCCTCTAACAACACCTGGAGATCGCCGTGGACGTTCCACCCCCCAATCGGTAGGCTAAAGTCGATAAAGTTTAAGAGGTCGGCAACGATCTTATCCCACTGTCCCTGCTTCTTGTAGGTCTTGTAGGTGACGTTGGCGTAATCAATTCCACGCAAAATATCGTCGGCCTCGGCGTCGGCCCAGTAAACAAAGCGGTGGAATTGCTTACCGACCTTGCGCCCGTTTTGGTACTTGACCACCCCAATTTCTAAGGGGAGGTGCTCCCGGGTCTTTTTATGGGTGGCAAACTCAAGGTCTAGCATGTAGTACTTGCTTGGTAGACTCTGGAGTTTGGCCAGTTTCATTTCTTGCATTCTAAAATCCTTTCCATTAGGTGATTTATCCGAACGTGATCGTTAAATCAAGGATAGGAGGGCGCGCCCCTTTTTGTCAAGAAAGGTCCTTACTTCTTCTTTTTAGCGGCCCGTTCCGCCGCCCACTTGGCATCCCGGTCCAACATCTCCTTGAGGTAGTGACCCGTGTAAGAAGCTGGGACCTGGGCCACTTCTTCCGGGGTTCCGGTAGCGACAATTTCTCCACCGGCTTGCCCCCCCTCGGGACCGAGGTCAATCAACCAGTCGGCCGACTTGACTACGTCTAAGTCGTGTTCGATCACCAAAACGGTGTTCCCAGCGTCAACTAGGCGCTGTAGCACTGCTAGCAGGCGCTTGATGTCGGCCATGTGGAGCCCGGTCGTTGGTTCGTCGAGGATGTAAAAGGAACGCCCGTTAGATTGACGGTGCAACTCACTAGCCAGTTTCATCCGTTGGGCTTCCCCCCCGGACAGGGTGGTGGCTGGCTGGCCGAGGTGAACGTAGCCTAGGCCAACGTCTTGAATCGTTTGAAGCTTACGCCGAATCTTGGGAATCGCACTGAAAAAGTGGAGGGCCTCTTCAACGGTCATGTCTAAGATCTGAGCGATGTTTTTGCCCTTGTATTCAACCTCCAAGGTTTCCGAGTTGTAACGGGTGCCGTGGCAAACCTCGCAGGGAACGTAGACGTCGGGCAAGAAGTTCATCTCAATCTTGATAATTCCGTCCCCGTGGCAGGCTTCACACCGTCCCCCCTTGACGTTAAAGGAGAAGCGGCCCTTTCCGTAGCCCCGTAACTTGGCCTCATTAGTTTGGGCGAACAGGCCCCGGATGTCGTCAAAGACCCCCGTGTAGGTGGCCGGGTTCGAGCGCGGCGTCCGCCCAATTGGTGACTGATCAATGTCGATCACCTTTTCCACGTTTTCCAAGCCGCGGATCTCCTTGTAACGCCCTGGCTTGTCGCTGGCCCGGTTTAGTTGCTGGGCCAGGATCCGCTTGAGGATCTGGTTAACCAGGGTCGACTTACCGGAGCCAGACACCCCGGTGACGCAGATAAACTTCCCCAGTGGGAACTTAACGGTGATGTCTTTGAGGTTGTTTTCCCTGGCCCCCACGAGGGTCAAGACGTGGCCATTGCCAGATCGACGCTCGCTGGGTACCGGAATCATCTCCCGTCCCGACAGGTACTTACCGGTCAAAGACTTGCGTGAGCGCATAATCTGTTTCGGGGTCCCAGCCGCCATCACCTGACCACCGTCTTCGCCGGCCCCCGGACCAATGTCGATGATGTAATCGGCCGCCCGCATCGTATCCTCATCGTGTTCCACGACAATCAGGGTGTTCCCCAGGTCACGCATCTTCTTCAGTGAGTTAATCAAGCGGTCATTATCGCGCTGGTGGAGCCCAATCGATGGTTCATCTAACACGTACATGACCCCGGACAAGTTGGAACCGATCTGGGTCGCCAACCGAATTCGCTGGGCCTCCCCCCCGGAGAGGGTCCGTGCCGACCGGGAGAGGGTCAAGTACTCAACCCCCACGTTTTGCATAAAGGTCAGCCGGTCGAGAATTTCCTTTAGAATTGGCCGGGCAATCTCTTGGTCTTGTTCAGACAAGTGAACCCGCTGGAAAAAGTCAATTTCTTCAGAAATCGGCAGTTCCGAAACCTGACCAATGTTTTGGCCCGCCACCTTCACTGCCAAGGCCTGTTCGTTGAGCCGGTAACCGTGGCAGGCTGGGCACGGCAACTCGGCCATGTACTTACGCATCTGCTCGCGGGTGAAGTCGGAGTTCGTTTCCTTGTAGCGGCGGGAAACGTTATTGACCACCCCCTCAAAGGTCACGTCGACGTCACGAATGCCGCCAAAGTCATTTTGGTAGTGGAAGTGGAAGGTTAAGTCATCACCGTACAAAAGCTGGTGCTTGGTTTGGTCATCGAAGTCTTCAAAGGGGGTGTCCATGTCAATCCCGGCGGCCGCGCAGTACTGGGCCAACAGGCTGGGGTAGTACTTAGAAGAGATTGGGTTCCACGGCACTAAGGCCCCCTCGTTTAAGGTCTTCGTTTGATCGGGAACCACGAGGTCGACGTCAACTTCTAACTTACTCCCGAGCCCCTCACAAACCGGGCAGGCACCCAGCGGGGCGTTGAAGGAGAACAACCGTGGTTCCAGTTCGGGCATCGAGAAGTCACCGTACGGGCAGGCGTAGTGTTCGGAAAAGGGGATCTTCTCACCGCCAATAATGTCGGCCACCGCCACCCCATCGGCCAGGCGCAAGGCCGCTTCAAAGGAGTCAAACAGGCGTGAACGAACGCCGTCTTTCACGATAATGCGGTCCACCACCACGTCAATGGAGTGCTTCTTGTTCTTCTCCAGTTCCGGCACCTCATCGACGTCGTAGGTTTCACCGTCAACTTGCACCCGGACAAAGCCGTCCTTTTTGATCTTGGCTAACACTGCCTTTTGGGTCCCCCGCTTTTCGTGGACGACCGGCGCCAGTACCTGCAGGCGGGTCCGTCCTGGCAACTCTAGGATCTGGTTAACCATTTGCTCAGGTGATTGGCTGGCAATTGGTACCCCGTGGGTGGGACAAAGCGGCGTCCCCACCCGGGCCCACAAGAGGCGCAAGAAGTCGTTAATTTCCGTCACCGTCCCCACCGTTGAACGGGGGTTATGGGAAGTCGTTTTTTGATCAATCGAGATCGCCGGCGATAGCCCTTCAATTGAGTCCACGTCCGGCTTATCCATTTGGCCAAGGAATTGGCGCGCATAAGCCGACAAGCTCTCCACGTACCGGCGCTGCCCCTCAGCGTATAAGGTATCAAAGGCTAAGGAGGACTTGCCGGAACCAGACAGCCCCGTGATGACGACCAACTTATTCTTGGGGATCGTCACGTCAATGTTCTTTAAGTTATGTGCCCGGGCACCCCGAATTACAATCTTTTCGTTTGCCATCAATAACTCCTATTTCTTCTTCATTCGACTAGTCAGTTCCATGACCGTATCACGTAAAGTAGCGGCCTGTTCAAAGTCTAGGCGCTTGGCGGCCGCCTTCATCTGCTCGGTTAGCTCGGCGATCATCTGGGCCTGGGCCTCTTTATCTAGGGCCGCAAAGTCCTTGCTGGTAAATTCTGCCCCCTTATCGGCTTGCTCATCTTCTACCGGCTTAACGGCCTTAATTACCTCTTGGATCGGCTTAATGATCGTCTTTGGCGTGATGCCGTGCTCCTTATTGTAGGCCTCTTGGATCGTCCGCCGCCGCTTGGTTTCGTCGATGGCGGCCCTCATCGAATCGGTAACCGTGTCGGCATACATAATCACGGACCCGTTGGCGTTGCGGGCCGCCCGCCCAATCGTTTGGATCAAGGAGCGTTCGTTACGCAAAAAGCCTTCCTTATCGGCATCCAAGATGGCCACTAAAGAGACTTCCGGTATGTCTAGCCCCTCCCGTAAGAGGTTGATGCCGACTAAAACGTCAAACTTACCCAGCCGCAAGTCGCGAATGATTTGGGTCCGTTCCAAGGTCTTGATATCTGAGTGCAGGTACTTGACCTTTAAGCCAAGGTCCTTTAAGTAATCCGATAAGTCTTCGGACATCTTCTTGGTCAAAGTGGTGACCAATACCCGTTCGTTTTTTTCGATCCGCTTGTTAATCTCGCCAACCAGGTCGTCGATTTGCCCCATCACCGGTCGTACTTCAATGGTCGGATCCAAAAGCCCCGTTGGCCGAATAATTTGTTGGACCACCCGGTCAGTTTGAGCTTCTTCGTACGGGCCTGGCGTCGCCGACATGTAGATGACCTGGTGGACGTGACCCTCAAACTCCTTCAGGGTCAACGGCCGGTTATCTAAGGCGCTGGGCAGGCGGAACCCGTAGTCGATTAGCTGCTGTTTGCGGGCGCGGTCACCGTTATACATTCCGCGGACTTGGGGCATCGTCTGGTGTGACTCATCGACAATTAACAGGAAGTCCTTGGGGAAGAAGTCTAAGAGGGTGAAGGGGGGTTCGCCGGGCTTGCGCCGGTCCATGTAACGGGAATAATTTTCGATCCCGTTGGTGTAACCCATCTCCCGCATCATTTCGATATCGTAAGTCGTTCGCTGTTGGAGGCGCTGGGCTTCTAAGAGCTTGCCTTCCTTAGTAAACTTAGCGACCTGGCTCTTCATGTCGGCTTCGATTTCCGGCAGGGCTAGGTCCATGATGTCTTCGGAGGTCAAAAAGTGGGTGGCCGGGAAGATCGAAACGTGTTCCCGGTCGCCGATTACCTCGCCGGTCAAGGCGTCAACTTCGCGAATCCGGTCGATCTCGTCACCGAAGAACTCAACCCGGATCGCCTTTTCCTCCCGGGAGGCTGGGAAGATTTCCACCACGTCGCCCCGGACCCGGAAGCGCCCGCGTTGGAAATCAATGTCGTTACGGTCAAATTGGATCTCAACTAACTCACGCAGGAGCCGGTTACGAGGGATTTCTTGACCGACCCGCAGGGAAACGACGTGGTTTTGGTATTCGGCTGGCGAACCCAACCCAAAGATCGAGGACACCGACGCCACCACAATCACGTCGTTGCGTTCGATCAAAGACGAAGTCGCCGAGTGGCGGAGTTGGTCGATTTCGTCATTAATGGAGGCGTCCTTTTCGATGTAGGTATCGCTAGAAGGAACGTAGGCCTCCGGTTGATAGTAATCGTAATAGGAAACAAAGTACTCCACCGCATTATTAGGGAAAAACTTCTTCATTTCCCCGTACAACTGACCGGCCAAGGTTTTGTTGTGGGAGAGAATTAGGGTCGGACGGTTGACGTTTTTAATCACGTTGGAAATCGTAAAGGTCTTCCCGGTCCCGGTCGCCCCAAGCAGAATTTGGGCGTGGTCACCCTCTTCAACCCCCTTGGTCAAGGCCGCAATGGCCTCGGGCTGGTCCCCGGTTGGTTGGTAATCCGATACAAGTTGAAATTCTTTATCCGGTTGGCGATAAATCATCGTCTGGCCCCCTTTGTTGCTAGCGTACAAGGGCCCGCGGTCAAAACTCCACCACGGGCCCACAATTAAGTTAAGTTTAGCACACGAACGTTTATTCGTCTAATTAGATGACTTTTCCTTGTTGACAGGGGTGCGCCCCTTCTCCTCTTCGATCCGTTGCTGCCAAAGGCGGACGTAATTAAGCCAGGCAAACTGGTAGCTAGCGGCTACCACGTAGATGACCAGGGTGATGACCAGGGGCCACCACAGTTTTAAAATCACCAGCGCCCCGGCGACAAACATGGCTAGGTTGGCAATTACCGTCACTAAAACGGGAGTCTGTTTTTTCATCTCTGTTACCTTTGAATAATCTGGGTGGTGATGATGGCTAGCTGTTGGCTGTTGGTGGCGACGTTATCCTTTAACAGTTCCGGCAAAATCTTCTTTAAAAAGTACTGAACGCTGGCCAGGTTGGAAAAGCCCATGATCGCCTCCAGGCTGGAGCGGTAGATATCCATGTAAACTGGCTCCGGGTTGCCCTTTTGGATCTCTTCAAAAGATTCGTACATCAGGTCAATCTTGTCGGCCACCGATAAAATCTGCCCCTCCAAGCTCTCATCCTTGCCCTCACCTAGCCGCCGTTCGTAGGCCGCCCGGAACTCGGCCGGGATTTCAGATTGGATGAAATTCTCGGTTAGCAACCGGTCGACCTTGGCTAACATCGTACGCAACTCGGGGGTGGCGTACTTAACCGGCGTCTTAATATCGCCGATGAAGCGCTCGGTGTAATCGTGGTTAAGCGCCTTCTCGTACAGGGAGCGCCAGTTGATTTCGTTACCAGCTTGCTCTTCAATGTCGCCCAACATCTGGGCCGCTTGGGTCACCTTAAAGGAGTGGGCGGCCACGTTATGTTCTTCAAATTTAAAGTAGCCCGGTGCCCGGTTGATCATTTCCAGGTCGCTTAGGCTCTTAAGGTATTCATGCATTCCCATGGTGATTCTCTCTTTTCTAAAAGGTGAGTGGAGTGGGAACCAACCCTAATGCAGGCCGTATGACTAAGCTTAGTCGAAGGTTGTCATGGCACGTGACGTTCTTTGGCCTGCTTAGACACTAGGCCTGCGGTTGGTGACCACATTATCTGTGTAACATAGTGGATTTAACAAAGGGGCGGGAGAAACCAGCGTTTCCCCAACCCCCTCATTAAAATTATTCATTTGCAAACGCAGTTAGGGCTGCTTCAAAGTCTGCCAGTTTTTGGTTAGCCTCCTGGTCGCTTGACCCGGCCGTTCCAATGTAGAACTTCAGCTTCGGCTCGGTCCCGGACGGCCGGATGGCGATCCAAGTTTCGTCGGCCAAGACGTAGCGTAAGACGTTCGAATTGGGTATTCCCAGCTTTTCCACGGTTCCGTCGGCCAAAGTCTTGGTATCCTTGGCGAAGTCTTCGGTCTCTTCAATCTTGACCCCGGCAAAGTCCTGCGGCGCTTCTTCACGGAACTTCTTCATCAAAGCAGCGATCTTGGCTGGTCCTTGCACCCCGGCGTAAGTCGTTGAGATCGTCTTTTCCTTGAAGTAACCGTACTTGGCAAAGAGTTCTTGCACCCCGTCAAATAAAGTCATTTCCCGGCTCCGGTAGTATGCGGCCACTTCTGCCAACAAGACCAGGGTCTGGATGGCATCCTTGTCGCGAACGAACGGCTTGATCAGGTAACCGTAGGATTCTTCAAACCCAAACATGAAGGTGTGGTTGTGCTTGGTTTCGTATTGGTGAATTTGGTCAGCAATCCACTTAAACCCGGTCAAAACATTGACCATCGTTACCCCGTAACTTTGGGCGATCTTGGTGGCAAAGTTCGTTGAAACGATTGACTTAACGGCTGCCGCGTTGTCCGGCAGGGTACCGGCCTGTTTGTTAGCTTCCAAGATGTAGTGGAGCAAGACGGCGGCAATTTGGTTCCCGGTCAACAATTGGTACTCACCGTTTGGTTGGCGAACCGCGCAGCCCAGCCGGTCGGCATCCGGGTCGGTTGCGATTAAGATATCGGCGTCGACTTTCTTCCCGAGGGCCGTTGCCCGCACGAAGGCTTCCGGAAATTCCGGGTTCGGGTTCTTTAAGCCCGGGAAGTCCCCGTTCGGCGCTGCTTCTTCTTCAACCAGCTCGTAGTTAGTGAAGCCCGCTTGCTTGAGGGCCCGTTCCCCGAGCATCCGGCCAGTCCCACACAACGGGGTGTAGACAAACTTCATGTCCTTGCCAAATTCCGTGGCCAAGTTGCTGTTGACCGTAACCGTCTTAACGTTGGCCAGGTAGGCTTGGTCGACTTCTTCGCCGATTACAACCTCTAAGCCCTGAGCCTTAAGTTCTTCTTCGTCAGCTAATTCGATGTTAAAGAGGTCTTCGATTTGGCGGATGTAGCCGGTCATCATGTCCGATTCCTTCGGTGGCATCTGACCACCGTCTTCACCGTAGATCTTGTAGCCGTTGTATTCCTTCGGGTTATGGCTAGCCGTGATCATGATCCCGGCGTAGGTGTGCAGGTGCCGGACGGCAAAGGACAATTCTGGCGTTGGGCGCAGGTCGTCATAAATGTAGGTCTTGATCCCCTGGGCCCCTAAAACCCGGGCTGCTTCGTGGGCGAAGAGGCGGGAGTTATTCCGGGAGTCGTAAGAGATGGCCACCCCACGGGCCATCGTTTCTTCCCCCAAGCTGGTCATTAACTTGGCCAACCCGGCCGTGGCCTGGCGAACCGTGTAAACGTTCATCCGGTTAATCCCGGGACCCATCAGTCCCCGCATTCCGGCCGTCCCAAAGGAAAGCGGGCCATAAAAGGCGTCCTCTTTCTCTTGGTCATCATCCATTGCTACGAGTTGTTCTTTCAGCGCTGGTTCCAATTGGTCTTGGTTTAACCATTCTTGGTAGGTATCTTTCCAGGTCACAGCAAGCATCTCCTTATGGTGTTTATTTCAATAGTTTTAGTATACCGCACTCGTGTAAGGGGTTAAATAGAAGACCACGATTTAATCAACGTCGCCACCCCGTCTTCTTCATTAGTTGGCAATAGGACCTGCGCCCGTTGTTTAACCACTGAAGCGGCATTGCCAACCGCGGCGGCGTGCCCGGCCCGGTTTAATAAGGGTAAGTCGTTTTCGTCATCGCCAACGGCCACCACCTTCGCCCGGGAAATTCCGGTACTAACAAGGTAGTCAACCGCCCGTCCCTTATCAACCCCCGGCGCCGTGATCGTTAGGTACCCGTCACCAGCCGGGCTGATCGTCAGCTTAGGAAAGGCGCTTTTCAACAACTGCCCCAACGTTTGAAACATCCCCGGGTCGCTGACGATCATCAACAACATCAGGGCGCCGGCCGGTTTTAAACCATCCATTGCTAGGGGAACGGGAACTAGGCATTGATCGAACTCGACGGCCGCGTCAACAAAGCTAACGTGCCAAGCCGCCGCGTCCATCCAGGTGAAGTTAACCTCCCCGAAGCGTTCGGCTACCAACTCCACCACCGCTTGGGCATCCCGGTCATCGATTGGCTGCGCCCTCAAAGTCTCCCCACTGGCCCCCGCAAAAATCAGGGCGCCGTTTAAGGCCACCTGGGGACCCGTCAAGCCCAGTTGGTCAATCAAAACCGTCATCTGCCCGGGGTGGCGGGCCGACGCCAGCATCACTCGATCGGCTACGGCCGCAACCGCCGCTTGGGTGACCGGACTCAGGGCGCCCCGTTCGTTTAATAGGGTGTGATCAAGGTCAGAAACGAGGTAATTGGTCATGGTAAGTCCCCCTTTTCCAAACATTTTACCATCACTTCGCTAAAATAATCGTTGCACTTTCCTTTTCAACGCGCTATATTAAAAAATAATTAGAAAATTAGGCAACAGTGTAAAGGAGATGTTCAAATGGCACGAAAAGTTGCTGTTGTTGGGATGGGGAACGTTGGTGCAACCGTCGCCCACTACTTAGTCGCCGGCGGGTTTACCGACGACCTCGTCCTAATTGATCCGCGCGAAGAAAAGGTGGTGGCCGATGCCGTCGACTTTGAAGATGCGATGGCTAACCTGGAATATCACACTAATATCTTCGTCAACGACTACGAGGCCCTAGCCGACGCTGACGTGGTGGTTTCCGCCCTTGGTAACATTAAGCTCCAAGATAACCCCGACGATGACCGCTTTGCCGAACTACCCTACACCCGGGTTCAGGTCAAAAAGGTCGCCACAAAGCTTAAGGAAGTTGGCTTCAACGGGATCATCGTCGCCATCACTAACCCGGTCGACGTGATCACCTCCTTATACCAAGAAATTACCGGCTTGCCAAAGAACCACGTGATCGGAACCGGGACGCTCTTGGACTCCGCCAGGATGAGGCGCGCCGTTGCCAAGAAGCTCAACCTCGACCCCCGCTCCGTGGCCGGCTACAACCTTGGTGAACACGGTAACTCTCAGTTCACCGCTTGGTCAACCGTCCGGGTCTTGGGGAAGCCAATCGAGCAAATCGCCGACCAAAAGGGCTTGGACCTGGTGGACCTGGATAAGGCGGCCCGCGAAGGTGGCTTCATTGTTTTTCATGGAAAGAAGTACACCAGCTACGGGGTGGCTACGGCCGCCGTTCGCCTGGTTAACACGATTCTCTCTAACGCCCTAACCGAACTGCCGGTTTCAAACTACCGCGAGGAATACGGCGTCTACCTTTCCTACCCGGCCGTGGTCGGGCGCGATGGAATCGTCGAACAGTGCCAATTAGACCTGACCGCAGAAGAGTTGCAAAAGCTTCAAGTTTCCGCTGACTTCATCAAGCAAAAGTTTGCCGAGTCGCTGGAAGCCGCTGACCAAGAAGACTAACCGTTCATTGAGGAGGAACACATTTATGGCAAAAGAAACCGTCGCTAACCTGGATTGGAACCACCTGGGCTTTGAATACCACGACCTGCCGTACAGCTTCAACGAAGAGTTTAAGGATGGCCAATGGCAAGGTGGTACGCTGACCGAAAGCTCCACTTTAACCCTCTCGGAAGCCGCCGAAGTACTCCACTACGGCCAGGAAGTTTTTGAAGGGCTCAAGGCCTACCGGACCAAGGATGGACACATCAACTTATTCCGCCCCGAAGAAAACGCCAAGCGGCTCGCTAACTCTGCCAAGCGAATGCTGATGGAACCCTACCCGGAAGACAAGTTCGTCGAGGCCGTTAAGCAAGTTGTTCTCGCCAACGAGGAATTTGTCCCACCGTACGGGACGGGCGGTTCCCTCTACATTCGGCCATTTTTGATTGGGACCCAACCCATCGTGGGGGTTGCCCCGGCCGACACCTACACCTTCCACATTTACGCCACCCCGGTTGGTGCCTACATCAACGGCCTCGCTCCTTCCCCGTACACGGTTTCCAACTACGACCGGGCGGCCGGTGCCGGAACTGGTCAAGCCAAGACGTCCGGGAACTACGCTAGCTCGCTCCTGCCAGAAATTGAGGCCAAGAAGGCTGGTTTTGCCGACTGCCTCTACCTCGACCCACGCGAACACAAGTACATCGATGAATTCTCTGGCGCCAACTTCTTTGGTATCACTAAGGATGGTCAGTTCGTAACGCCAAAGTCCGACTCGATCCTGCCATCCATCACCAAGAAGTCGCTCCTAGTTCTCGCTGACGACCTGGGCCTCAACCCGGTTGAACGTAAGATCGAAATTGACAAGGAACTCGATGACTTTGCTGAAGCCGGCGCAATGGGGACCGCCGCCGTGATTTCACCGGTGGGCTCCTTAACTTACAAGGGCCAAAAGCACGTCTTCTACTCCGAAAAAGAAGTCGGACCGGTTACGACCAAGCTTTACAACACCCTTTACGGGATCCAAGAAGGTGACTTAGAAGATACCCACGGCTGGATCACTCACGTTAAGTAGTTCCCTTTAGTTAAATACCAATAAAAAACGCCCCCTGGTGATACGGTTAGCTACCGCACTGCCAGGGGGCTATTTATTTAGTTAGAAGTTGTAGAGGTCGGTTGATAGGTAGCGGTCCCCGCCATCTGGGGCGACCGTTACGACCTTATGGCCGGCCCCCAGTTGCTTAGCCAACTGGAGGGCGCCGGCCACGTTTGCCCCCGCCGAGATCCCAATCGAAATTCCTTCTTGTTGGGCCACCGCTTGGGCCGTCTTGATTGCCTCTTCGCTTGAAATCTCAACCACCCCGTCGTAGATTTCTTGGTCGAGGGTGGCCGGGATAAAGCCGGCCGAAATCCCTTGAATCTTGTGCTTGCCACCGTGTCCTTCCTTGAGTAACGGTGATTCCGCTGGTTCTAGGGCGTAGACCTTGACCTGATCATCGACCTTCTTGAGGGCCCGGCCAACCCCGGTCAGGGTCCCACCAGTCCCGACCCCCGCCACAAAGGCGTCGGGGAGGTTCTCCTTGCCAAAGGCGTTAATGATCTCTTGGCCGGTCGTTTGTTCGTGAATGGCCGGGTTAGCCGGGTTTTCAAACTGCATCGGCATGAAGTAGCCCTTCTCGTTAACCAGTTCGGTCGCCTTTTCAATCGAGCCCTTCATTCCGGCGTCCCCGGGCGTCAGGATTAGTTTGGCCCCGTAACCTTGCATCATCTTACGCCGTTCTACAGACATCGTTTCCGGCATTACGATCACCAAGTGATAGCCCTTAGCGGCCGCCACCATCGCCAGGCCAATCCCGGTGTTTCCTGAGGTCGGCTCCACAATCGTCCCCCCGGGGATGAGCTTGCCCTCTTGTTCAGCCTTTTCGACCATCGCTAGGGCGATCCGATCTTTGATCGAGCCAGCCGGGTTTAAGGATTCCAGCTTCAGGTAAACGTCAGCCATCCCCGGTTCCACTAACCGGTTTAACTTAACCAGCGGGGTGTTACCAATTAATTGATCAACAGAATCATAGATTTTACTCATTGGACATCTTCCTTTCATCGTTAACTGACTTTACACACGCCCAAGAGGCGCTTGGTGGCCACCAGGTTCAACCAGTTTGCAAAATAGCGTTGCTGGGTGACTCGCCAACGAAATTCTGGCCCTTGCATTCGCCCCTCATCTTTAAAGTAGTGCACGGGTTTTTGGTAGTGACGCGTGGGGTGGGCAGCCACCTCACGCTGGTATTCTTCTAACAGGGCATTTTGCCCGTACTCCAGGTGGGCAAACAAGAAACTCTGGTAAGCCGTTGCCCGAGCGGCTAGCAAGTAGCCCTCACTTGAACGCGCCGTTACCACCATTTCCGGGGCCAGCTCCCCCTCGTTCAGCTCAGCGTAACGGGCGTGGGGGGCCAAGAAGTTAGGTTCCAGCCCAACTAAGAGGGGGTCGGGAGCCACGACCTGGTTTTCAAAGACGCCGAAGTACTTCTTTGCCAGCCGGTGTTTTTCAACGCCGTACAGGTAGTTGGCCGCCACCATCGCCCCCCAGCACACGTAAAGTTGAAAGACCCGGGCCCAGTTCAAAGCATCAATCAGGTCACACACCTCGGCGAAGTACCCTACCTGGTCAAAGGGCAAGTTTTCGATCGGCGCCCCAGTGATGATAAAACCATCCATCTGGGCGGCTAGTTCCACGTCCAAGGGCCGGGCAATCTTAGCCACCGCCTCTGGTACCGGGCGGCCAGTGTAGTGGGTAACCGGGTAAAAGAAGGTCAGCTCAACCGGCAGGCCAGGTTGTTCAAGGACCCGGGTGAAACGACGCCTAGTCGCCTCCTTGTCGTGCATGAGGTTTAGCACCCCAATCCGCAGGGCCTCCATTGCCATGCCCCCCCTATCCTTAATCGTTTTCGCTAATGTAGTTGAAGATTTGTTGACCGGCGATCGCCCCGTCACCAACTGCCGTTGCAATTTGGCGAAGGACGGTGTTGCGGACGTCACCAACCGCGTAGACACCGGGAACGCTGGTGGCCATCTTCTCGTCGG
>SKER01000284.1_pt1 | contig 66558 bp, 65 predicted proteins | sample 4826961 | NCBI WGS metagenome assembly SKER01 (sample SAMN11008804, study PRJNA524170) | human gut metagenome | biome: Human fecal sample; material: Feces; isolation source: fecal sample from pouch patient p47 | host: Homo sapiens | place: Israel: Tel-Aviv | collected 2016-11-16 | reverse complement strand
TGTCTAAAATGAATCTGCCGGAAACTGTACCTGCTGTGGTATAAACCATAAGCCGTTGTCGTAAAATGTGGTAAGAAAATCAGACGAATATATTTTTCCAAGAATTTGTCGTAAAAATGTGGTCAAACCAAGAAAATTGAGTGCGAAAGTAAGTGGAAAATCCCTGTGAAGCCCGTAAAATCAAGGCTTCACAAAATCTTCACAAAAAATTAGCACTCATCTCTTGACAGTGCTAATAATGCGTGATATAGTACAGATAGAACAAAGGAAGAGAGATAAAGAATCAAAGATATGAAGCCGACAGCATTCATACAAGATTCAAACATCCGGAATCCCGAAGTTCTAGCAAACAACACCTCGGAATTCTCCGATCGTGCTAATTATAAATTTTTATCATTTGGAAGGAGATATGACTTATGATGATGCCTAGTATTTTTGGAGAAAACTTATTTGATGACTTTATGAACGATTTTTCATTCCCAACATTCCCGAATGTTGACAAAGAACTGTATGGAAAACACGCAAAGAACTTAATGAAGACAGATGTAAAAGAGACAGAGAATGCATATGAGATAGACATTGACTTGCCGGGATTTAAGAAAGATGAGATCCAGATGGAACTGAAAGACGGCGTACTTACCGTCAGTGCAGCCAAAGGACTGGACAAAGATGAGGAAGATAAGAAAGGTAACTACATTAGAAAAGAGCGTTATGCAGGCAGCATGAGCAGAAGCTTCTATGTAGGAAAACATGTAACTGTAGAGGATGTACATCCGAAATATGAAAGTGGAATCCTTTCCTTCAGTGTTCCGAAAGCAGAAGCAAAACCGATAGAAGAGAAGAAACATTACATTTCAATCGAAGGTTAATGACAGGCAGATGCGGGAAACGATAAGTGACGGTATAGCCTGTATGGCAAAAGAGTAAACGTACCCCACAGGTGTTAAGCCTGTGGGGTACAATATCATAAAGAGAAAATAATCAGGATAACGTAAGAAGCTCACATATTCCACGAAATCCTGTTCACATAGATGAAGATAATAGAAAATAATATAGAATAAATGACGGGAGGGAGAACTATGGCGGCAAAAAGAGATTATTATGATGTTCTTGGAATCAGCAGGAGTGCGGACAAGAGTACAATAAAAAGAGCATATCGTAAACTGGCCAAGAAATACCACCCGGATACCAATGCCGGAAATGCACAGGCAGAAGAAAAGTTCAAGGAAGCGACAGAAGCCTATAATGTGCTGAGTGATCCGGAGAAAAAGAAATTATATGATCAGTTTGGTCATGCAGCTTTTGATGGCAGTGCAGCATATGGCTATGGAAACGGACCTGGCGGCGGTACTTACAGTTATACCGGACCGAATGGAAGCTTCCATGAATATCATTTCGAAGGCGGCGATATGGACGATATCCTGAAGAATATATTTGGCGGCGGATTCTCGGAAGGCAGTGGAAGCGGGTTCCATGGATTTGGCGGATTTGGAAATAGTGGATCAGGAAGGACACGTACGTCAGGAAGAAGTTATGAAAGCAGCGGATTCGGAAATGGATTTGGAAATCATGGATTCGGCGGAGGAGGAAATTTCCGTCAGGATGGTTCCGATGTGACCGCTGAGATAGATGTGACATTTGACGAGGCTGCATTTGGAGGAGATAAAGTCATCCGGCTGTCAGACGCACAGGGCAGTAATGCAGCAGGAAAATCACTGAAAGTGCATATCCCGGCCGGCATCAGTGACGGAAAAAGTATCCGTCTGCGTGGCAAAGGAATGCCTGGACTTTCAGGAGGCAAGGCAGGAGATCTGTTGCTGAAAGTGAGAGTTGGTAAACGACCGGGGTTTGAACGAAAAGATATGGATGTATATTCAACTGTCATGATTCCGTTTACCACAGCAGTATTAGGTGGTGAAGCAGTTGTACAGACGCTTACCGGAAGGGTAGTGTGCAAGATTAATCCGGGAACACAGTCCGGAACAAAGATTCGGTTAAAAGGTAAAGGAATCGTGTCTATGAAGGATGCAGGAAGATATGGAGATCAGTATGTGACTGTTCAGATAGATGTACCAAAGAATCTAAGCAATGAGGCAAAAAGAAAATTGAAAGAATTCGAAGCTGCGTGTAAGAACGGAAGCAGAGGGGCAGCATAATTTATAAATTGTTATGCATCATTTTATCCAAAAGGATTTAGATAAAAATTCAGGAAAGGTAAAATGATGCATTTTTTCTGTATTGACGCTCACTTTAGAAAGAATTATAATAAAATAATTAGAGACAATGAATTTGTATACCCATACAGGTTATTGAAATATATGCTAAGGAGATAAGTAAGATGAGCAAGATTATTTTAACTGGTGACCGACCGACAGGACGTCTTCACGTTGGTCATTATGTAGGTTCTTTGAAAGAACGTGTAAAATTACAGAATTCAGGAGAATATGACGAGATTTATATTATGATCGCAGATGCGCAGGCATTGACTGATAATGCCGAACATCCGGAGAAGGTACGTCAGAATATTATGAACGTAGCATTGGATTATCTGGCATGCGGAATCGATCCTGAGAAATGTCACATTTTTATTCAGTCCATGGTTCCGGAACTGACAGAGTTAACATTCTATTATATGAATCTGGTAACCGTATCCAGAGTACAGAGAAATCCTACGGTAAAAGCTGAGATCCAGCAGAGAAACTTTGAGGCAAGTATCCCGGTTGGTTTCTTCTGCTATCCGATCAGTCAGGCTGCAGATATCACGGCATTCCGCGCGACAACAGTTCCGGTTGGAGAAGATCAGATGCCTATGATCGAGCAGTGTAAAGAGATTGTTCACAAGTTTAACAGTGTATATGGAGAGACTCTGACTGAGCCTGAGATCGTACTCCCATCTAACAAGTCATGCTTAAGACTTCCGGGTATCGATGGAAAGGCCAAGATGAGCAAATCACTTGGAAACTGTATCTATCTTTCTGATGAAGAAGATGTTGTTAAGAAGAAAGTAATGTCCATGTTCACAGATCCGAACCACCTGCGCGTGGAAGATCCTGGACAGGTAGAAGGCAATCCGGTATTCATTTATCTGGATGCATTCTGCAAGGATGAATATTTCGAAGAATTCTGGCCGGAATATAAGAATCTGGATGAACTGAAAGCACACTATCAGCGTGGAGGTCTGGGTGATGTCAAAGTGAAGAAATTCCTGAACAAGGTTCTTCAGGCAGAGCTGGCACCAATCCGTGCAAGAAGAAAAGAATGGGAGCAGAAGCTTCCGGAAGTATTCGAAATCCTGAAAGAAGGAAGCAGGGTAGCTGAGGCGAAAGCAGCAGAGACATTGAAAGATGTAAAGGCTGCTATGAGAATCAACTATTTTGATGATGAAGATTTCCTGAACTAGGAATCTGCGGACAGCTGAAAAATCATTATATTGCATTTGTTAATATGAAAATAAAATCCTCAAAATACCGGATGATATGGTATTTTGGGGATTTCTTTTGTTAAGAATTGCGGTATAATAAAACTATCAGTAAAAAAAGCAAATTGTATAGATAATACGGGAGTGAAGGGGTGTAATGCTATGAAAGAGATAACGAAAGAGACACTTCTGAAAGCTATGAAATCGCGAGATGCGGGAGAGCATCCGGTATTTCGTGAATGTGAATTCAAAGACATGGATCTAAGCGGAATGAATCTGCATAATATGGACTTCACATTGAGTTCCTTTCAAAATGTAAATCTGGAACGTGTGAATTTTGAAAACTGCAGTGTGGAAAATGCATTATTCGACGGCAATTCCCTGCATGGTGCAAATTTTCAGAATGCAAATATGAAGACGGCAGCATTCCGTGGATGTGATATGCGGGAATGCAACATCAAAGGAGCCAACCTTTACGGGGCAGTATTGGAGCACGCGAAGCTGGATGACATTCAGTCAGATGAAGCAACGCGGTGGTTCCGCATGCACTGTCCGGAGACCGGACCGATCCTTGGCTATAAGAAATGTGTGAATGACAGAGTGGTACAGCTTCTGATCCCGGCAGATGCTAAACGGACTTCGGCAACACGTCCTTCTTGCCGGTGCAGCAAGGCAAAGGTACTTTCGATAAAAAATTTTGATGAAACGGAAGAATTCGAAGAAGCCTGGTCGCTGGTCGATGAGAATTTTGTATACAGAAAAGGACAGTGGGTGGAGGTCAAAGATTTTAACGAGGACAGATGGATGGATTCCACGACGGGGATTCATTTCTGGATGAACAGAAATGAAGCACTCGGGTATTAAATCCACTGCATTGGAAAAAGTTTACTGATAGATGAGAAAGAAAAATAAATGGAGGTGCAAAAGGCAAATGAAAGCAGACATCAGATGGTTGGATGATCCGCAGGTATTTCGTGTGAATCGTCTGGATGCACACAGTGATCATAAGTTTTATGAGAATAAAGAAGATTATAAGAAGCAGAATCAGCGGTTAAAACAATCGTTAAATGGAATCTGGAAGTTCCACTATTCAGTGAATGCATTGGAACGTCCGGCTGATTTTTATCAGAAATGGTTTAACTGTAAAAATTTTGATGAAATGAAAGTGCCACAGCATATAGAACTGGCGGGATACGATAAGATTCATTATATCAATACGATGTATCCGTGGGAAGGACATATTTACAGAAGACCGGCAGGATATGGAAAAGAAAAAGGGAAAGGTATGTTCAGCCAGGCCGAATATAATCCGGTAGGTTCTTATATCCGGAAGTTTGATCTGAATGACGGACTGAGAGGAAAGAGGATCATCTTAAGTTTTGAAGGTGTGGAACAGGCATTCTATGTATGGGTGAACGGAGAGTTCGTGGGGTATGCAGAAGACAGCTTTACGGTTTCGGAATTTGATATTACACCATATGTAAAAGATAAAGATAATCTGCTGGCAGTGGAAGTACATAAGCGCAGTACGGCGGCATTTCTGGAAGACCAGGATTTCTTCCGGTTTTTTGGTATTTTCAGAGATGTGAACCTGTACGGAATACCGGCGGTTCATGTTGAAGATCTGTGGATCCGTCCGAAGTATCATCCGGAAGATGGAAAGGCAGAACTGGAGCTGGATATCCGATTATCACAGAAAAAGAAAGAAAATAATATCCAGGGTAAAATAAAAGTTTCTTTGCGAGATATCCATAGTGATGAAAATCATGTATTACTGGATGAAACGGAGAATCTGAACAACCCGGTGATCCAGAAGAATCTTCCGGTAGAAGGATCAGTGAACAATGAGATCCAGTTCCGTTATGAATTAGAAGAATCCGTACATGCATGGAGCAATGAAGATCCGTATCTGTATGAGCTTCTGATAGAAGTTCAGAATGAAAAAGGCGAGACAGTAGAAGTGGTTCCATATCAGATTGGATTCCGTAAGATAGAATTAAAAGGCAGAAAGATGTTGCTGAATGGAAAACGTCTGATCATCAATGGTGTAAACCGGCATGAATGGAATGCCAGAAGCGGAAGATGTATTACCGAAACTGATGAGAAATGGGATATCGAATGTATCAGACGCAATCATATCAATGCAGTCAGAACCTGCCATTATCCGGATCATATTTCATGGTATTACAGATGTGATCAGGCGGGGATCTATCTGATGGCAGAGACAAATCTGGAGACACATGGATCGTGGCTGAAACAAGGTGTGATTGAACCGTCGTGGAATGTTCCGGGAAGTATCGGATGCTGGAGAGGATGTACATTAGACAGGGCAGTATCGAACTTTGAATCATTTAAGAATCATGTGTCGGTACTCTTCTGGTCACTTGGAAATGAATCGTATGCCGGTGATATCCTGGTGGAGATGAACCGTTACTATAAAGAAAAAGATCCGGACAGACTTGTGCATTACGAGGGCGTGGCAGAGAACCGGCCTTATGAGGATTTAATTTCTGATATGGAGAGCCAGATGTATGCTTCGCCGGAGAAGATAAAAGAATATCTGGAAAATAATCCGAAGAAACCATTTATCTTATGTGAATATATGCATGATATGGGAAATTCTCTGGGAGGAATGGAATCTTATATCAGATTACTGGATCAGTATGAGGATTATCAGGGAGGCTTCATCTGGGATTATATCGATCAGGCACTGTTCGTGAAGGATGAAGTGACAGGACGTGATGTATTGCGTTATGGTGGTGACTTTGATGACAGGCCATCGGATTATGAATTTTCGGGAAATGGAATTTTATTTGCGGACAGAACGGAAAAGCCGGCAATGCAGGAGGTGAGACATTACTATGGATTACGCAGATAGAGGAAAATTAGGAATCGTCTATGGAGATGTAACACTTGGAGTACACGGAGAAGACTTTCATCTGATCTTTTCTTATCAGACAGGCGGTCTGGAATCCATGGTAAAGCATGGAAAGGAATGGCTGTATCGCACACCGAAGCCGACATTCTGGAGAGCAACCACAGACAATGATCGTGGAAATGGATTCCCGTTTAGAGCCGGTATGTGGATGACTGCCGATATGTTCCAGAAATGTGTGGATATCCAGGTACGGATAGACGGAACCAAGATAGAAAAACCGAGCGCACCGGTAAATAATAAATATTCGGATAAAGAAACTGCGGAACGTGTGGAAGTTATATTTACATATGAGACATTAACTGTTCCGTCAACACAGGTAAAGGTATCGTATCTGGTATTTGCTGATGGAAATGTCAGAGTAAGAGCGCACTATTACGGGAAAGAGGGAATGCCGGAGCTCCCTGCATTCGGTATGCGCTTTGTCATGCCGACAAAGGCAGACGGATTCGTTTATGAAGGATTATCGGGTGAGACATATCCGGATAGAAAAGCCGGGGGTATTCACGGAATTTATGAAGTAGAGGGTCTTCCGGTTACACCGTATCTGGTTCCGCAGGAATGTGGCATGCATATGGATACCGAGTGGGTGACAGTGAAGAGAAGTACGGTTTTGGATAACCGGAATCGTCATATAGAACAAAGTGGACTTACATTCCGGGCGGGCAGTGAGATCAATCATTCCACGTTTGCATTTTCATGTCTTCCTTATACTGCAGAAGAGCTTGAGAATGCAACGCATCAGGAAGAACTGCCGCCGGAAAGAAGAACGGTACTTTGTATCTATGGAGCGGTTCGTGGTGTAGGCGGAATCGACAGCTGGGGATCTGACGTGGAAGAGCAGTACCGGATTCCTGGAAATAAGGATATTGAAGTAGAATTTATAATGTAGATCTGCTTTTGCATAACCGGATACAGTTCTTTAGCCAGTCACACATCGCTTTCTCGCGGGCAATACCCCCGCTTAAGACGAGAATTCAGACGGTAATGAAAAGATATGGTCTGGATGAAAAAGCGGCAAAACGCAGGATTGAACAGACTGACAGAAGACGTGCAGACAATTATAGATACTATACGAGAAGAATATGGGGGGATGTCCGGTAATTATCAGATGTGTATCGATACTTCGCTTGGTGAAGACTATGTGCTCAATATCGTACTGGATCTGGTGAAGAATGTAAATCGCCATGTATCCGGAAGCAGAGCAGAATAAGAATTATCTCCTGAAAACTTGACATGAATATATGGATGCGATAGATTAATTTATGGATTTGAGAGTATGAAGGAGAGAAACATATGAATTTACATGAATTCCTTATCGTGTGTCCACTGGTATTTCTTGCCGGATTTGTCGATGCGATTGCCGGAGGTGGCGGATTGATCTCATTACCGGCATATATGTTCGCAGGGATTCCGGTACACCATGCGATTGCGACAAATAAATTATCATCAGCGACTGGAACAGCGGTGTCGACATGGCACTTGGTGAAGAGCAAATGTGTTGACATATTTTTAGTCCCGGGTACGGTAGCCTGTGCATTTGTGGGTTCAATTGCGGGGGCGAACCTGGCGCTGATCATCAGTGACAAAGTACTTAAGACGGTACTGGTATTTGTGCTTCCTGTTGTTGCATTCTGTGTATTGCGGGACAAGGATCTGAAACCGGTGATACCGGAAGGATTTACCAGAAAAAAACAGTATCTGATCATGGCAGCATGTTCTTTTGTGATCGGCATCTATGATGGATTCTACGGACCGGGAACCGGAACATTTTTACTGCTTGCATTTACAAAATTAGGAAAGCTTGATATGGAGAAGGCAACCGGTAATGTGAAGGTCGTCAATCTGACATCGAATATATCGGCATTGATCACATTTATTCTTGCAGGAAAGATTCTTTGGGTGCTGGGACTTTCGGCGTCGGTATTCAGCATTGCCGGACATTATCTTGGCGCACATATGGTTGTGAAGAACGGCGTAAAGATCATTAAGCCGATCATCCTGCTGGTGTTGGCGTTATTGCTGATCAAGATTGTCCTGGGAATATAAAAATGAATGAAATCCTTAAAGTGGAGTGATATGAAAAATCTTTTGCTTTAGGGATTTTTTATTGTTATATGTTTGAAAGGAACTGTCAGTTTTTTGAGATTCTGTATATGAAGATAATTGTGCCAAGTTCCTGAAAATAGAATATAATAAAAGAAAATGTATAACGAATACAAGGAGGATTCTATCATGACAGAAGACACAAGAAAATTCGTAGAAGAGAAGACAAAGGAAATATTAAATGCAGGTTCATGCTGTCCGGAATTAAAAGAGATGGCAGAAAAATGGCTGGCAGCAGAAGGAACTACAGATGAAAAGGCCGTGACAGAAGCATATCTTCAGGAATTATCTGAGGATGTACTGCCAATTGATGCACTGATCAGCTTTGCTTCATCTGAAAAAGGAGCAGAGGTATTCGGAGCAGAACGGGCAAAATCTATGGCAGAAGCCGGAAAGGCATCTAAAGCGAACGGCGGTAAATATTGTATCTGCCCGGCGTGCAGTGCAGGCGGAGCAATCCTGGATAAGAAAAATGAAATACTTTAAATTGTCATGTATTTGAAAGAAGCTGTCGGCGGCAGGGTATGTGTTTGGAAAGAAGCTTTTGAGTTGGGAGGGAGAATTTTTTAATTTTCCCTCCCAAATTTAGTGTATTGCAGTAAAAGAGTTCACAGTGTATAATGTACCCATGATTTTTAGAAATGAGGTACAACATGGAAAATCCAAATAGAAACTTTAAATCCCAGACCTGTGAAGATTTCATAGAAGTCCTTGCAAGTAAAGCAGCTGTTCCGGGCGGCGGCGGGGCATCGGCGTTAGCCGGAGCCATCGGGATCGCACTTGGTAATATGGTCGGAAGTCTGACTGTAGGAAAGAAGACTTATGCAGATGTAGAAGAAGAGATCATCGAATGCAAAAAACAGGCAGATGAGATTGCAAAAGAATTTTTAGAACTGATGGATAAGGATGCGGAAGCATTCGAGCCGCTCAGTAAGGCATATGGACTTCCGAAGTCTACGCCGGAAGAGCTTGCCAAAAAGGAAGAGATTATGGAAGAGGCGCTGAATACGGCATGTAGTGTTCCGATTGAGATTATGAAGACCTGTGCCAGAGGCATTGATCTGGTAGAAGTATTCGCTGCAAAAGGAAGCCGGATTGCATTAAGTGATGCGGGAGTCGGAGCAACACTTTTAAAATCCGCAATGCAGGGGGCTTCACTGAATGTATATATTAATACAAAATCAATGAAAGACAGAAGAAAAGCAGAAGAGCTCAATCATCTGGCAGATTCCCTGCGGGAAGAATACGAAGCAAAAGCAGACCGGATATTTGCGGAAGTAAACAGCCGTATCCGGTAAAATCCAGTGAGATAAAGACGGATAAACCGGAAATGTCCGGAGAAAATACAAAATAAAAGGAAAGCAGCAGGAAAAATGGCAAAATTACTATTAGGAAAAGAAGTAAATGCTTCTATCAATGAAGAAATCAAAGCAAAAGTAGAAACTTTAAAAGCACAGAATATCACACCGACACTTGGAATTATCCGTATCGGTGAAAGAGAAGATGACATCGCATACGAAAGAGGCGCAACAAAACGCTGTGAGACACTGGGAGTAGCATATGAGAAATTCCTTCTTCCTGCAGATGCAGAAGAAGAAGAGGTATTAAAGACGATCGACCAGGTAAATAAAAGTGAAAAAATCCACGGAGTTCTGTTATTCAGACCGCTTCCGAAGCATCTGAATGAAGACAAGATCGTGAATACACTGGCCGTAGAAAAGGATGTAGACGGAATTACCGATCTTTCCATGGCAGGTGTGTTCATGGGAAAAGATATGGGATATGCACCGTGTACGCCGAGTGCCTGCATGAAGGTACTGGATCATTATGGAATTGACTGTACTGGTAAGAAAGTGGTAGTTATCGGAAGAAGTCTTGTAGTCGGAAAACCTGCAGCGATGATGCTGATCAAGAAGAATGCGACCGTAACCGTCTGCCATACCAGGACGGTGGACATGCCATCTGTAGTAAAGGAAGCAGATATCGTAGTTGTAGCGGCCGGAAAAGCAGGAGTGATCGATGGAAGCTATCTGCGAGAAGGACAGATCGTGATTGATGTAGGAATCAATGTGAATGAAGAAGGAAAGCTCTGCGGAGATGTGAATTTTGAAGAAGCAGAGAAGATTGTGGAGGCAATCACACCGGTCCCAAGAGGCGTCGGCGGAGTGACGACTTCAATTTTGCTGGAACATGTGGTAGATGCCGCGATTGCACAGAACAGGTAAAGAGAAGCCGGGGATTATATTGCTGGTCTGAAAAATGACAATAAAAGGATGGTAACCTTTATGTGTAGCCGGAAAGTTATGGCAGAAGCCTTGATTTTCCGGCTTTTATTCCAGTCCGGGTAGCCAGCTTAGTGAATTAAGTAGAAAAAAATTACCAGATCCCCATTACATGCTGCATTCCAAGGCTCAAAATTGTAATTCCAACCCAACAGCAGGCACCCAGCAGAAGTGGTTTTCCTCCGGATTTAATAAGCTTCACAACATTACTGTTAAGCCCGATTGCGGCCATAGCCATAATGATAAAGAACTTCGATAATTCTTTTAACGGAGCAAATACGTCAGCGCTGACACCCATACTCATACATACTGTTGTGATGATAGCTGCAATGATGAAGTATAAGATGAACATAGGAAATGCTCTCTTCAGGCTGAATTTGTTTGCGGAAGAATCAGCAGTTCCGGCTTTTGAGGCAGATCTTGCACGGATCAGGGATAATACCAGTGTGATCGGAATAATTGCCAGTGTACGTGTAAGCTTTACCGTAACAGCAGTATTCAGTGTCTCGCTTCCAAGGTTCCACATACTGTCCCAGGTAGAGGCGGCAGCCGTTACGGAAGAGGTATCATTGATCGCAGTTCCTGCGAATAATCCGAAAGATCCACCGCCTGTTGTGTCAAAACCAAGTGCGCTTCCAAGTACCGGGAAAAGTACGGCTGCAATGACGTTGAAGAAGAAGATAACGGAAATTGCCTGTGCAACTTCGGTATCATCTGCATCAATGACCGGTGCGGTGGCAGCGATCGCAGATCCTCCGCAGATGGAAGAACCGACACCAACAAGGATGGAAGTGTTAGAAGGTACTTTGATAATTTTACGGAGCAGCCATGCGATGATCAGGGAAGTACTGATGGTACATACGATGATCGGGAGTGACTGTTTTCCGGTCTGTAAGATGACGCCAAGGTTCATTCCGAATCCAAGCAGGACAACTGCTGTCTGCAGAATAATCTTAGAAGTCCATTTGATTCCTGATTCGGCTTTTCCTTTGTTCGTCCACACTAAAGTGATCAGCATTCCGGCAAGGATTGCGATGACAGGGCCGCCAACAACTGGGAATGTCTTTCCAAGAAGCCAGGAAGGTACGGCAATCACAAAACAAACCAGTATACCGTTTAGGTTTTTTTTCAAAAAATTCATGTTTTTTCCTCTTTCTCATTTTTTTGTTAGTTCATACAGGTTTCCAATTAGAGATTATAACACTGGTAAACGATAATAAAAAATTATATAATATTATTGAACGATAATAAAAAATTATTGACAGATATGAAAGAGAATTAATAAAAATCATTTGTGAAAATCAAATTGACAATGAAGGGAAGAAAATTATGCTGGATTTTAGAACAGATACATTTCTTACGGTATGTGAGACGATGAACTTTACAGAGGCAGCAAGAAGATTACATATTACACAGCCGGCAGTTTCGCAACATATTCGTTTCCTTGAAAAGGAATATAATACCAGATTGTTTTCTTATTGTAATAAACAACTGTATCTGACGCCTGCAGGGGAGATACTCAGAAAACGTCTGATGACAATGAAAAATGATCAGCTGGCAATTATGAATGAGATAAGAAATGAATCCCATAAGATGGAATCTCTTTCTATAGGGGTTACAATGACGATCGGAGAATATGCAATTGTAGATAAAATAGCAGATTTTCTGATCGGTCATCCGGAGATGAATCTACACATACATTATGGAAATACAACACAGCTATTAACATTGTTGGATGAAGGAATTATTAATCTGGCACTTGTAGAGGGTAATTATCCGAAGGAAAATTATGAACATAAAAATTACAGTACCGAAGAATATATAGCAGTTTGTGCCAGAGATCACATATTTGAAGTAAAATCGCCGGAAACGATGCAGGAACTGGTGAAGGAGCGCCTGCTTGTACGTGAACCGGGATCCGGGACAAGGAATATTTTAGAAGAGTTACTTTTTGCAAGGGGAATGGGGATAAAAGATTTTCTTCACTATACAGAAGTAGAAAATATGCATACAATTATCGGGCTTTTAAAAAGAGATTGTGGAATTTCATTTATGTACAAAATTGCGGTAGCGGATGAACTTAAGAACGGAACATTGAAAGAAATCAGGCTTTCAGATTTTAAAATGCAGCATGATTTTGATTTTATCTGGGAAAAGGGCAGTATTTATACAGAAAAATATATTGGAATATGTGAGAAACTTCTGAAAAAGTACTGATATTGGCAGGGTAAGGCATTCTATTACATTATTATCTGTGCTGCACCGGAGAAAAGTGTTACGGAGACGATGAAGTCATCCTTACAGGAATAATTCATATGCATAAATGCCAGAGCATTACCGTTTACAGAAATGCTGATTTCTGTTAATCTGAAAGCAGAAATCAGGAGGGATAAGAAGTATATGATGACAAGAGAGGAAGCATTAGCATACGGAATGTCATTTTATAATGTATATGAAGAAAAGCCATTTCGTGATCCGAACTGGCAGCTGGTGCGGATTAAAGGAAGTAAAAAAACATTTCTGTGGATATATGAACGGGAAGGCTATATCAATCTGAATGTCAAAGTGAATCCAGAGTGGAGAGACTTCTGGCGCTCGGCGTATGAGTCAGTGACGGCCGGATATCATCTGAATAAAGAACACTGGAATACGATCATTCTGGATGGGACCATTCCGGAAGAAGAGATCAAAAGAATGATCGCAGAAAGCTATGATCTGGTTACGGACAGTCCGACAAAGAGAATCTATGAAGCAGTGAAGCGTATTCCAAAAGGACATGTGGCAACTTATGGGAAGATTGCAGAGATGGCAGGAGAACCCAGGATGGCAAGAGCCGTGGGCAATGCATTGCATAAGAATCCGGATCCGGAACATATTCCATGCTTCCGTGTAGTTAATGCAAAAGGAGAACTGGCCGGAGCATTTGCATTTGGAGGCCAGAATGTGCAGGCAGAACTTCTTCGGGCGGATGGAGTCGAAGTGATAAACGGAAGGGTAGATCTGGAAAAATACGGAATATAATTGACAATGCATTTCCAGAGATGGCAAAAGGTGCTCAGGATGAGGCCTTTCTGCATGGTTATACCGTATTATTTGGAAGTACTGATAATAACTATATACAGGAAGAAAAGTTTTTGGATGCATTAAAAGCAAAGATGGTGGACGGTATTATATACGTCAGTTCCAATCCTGCAACAAGTGAAAAACTTCTGGAAAACATAACGGTTCCGGTGGTTTTTATGGACAGAAAGATAAAGAAAAGGGAGAATATGGGAAGTGTTTTGATCGATAATTTTTCTGCAATGAAGGATGTAGCGGCATATATTGCCGGAAAAGGCTGCAGACAGCCGGCGTATATTACAGCAGATATCTCGCTATCACCAAGCAAAGAACGTTATGAAGGCTTTGTGGAAGGTCTGGAAGAGAAGGGAGTCTGTGACATTATGGAATATCACGGATATGGAGTAGAAATCTTTGATGCATGGACGGATTATTGTCTGATGAATCCAGAGACAACCCTGTCACTGGATAAAAAGAGTACCGCATATTCTGCAATGATCTGCTTCATCCAGACAAGTGCGTGGTATCTTGGGAATAAATATACATATTTCAGAGCAGTATGAGAGATTGAGAAGCATCACGAAGAGAGATACCGTGCACTTCTCAAAAATATCGAAACCGCACAGGTATTTGAAAAGAGCGAAGTGAAGGTATGGGAATGCCGTAACTGTGGACATATCGTGGTTGGAACAAAGGCTCCGGAATGTAATCATCCACAGAGCTACTTTGAAGTACATGAAGAAAATTATTAATGAGACGGATGTGAGTTCAAAGGTTTTACAATAATTTTTCGGGGAAAATACCAGAAAAAATTTATTTGACTTTTGGAAAAACAGGAAATATAATAGTCACAAACGAGTAGCGAGTAAGCGTAAATCCAGTTTACCTGCTGCTCGTTTTTTATTTGTTAAAACATAATATTTGTCATGAAAAAGTGTGTAGCCTGTCAGCGTAAGTCCAACTTATACGACAGAGCTGCATTTTTTTGTGCAGAAAAGGGAGGAATGAAAACAAAATGGAAGAAAGTAACAAGATGAAAGACATGCCGGTAAATAAGCTGATGATCCAGATGGGAATCCCCATGATTTTATCTATGGCATTACAGGCGGTTTATAACATTGTAGACAGTGCGTTTGTGGGAAATATGAAAACGGGCAGTGAAGCGGCACTAAATGCACTGACTTTAGTATTTCCGGTGCAGATGCTGATGGTTGCAGTGGGAATCGGAACCGGTGTAGGAACTAATGCACTTCTTGCAAGAACACTGGGACAGGGAAACAGTAAGAAAGCAGCAAAGGTAGCAGGAAACAGTCTGTTCCTTGGTGTGATTATTTATGTGGTATGTCTGTTATTTGGAATTTTTGGAGTGAAAGCTTATATTTCATCTCAGACCACAGATGCAGAAGTACTTGAAATGGGAGTCAGTTATCTGAGGATATGCTGTGTGATTTCTTTTGGAATCATTTTCTTTTCACTATTTGAAAAATTACTCCAGGCGACAGGACGATCTCTTTATTCCACAATCGGACAGGTAGTCGGAGCTGTTGTAAATATCATTCTTGATCCAATTATGATCTATGGTATCGGTTCGGTTCCGGAAATGGGAGTAAAAGGTGCAGCTTATGCGACAGTAATTGGTCAGATAGCATCTGCAGTTTTACTGCTTGTTTTCCAGATAAAGCTGAATAAAGAATTTGAGCATGATGTGAAATACATGAAGCCGGATGCAGGCATTATAAAAGAAATCTATGCGATTGGCCTTCCGGCCATCATTGCACAGGCATTGATGTCTATTATGGTATATGTAATGAATCTGATTCTGAAATTCAATCCATCTGCACAGACAGCTTATGGATTATTCTATAAGGTTCAACAGTTTGTGCTGTTCCTCGCATTTGGACTCAGAGATGCAATCACACCGATCATTGCATTTGCTTATGGAATGAGAAGCAAGAAGAGAATCCAGGATGGAATCAAATATGGTCTGATCTATACGATTGCATTGATGATTATGGGTATTGCAATCACAGAGATTTTCCCAGGGGCATTTGCGACGCTGTTTAATGCCGGACAGTCGAGAGCATATTTTATCAGTGCAATGAGAGTCATTTCTTTAAGTTTCTTGTTTGCAGGAATTAATGTTGCTTATCAGGGAATCTATCAGGCAGTGAACAGTGGTATGGAATCACTGGTTATCTCACTTCTGAGACAGCTTGTAATTATCTTACCACTGGCTGGAATTTTTTCTATATTTGCCAGAAATGGTCAGATGGGAGTTGCATTAATCTGGTGGGCATTCCCGATCACGGAAGTGATTGCATGTCTGGTGGGATATGTATTCTTAAAGAGAATCAGAAAAAACAAGGTTTTGAAGTAAGGAGGAAACAGGAATGGTAAAACGAATCATTACGATCAGCAGAGAATTTGGAAGCGGCGGACGTTTCATCGGCGAGGAAGTGGCAAAGAAGCTGGGAATTGCTTATTACGATAAAAATATCATCAATCAGATAGCGGAAGAATCAGGACTGTCACCGGATTATATTCAGGAAAGTGCCGAATTATCGCCAAAGAAAGGACTGTTTGCCTATGCATTTGCCGGACGGGATATCACGGGAAAATCTTTGGAAGATATGGTATATGAAGCACAGAGAAAGGTGATTCTGGAACTTGCGGATAAGGAATCTTGCGTTATTATAGGAAGAAATGCAGATTTTATACTGAAAGACAGGGATGATGTGCTGAATGTGTTTATTCATGGAGATATGCCGGAAAAGATACAGCGTATCAGCAGGTTATATCATGTCAGTGAGCAGGAGGCTGTAAAGCTGATAGCAGATACAGATAAAAGGCGCATGACAAATTATAACTTTTATACCGGGCAGAAGTGGGGAAAGGCCAGCAATTACACGTTGTGTCTGAACAGTTCACAGCTTGGATATGGCAGATGTGAAGCGGTTATTATGGAGTGCAGATAGATCTGTGGGGACAGAAAAGTATCCGGGGCTAATGAAGATAATTTAAAAATGATTTCCAAATTATATTAACAAGATAAAATCATGTGATAGAATAAAAATGATTTCCAAATTGAAAAGGAGAGGTCAAAATGGCAAAAGCCAGATATAAGACAAAACAGATGACTGAGTTACATACTTTTCTGCAATCCGTGCAGGGACAGCATGTTACTGTACAGGAAATCAGAGAATACTTCAAAGACCGTGAAATTGCAGTCGGAACGACAACAATATACCGGCAGCTGGAAAAGATGGTAAAAGAAGGTTTGGTTGAGAAATATGTGGTAGAAGGTACAAACAGTGCCTGCTTTGAGTACATAGGAGAGAGTGAGACATCTGATTATGAGAGCTGCTATCATTGCAAGTGTGAAAAATGTGGAAAACTGATTCATATTCAATGTGATGAGATTGAATGCCTGAGCAGACACATGACAGAACATCATGATTTTCAATTAGATCCCAAACGTACTGTCTTCTATGGAATCTGTAATGAGTGTAGAAAAAACACTTAAACCAAAATAAGAACGTTAATGAGAAAGGAGAAGGATATGACTACGGAAAAAAGAAAACATCTTGCAGCATGGTTTAGCATCATCTTTATATTCGTGACATTGGCTTCTCTTTTCTATATTGTCAAAGAAGAAAATCATAAATGCACAGGAGAAGACTGTCCTGTCTGTGCGTGTGTTTAAGACTTTTTTTGTGTAACTTTGTGCTCGGTGATATTGTCCGTTATCTGTGCGGTTATAGGAATTTTGTTATCCATACTTGCCGGAACACCGGTTGGCTCGACTATCGTGGCTGCAGATATGGCAGCATTCTTTATCAGTTGTGTAGCAGGACGGATGATGGGGAGAAGATGATATGAGAAGAAAAAAATGGATTATTCTTGGCGTTTGTATGCTCTTTTGTATGATAAATATAGCTGGATGTGTAAAAAAAGAAAGCAAGAAGATTACTACAGGCTCTTCCGTGGATAAAATTGTAAAGGAAAAGACAGAAAAAAAAGAAACTCAGAATACAAAACGTAAAGAAACGAAAAAACAGCAGGAAGAGAAAAGCCAGGAATCGAAGGGACAGGGAGGGCAACAGACACCAGGCAGTGATGTTGATTATGACCTTACAAATATGAATAAAGATATGGTCTATGCTACTGTTTATCAGCTGATGGTAGAACCAGATAAATATATTGGAAAGACACTTTGCATCGATGGCTTATATTATACTGGACAAAACGAAAAAACTGGAACATACTATCATTATAACATTATAAAAGATGCACTGGCCTGCTGTTCACAGGGACTGGAGTTTGTCTGTGGAGATGGGTCACATGTATATCCGGATGAATATCCTAAAGATGAGACAGAGATAGAGGTAAAGGGAACATTTGAAACGTATAAGGAACCGGGAGACGATACATTATACTGTCACCTTGTGAATTCAGAGATGCAGGTAAAATAAAAAATGAAAAGATGATAAGAATGAAACAGGTTGCAACGAAGATAACGGAATATGTAAGGAAAAGCAAAAGAGCAAAATTATATGGAGTATTTGGTCTGATATATCTGATTGCAGTTATATTTGTCATGAATGATGCATGGCTGTATCAGACACCAATTGCAAAACTTACAAAAGTAGAGACAAGCATAGCAGGAGAGAATAAAAGCACCCGCGGAACACAGGAAATCAAATATAAGCAAAAAATCCGGGGTGTGATATTAAATGGAACGAATAAGGGGAAAATCGTTGATTTTTCTAACGAATATACCTATACAGGAATGTTAAAACAGAAATATCACAAAGGGGATAAAGTATTGCTGAACGGGTCTGAAAGCAATGTGGGATCCAGCATACAGAGCGTAAAAAGAGATACAGAACTTGTTGTTTTGCTTGGACTTTTAATATTTGCACTGATGACAATCGCAGGAAAGAAAGGCGTGCTCACGATTATAACGGTTGGAATTAATATTGTGATATTTTCAGCAGGATTTTTAAAAAGCGGTGATGATGCGGATGTTGTAGCAATCTGTAATAAAATGGTACTCTTCTTTGCAATTGCTACATTGATCGGATTAAATGGACTTCACAGGAAAACATGGGCGGCCTTATTGTCAACACTATGTATACTGGCAATGATCATGAGAATATTTGAGGTAGTGATCAGTCATACCGCAGAACTGGATTATTCTACGATGGAATATTTGGGAAGCATTGATAATCCGGATGAGATTTTTCATGCGGAGATCCTGTTATCCGGACTTGGAGCAATCATGGATGTTACAGTGGCAATTGCGGCAGCTTTGAGTGAAATTGTTACGAAGCGGCCAGAAGTTACATTCCGGGAGTTATTCCGGTCCGGAAGAGAGATTGGATATGATATTATGGGAACGATGATCAATGTATTGTTGTTCGTGTTTGGCTGTGGCCTGATTCCGATGTGTGTGATCAGGATGAATAACAGTGTCCGGTTTATGACGATCATCAAATTACATATTCCGTGTGAATTATGCAGATTCTTCATAGAGAGTATTGGAATTGTACTGGCAATACCAGTATCTATCCTGATCACATCTGTGATGATGAAATTAACGATAAGAAAGGTGAAGAAGATATGTTGATGATACTGGGATTCATCCTGTTATTTTTGATCATGATTATTGGCGGGGACAGAGGTGTGATATCATTGATATCACTGGTTGGAAATATGCTGCTGCTTAGCCTGGCTATCTGGCTGATGGCAGCGGGAGCACCGGTACTTCTGGTTACGGTCGGAGTAGGAACCATCATTTCATGTGTCACATTATTTTATCAAAATGGTACCAATGAAAAGACGAAGAGTGCATTTACAGCCGTATTGATTACAATGGCGGTCTTGTTCTTCTTTATCTATATGGTGGTGTGGAGAAGTGAGGCAGGAGGACTGAATGAAATCCAGGCTGCGGAAGATGATGTATTATATTACAATATGAATCTGGATATTAATATGAGAAATGTTGCGACAGCTGTGATCATACTCAGCACGTTAGGTGCTGTGTTAGATATGGCACTTACGGTTACCACTTCCGTTTACGAGGTCAGTATTCACAAACCGGAGATAAAACTGACAGAACTTGTAGAAAGTGGAATGCAGATCGGAAGAGAAGTAATCGGGACAACGGTGAATACATTGCTATTTGCGTATCTTGGAGAATCACTATTATTATTTTCTTATCTGAAGATGCAGGATTATACACTGCAAACATTATTAAATTCGAAAATATTGTTCCAGAATTGTGTATCAATGATATTTGGTGCGATCGCCTGTGTGGTGGTGATGCCGGTTGCGGCGGTATTGGTGGGAAAACGTATTAATATCGTATAATTGCTTCTAGTTTTCCGTATTATAAGCAAAAGGCAGCAGATATTTTGCTTTGATTTTTTCTGGTTTCCCGTCATTAACACCGACATAGATGTTCCGACTTTCACATAGTATGGCGGCTCCTACAGTATGATTTTGATCTTTTTCGTCATAATTTGAATGTATAGTCTTTTGGGCTTTTTCGATTAATGCATGATCCTGCACGGTTAAAGGACATATCCAAGGTCAACATTTTATAATTATTTTGATGACATTTATGATCTGATGGATTATTGCTGGATTGCAATTATGAAAGACATGGATATGGAAAAATGTTTTTTGGTGAAGGAGCAATTAAGCAAAGAGGAAGCATTACAGGCGGTATGCTTTTTACTTGGCAGTGTCGAAAGGGAGGCTCACAGAAAATGATTTTGTATTTCAGTGCAACAGGAAACGGGAAATATATTGCAGAACAGATTGCGGAGAAAACAGATGAAAAATGTATGTCTATCGTAGACTGCATCTGTGAGGATAAGTATTGTTTCTCCAATGAAAAAATATTTGGAATGGTGGTACCGACTTATTTCTGGCGTCTTCCACGGATTGTTGCAGAATATCTGGGAAAGCTCAGAATTGAAAATTGTGGATATACATTTTTCCTTGCCAGCTATGGAACAACGACAGGTGAGGCTGGCAGTATGGCGAAGAAGATTATGGCTCATAATGGGCAGAACTTTGATGCCTACTATAGTGTGATTATGCCGGATACATGGACACCGGTATTTGACCTTACGAATAAGAATAGAGTTGATAAATGGCTGAGTGACGGCAAAAAGCAGCTTAAGCTTGTTATCGGCAATATAATGTCAAAAAGAAAAGGAAATTTTATAGACAGAAAATTACCGAAGTAGGTAACTGCAATTCCGGCAGCTTATATGTATGCGACAGAGAGAAAAACAAAGAATTTGTCTGTAAACAAAGATATGTGTGTCGGTTGTGGTATTTGTGCAAAAAAATGTCCTGTCGGAGCAATACAGATGAAGGATGGCTGTCCTGTCTGGAAAGCAGAAGAATGTGAAATGTGTCTCGGATGTCTTCACAGATGTCCGAAATTTGCAATCAGCTACGGCAATGGAAAAACTGACAGACATGGACAGTATAAAAATCCATACACCAGAATTTAGGAGGAAATATAGCAGATATAGCAGTCATTACAGGAGCGTCATCGGGTCTTGCAGTAAAGTTTTTAGAGGCAGTTGTAAACAGGTATCCGCAGATGGATGAATACTGGATTTTAGCAAGAAGAAAACAGTTGTTTGGTGGTGTAAGTGGAAATGCAGACGAAGCAGTGAAGAATTATATAGCCGGAAACCTGAACTATAATCCGGAAGTGCATTGCACCCATCATGAACACGAGCATTCCTGCGGAGAACATCATTGTGGTGAAGATAAGCATGGCTGTAACGGTAATGGAGGTAACTGTTAATGAGTGAGTCAAGCCTACTATTATCTGTGGAGTATTCTACGGATAATGGTAGGCTTTTTTTCTTTTTTTGATAGGATTTGCTGAGTAATTCATTGTAGGTAGTTTGTAGACAGTTCCAGATACCACGGAGTTGTGTATCTGTAAAATTTACTAGTTGGAGTAACATTTTTTGAACATGATTATTTTTGATTCCATAGTTTTTTAGACATTAAATTTCTCGACAGAAAAATTATTATTTTATAGAATGATTTGGATATTTTGCTGATTCATTTGCAGTGCAATGAAGTGGAAAGTCTGAAGCAGCATATGATGAACCGACATGGTTTTGAAATGGATGCTCTGCGTACCGTATTTTATGGAGTGTGCAGTGAATGCAAAGAAACACAAAAGTAGAAACACAATAGAATCGTGGGAAGGAGAAGTAAATGAATACGAAGAGAAAAAGAATTTTATCAGTGACAGTATGTATCTTATTTTTATTTGTTACATTTGCTTCTCTTTTCTATATTGTAGAAGAAGCAAATCATCATTGTACAGGTGAAGCTTGTCCTGTTTGCGCTAATATTCATCAGGCAGAACAGACATTGCGAAATTTAAGTACGGGTACAATTGTCCATGCAGCTGTAAATCCGATACTGATTATGTGTGTATTGGTGATAGCAGATCATGTTTTATTTATCGCAAGAACATCTCTTGTAAGTCAAAAGGTAAGATTGAATAATTGAATATAACCTTTTATTTGGTGAAACGGGTAAAATAGAATACTCGTCTGTTTTTGTACGATTTTTTACAATACAATAATAAAATCGGAGATTTTTTATTCAATGAAAAAATTTATTTCTATTTTTTTGGTGGCAGCCATGGCGGCAGGATGCCTTGCAGGCTGCGGTCAAAAGAAATCCAATGAACAGTCTGATAGTACAGATGATGGAAAACTCAAAGTTGTTACAACAATATTCCCGGAATATGACTGGGTAAAAGAGATTGCCGGTGATAAAGCGTCGAATATGGATCCTACGATGCTTCTTGATAACGGAGTAGACTTACATAGTTATCAGCCGACTTCGGATGATATTCTGAAAATATCGGATTGTGATCTTTTTGTTTATGTTGGCGGAGAATCTGATGGCTGGGTAGATGATGCTTTGAAAAATGCTACAAATAAAGATATACAAGAAAATTTTGCTGTTGCATCGTTAAAAAACAGGAAAGGTATTATATCTGGAATTAGGAGTTGGATTTAATTCTCCTGGTGTTATAAAAATTCCATTCTGGAATATGGCGGCAGAAAACCCAGATGCAGTATTTGCGAGCGTAAATCTTACATTACCTTGTTACCCGGAAGTACTGGAACAGAGAAGTATTGTCATTCAGGATGATATCGATCATGTTATAGAAAATTTGTTATAATATCTTTTTGCTAAATATGCAGGGTTTGATTCTATAAGTGTACAGAAAATGTATCTGGCTGGTGCTTTGCATGATATTGGGGAAATGGCGATTGGTAATGAAATTTTGGAAAAACCAGACTGCCACAACATCATGGGCGTTGCCCGTTACCGCTTGGAGTATAACATTGAAAAGCGTTGCAAAAAAAATCAAAAAACTAGCACTCACATCTAGACAGTGCTAACAAAGTATGTTATAGTACAAATAGAACAAAGGAAGAAAGATAAAGAATCAAAGATATGATTCCGAATCGAAACTCCAGAAGTTCCAGCAAACAACATCCAGGAATTATCCGATGATGCTAACAATACATTTTAAACATTTGGAAGGAGAAATGACTTATGATGATGCCTAGTATTTGGGGAGAAAACTTATTTGATGATTTTATGAACGATTTCAGATTACCTGCATTTCCGGATGTAGACAAAGAACTGTATGGAAAACATGCAAAGAATTTAATGAAGACAGATGTAAAAGAAACCGAGAAAGGTTATGAAGTAGATATGGATCTTCCGGGATTTAAGAAAGATGAGATTCAGATGGAGCTGAATGATGGAGTGCTTACCATCAGCGCAGCCAAAGGACTGGACAAAGACGAGGAAGACAAGAAAGGTAACTACATCAGAAAAGAGCGTTATGCAGGCAGCATGAGCAGAAGCTTCTATGTAGGAAAACACGTAACCGTAGAGGATGTACATCCGAAATACGAGAACGGAATCCTCTCCTTCAGTGTTCCGAAAGAGGAAGCAAAACCAGTGGAAGAAAAGAAAAATTATATTTCCATTGAGGGATAATTAAATAAGGTAAGAACCGTTGCCACGGTGGGAGCAATCCTTCTGTGGCAAAAAAATGCAACAAAATTAGCACTCGAGGGTTGACAGTGCTAATAAAACGATGTAATGTTATATTGCAAATAGAACAAGAGTGAAAAGGAGGTTGTCTATATGAATATAAATAAATTTACACAGAAATCACTGCAGGCTGTTCAGAACTGTGAACGTATTGCAATGGACTATGGCAACCAAGAGATTGCACAGGAGCATCTGCTCTATGCGTTGCTGACACAGGATGATAGCCTGATCGCGAAACTGATGGAAAAGATGGGGCTTGATAAGAACCTCATCATTAACAGAGTAGAAGAAGCCATTCAGAAACGTCCGAAAGTCCAGGGCGGACAGCAGTATGTCGGACAGGATCTGAACAATGCACTGGTACACGGTGAAGACGAAGCAAAAGCTATGGGAGATGAATATGTATCTGTAGAACATCTTTTCCTGGCAATGATGAAATATGCAAGTAAAGATATGAAGGCACTTTTCCGTGAAGTGGGAATTTCGAGAGAAGGATTTTTACAGGCATTATCAACCGTCAGAGGTAATCAGAGAGTGACCAGCGATAACCCGGAAGATACCTATGATACATTGAACAAATATGGTACCGATCTGGTAGAAAGAGCAAGAGAACAGAAGATGGATCCGGTTATCGGACGTGATTCCGAGATCCGTAATGTGGTCAGAATCCTTTCCCGTAAGACGAAGAACAACCCGGTCCTGATTGGTGAACCTGGTGTAGGTAAGACAGCAGTTGTAGAAGGTCTTGCACAGCGTATTGTACGCGGTGATGTACCGGAAGGACTGAAAGAGAAGACAATCTTCTCCTTGGATATGGGTGCTCTGGTAGCAGGTGCCAAATATCGTGGTGAATTCGAGGAACGTCTGAAAGCAGTACTCGAAGAAGTCAAGAACAGTGACGGAAGGATCATTCTGTTTATCGATGAGTTACACACCATTGTCGGAGCAGGTAAGACAGACGGAGCCATGGATGCCGGCAATATGTTAAAACCTATGCTGGCAAGAGGTGAACTCCACTGTATCGGTGCAACGACACTGGATGAATACCGTCAGTATATTGAAAAGGATGCCGCACTTGAGAGACGTTTCCAGCCGGTTATGGTAGAAGAACCCACCGTTGAAGATACCATTTCTATCCTTCGTGGATTGAAAGAGCGTTATGAAGTATTCCATGGTGTGAAGATCACAGATGGTGCCCTGGTAGCAGCCGCAACATTATCTGACCGTTACATTTCCGACCGTTTTCTTCCGGATAAGGCTATCGACCTTGTAGATGAGGCGTGTGCATTGGTTAAGACAGAACTGGATTCTATGCCGGCAGAGATGGATGAGCTGAACCGTAAGATCATGCAGATGGAGATTGAAGAGACGGCTCTTAAGAAAGAAGATGACCGGTTAAGTAAAGAACGTCTGGAACACTTACAGCAGGAACTGGCAGAGCTTAGAGATGAATTTGCCGGTAAGAAAGCACAGTGGGACAATGAAAAAGTCGGTGTCGAACGTGTACAGAAACTACGTGAAGAGATTGAGCAGGTCAATAAAGACATCGAAAGAGCACAGCATTCCTATGATCTGGAGAAGGCAGCAGAACTTCAGTATGGCAAACTGCCACAGCTTCAGAAACAGTTAGAAGAGGAAGAAGCAAAGGTAAAAGACGAAGATCTGTCTCTCGTACACGAAAGTGTCAATGACGAAGAGATCGGAAGAATCGTATCCCGCTGGACAGGAATTCCGGTTGCCAAGTTAAATGAAAGCGAACGAAGCAAGACTTTACATTTAGGTGATGAACTGCATAAGAGAGTCATCGGACAGGATGAAGCGGTAGAACTGGTAACAGAAGCCATCATCCGTTCCAAAGCAGGAATCAAAGACCCGACCAAACCAATCGGTTCGTTCCTGTTCCTTGGACCTACCGGTGTAGGTAAGACAGAGCTTGCCAAAGCACTGGCAGAGAATCTGTTCGACGATGAGAACAACATGGTACGTATCGATATGAGTGAGTACATGGAGAAATATTCTGTGTCACGTCTGATCGGAGCGCCTCCGGGATATGTCGGATACGATGAAGGCGGTCAGCTTACCGAGGCAGTCAGAAGAAGACCTTATTCGGTTGTACTGTTTGATGAGGTAGAAAAGGCACATCCGGATGTATTCAATATCTTGTTACAGGTATTAGATGACGGACGTATCACCGATTCACAGGGACGTACCGTGGACTTTAAAAATACGATCCTGATCATGACATCCAATATTGGATCTCAGTATCTGCTGGATGGTATGGACGAAAATGGCAACATCAGCCAGGAGAGCCAGAATGCGGTAATGGAAGACTTAAGAGCACACTTCAGACCAGAGTTCCTGAACCGTCTGGATGAGACGATCATGTTCAAACCATTGACGAAAGACAATATTTATGACATTATTGACTTATTAGTAGCTGATGTCAACAAACGTCTGGCTGATCGTGAGATTTCAATCTTCCTGACCGAAGATGCGAAGAAATATGTCGTAGACGGAGGATACGATCCGAACTATGGTGCAAGACCACTGAAGAGATTCCTCCAGAAACATGTCGATACACTGGCAGCAAAACTGATGCTGCAAGGTGACGTTGGAGCACAGGATACGATCATCATAGACGTAGAAGACGGTAAGCTTGTGGCAAGGAGTCAGAGCGTGTGCGAATAATATTTCACATAGATGTCAATTCAGCCTATCTTAGCTGGACAGCAGTAGAACAATTGAAAAACGGAGCCGGGGTGGATATCCGGACGATACCTGCGATCATTGGCGGAGACCAGAAGTCCCGCCACGGTATCGTACTGGCCAAATCCATTTCGGCAAAAAAATATGGCATTCGTACGGGGGAACCTGTTGCGAATGCCTTTCGTAAGTGTCCGAATCTTAAGACCTATCTGCCGGATCATCAGATGTACCGTGAATATAGCAGAAAGCTGATGGAATTTTTACGTACTTACACGACACATATAGAACAGGTCAGTGTGGATGAATGTTATATGGATTTTACGGAGATTGCGGACCGGTTCACATCTCCGGTGGAAGGTGCGTCTGAAATCAAAGATGAGGTGTATAAAAGGTTCGGATTTACGGTGAATGTGGGGATATCTTCCAGAAAAGTCCTGGCAAAGATGGCATCTGACTTTGAAAAACCAAATAAAGTGCATACCTTATTCCCAGAAGAAGTCCCGGCGAAAATGTGGCCGCTGCCGATCGGAGAATTATTCATGGCAGGTTGTTCCAGTGTAGAGACGATGAAGAAGCTTGAAATCTATACGATCGGAGATCTGGCGAATACGGATCCGGCAATTTTGAAACTGCATTTGAAAAGCCATGGAAGAAAGCTATGGGAATTTGCCAACGGGCTGGATGATTCGGAAGTGGAAAGTGTCCGTGCAGAGGCAAAAGGAGTCGGCAATTCCACGACACTTCCCAAAGATCTGATAACAGAAGCAGAGGCATTGCCGGTATTGAAAGATCTGGCTGTAAGTGTGGGACGACGGTTGAGAAAAGCCGGACAAAAAGCCGGAATGGTGAGCGTAGAAATTAAGTACCACACTTTTAATCAGGTGTCTCATCAGAAGCAGATGGAGAGACAGACGAACCAGGATCAGGATATTTATCAGGCATCTATCGAACTGTTCCGCGAATTGTGGAGTGGGGAACCTATCAGACTTCTTGGAATCCGGACGTCCAAGTTATCGGAAGAAAGCGAACCGGAGCAGTTGAGTCTGTTCGATATGAAGTTCGAATCCGAAGAGACGAGGAAGAAAAAGAAAAATCTGAAAGAGGCGTTGAAGAAATTAGAAGGAAAATATGGGGATGGGATTGTAAAAAAGGGATGGTAAAGGAAAAATCCTTGACAACCATAATGAAATTTGCTATAGTTATGAATATAAGAGCAGTTGCGAATTATATTTACATATAATTTGTGGCTGCTTTCTTTGTTTGTCCATAAATGAAGAAAGCGGACAATCATCGAACGACGTTAGTCGTGAGATGTATGTCCGCGGAAAAGGTAAAAATAAATCTGGGAGGAATGGAAATGAAAAATGTAAATTGGAAAGAATTATTCATTGATATCCTTGTGGATATCGTAGCAGGTATGATCATCGCAGTTGGTATCTATAACTTTGCGCTGAATGCAGATTTCCCGGTAGCTGGATTTTCCGGTATCGCGATCATTCTGTATCACATATTCGGATTGCCGGTCGGTGCCGGAACCATTATTCTGAACGTACCTGTTGCAATCTTCTGTTATAAATTTTTAGGAAAAGAATTTTTCTTAAAATCTATGAAATCGATGATCATTTCGTCATTATTGATGGACTACGTAGCACCAATGTTCCCAGTTTATAACGGCAGCAGACTGCTGGCCGCTCTGTGCATGGGTGTGTTATGTGGAATCGGATACGCTATGATCTTCATGAGAGGTTCTTCAACAGGCGGACAGGACTTCATCAGCGTAGCGATCAAGAAAGTAAAACCACACATTACACTTGGAATCATTACATTTGTTCTTGATATCTGCACGATCATCCTTGGAACAGTACTGGTATTCAAGGATGTGGACGGCCTGATCTACGGTGTCATCGTTACTTATCTGATGGCAATGGTAATGGACAGAATCATGTATGGTATTGACGAAGGAAAGATGACCCTGATCGTAACCGATAAAGGTGCCGAGATCGCAGAACAGATAGATGCCTACTCAGGAAGAGGTTCCACAATTCTGAAAGGAATGGGAAGCTACTCTAAGAAAAACAAAGACGTCGTAATGTGTGCATGTAATAATAAGCAAATGTATACTATTAAAAAGATGGTGCATACCATCGACCCGAAAGCATTTACAATCATCGTAGAATCCAATGAAGTTGTGGGAGAGGGATTCAAGGAAGAAATTCCGGATATTGAACTGTAAAATAAAGAAGTGTATGGTCAAATGTGAAAGACCATACACTTTTTCTATTTGTAATATCCTTCAGATACCAGAACCTGTTTGCCGAAACGGATTTTTTTAATACTGAACCGCTTACTGAATAATATCGAAATCAGTGATCCGATAAGGAGACCGATATTCCGGATGTTGCTTCCATATGCAGTTACCGGTGCGCGTTTTAACGTGGAATAAGCGGTTCCTTGGAAAAGATTTTTGAAAAAATCTTCTATCCAGTAAAAGACTCCGGAAACGGCCCATGGACTTTTTAAAACAAATATAAAAATAAGAAGACCAGCCAATTACCGGCTGGTCTTCTTACATTGAAAAGAGAATATTTATTCTGCATATAATTTTACAAGCTCTGTAACCACATCCACACTCTTATCCATACCCTCTACAGTAATATGTTCATAAGGTCCGTGATAAGCATGTCCGCCTGTTCCAAGGTTCGGGCAAGGCAGTCCCTTGAAGCTTAACTGGCATCCGTCTGTACCACCGCGGATCGGAAGTACAAGTGGTGTCACATCTGCATTTTCACATGCTTTTTTCGCATTGTCAATCAGATGCATACAGGTGGAGATAATCTCAGCCATGTTACGGTACTGTTCAGAAATGGTAAGTGTTACAGTACCTTCGCCCCATTTTTCATTCATGTCTTTCTCGATTAATTTTAAAGTCTTTTTCTTCGCTTCAAAGAGATCTTTGTCATGGTCTCTTACGATATAATGAAGTTCAGCTTCCGCAACTTCTCCGGACATACTTACCAGATGATAAAATCCTTCATAGTCTTCTGTTCCGCGAGGTGTTTCCATAGATGGAAGTGCGTTGTTGATTTCCATAGCTACAAGACTTGCATTGATCATGGTATCTTTGGAAGAGCCAGGATGCACATTGAATCCTTTGATCACAAAATCAGCCTTACAAGCATTGAAGTTCTCATACTGGATCTCACCTTCGGTATCACCGTCCAGTGTGTATCCATAGTCTGCACCAAACTGTTCTACGTTGAAGTGAGAAGCACCGGTACCAATCTCTTCATCCGGTGTAAATGCAACGCACAGAGGTCCGTGAGGAATCTTTTCTTCCTGTACACGTTCGATCATAGTTAAGATCTCAGCAATTCCGGCTTTGTCGTCTGCACCGAGAACCGTTGTTCCATCGGAGGTGATCAGTGTACGTCCCTTAAGACTTTCCAGATGTGGGAAGTTCTTAGGACTTAATACAGTATCACTTGTTCCAAGCTTAAGCTCGCCACCGTCATAATTTTCAGTAACGATTGGTTTGATATCATGGTCACAGTAATCAGATACAGTGTCCATATGTGCGATGAATCCAATCGCCGGTTTGTCCTCCAGACCTGCGGTAGCCGGAAGCTTGCCATACAGATAACACTGGTCATCCAGAACAACATCCGTCAGTCCAAGATCTTTCATTTCCGCTTCCAGAAGTCTTGCAAGATCGAACTGGCATACAGAAGATGGTACAGTTTCGCTGTTTTCGTCACTTGGTGTACGGACAACGACATATTTCAGTAATCTTTCATAAGCTTTCATAAGTTACATTCCCCTTTTCTTATTTTTTCAAAATATTCTAACTATTACTATAACATAATTTTTACTTTGCTGCATGGAAAAATGATGGTATACTTATGATATTGTAGGAAAATAGGAGGCAATCAGATGAAATTAACCCAGTTACTGGAACGTTTAGAATATGAAGTAGTACAGGGAGACGACCAGATTGAAGTCACAGAACTGATCAACGATTCCCGTAAAGTGACAGAAGGAAGCGTGTTCGTATGCATCAGCGGAGCGGTTTCCGACGGACATGCTTATGTACAGCAGGTTGCGGAAAAAGGAGCAGCGGCTGTGATCGTAGAAAAAGATGTAGAAGCACCGGAAGGATTGACAGTCATTAAGGTAGAGAATACCCGTTACGCACTGGCATTAACTTCGGCAGCATATTTCGGATATCCGGCAGAGAAGATGAAAGTCATCGGTATCACAGGAACAAAAGGAAAGACAACGACAACCTATATGGTGAAATCCATTTTGGAAGAAGTCGGCATCAAAGTCGGACTGATCGGTACGATTGAGGCAATCATCGGAGATAAGAGTATCCCGGCAAATAATACAACGCCGGAATCTTATACCATTCAGAAATATTTTTCAGAGATGGTAGAAGAAGGCTGCGAATGTGTAGTTATGGAAGTTTCTTCACAGGGGCTGAAACTGGATCGTACCGCAGGAATTCCATTTGAGATCGGAATCTTTACGAACCTTGGAGAAGATCATATCGGACCGAATGAGCACAAAGATTTCAATGAATATAAATATTGTAAGAGCCTGTTATTCAAGCAGTGTAAGATCGGAATCGGTAATGTAGATGATAAATGGTTCGAAGATATATTCAAAGACGCAACATGCAAAGTGGAAACATTTGGATTTTCTGAAAAAGCAGATATTCGTGCAACGGATGTAAAGCACATCTCAAGACCTGGATACCTTGGAGTACAGTATCATGTAGCAGGACTTATGGACTTTGATGTAGAGATCGACATTCCCGGAGACTTCAGTGTATATAACTCACTGACAGCAATTGCCGTATGCAGACATTTCGGTGTGCCGGTAGAAGATATTAAGAAGGCGCTGAAGGTTGCAAGAGTCAAAGGCCGTATCGAGATGATCAAAGTATCTGATGACTTTACATTGATGATCGACTATGCACACAATGCCATGGCACTCGAAAGTCTTCTGGATACATTAAGAGATTATCATCCGGAAAGAATCGTGACCGTATTCGGTTGCGGCGGTAACAGATCTAAGACCAGACGTTACGAGATGGGTGAAGTATCCGGTAAATTATCCGACTTTACGATCATCACATCTGATAACCCGAGATTTGAAGAACCACAGGCGATCATCGATGACATTGTAGTAGGAATGAAGAAGACAGATGGAAAATACATCACGATCTGTGACAGAAAAGAAGCAATCAAGTATGCGATCGAACACGGCCAGCCTGGAGATGTCATCATTCTGGCAGGAAAGGGACATGAGACATATCAGGAAATCAAGGGTGTGAAACACGATATGGACGAACGTGTTCTGATCAAGGAAGTATTAGAGGAATTAAAGAAATAAATGTACGCTGATATTATCGTTGATATTACGCATGAAAAATTAGATAAAGTCTTTCAATACCGCATCCCCTCTCATCTGGAGGGGATGCTTAAGGTTGGAATGGAAGTTGTAGTTCCGTTCGGCATGGGAAATAAAGAAATCAAAGGCTATGTAACCGGATTCTCCGAATGTGCGGAGTATGCACCGGAGAAGATGAAAGAGGTCTTAAAAATTGCCGAAGAAAGTGTGGCGATTGAAAGTAAACTTGTTGCACTGGCAGCCTGGATGAAGGAATCTTACGGGGGAACGATGATCCAGGCACTGAAGACGGTACTTCCGATCAAGAAGAAAGAAAAAGCAAAGGAAAAGCAGAAGGTACGGCTTCTTTTGCCGGAAGCAGAGGGAAAAGAAAAGCTGGAACTGTATCTGCACAAGAATCAGAAAGCAAGAGCCAGACTTCTGGCGGCACTTCTGGATCAGCCGGAACAGGATTATGATTTTCTGATTCATAAGCTGAATCTGACGAGAAGTGTGGTAAGGGCACTGGAAGAGCAGAAGGTTCTGGCACTGGAATCGGAACAAGTATACCGTAACCCGGTGATTTATCAGCAGAAAGAGCAAAAAGAAATCATTTATACAGAAGAACAGCAGGCGGCAATCCGGACATTTTCGAAGGATTATGAGCAGGGAATCCGTAAGACTTATCTGTTATACGGGGTGACAGGAAGCGGCAAGACAGAAGTATATATGGAAATGATCGATAAAGTCCTAAGTGAGGGCAGACAGGCAATCGTACTGATTCCGGAGATAGCACTGACCTATCAGACCGTGATGCGGTTCTACACAAGATTTGGCGGACGGGTGTCTATCCTGAATTCCAGGATGTCACAGGGAGAGCGTTATGATCAGATGGAACGTGTGAAAAAAGGTGAAGTCGATATCATGATTGGTCCGAGATCGGCTCTGTTCACACCGTTCGAACGACTGGGACTGATCGTCATTGACGAAGAGCATGAACCGACTTATAAGAGTGAACAGGTACCGAGATTTCATGCAAGAGAGACGGCAATCGAAAGAGCACGGATGGAGGGCGCAAGTGTAGTACTTGGTTCGGCAACTCCGTCTCTGGAAGCATTTTATGCGTGTGAGTGTGGCAGATATCAGATGCTGAGGCTTAGGAACCGCACCGGGAAGCAGGCACTCCCGGAAGTATATGTGGCAGATATGCGGGAAGAATTAAAGCATGGGAACCGTTCTATCTTAAGTGACCGGTTAAAAGTACTGATGCAGGACCGGCTGGAGAAGAAGGAACAGATAATGTTATTCCTGAACCGGAGAGGATACGCAGGATTTGTTTCTTGCAGAGCCTGTGGATATGTAGTAAAATGTCCTCACTGTGATGTATCACTGTCGGTACACCGGGGCGGAAAAATGGTCTGTCATTACTGTGGGTATGAGACACAGACTGTTAAGAATTGTCCGGTGTGCGGGTCTCCGTATATCGGAGGTTTCCGGGCGGGAACACAGCAGATTGAAGATCTGGTGAAGCGGGAATTCCCACAGGCAAGGGTTCTTCGGATGGACATGGATACCACGAAGAACAAAGGCGGACATGAGAAAATCCTGGCGAAATTCGCAGACGAAGAAGCAGATATCATGATCGGGACACAGATGATCGTAAAAGGACATGATTTTCCAAATGTGACGCTGGTCGGTGTTCTGGCGGCAGATATGTCGCTGTATTCGGATGATTACCGTTCCGGAGAACGTACATTCCAACTCCTGACACAGGCGGCGGGCCGTGCGGGACGAGGCAGACGTCCGGGGGAGGTAATAATACAGACTTACAGTCCGGATCATTACAGTATCCGGATGGCAGCGAGACAGGATTACGAAGGCTTCTATGAAAAAGAGATGAATTACCGGGATCTGATGGGATATCCGCCGGCATCACAGCTGATGGCAGTCCTGATGACCGGATCTGATGAAAATAAGCTTACAACGGCAGCAGAATATCTGAAGAAATATGCAATCCGGGTAAGCGCAGACGGAGAAGTGCAGGTAATCGGACCGGCAAGTCCGTCGGTTGGAAAAGTCAATGACGTTTACCGGAAAGTCATATATCTGAAAAGTGAGGAATATCAGGTGCTTGTGCGGATCAAGAACCATATGGAACGCTATATCGAGATCAACAGAGGATTTGCGAACATGAGGATACAGTTTGACTTTAATCCGATGAATATTTTTTAAAAGATAAAGGAGACAAAAGAGATGGCACTTAGAACAATCAGAGAATTTGGGGATGAAGTTCTGAATAAAGAATGTAAAGAAGTAACGAAGATGACGCTTCGCACAAAAGTACTGATTAACGACATGTTAGATACCATGTATGAAGCAATGGGCGTAGGGCTTGCGGCACCACAGGTTGGGATCCTGAAGCGTATCGTAGTCATTGATATCGGAGAAGGACCGATCGTCCTGATTAATCCGGTGATCCTGGAGACATCCGGAGAACAGACAGGCGAAGAAGGATGCTTAAGCCTTCCTGGAAAAGCAGGAATCGTGACAAGACCGAATTATGCGAAAGTAAAAGCATTGAATGAAGATATGGAAGAAGTGATACTGGAAGGAGAAGGTCTCCTTGCAAGAGCATTCTGTCATGAGATCGACCATCTGGATGGTAAGTTATATACCAGGCTGGTAGAGGGTGAAGTACATGACGTGAACTATGAGGAGGAAGAATAGCATGAAAGTAATATTCATGGGAACACCGGACTTTTCGGTCGGAACACTGGAAGCACTGATCGAAGCCGGACATGAAGTCGTACTTGCAGTCACACAGCCGGATAAGCCGAAGGGACGTGGCGGCAAGATGCAGTATACACCGGTCAAAGAAGCAGCACTGGCACATGGAATCCCGGTCTTTCAGCCGGTGAAGATCAGAGAAGCGCAGGCCGTAGAAGAACTTCGCAAATATAATGCAGATATCATGGTCGTTATCGCATTCGGACAGATCCTTCCAAAAGAAATTCTTGAGATGACACCTTACGGATGCATCAATGTACATGCGTCCTTATTGCCAAGTTACCGTGGTGCGGCTCCGATCCAGTGGGCAGTTATCAACGGGGATAAAGTGTCCGGTGTAACGACGATGCAGATGAATGAAGGCCTGGATACGGGAGATATGATCATGAAGACAGAAGTGCCACTGGCAGAAGATGAGACAGGCGGAAGCCTTCATGACAAGCTTGCTAAAGCAGGTGCAAAGCTCTGTGTTGAGACATTAAAGGCACTGGAAGATAAGACCGCGACGTGGGAAACACAGGGAGAAAGCCCGACAGCATATGCGAAAATGCTGGATAAAAAGCTCGGAGATATCGATTGGAGCAAGTCTGCGAAGGCAATCGAATGTCTGATCCGGGGTCTGAATCCATGGCCGAGTGCTTACACAGACTGGAATGGTAAAGTCATGAAAATCTGGGAAGCAAAAGTTCTGGATGAGAATACCGATGCAATCCCGGGAACAATCGTGAAAGTGGAAAAAGACGGATTTTCTGTACAGACAGGAGACGGACTTCTGAAAGTACTGGTACTTCAGATCCCGGGAAAGAAGAGAATGGAAGCGGACGCTTTCTTACGAGGTTATCAGATCGAAACAGGATGTGAACTTTCTTCACAAATGATTAAGAATTGTTAAAAATGTATGAAAACCTGCTATTTGGGGAAATTTTCATATATAATGCAGGTCATAGAGAGCAAGGAGGCTGATAATTATGTATTATCCAATGTATTTTGATCCAACGTATATATTAGTGCTGATTGGTGTCGTGATCTGCCTGATCGCATCAGCGAAGATGAATTCCACATTCAGCAGATATTCCAGAGTAAGGAATCATTCCGGTATGACAGGAAGAGATGCTGCAGAGCAGATCCTTCACAGGGAAGGACTGTATGATGTGCGGATCGAGCATATTTCCGGCAATCTCACTGACCATTATGATCCAAGAACAAAGACGCTGAGACTTTCGGATGCAACGTATAATTCTACATCAGTAGCAGCACTTGGCGTAGCAGCGCATGAATGCGGGCATGCAGTACAGCATGCGACGGGATATGTGCCGCTGAAGTTAAGAAGCAGCCTGGTGCCGGTGGCGAATTTCGGAAGTTCGATCGCGTGGCCGTTAATTATCCTTGGATTTTTCTTCAACAGCAGTACGACCTCTTCACTGTTCATCAATCTTGGAATCCTTGCATTTTCACTTGCAGTGTTATTCCAGATTGTGACATTACCGGTGGAATTTGATGCGTCGCACAGAGCATTAAAGATCCTTGGTAATACAGGCATGTTGTATGAGGATGAAGTCAGAGATACCAGAAAGGTGCTGACAGCGGCAGCGCTTACTTATGTAGCCGGAGCAGCATCTGCAATTCTGCAGCTTCTGCGTATACTGCTTCTGACTGGAAATCGAAGAAACGATTAATTAACGAAAGGGAAGGGGATATAAACCGCTTCCCTGATTGTATATCTATGGGAAGAGGAGGGGACGTATGCAGGCGTCTGTAAATGAAAGAGAATTAGTGCTGGACATGCTGCTTCAGATCACGAGAGACGGTGAGTACAGCCATATTGTTATAAAGAATGTTCTGGATAAATATCAGTATCTGGACAAACGAGAACGTGCATTTATCACAAGAGTGGTAAATGGAACCCTGGAACGCATGATTGAGATCGACTATATCATTAATCTGTTTTCAAAGGTAAAAGTAAATAAGATGAAACCGTTGATACGAACGGTCTTAAGAAGTTCGGTGTATCAGATGAAATATATGGACAGCATACCGGATTCGGCAATCTGTAATGAAGCGGTGAAGCTTGCAGGCAAAAGGGGATTCGTGAATCTGAAAGGATTCGTCAACGGAGTGCTCCGCAATATCAGCAGGAATCTTGACAAGATTAACTATCCGGATGAGAAGGATAAGGTGTCTTACCTTTCCGTGAAGTATTCGCTGCCGGAATGGCTGGTCAAACAATGGCTGAACGTATACGACGAAGAGACAGTAAAGACAATCGGAAGTGCATTTCTGGAAGAAAAGCCATTAACAGTCCGGTTTAATGAACATAAGATCAAAAAAGAAGATCTGGTCGGAATCCTGAAAAAAGAAGGTGTAACGGTTAGTGAAGTGCCGGAGATTCCGTGTGCATTATATCTGTCAGGATATGATCACCTGTCCGCACTTCCAAGCTTCTGCGAAGGACTTTATCAGGTGCAGGATTTAAGCTCTATGCAGGTAGCATTATGGTCAGAAGTGAAAGAAGGAGACCAGGTACTGGATGTGTGTGCCGCACCGGGTGGAAAATCCATACATATCGCAGAACTTCTGAACGGAACCGGCCATGTGGAAGCAAGAGATTTGACTGAATATAAAGTCGATCTGCTCCGGGACAACATCGAAAGAAGCGGCCTTACCAATATTGAGGCAGTATGCCAGGATGCAACCGTGTATGATCCGGATAAGAAAAAGAGTGCGGATATTGTAATCGCAGATCTTCCGTGTTCCGGACTTGGTGTACTTGGAAAGAAACCGGATCTGCGTTATAAGATGAATGAAAAGACGGAAGCTGACTTGGTGGAATTACAGAGGAAGATCCTGTCGGTGGTAAAGGATTATGTAAAACCGGACGGGAAGCTTCTGTATAGTACCTGTACCATACACAGAGAAGAGAATGAGGGGAATGTAGAATGGTTCCTGAAAGAATATCCGGAATTTGAACTGGTGAAAGACAAACAGATGATTCCGGGTAAAGATGCAGGAGATGGATTCTACATAGCAATAATAAAAAGGGTGAACCATGAGTAAGAAAGATATATGTTCCTATAATTATGATGAATTAAAAGAAGAGATGCTTGTAATCGGAGAGAAGGCATTCCGGAGCAAACAGATCTATGAATGGCTTCATGTAAAGCTGGCAGATGATTTTGATGAAATGACGAATCTGTCAAAAGCCTTACGTGAGAAACTGAAAAAAAATTATGAGATCCGCAAAGTGAAGATGATCGATCATCAGATATCAAAAGAAGATCCGACGGAGAAGTTCTTATTCGAACTGGAAGACGGTAATATGGTAGAAAGTGTTCTGATGAAATATAATTACGGCAATTCCGTATGTATCTCTTCACAGGCGGGCTGCCGTATGGGGTGCAGATTCTGTGCTTCAACGATCGGTGGACTGGTAAGAAGCCTGGAGCCGTCTGAGATGTTAAGGCAGATCTATCACATCCAGAAGATTACCGGAGAACGTGTTTCGAATGTTGTTGTGATGGGAACCGGAGAACCGCTCGATAATTATGATAATTTTGTAAAGTTTATCCATATGTTGAGTGATGAGCACGGACTGAATATCAGTCAGAGAAATATTACGGCGTCTACCTGTGGAATCGTTCCGAATATGAGACGGCTTGCGGAGGAAGGACTTCAGATCACACTGGCACTTTCACTTCACGGTTCCAGTCAGGAAAAACGTAAGAAACTGATGCCGGTAGCGAATAAATACGATCTGTCGGAAGTACTGGATGCCTGCGATTATTATTTTGACAAGACAGGAAGAAGGATTACTTTCGAGTACAGTCTGGTAGCCGGAGTGAATGACCAGCCGGACGATATCCGGGAACTTACGACGATTTTAAAAGGGCGAAATTGTCATCTTAATCTGATTCCGGTGAACCCGATCAAGGAAAGAGATTTCAAAAAGCCGGACCGCAAAAATGCCCTGGAATTTAAAAATAAACTTGAAAAAAACGGAATTAATGTTACTATAAGAAGGGAAAGAGGCTCTGATATTGACGGAGCCTGTGGACAGCTGCGTCGCAGACACGCAGCCAAAAGCGAGGGAGAGACAGATGAAAATTTATGCAATGACTGATGTAGGAAGAAGACGTGAGGTCAATCAGGACTATGTATATGTGACAGACAGACCGATTGGACCATTTCCAAATCTCCTTACGGTCGCCGACGGAATGGGCGGACATAAGGCGGGAGATTTCGCGTCCAGTTATACGGTAAATGTATTAAAAGATGAACTGAAGAAGACACCGATGGATAAACCCGAGGAGATTCTAAGGAGCGTAGTCAGTATTGCAAATCATAAATTAATCGAGGCAGCTTCAAGAGATATAAAACTGGAAGGTATGGGAACGACACTGGTAGCGGCAACTGTTGTTGGCAATACATTGTACTTTGCCAATGTGGGAGACAGCAGACTTTACCTGATCAACGATAAGATCCGTCAGCTTTCCAAAGATCACTCGCTGGTAGAAGAGATGGTAAGACTTGGTGGAATCAAAGCAGAAGAAGCAAGAAACCATCCGGATAAGAACATCATTACACGGGCAATTGGTGTAAAAGAAGATGTGGAACCGGACATTTATGAATATCGTCTGAAAAAGGGTGATATGATATTGATGTGTACAGATGGCCTCAGTAATATGGTAGAGGATGAAGACATGTTCAATATTGTTAAAGGTTCCAGAGACGTAGTGGAAGCTGTTCAGATGTTGATAGAAAAAGCAAATAGCAATGGCGGGAGAGATAATATAGGGGTTATCGTAGCAGAGCCACTTGCTGATGAGGTGAGTGTATGGTAAAAGATGGAATCGTACTAGGCAAGAGATATGCTGTACTTAGTAAGATCGGTGCCGGCGGAATGGCAGATGTCTATAAAGGCCGGGATCAGATGCTGAACCGATATGTAGCGATTAAGGTATTAAAGAAACAGTATAAAGAGGATGAAAATTTCGTAAGAAAATTTCGTTCGGAGGCACAGGCAGCAGCCGGACTGATACATCCGAATATTGTAAATGTATATGATGTAGGGGAGGACCGTGGCCTTAACTATATGGTTATGGAACTCGTAGAAGGAATTACATTAAAAGAATATATAGAGAGAAAGGGAAGACTTTCTCATAAAGAGACGATCAGTATTGCGATTCAGATGTGCAGCGGTATCGGCGCAGCACATGCATCGGGAATTATCCATCGCGATATCAAACCACAGAATATTATTATTTCCAAGGACGGAAAGGTAAAAGTTACGGATTTTGGAATTGCGAAGGCCATAACGTCCAATACGGTAAGTACGAATGCGATGGGATCGGTTCATTATACGTCGCCGGAGCAGGCAAGAGGCGGATTCAGTGATCAGAGAAGTGATATCTATTCAATTGGTATAACTTTATTCGAAATGGTAACCGGTCAGGTTCCATTTGACGGGGAGACAACGGTAGAAGTTGCAATGAAGCATCTGCAGCAGGAGATTACACCGCCGTCAGAACTCGTACCGGATATTCCGTACAGTCTGGAGCAGATCATTCTGAAATGTACGCAGAAAAGTTCAGAGAGAAGATATGAAAGTACAGGGGCTCTGATTCAGGATCTGAAGCATTCACTGGTCGATCCGGATGGGGATTTTGTAGTGATCCCTCCAATCGGTGGTATGACAGATACCGTTATCATGACAGACAAAGATCTGGATGATATCCGGAATGGAAACGCTGATGAAGAGTATGATACAGATGAGTATGATACAGATACCATGTATGGAAATGATGACAACGACGAAGATTATGAGAATTATGAAAGTGGCAGAGGGGCAGATGAAGTCAATCCGCATATGCATAAGATCATGAAGATACTTACAATCGTAGTTGTGGCGATCATCGTGCTGATCCTTGTATTTACTGTTGGTAAGGCGGCAGGCGTATTCAAATCATTTGGTGGAATTACAACTCAGGACGAGGAAGATAAATCAGGCAAGGTCACAGTACCGGATGTCCGTGGTATGTCTGAAGAGGATGCAAAGGCACTGCTGAATAAAAAAGGACTCGGAATTCAGGTTGTGACAAGAAAAGAGTCTAAGAAGTATAAGGCAGGAAAGATCTCAAAACAGACACCGGAAGCCGGAGAAAAGGTATCAAAACATACCAAGATTGAAGTAGTTGTAAGTTCAGGACTAGTTGGAAGCAAAAAGGCAATACCGGATGTCAGTGGTATGAGTGAGACAGAGGCACAGAATGAACTTGAGGAGGCAGGATTTAAAGTAACTTCAAGCTTCCAGTATGATGACAGTGTTGAAAGTGGAAAAGTAATCAGTACAACACCGGAAGCCGGTACAAAAGCTGAGAAAGGTTCGACGGTTACGATGCTGGTAAGTCAGGGAAGCAATAAGAAGACAGTGCCAGATGTAAGAGGTATGGCAGATGCAACTGCACAGAGTACAATCAAGAGTTACGGATTTAATGTAGGAACTGTAACTTATGATTACAGCGACAGTGTAGAAAAAGGAATGGTCATCAGTCAGACAGTAGAACCTGGAACAAAGGCTTCTGCAGGAACGAGTATTTCTATTACCGTAAGTAACGGACCGAAACCGGAGGAAAAGATAGAAGTACAGAGTTTTGTCGGTCAACAGGAATCAGCACTGAAGAGCTGGGCATCGTCAAAAGGACTTTATACCAATATATCTGATTCACAATACAGTGACAGTTATGCAAAAGGATGTATTATTTCCATGACTCCTTCTTCAGGAACAGTTTCCAAAGGAGGAACAATCAGTTATGTGATCAGTCTTGGATCAAAATCACAAGATAGTAATAACACTGGAAATAATGGTGACAATTCCGGAAATTCAGGAAATAACGGCCAGAATTCCGGTGATGGAAATAACGGTGGTAATCAGTAAAAAGATATGCAGGGAAAAATTATAAAAGGAATTGCCGGATTCTACTACGTTCATGTAGTAGAATTCGGTATTTATGAATGTAAAGCAAAAGGGGTATTTCGTAAAGAAAAGATAAAACCTCTGGTCGGAGATAATGTAGAGATAGAGGTTCTGGATGAATCCGAGAAGAAAGGCAATATCGTAAAAATCTTGCCTCGTCAGAATGAATTGATACGTCCGGCAGTGGCTAACATCGATCAGGCATTGGTGGTTTTTGCAATCACAAAACCGAATCCGCATTTTAATCTATTGGACAGATTTCTGGTCATGATGGAAAGCAAAGAAATTCCGGTGATTTTATGCTTTAATAAAGAAGATATTGCAACAGATCCTCAGATAAAAGAACTGGAAGAAATCTACGAAACATGTGGCTATCCAATGGTATTCGTAAGTGCAAAAGAAGAACGGGGAATTGAAAAAATACGTGAATTGCTAAAAGGAAAGACGACGGCAATTGCAGGGCCGTCAGGGGTAGGAAAATCTTCGATCATCAATATTCTGCAGCCGGACGCCGAGATGGAGACCGGTGCGATCAGCACAAAGATTGAGCGTGGCAAACATACGACACGACATTCGGAACTATTCGCGATCGATGAGGATTCTTATATCATGGATACACCCGGATTTAGCTCATTGTACGTCAATGATTATGAAAAAGAAGAATTGAAATATTTATTCCCGGAATTCCGGGAATATGAAGGAATGTGCCGGTTTAATGGATGTGATCATGTGCATGAGCCGGGATGCGCAGTAAAAGAAGCTTTGGAAGAAGGAAAGATTCATAAGATTCGTTATCAGAACTATATAGAAATGTATGAGGAATTGAAGAATAAGAGGAGGTACTGATGATGAACTATGTATTAGCACCGTCAATACTGGCGGCGGATTTCAAAGTTTTGGGTCAGGAAATGAAAAAGACTGAGGATAATGGAGCGGAATATATTCATTTTGATGTCATGGATGGAATGTTTGTACCAAGCATTTCATTCGGTATGCCGGTTATGGCATCGATTCATGATGCTACAGAGCAATTCATGGATGCACATCTGATGGTTCAGGAGCCAATCCGTTATGTGGAAGCATTTCAGAAAGCAGGAGCTGATTCTGTAACTGTACATGTAGAAGCTTGTGAGGATGTAAAAGCTACGCTGAATAAGATCCGCGAATGCGGAATGAAAGTAGGACTTTCTATTAATCCGGAGACGGATGTGAAGGAAGTTGTACCGTATCTTGAAGAAGTGGATATGATTCTGGTGATGTGTGTTCATCCTGGATTCGGAGGACAGAAATTCATTCCAGAGTCATTGGACAAGATTCGTGCGATTCGTGCGATGTTAAATGAAAAAAATCTGGAGACGGATATTCAGGTAGATGGCGGCGTCTATGTAGAGAATGTAAGAGAAGTACTGGATGCAGGAGCGAATGTGATTGTTGCCGGCTCCGCTGTATTCAGAGGGGATGCCGGAGAAAATACTGCAAAATTTATGGAGATACTAAAGAGTTATGAGTAAGAGGATTGTCATCATCAGTGGTGGGGAACTGAATGAAGAATTTGTATTATCGATTCTTGAAAAAGAAGAGAATCAGTATGTCATCGGTGTGGACAGAGGTATGGAGTTCCTTTGCAGACATCAGATACTGCCGAATTATATTGTTGGCGATTTCGACAGTGTAAAAAAAGAAATCGGTGATTATTACCGTAATGAGACGAATGTTCCTATTCGTGAATTTAATCCGGTAAAAGATGCATCGGATACAGAGATTGCAATAAGACTTGCGATGACACTAGGGGCTAAGGAAATCCTGATCCTTGGAGCGACCGGAGGGCGAATTGATCATCTCTGGGCTAATGTACAGAGCCTTGCAATTCCATTTAAAGCAGGGATTGATGCCGTTATTATGGATACGCAGAATAAGATCCGTCTGATCGGAGGCGGGGAGACATACCTGAAGAAAGGTGAAACATATGGGCCGTATTTTTCAGTGTTCCCGTTGGGGGAAGAGGTATATGGATTTAGTATTAAGGGGGCAAAGTATCCGCTTGATAATCATACCCTGATTCCTTATGACAGTCTGTGTGTAAGCAATCAGTTTCAGGAAGATGAAGTTACGATCAGCTTCATGAAAGGGATTGTAATCCTGATGGAGACAAAAGACAGATAAAATTTTCATAATAGAATTTAAAGCAAAATTATTCACAAAAAAGTCCTAGCATGGTATAATACAAAATACTGTGTTAAGACTTTTTTATTGTGATATAAGAGTGCCGGAATGAGAATGATTACCGGCAAGACTATCAGACATAGAGTGCCAAAAAGAGAAAACAGATAGATTCACAGGAGGAAATAGAAAAATGAAATTAGGAATCGTAGGATTACCAAACGTAGGAAAGAGTACACTGTTTAACTCACTTACAAAGGCCGGAGCAGAATCAGCTAACTACCCGTTCTGTACCATCGACCCGAACGTAGGAGTTGTAACTGTACCGGATGAAAGATTAAATGTACTGGGAGAGATGTATCACACAAAAAAAATCATCCCGGCAGCAATTGAATTCGTTGATATCGCTGGACTCGTAAAAGGTGCTTCAAAAGGAGAAGGACTTGGAAACCAGTTCCTTGCCAATATCCGAGAAGTAGATGCAATCGTACATGTAGTAAGATGCTTTGAGAACAGCAATATCGTACACGTAGACGGAAGCATTAATCCACTTCGTGATATCGAGACAATTAACTTAGAGCTGATCTTCTCTGATCTTGAAATCCTGGAAAGAAGAATTTCCAAAGTTTCCAAAGTTGCAAGAAATGATAAATCAGCAGCAAAAGAACTCGGACTTCTGAATAAGGTTAAAGCACATCTCGAAGACGGAAAGCTTGCAAAGACATTCGAAGAAGTAGATGACGAGGAAGAACAGGCATGGCTGGAAAGCTACAATCTTCTGACTTACAAACCAGTGATCTATGCAGCAAATGTATCTGAAGACGATCTGGCAGATGATGCGGCTAATAACGAAGGGGTACAGGCTGTTCGTGAGTATGCCAAGGGAGAGCAGAGTGAAGTATTCGTTGTATGTGCAGAGATCGAAGCAGAGATTTCAGAACTGGATGATGATGAGAAGAAGATGTTCCTGGAAGATCTTGGATTAAAAGAGTCTGGTCTGGAAAAACTGATCAAAGCAAGCTATAAACTGCTTGGACTTATCAGTTACCTGACAGCAGGTGAGCCGGAAGTCCGTGCATGGACGATCACAGAAGGAACAAAGGCACCTCAGGCAGCCGGAAAGATCCATTCTGACTTTGAAAGAGGATTCATCCGTGCAGAGGTTGTATCTTATGATGATCTGATCGCATGCGGAAGTCACACAGCAGCCAAAGAAAAGGGTCTGATCCGTCTGGAGGGAAAAGACTATGTGGTAAAAGACGGAGACATCATGCTGTTCCGTTTCAATGTATAAGCATACTAAGCATGCTGAAAACACATAAGAAAACGTATAAATAGAAAAGCTGGCATGGTATGTGCCGGCTTTTCTGCCAATCTGGAAAGTCATATCTATAAAGAAAAAGGAAAGGGAAAAAGAAATGCACAGAACAATTGATTTTCCGAATCTGGGAATTCATTTAAAATCTGTCGGAGATCATATCACCGTATTTGGATTTGATATTGCATATTATGGGATCGTCATAGGAATTGGGATCCTGGCGGGACTCATGCTGGCAGTAATGGAAGCAAAGCGCACACATCAGAATGTAGAGGATTATTATGATCTGGCAATATACGGAGTAATCTTTTCGATTATCGGAGCAAGAGCATATTATGTGATCTTCTCCTGGGATATGTATAAAGACGACATTAAGAGCATCATTAATATCCGTGAGGGAGGACTTGCTATATACGGTGGTGTAATTACTGCAATTATTGTAGTATTCATATTTGCAAAAATAAAAAAAATATCACCGTTTCTTTTATTTGATACCGGCGGATTTGGTCTGATCACCGGACAGATGATTGGAAGATGGGGAAATTTTTTTAACCGAGAAGCATTCGGTGAATATACAAATGGCTTATTTGCAATGAGACTTCCGGTAGATGCAGTCAGAAGCTCAGACATTACTACAAAGATGTGGAATCATGCAGAGACCGTAAAAGGGGTCATGTACATTCAGGTTCACCCGACATACCTGTATGAATCCATGTGGTGCCTGATGGTGCTGATCATTATGCTACTATACCGCAAACACAAGAAATTCGATGGAGAGGTCTTCCTGATCTATCTCTTAGGCTACGGTCTTGGCAGATTCTGGATCGAAAGCCTCAGAACAGATCAGCTTTTATTGCCGAAAGTTGGACTTCCGGTATCACAACTTCTGGCAGGCACAATTGTGATAGTATCAGCAATCCTGATTATTACAGGCAGAAAAAAAGCCGCACGCATCAAAAGTACGGAATCAAATCAGTAAGACAGATATAAAAAAGCAGGCATTCTTTCAATAGAACGCCTATTTTTTATACCGAAGTATACAACAGAACTTGCCGGTGGTAAGTCCTGTGATCTACATATTGATTTTGCTAAGTGCAGCTGCATCAGCCACAATCGTAACATCATTGTGAAGCTGAAGGATAGAAGCAGGAACTTCCGGAGTAATTGGGCCGTATAATACTTCTTTTAAGATTGCAGCTTTATCTTCTCCGCTTACGACTACGAGGATCTTCTTTGCCTGCATGATATTTTTAATACCCATTGTGTAGGCCTGTCTTGGAACATCATCTTCGGATTCGAAGAAACGTTTGTTGGCTTCAATCGTGCTTTCTGTCAGATCTACACAGTGTGTCTCTTTTTCAAAAGCAGCACCTGGCTCGTTGAATCCGATATGTCCGTTGTGTCCAAGACCGAGAAGCTGAAGGTCTACGCCGCCCTGTTTGCGGATGATCTCATTGTATTCACTGCAGGCTTTGTCAGAATCTGCTTCCAGTCCGTTCGGAACGAAAGTACGTGTTTTATCGATATTTACATGATCGAAAAGATTGGTGTTCATGAAATATCTGTAGCTCTGGTCATTTTCCGGACTGAGTCCTTTATATTCATCGAGGTTCACGCTTGTAACCTGAGAAAAATCAAGATCACCTTTCTTATACCATTCAATCAGCTGTTTATAAGTACCGACCGGTGAAGATCCGGTTGCAAGTCCAAGTACACAGTTTGGTTTCATAATGATCTGTGCAGAAATAATGTTTGCTGCTTTACGGCTCATATCCTGATAGTCTTTTGCTTTATAAATTACCATAATAATAACCTCTCCTTATTCAATTGTTTTTTGTTTCTGAATACTAGTATATACATTATAAATGAATTTTCAAGTGAAATAGAAAGAACAGAAACTACTTTCAAAACTGGAAAGAAACTACCTGGAATTGTGCAAGTTGCACAAAATAAAAGGCGAAAAATAAGGAAAATAGGATAGGGGAATTGAAAAGAATGAAAGAGCTTTCAACAAATACAAAGACACTTGAAAATAAAATCGAACAATATTATACTGATTGCAGAACGAAGGAGGGAACAAAACAATGAATCAGAAAGTTGAAAATTTGAAAGGAAAATTAATCGTTTCTTGTCAGGCATTATCGAATGAACCTTTACATTCTTCATTCATTATGGGAAGAATGGCACTGGCTGCAAAACAGGGAGGTGCAAGCGGAATTCGTGCAAATACAAAAGAAGATATCAAGGAGATCCAGTCACAGGTTGATCTGCCGATCATCGGAATCGTAAAAAGAGATTATGATGACAGTGATATCTACATTACACCAACGATGAAAGAAATCGAAGAACTGATGGAAGTAAAACCTGAAATCATCGCTATGGACGCTACTATTTCAAAGAGACCTGGCGGAAAGACATTAGATGAGTTCTTTAAAGAAGTAAAAGCAAAATATCCGGATCAGTTATTCATGGCAGACTGTTCTACAGTGGAAGAAGCGCTGCATGCGGATGAACTTGGATTTGACTTCATCGGAACTACAATGGTTGGTTACACAGAGCAGAGCAAGGGCGATAAGATCGAGGCAAATGATTTCGAAATCTTAAGAAAGATTGTCGCAAAAGCAAAACACAGAGTCATTGCAGAAGGTAACATCAACACACCGGAAAAAGCAAGACACGTGATCGAACTTGGAGCATACAGCGTTGTTGTCGGTTCTATTATCACAAGACCACAGCTGATCACAAAATCATTTGTGGAAGAAATGGAAAGATAATTCCTTAAAGGATTTATTGATAACATTATAAAAAGATAAAGCAATATATCAAAAAAGAAAAGGAGAAAAAACAATGAGAAATCTTGAAAAGTACAAAGGCGTGATCCCAGCATTCTATGCATGTTATGACAACGAAGGCAATGTAAGTCCGGAAGGCGTACAGGCACTGACAAAGTACTTCGTAGAAAAAGGTGTAAAAGGTGTATACGTTAACGGTTCATCAGGAGAATGTATCTACCAGAGCGTAGAAGACCGTAAGATCATCCTTGAGAACGTTATGAAAGCAGCAGAAGGAAAGCTTACAGTAATCGCACACGTTGCATGCAACAACACAAAAGACAGCCAGGAGCTTGCAAGACATGCAGAAAGCCTTGGAGTTGATGCAATCGCAGCAATCCCACCGATCTACTTCCACCTGCCAGAGTATGCAATCGCTCAGTACTGGAATGACATCAGTGCAGCAGCACCAAACACAGACTTCGTAATCTACAACATTCCACAGCTTGCAGGAGTAGCTCTTACACAGGGACTTTTCGCAGAGATGAGAAAGAATCCTAACGTAATTGGTGTTAAGAACTCTTCTATGCCGGTACAGGATATCCAGATGTTCAAACAGGCAGCAGGCCCTGACTACATTATCTTCAACGGACCAGATGAGCAGTTCATGAGTGGACGTGTCATCGGAGCTGAAGGAGCAATCGGTGGTACATACGGAGTTATGCCGGAATTATATCTGAAATTAGACGAGTATGTAAGAGCCGGAAAGATGGAAGAAGCAAGAGAAATCCAGTATGCTTGTGATGAGATTATCTATAAGATGTGCTCTGCACACGGAAATATGTACGCAGTGATCAAAGCTATGTTAAAGATCAACGAAGGTCTGGAACTTGGCGGAGTAAGAGAGCCACTGCCAGCATTAGTAGAAGAAGACATGGCTATCGTTGAAGAAGCAGCTAAGATGGTTCGCGACGCAAAAGCTAAATATCTGTAAGATTATATAAAAAATACGTGAAAGAAAAATATCTGTAAGGAGAGAGACGATGCAAGGGTTTACCGTAGTAGATTTAGTCATTTTAGTAATTTATCTCGCGGCTGTACTGTTCGCCGGCCTTCATTTCGCAAAGAAAGAAATGAAAGGAAAAGAGTATTTTAAAGGAGACGGAACTGTACCGTGGTGGGTAACTTCCGTATCAATTTTCGCAACACTGTTAAGTCCGATTTCATTCCTGTCATTAGCAGGAAACTCATACGCAGGAACATGGATCATGTGGTTCGCACAGCTTGGTATGCTGTTAGCTATCCCGATCACGATTAAATTCTTCCTGCCAATCTACAGCAAACTGGATATTGATACAGCATATCATTATCTGGAACTGAGATTCGGAAGCAAAGGACTTCGTGTACTTGGAGCTGTAATGTTCATCATTTACCAGATCGGACGTATGTCAATCATCATGTACCTTCCATGTATGGTACTTGGAAGTCTGACTGGAATCAGCGTAAACTTACTGATCATTATCATGGGTATCATTGCTATTATTTACTCATACACAGGAGGTCTGAAATCCGTACTTTGGACAGACTTCATTCAGGGATCTGTACTTCTGATCGGTGTTACATTTGCACTGATCTTCCTGTTAGCACACTTAGATGGTGGATTTGGAGCAATCGCGCATGCACTGACAACAGAGCATAAGTTCCTTGCTGTAGATCAGCCGATCTTCAATGCTAACATTTTTAAAGACAGCGTATTCATCATGATCGTTGGTGCCGGATTCAATACAATGGCATCTTACGTATCAAGCCAGGATATTGTACAGCGTTTTACAACAACAACTGATACAAAGAAACTGAACAAAATGATGCTTGCAAACGGAGGATTATCAATCTTCATCGCAACAGTATTCTACCTGATCGGTACAGGATTATACGTATTCTATCAGCAGAATGCACTTCCACCGGCAGCAGCTCAGGACCAGATCTTCGCATCTTACATCGCATTTGAGCTTCCGGTTGGTGTAACAGGACTTCTGTTAGCAGCTATTTATGCAGCAGCACAGTCTACACTTTCTACAGGTCTGAACTCTGTAGCATCAAGCTGGACACTGGATATCCAGGCAAGACTTTCTAAGAAAGAATTAAGCTTTGAGAAACAGACAAAGATCGGACAGTATGTATCTCTGATCGTTGGTATCTTCGCAATCGTAGTTGCTATGGTACTGGCTAACGGCGGAGTAAAATCTGCATACGAATGGTTCAACGGATTCATGGGACTGGTACTTGGTATCCTGATCGGAACATTTATCCTTGGAGCATTTACAAAGGTTGCCAATACATTTGGTGCAGTATGTGCATTCATCGTTGCATCAGGCGTAATGGTATACATCAAATACTTCGTACCTGCTGATCACGTATCAATCTGGTCATACTCAATCATCTCAATTGTAGTATCACTGGTAATTGGTATCCCGGCAAGTATCATCTGGAGAAAGGCAAAAGGCGACAATTCCGTACCTGCTCCTAACACAACCATTTACAAAAACTAAGAAGGAGTGACGATTTTCGTGATTTTTGGAAATATCAATAATTTATCAGAATTCCCATTCTTAGAAGAACAAGTAAAAGAGTGCTTTGAATATGCAAAGACACACGACCTTGCATCTTATGAAAAGGGAAGTCATGAGATCGATGGTGACAGACTGTTTGTCAATATCGTAGAATATACAACAACAACACCGGAAGAACGTTTCTGGGAAGCACATAAAAATTATCTGGACGTCCATGTAATGATCCATGGAAATGAACAGATCGATCTGAACTTCATTCAGAATATGGAATTAAAAGATTTTGTGGAAAAAGATGATTTTCTTCCAATGGATGGAGAAAAGAATTCTTCAGTAGTCCTGACAGATGGAGATTTCCTGATCTGTTATCCAAGTGACGGACACAGAACAGCGGTTCAGGTTCAGGAACCGGAAGCCATCAAAAAGGCAATATTCAAAGTAAAGATCTAATCAGAAAAGTCGAGGGCAAACCATGAAAGAACGGTTTGCCCTTTTCTGGCCTAACGAGTATAATGAAGGATAGTGAAAGAGGAAAAGAAGAAATGAAAAAATATATTAGTATTGATATCGGCGGCACAGCCATCAAATATGGGATTGTAAGCGAGAATGCAGAAGTACTGTTAAAAAAAGAAATGAAGACAGAAGCACAAAAAGGCGGACCGGTGATCCTTGAGAAAGTGATCGGTATCGTAGAAGAGTTAAAAGGTGAAGCAGATGCAGGTGTGTGTATCTCTACTGCAGGTATGGTGGACATCGAAAAAGGAGAAATCTTCTATTCTGCACCGTTGATCCCGAATTATATCGGAACGGCATTTAAAAAGACAGTAGAAGAACGATTCGGAATTCCATGTGAAGTGGAAAATGATGTAAACTGTGCCGGACTTGCAGAGTATAAAGCAGGTGCGGCTGCAGGAAGCAAGGCAGCAGTGATGCTGACGATCGGAACCGGAATCGGCGGCTGTATCCTTCTGAACGGTGAAGTGTTCCACGGATTCAGCAACAGTGCATGTGAAGTTGGATATATGCATATGGATGACAGTGATTTCCAGACACTCGGAGCAGCAAGCATCCTGACAAAGAAAGTAGCTGCATGGAAGGAAGAACCAACCGAAAACTGGAGCGGATATCACATTTTCGAAGAGGCGAAAAAAGGCGATGAGATCTGTAACCGTGCAATTGACGAGATGGTGGATGTACTTGGAAAAGGAATTGCCAATATCTGCTATGTAGTGAATCCGGAAGTTGTTGTACTTGGCGGTGGAATTATGGCACAGGAAGCATTCTTAAAAGATAAGATTGAAAAAGCAGTAGAAAAATATCTGGTGTCCAGTATGTGGGAGCATACAAGGATTGCATTTGCCAAGAATCAGAACAATGCCGGTATGCTTGGAGCATTCTATCATTTCCAGGGAAGACACCAGTAATCAGAACAGGGATAATAAGCTATGGAATATTATGTAAAATCAGTAGTACCGATCATAGAATCCAACTATGATAAGTTCACAACAGTAGAAAGAAATATTGCAGATTTTTTTATACAGAACAGAAAGAAAGTAGATTTTTCTGCGAAATCTATCGCAGAAAGACTTTTTGTATCAGAAGCTTCACTTTCAAGATTTGCAAAAAAATGTGGCTACAGAGGTTACAGGGAATTTGTCTATCAGTATGAAGAAACATTTGTTGAAAAGCAGGAATCTATTACAGGGAATACCAGGATGATCCTGAATGCATACCAGGAACTCCTGAATAAGACGTACAGTCTGGTAGATGAAGCTCAGATTGCAAGAATCAGCAGATATCTGAATCAGGCGGAGCGGGTATTTGTATGTGGAACGGGAAGTTCGGGACTTTCTGCAAGGGAGATGGAGCTTCGCTTTATGCGTATCGGTGTGGATATTGATTCATTGGTGGAGACGGATATGATGCGGATGCAGGCGGTATTTCAGGATAAGAGAAGTCTGGTGTTCGGAATCAGTATCAGTGGTACAAAAGAATCGGTATTGTTTTTGCTGCAGGAAGCTTATCGAAGAGGTGCAAAAACCGTACTGCTGACGGCGAATAACCGGGGTGATTTTGAACAATATTGTTCGGAAGTACTCTTACTTCCGTCGCTTCGGCATTTGAACCATGGTAACGTTATATCACCACAGTTCCCGATTCTGGTCATGCTGGATATTATCTATTCTTATTATGTAGAGCAGGATAAGTATGAAAAAGAGGTACTGCATGATAATACACTGCGTGCACTGGAAGAAGGTGAGGCGCTTCGCAGGAGCTTATTAAAATAAATACATATCACGGGGACATCGTATGAATGATAAAATGATATGCGGAAATAGACAGAATAAATTGGAGGATAACTGAAATGATAATCAAAAATGTAATCGTTTATACAGAAGATAAGAAATTCACAGCAGGCGGTATTGTAATCCACGATGATAAAATTGATAATATTTATACAACAGAAAATGTACCGGATATGATCGGAGAGGAAGTGATCGATGGACGGGGAGCATATGCAATCCCGGGACTGATCGATCTGCATTTCCACGGATGTATGGGAGATGACTTCTGCGATAACAGCAAAGAAGCAATTGAAAATATTGCAAAATATGAGGCATCTGTAGGTGTTACAACAATTGCACCGGCAACCATGACACTTCCAGTCGAAGAGCTGGAAGCGATCTTAAGAACGGCAGCTGAATACAAAAAAGAGCAGAATCCTAAGGGAGCGGACCTTGTAGGTGTGAACATGGAAGGACCGTTTATCAGTCCGGTGAAAAAAGGTGCACAGGATGAAAGAAACATCATGCCTTGTGATACGGAAATCTGTCAGAGATTCATTGATGCTTCCGAAGGGCTTGTAAAGTTTGTCGGACTTGCGCCGGAAGAAAGTGACGAAGCAGTTGCATTTGTAAAAGCAATGAAAGATAAGGTGAATATTTCCCTTGCACATACGAATGCTGATTATGCACACGCAAAAGCAGCGTTTGATGCAGGTGCGAATCATGCGGTACATCTCTTTAATGCAATGCCTGCATTCACACACCGTGAACCGGGTGTAGTAGGTGCAGTATCAGATAGTGAACATGTAATGGCAGAAATTATCTGTGACGGTGTACATATCCACCCATCTATGGTAAGAGCAGCGTTCAAGATGATGGGAGCAGACCGCATGATCCTGATCAGTGACAGCATGCGTGCAACCGGAATGCCGGACGGACAGTATACACTTGGCGGTCTGGATGTAAAAGTAGTTGGAAATCATGCGACACTGGTATCTGACGGAGCACTTGCTGGATCAGTAACAAACCTTGCTGACTGCCTGCGTACAGTAGTTAAAAAGATGGAGATCCCACTTGAGACAGCTATTGCATGTGCGACGATCAATCCGGCTAAGAGTCTTGGAATTGAAGATACATATGGTTCGATCGCACCGGGAAAGAAAGCGAATATCATATTATTAGACGAGAATTTGGAGCTTAAGATGGTAATTAAGGACGGACAGGAATTATAATTCATGCAATTTATAGTATAAGGCCATTTGGTGTTAAGGATAGATGAAAAAGATTATATTTTTAGGTGACAGTATTACAGATGCCAGTCATTGCTTTTTAGAAAATCCACTGGGAAACGGTTATGTGAATATGGTGGCTGAGAAGTTGAATGACAGTGACGGCGGAAGGAAGAAGTACGACATTATGAATCGAGGACATGATGGATTCACGATTCATGGAGTGAAACGTATATTGGAGAAGGAATGCATTTTAAAACGACCGGATGTCGTAAGCATTCTGATAGGATGCAATGACGTCGGAGTTATGATGAATACAGGAAAGAGCCTGGAAGAACAGCAGTTTGAAGCCTGTTATGAAGCCATTGTGAAAGAAATTACAGAGCAATCGGATGCAAAGCTTATCTGTATGTCGCCATTTATAGTGCCATATCCCAGAATGTATGAAAACTGGATTCCGGGAATAAAACAGACAGAAAGAATCGAAAAAAAGATTGCAGAAAAATATCATGCGGACTTTCTTGCGCTTCAGGACATGATAATATTGAAAGCAGAAAAAGCAGGATATGAGAGTGTTACAACGGATGGTATTCATCTGACAGAATATGGAAATGAAATAATTGCAGGAGCATGGCTGCAACTTTTTGAAAAAATAAAAGATGGAGATTAAAAATCATCTTGACAAAGTTCATCAAATCAGTTAGTCTTTAACACAGACAGGAAAATAATATACAGATATCACAAAGGCTTGGAAAAGAAGAAGTAGTGATTCACACACCCATACAGAAAGCTGCCGGTTGATGAGAGGCGCATGAAAGAGTGAAGAATGAATACATCTTGGAGCTGCACACCGAAATGATACACGATAAGAATTATGAGTGTTTTCGAAAGTAGGCTGTGACGTCGGGCACACGTTATAGTGCAAAGGTCTGTGAACACGCAGATTGAATGAGGCTGAATACGCAGGTAATCAGCGAAATAAGGTGGTACCACGGTTAATATCGTCCTTATCCAATATTGATTGGATAAGGACTTTTTTTGACCAGTTATGTGGGAAAATCGCTTTCTGAAAAGTATATTTGCAAGCTGAAGTAAAGTGAGAATTCTGTAAATCATTAACATAATAAAAGGAGAATAAAAATGGGAATTTATGAAGAACTCGTTGCAAGAGGTCTGATCGCACAGGTAACAGACGAAGACAGGATCAAAGACTTGGTCAACAATGGAAAGGCTACATTCTACATCGGATTTGACCCGACAGCAGACAGCCTTCACGTAGGACATTTCATGGCACTGTGTCTGATGAAACGTCTGCAGGAAGCAGGAAATAAACCAATCGCACTGATCGGTGGAGGAACAGCTATGATCGGTGATCCATCCGGAAGAACAGATATGCGTCAGATGATGACACCGGAGACAATCCAGCACAACTGTGACTGCTTTAAGAAACAGATGAGTCGATTTATCGATTTCTCAGATGGAAAAGCATTGATGGTTAATAACGCTGACTGGTTGATGGGACTGAACTACATCGAAGTATTACGTGAAGTCGGAGCACATTTCTCCGTTAACCGTATGCTGACAGCAGAGTGCTACAAGCAGAGAATGGAAAAAGGACTCAGCTTTCTTGAGTTCAACTACATGATCATGCAGGCATATGACTTCTATGAGTTATACCAGAAATACGGATGTAACCTTGAGTTTGGCGGGGACGATCAGTGGAGCAACATGCTTGCAGGTACAGAACTGATCCGTCGTAAACTCGGAAAAGACGCTTCTGCCATGACAATCACACTGCTTCTGAACTCAGAAGGTAAGAAGATGGGTAAGACACAGAGCGGTGCTGTATGGCTTGATCCTAACAAGACATCACCATTCGAATTCTACCAGTACTGGAGAAATGTTGCAGATGCAGACGTGTTAAAATGCATCCGTATGCTGACATTCCTTCCATTAGAAGAAATCGACAAGATGGACAGCTGGGAAGGTGCACAGCTTAACACAGCAAAAGAGATTCTTGCATTCGAGCTTACAAAACTGGTTCACGGTGAAGAAGAAGCACAGAAGGCACAGGAGGCAGCAAGAGCATTATTCTCAACAGGTGCAGCAGCAGATATGCCAAAGACAGAACTGACAGAAGAAGACCTTACAGACGGTAACATCGATATCCTGACGATGTTAGTAAAATCAGGACTGACAGCTTCTAAGTCAGAAGCACGCCGTGCCGTACAGCAGGGTGGAGTATCTGTAGATGGTGAGAAGGTGACAGATGTATTCCAGACATTTGCCGGAGAAGCATTAAGTGGAGAAGGCGTAGTTCTGAAAAAGGGTAAGAAAAACTTCCGTAAAGTGTTAGTAAAGTAGTATAATTATAAAAGAATACAGTAAAATTGCAGGCAGTGAATACTCACTGTCTGTAATTCTAAAAGCAAAGATGTACTCTTGCTACTGTTTCATACTTAATTTTGTGAGAGTACATAAAGACGATAAGGAGGATATGGAAATGGCATTTAAAGAAGTAGCAATTGAAAGTCTGGAATTCAACCCATTCACAAAGATTTCAAAAGAGTGGATGCTGGTAACAGCAGGAGATGAAAAAAAGAGTAACACCATGACAGCAAGCTGGGGTGGTGTCGGAATCATGTGGGGAAAGAATATCGCAACTGCATATATCCGCCCACAGAGATACACGAAGAAATTCATGGATGAGACCGGTATGTACACGCTTTCTTTCCTGTCAGAAGATTACAGAAAAGCATTAAGCGTATGCGGATCTGTATCAGGAAAAGACGTAGAAGATAAATGGAAAGAAGCAGGTCTTCATCCATATGCGGTTGACGGAACAACTGCAGTTGAAGAAGCAGATCTGATCTTCGTATGCAAGACTCAGTATACACAGGATATGAAACCGGAATGTTTTGATGTTAAGGAAAATGATGAGAAATGGTATCCGGATAAGGATTATCATACGATGTATATGGGCGAGATCGTGAAAGTATTGAAAAGAGTATAGCCAATCATGCAAAAGAAAATTGATTTGGTAAACGGACCTGTATTATCATCTCTTACCAGACTGGCTGTCCCGATCATGGCGACGTCATTGATCCAGATGGCGTACAATATGACCGACATGATCTGGATCGGCCGTATCGGAAGTTCGGCGGTAGCGTCTGTTGGGGCAGCAGGAATGTATATGTGGCTTTCCAACGGATTTGCTGCGCTTGCAAAAATGGGAGGGCAGGTTAATGTCGGACATGCACTTGGGGCATCTAATAGTGAAGAGGCCGCAGAATATGCATCCAACGCGTTACAGCTTACGTTGATTTTGGGGATTATTTATGGACTTGTCTGTATATTAGGGGCAAAACCACTGATTCATTTTTTCCATCTGAATCAGGCACAGGTGATCCGGGATGCCATATATTATCTTGAAATTACTTGCGGTCTTGTCTTGTTTTCCTTTTTAAATCAGACGTATACCGGATTATTTACGGCAATCGGTAACAGCAGGCCGGTATTTCTGGCAACAACGACCGGACTGGTTGTTAATATCATCCTGGATCCGGTTCTGATTTTTGGAATCGGACCATTTCCGGTTCTTCGAGTGACAGGTGCAGCAATTGCTACGGTAACCGCGCAGATGATCGTTACAGTTATGTTTTTTATATTTGCGATGAAGGATACCGTACTTTTTCAATATGTAAGATATCTGAAGAAGCCGGATCTGCATCATCTGAAAGGAATTGTCAAAATCGGTTTTCCAACGTCTGTTCAGAGTATGCTGTTTACCGGAATATCAATGATCATTGCCCGTCTGGTCGCGGGATATGGAGATGCGGCGGTGGCTGTCCAGAAAGTTGGTTCACAGATAGAATCAATTTCGTGGATGACAGCGGATGGTTTTGCAGCAGCGGTGAATTCATTTACATCGCAGAACCATGGCGCAGGTAAGAAGAGACGGATCTATCAGGGATATGTCAGCGCATTAAAAGTAGTATTTGTATGGGGGATTTTCTGTACGCTATTATTAATATGCTGTCCGGCTCCGGTATTCCGGATTTTTATTACAGAAAAAGATGTAATTCCGCTTGGAGTGGATTATCTTCGGATCCTTGGTGTATCGCAGCTTTTTATGAGTCTTGAGATTACGACGGCAGGTGCATTTTCGGGGTATGGAAAGACCGTGCCGCCATCTGTGATCAGTATTGTATTTACGGCGCTCAGGATTCCGCTTGCGCTGATACTGGTTCATACAACACTTGCGCTGAACGGGATCTGGTGGAGTATTACGATTTCGAGTATTCTGAAAGGTGTGCTGCTGTTTGTATGGTTCTACATATTCATGCGGGGAGAGAAACTTATATATAACAGGAAATAACCTGCCAGCGGCAGGTCTTTCAGATAGGGAAGTATGCAAGAGGCACTACCAGTGGCAGTGTCTTTTGTGTCTTTAAAGAACGAAATGTGGTATAATAGAACAGTGAGTGATCTGCCGGAGCATAGTTTATGGCAGACACAGAAAGGATGGATGAGTAATGTGGGCTTACAATAGTATTTTTTATCAGATTTATCCGATCGGATTCTGTGGGGCACCGGTGCACAATGACGGTGTGTGTGTTCCTCGTATCCGCAAACTTATGGACTGGTCTGAGTATCTTCAGACATTAGGAGTAGATTCAATTCTGTTAAATCCGATCTTTGAATCGGACAATCATGGATATGATACAAGAGATTTTAAGACGATCGACTGCAGGCTTGGAACGAATGAAGATTTTAAAGAGGTCTGTGAAGATCTGCATAAACATAACGTAAAAATTGTACTGGATGGTGTATTTAACCATGTGGGACGAGGCTTCTGGGCATTTAAAGATGTACAGGAGAAGAAATGGGATTCACCGTACAAAGACTGGTTCCATATCAGCTTTGACGGCAACAGCTGCTATAATGACGGATTCTGGTATGAAGGATGGGAAGGCCATTTTGAGCTGGTCAAGTTAAACCTTCAGAATCCGGCAGTCGTAGATTATCTGATGGAATGTGTAAAATACTGGATTGACGAATTTGATATCGACGGTCTCCGTCTGGATGTGGCTTATAGTCTGGATCACAATTTCATGAGACGTCTCCGCTCTTATACACAGGAATTAAAACCGGACTTTGCACTGGTCGGAGAGGTATTGTTTGGCGATTATAATATTATCGTGAATGATGAGATGCTTCACAGCTGCACGAATTATGAGTGCTACAAGGGATTATATTCCAGCTTTAACAGTATGAATATGTTCGAGATCGCACATTCCCTGCACCGCCAGTTCGGAAGTGATCAGTGGTGTATTTACAGAGGAAAGCACCTGATGACATTTGTGGATAATCATGATGTTACAAGACTGGCAAGCATTCTGACGAATAAGAAACATATTCCGCTGGCATACGGACTGCTTATGGGTATGCCGGGAATCCCGTGCCTGTATTATGGAAGTGAATGGGCTGAGCCGGGGGAGAAAGCACCGGATAATGACTATGCGCTTCGCCCTTGCTTTGAAGAACCAAAGCCAAATGAGCTGACAGAGTTTATTAAGAAACTGATTCGTGTACGCCAGGAAAGTGATGCACTTTGCAATGGTGCTTATAAGAATGTAGTGATCCAGAATCATCAGCTGGTATTCGAGCGCTGCTCAGAGAAAGAACGAGTGATCGTTGCAATCAATGCTGCGGATTATCCATACACTGCCAATGCAGGAGAACTGAATGGAACGGCAGCAGATCTGCTGACCGGGGAAACGGTTACGATGAATGGTCAGCTTGAACTGAAACCATATAGTGTACAGTATTTAAAATTTTAGTATGAAAATGTACGGAAAGATTCTCGGGAAAAGTACATTTGATCAACGAAAATAAGTAAAAATATAAGAAAAATATGTCAAAAAACAGTTGACACACACGGTACAGTATAATATAATAAGCAAGTATGACAAAAGGAGAAACAGTAAGAGGCCAAAGCCCCGGAATCTTGCTGATTCTGATATATTATCATGAAAATGTTAATGATTCACAGGAGGTAAACCACAATGAAAACTTATATGGCTAATCCAGATAAGATTGAAAGAAAATGGTATGTAGTTGACGCTTCGGAATATACATTAGGACGTTTAGCATCAGAAGTTGCTAAGGTTTTAAGAGGAAAGAACAAACCGGAGTTCACACCACACGTTGATACAGGCGATTATGTAATCGTTGTAAATGCAGAAAAGGTTAATGTAACAGGTAAGAAACTGAATCAGAAGATTTATTACAATCACTCTGAATATGTAGGTGGAATGAAAGAGACTACATTAGCAGAGATGATGGCTAAGAAACCAGAGAAGGTTATCGAACTTGCTGTTAAGGGAATGCTTCCAAAGGGACCTTTAGGAAGATCTATGATCAAGAAACTTCACGTATACGCTGGACCAGAGCACGCTCAGCAGGCTCAGAAACCAGTTGAACTGAAATTCTAAGAAAGGTTAAAAGGAGGATTTTACAATGGCTACTGCAAAATTTTACGGAACAGGTAGAAGAAAAAAATCTGTTGCTAGAGTATATTTAGTACCAGGAACAGGTAAAATTACTATCAATAAAAGAGATATCGATGAGTATTTTGGACTTGAGACATTAAAGGTTGTTGTTCGCCAGCCATTAGCTGCAACAGACACAGAAGGAAAATTTGATGTAATCGTTAATGTTAAGGGTGGTGGATACACAGGACAGGCTGGAGCAATCCGTCACGGTGTTGCAAGAGCACTTCTTGAGGCTGATGCTGATTACAGACCAGTTCTTAAGAAAGCTGGATTCCTTACACGTGATCCACGTATGAAAGAACGTAAGAAATACGGTCTCAAAGCAGCTCGTAGAGCACCACAGTTCTCAAAACGTTAATTATACGAATTATTCGAGAATATACAAAAAGAAATACACAGCAGCCCCGGAAATGCAATGTTTCCGGGGTTTTTCTTTTGTATATGTCAAGATAACAGGAAAAGCTGCCATTGAGGCAGCTTTTTGTGTGTTTCGATTATTTTTATTCCTGTAATAATTGTTTTTCAAAAACGGATAATAATTTATTAATCGTGAAAAAATGGCTCTTGCATTCACTTCGTGTTGTTGCGTCGACTTCGATATCACCAAGAATGATGAGTTTGGCAGCCTGGAGTGCTGCAATAATAGTACGAAATTCGTCGGGTGTAATATCTGTGTCGTGATCAATTAATTTTTTTGCCGCAGAACAACAGAGTTGATAATTAATTTCTGCCTGGGCTTCTGATTCTGCAAGTCCAAGACGAGGCAGAATGGTAAGAGCGTAAGCGGTTGCTTCTATGTCAGAATGATTGAAGGCATAGGAAATATGGCTCATAGTAAAACCTCCTTAAGTTTTTAAGAAAATTATAACATAAAAAGAGAAAGAACGCGAGAATATGAGCAAAAATCAACAGAGGGATTATATAATCTCCGATATGTGGAAATCTCTGAAAAAGAATGATGTTTTCAGGGATTTTGTTTTACAGAAAAAGATATTTGCGGTATGATAGAAAAAATGGAAAAAGGAGCGGTTCATATGAATGAAATGATACCTGCAACAGAAAAAGATATACCGGAACTTATGTCAATGATCCATGAAATCTATGATGCGATTCTAATAAAAGAATGGTTTTGCCTGAATAATGATGAAGCAGTGACCGGGTATATGACAACGGGAGGATTCGCCTTGAAGGCCGTGTGCGATGGGGAGCTTGCGGGCGTGTTTATTGTACGGACGAAAGAACTTGGAGAAGAAAATATCGGATATGATCTGAAATTCGATGAAGAACAGAGAAAGCAGGCGGCGCATATGGAGATTGCCATGGTAAGAAAAGAATACCGTGGACAAGGACTGCAGAGACACATGATGGAAAAAGCAGAAGAGATATTAAAAGAACAGGGCTTTCATTATCTGCTTGGAACGGCACATCCTGATAATGTGGCAAGTGTGAACAGCTTCCTGAGATTGAACTATGAACAAGTCATGACGAAAGAAAAATACGGTGGAATGAGAAGAAGTATTTTCTGTAAAGAAATATAGTGAAGATATAATATAGATATAACGCAGAAGGTATGAATAAAACCGGAATATATTATGATTGCAAGGTTCTGTTTGAACCGTTATAATGTAGATGTCAGCAGAGAGTCTGCTGGCATCTTTTCAGTATTAAAAAAGTGAATAATCAGGGAGAATGATATGAGTATATTAAACGTTGAGCATCTGACACATGGTTTTGGGGACAGGGCCATCTTCTCAGATGTTTCTTTTCGGCTTTTAAAAGGAGAACATATCGGGCTTGTGGGAGCCAATGGAGAGGGAAAATCTACCTTTATGAATATCGTGACCGGAAAGCTTATACCGGATGAGGGAAAAGTAGAATGGTCTAAGAATGTACATGCAGGATATCTGGATCAGCATGCGGTGCTGGAAAAAGGAATGACGATCCGTGCTGTATTAAAATCAGCTTTTGACCCGCTGCTTCAGAAGGAACAGCGGATGAATGAGATCTGTGATTTGCTCGGAACGGCAGAGGAAGACGAGATGAACCGTCTGATGGATGAACTGGGAACTATTCAGGATGAATTGACACTGCATGATTTTTATACAATTGATGCGAAGGTAGAGGAAGTGGCAAGAGCACTTGGACTTCTGGATCTGGGACTGGATCGTGATGTTACGGACTTGAGTGGAGGTCAGAGAACGAAGGTCCTTCTTGCTAAATTATTGCTGGAAAAACCGGATATCCTTCTTCTGGATGAGCCGACTAACTATCTGGATGAGGAACATATTGCGTGGCTGAAGCGTTATCTGTTGGATTACGAGAATGCGTTTATTCTGATCTCGCATGATATTCCGTTCTTAAATGAGGTAGTCAATATTATCTATCATATGGAGAATCAGGAATTGAATCGTTATGTAGGAGATTACGATCATTTCCAGGAGGTCTATGCTGTGAAGAAAGCACAGCTTGAGGCGGCCTACAGAAGACAGCAGCAGGAAATCAGCGAACTGAAAGATTTCGTGGCACGTAATAAGGCACGTGTATCTACCAGAAATATGGCAATGTCCAGACAGAAGAAACTGGATAAGATGGATGTGATCGAGCTGGCGGCAGAGAAACCAAAGCCGGAATTTCATTTCCGTTATGGACGGACACCCGGAAAGATGTTATTCGAGACACATGATCTGGTGACGGGATATGATGAACCGTTATCGAAACCATTGAATTTCAGTATGGAGCGTGGACAGAAGATTGCACTTGTCGGAACGAACGGAATAGGTAAGACTACATTATTGAAGAGTATTCTGGGATTGATCCCATCGTTATCCGGAAGTTGCGAACTGGGAGAGAATCTGGAGATTGGTTACTTTGAGCAGGAAGTAAAAGGAGAGAATAAGACAACCTGTATTGATGAGATCTGGCAGGAGTTTCCTTCATTTACACAATATGAAGTCCGTTCTGCGCTGGCAAAATGTGGACTGACAACGAAGCATATTGAAAGTCAGGTCAGAGTATTAAGCGGTGGAGAACAGGCGAAAGTCAGACTTTGTAAGCTGATCAACAGGGATACGAATATATTACTTCTGGACGAACCTACAAACCATCTGGATGTGGACGCAAAGGATTCATTGAAAGAAGCTTTGCAGGAGTACAGAGGGAGTATTCTTTTAATCTGCCACGAACCTGAGTTTTATCAGGATGTAGTGAATGAAGTGTGGGACATGAGTAAGTGGACGACAAAAGTATTCTAACTGGGGATGATATAATTGGAAGAAACAAAATATGATAAAATGAAATACCGTCTGGCGGACGCTATGAAAAACTGTATGAAGAAGATGCCGGTAGAAAAGATTACGGTAAAAGAAATCGTAACAGAATGCGGAACGACAAGGCAGACATTTTACCGGAATTTTCAGGATAAATATGATCTGATCAACTGGTATTTTGACCGGATCCTGTTGGAATCGTTCCAGCATATGGGAGAAGGTAAGACGGCTTATGAAGGTCTTGTTAATAAGTTTCATTATATAGAAGAAGAAAAATTATTCTTCAAAGCTGCTTTTCGTAATGATGATCAGAATTGTCTGCGAGATCATGATTTTCAGCTGATCTTAAGATTCTATGAGAACCAGATTCAGGAAAAGACAAAACAGCCAATTCCTGAGAATCTGCATTTCCAACTGGAAATGTATTGTCAGGGATCTGTATATATGACAACGCAGTGGGTACTTGGAGATATGAAAAAGCGCCCGGAAGAGATGGCGAGAAATCTGGTTGCAGCAATGCCGGCAGAGCTGGAAACACTATTTAAGAAATTAGAACTCCTGTAAAAGGGAGTTCTTTTTTTATACCAAAGTATGCGAGAGAAGTGTTTTTTGGTATCGCCATGCGTTCGAAGGAAGCTTCCGATGGCTGTTGCTGGACAGAACAAAGTTATTTATATAACAAATAAAAATGAATGGTATTGTGAACAAAGCATAAAAGGTTACAAAATAACAAAAGTGTAACATGCAAAAGTTACAAAATAATCACTTTGTAACTTTCATAACAAGAAAAATGTTGTTAAAATAAAGACATAAAGAAATGAGATGCGGATAACAAGAAAATAAAAATATTTCGCATCGTGAATAAAGAATATGTATAAAAGGAGTGTCAGTTATCATGGCAAACAGAATTAATTTAAACCAGACATCATTTCACGGAGCAGGAGCAATCAAAGAGATTGCAGCAGAAGTTAAAGTAAGAGGACTGAAAAAAGCACTGGTATGTTCAGACCCGGATCTGATCAAATTCAATGTGACAACAAAGGTAACAAAAGTACTTGATGATGCAGGACTGGAATATGAATTATATTCTGACATTAAACCAAATCCGACGATTCAGAATGTACAGCACGGAGTTGAGGCATTTAAGAAAGCGGGAGCTGATTATATTATCGCAATCGGCGGAGGATCTTCTATGGATACATCCAAAGCAATCGGTATCATCATTGCCAATCCGGAATTCGAAGATGTAAGAAGTCTGGAAGGAACAGCACCAACCAAGAATCCATGTGTTCCGATCATTGCAGTGCCTACAACAGCAGGAACAGCAGCAGAGGTAACGATCAACTATGTTATCACTGATGTCGAGAAGAAGAGAAAATTCGTCTGTGTAGATCCGCACGACATGCCTGTTATCGCAGTCGTAGATCCGGAGATGATGTCTTCTATGCCAAAGGGACTGACAGCTTCGACAGGTATGGATGCCTTGACACATGCAATTGAAGGATATACAACAAAGGCTGCATGGGAAATGACAGATATGTTCCACTTAAAAGCAATCGAACTCATTTCCAAATCTTTAAGAAGTGCAGTTGCCAATGAAAAAGAAGGACGCGAGGGCATGGCACTCGGACAGTATATCGCAGGAATGGGATTCTCTAACGTAGGTCTTGGAATCGCACATTCTATGGCTCATACACTTGGAGCTGTATATGATACACCACATGGTGTTGCGTGTGCAATGATGCTTCCAATCGTTATGGAATACAATGCAGAATGCACAGGAGAGAAATATAAAGAAATCGCAAAAGCAATGGGCGTTGAAGGCGTAGATGATATGTCTGTAGAAGAATACAGAAAAGCAGCAGTAGATGCTGTACGTAAATTATCTGTTGATGTCGGAATTCCTACAAAACTGGAAGCTCTGAAAGAAGAAGACCTTCAGTTCCTTGCTGAATCTGCTCACGCAGATGCATGTGCACCGGGTAACCCGAAAGATGCAAGCGTAGAAGATCTGAAAGATCTGTTCAGAAAATTAATGTAAGATATGAATAAAAAACAGGGTCAGAGAAGAACGGTTCTCTGACCCTGTTTTACATTTACCAAGTATTCGGAAGAAGCTGCCGGTGGCAAGTCCTGGGCGATTTAAAATATTTTACTTCCGTTTTTCACCGGAGTCAGAGAAGTAAGAAGGATACATCCTTCATCGGTATCACTTCCGAGCAGACGTACTTCACTTTTTACATCACCGATTCTCATGGGTTCAAAGTTGCATACACAGACTACCTGCTTTCCAACCAGTTCTTCAGGCTCATAGTTGGTTAACTGAGCGGAGCTGTTCTTGGTTCCGAAATCGCCGAGATCTACGGTGATTTTATAAGCAGGTTTTCTTGCCCTTTTATTCAACGATACAGCTGTAATAGTGCCAACTCTCATGTCGACTTCATCAAAATGTTCTAATGTAATCATAATGAATACCTCCTGTTGATAAAGGTAGTGTCAAAAACTACCTAGTTTTTATTGTTCTAAATCCTTTAAAACCTTGATTCTTCGGAGGTTTGCAAATAAAAAGAGCAATTACCTCCCTTTTTCGGTATAATGTAGTCACCACAACAAACA